>Ga0129333_10004787_pt1 | contig 12679 bp, 8 predicted proteins | sample CPB6_08_DNA_FD_94474 | JGI IMG/M metagenome (GOLD analysis project Ga0129333, IMG submission 94474) | Freshwater to marine salinity gradient microbial communities from Chesapeake Bay, USA - CPBay_Sum_0.6_0.8_DNA | ecosystem: Environmental > Aquatic > Marine > Coastal | place: USA: Chesapeake Bay... | reverse complement strand
GCGATCAAGACAGTTGTAGGAGAGGTTGGTGGTGCCGCCTTCAAACCAGCGGGCGAAGGGCGGGTTGCTCCAGTCGAGCACCGTATGGAACGGCTCGAACCAGTGCAGCTCGCGGCGGGCCGCATCACCCCAGAACGCATCGGGATCGGCTGCGGCGCGGTCCCAGAGGGCGCGGTAGGCCTGCAGCGAACCGATCGCCGCCTGGGCCGAGAGCGCAGCGGGCGGCTCAAACAGCCGCTGCTCCTGCAGCACCGATTCGATCGTGGCGGCGGATGCAGGGGTGGATGGTTCGGACATCGACCGGCGCAGCGGCAGGGGTTGGGGGGCATTCAAAGCGGCCCGCGCTACAGCTGCCAACCTGGCGATGCCAACCGTGAGGCAGGCGCCGCTGCGATCAGGCCGGGTAGTAGTAGAAGGCGGCCGCCAGGATCGCGTAGGTGGCGAGCAGCAGCACTCCCTCCAGCCAGTTGGAGCGGGCATCGAGGCTCACCAGGTTCACGATCAGCACCCCAAGCCCCAGGGCGATGACTTCGAAACCGGTGAAGTCAAGGTCCATCGGCTGGCCGATCGCTGCCGCGGTGAAGACCAGGGCCGGCGCCATCAGCAACGCCACCAACAGGCTGGATCCCATCGCCAGCGACAGGGGCAGATCCATCTGGTTGCGCAGGGCGCCGCGCACCGCCGGCACGTATTCCGAGAAGCCGCCCACGATCGGGATCACGATCACACCGGTGAACAGCGGCGAGAGGTGCAGCGCCTTGGTGGCCCCCTCCAGGCTGCCCACGAACACCTCCGATTGCACAGCCAGCCCGGCGGTGCTCACCAGCAGCAGACCAATCCAGGGCCACAGGCCGGCGCGCCCCGCATCGTGCTGGGCCTCGGCCTCGCCGTCCTCCAGCAGCAGGTGGGGCGGCTCGAACAGGTGCGTGTGGGTCACCAGCGAGAACACCAGCGTCAGCAGGTAGATCACGATCAGGATCACCGCCACGGTCAGCGACAGGCCGTGAATCGCAGCAACATCATCGATGCCGGAGGTGGAGATCAGCGCCGCCGGCAGGGCCAGGGCGATCACCGCCAGGGTCATCGCCGCGCCATTGGTGCGCACCACCGCCGGCTTGAAGTATTGCTCCGGATAGCGAAGGCCGCCGCAGAGCATGGCCATGCCCGTGACCAGCAGCACATCCGAGAGGATCGCGCCGGTGATGCTGGCCTTCACCACATCGATCAGGCCCTGCCGCAGGGCGCTGATGGCGATGATCAGTTCGGCGCAGTTGCCGAACACTGCCGTGCAGAGTGCCCCCACGGTGGGCCCGCTGCGTTCGGCGATCGCCTCGGTGGCCTGGCTGAGCAGCAGTGCAAACGGGATGATGCCGGCCCCGGCCAGGGCGAACACCACCAGCTCACGGGCGCCGCTGTGCTCTGCCAGCAGCGAGAGGGGCAACAGCAGCAGCAGCGGCAGAAGCAGCTTGCGGTTCAAAGGCGTGCCAGGGGAGTTCACCCGTCCTACCTGTTGCGATCACCGCAATGTGAGCGCTGGTCCACGCGGCAGGATGGAGCCATGGAGATGCCGGCCGCCTGCCTGTTCGACCTCGATGGCCTGCTGCTCGACACGGAGCCGCTGCACGCCGAGGCCTGGCAGCGGGCAGCCCGTCACTTCGGCCGAGCATTGACCAGCACTGAGTTGCTCAGTCTGCGCGGTCGGCGCCGGCTCGATTGCGCGGCGCAGGTGCAGCGCTGGATCCGGGAGAGCGGCCTGACAGTGCCCGACAGCGAGGCGCTGCTGGCCGTGCGTCAACCGATCGCCGAACAGTTGATGCTGCAGGCACCGGCCATGGCCGGTGCCCAGGCCCTGCTGGAGCGCTGCACCGCCCTGGCGATCCCGATGGCGCTGGCCACCAGCAGCTCCCGCCAGGCCGTGGCGCACAAAAGCACGCCCCATCCCTGGCTCAGCCTGATCACGGTGCGGGTGCATGGTGATGATCCGGACCTGCGTGCTGGCAAACCGGAGCCGGATGTATTCCTGCTGGCAGCGCAGCGGCTGGGGGTGGATGCGTGCGACTGCTGGGCCTTTGAAGATTCACCGGCCGGAGCCATGGCAGCAGCGCGAGCCGGCTGTCACGTGCACGTGTTGACGACGCCGGGATTGCCTCGCGAGGCCTACCCCGATGGAGTGACCTGGCTCACCAGTCTCGAACAGCTCAGACTCTGAGCTGACCCTGAACAGGCCGCATCGGTACAGCCGCGTCAGTACAGAACAGCCGTGTCAGTACAGACGGCTCAGCACGAAATCCGGCAGGGCCAGCAGGGCGGAGCGACTTTCGGAGGCTGGCAGCCAGGTGAGCGCGTCGCGGGCTTCGTTGGCGAAGCCTTCGGCCAGGGCGCGTGAGCGGGCAATGGCATCACTGCTTCGCACCAGCTCCAGGGCCTGGGCCAGATCACCTTGTTCGCTGAACTCACGGTCGATCAGGCCGGCCAGGGCTGGGTTCTGCTCAAGCGCGTAGAGAGCCGGTGCGGTGAGGTAGCCGCTGGCAAGATCACTGGCGGCCGGTTTGCCCAGCTGCTGGTCGCTGCCGGTGAAATCCAGAATGTCGTCGACCACCTGGAAAGCGAGACCCAGCTGACGCCCGAAGCGGTAGAGCGCATCCAGCTGATCGGCAGCCAGGCCGCTGAGCACGCCTGCGGCGCGGGCGCTGTTGGCGATCAGCGATGCCGTTTTGCAGTAGCTCTTTTCGAGATAAGTCTCGAAGCTCTGGCCGGTGTCGTAGCGGTAAAGACCCTGGCGAACCTCGCCATCGGCGAGGTCCATGATCACCCGCGAGAGCAGTTTCACCACCTCCAGGTCGTCGAGGTTGGCGAGGTGCCAGCTGGCCTGCGCGAACAGGAAATCACCAGCCAGCACGGCAACGCGGTGGTTGAAGCGGCTGTGCACCGTGTCCACGCCGCGGCGTGTTGAGGCCTCGTCCACCACGTCGTCGTGCACGAGCGACGCCGTATGGATCATCTCGGTGATCTCCGCCAGACGCCGGTGGCGGCTGCTCAATTCACCATCCGGTGAGAGAGCGCGGGAAATCAGCAGAACGATGCCGGGGCGCAGACGTTTGCCGCCGGCGCTGAACAAGTGTTCGGCAGCAGCCTGAAGGATCGGATGACCGGCACCAATCAGGCTGCGCAGATCGCTCAGCAGAGCCTCGAGGTCGGCCTCGACGGGCTGAAGCAACTCTGCGACGGTGGCCATGTCCCCCTGCGGTGAACTGATCCTAGAAGGCTCAGGCGGCCGACCGCAGGCTCAGGGCAGCAGCAGTTGCAGCGGCAGGCCACCCTTCTGCCCTGGTGCGGCCGGCTGCCAGCGCAGGGCGCTGCTCGCACACCGCACGCCCACCAGCCGTGCCGCCGCTCGATCAAAGGCCGCTGGGTCACCGGTGGTGAGGAAGCGATGGCTGCCGCCGGCGGCGCTCTCCGGGCGGGTGAGATCGCGCTCGCGCAGCACCCGCCTCAGGTGGCGCGCCACCGCCGGCGCCGGATCGAGCACCGCCAGCGATGGCCCCACCAGCCGACGGATCGTCTCAATCACAAATGGGTAGTGGGTGCAACCGAGCACGATCGTGTCCACGTTCGCCGTCAACATCGGCCTGAGAAAGCGCTCCAGCACCGCCTCACACTCCGGCCCCTCCAGGCTGCCGCGTTCCACCAGATCCGCCAGGCCGATGCACACCTGCTCGATCACCTGCACTGCCGTTGCATGGCGGCCGACCGTGGCGCGATACAGATCTCCCTGGAATGTGGCCGGGGTGGCCATCACACCCACCACACCGCTGCGGGTGAGGGCCACCGCCGGTTTCACCGCCGGCTCCAGACCGAGGATCGGCAGGCCGGGGAACCGTCGGCGCAGCGGCCGCAACGCCACAGCGGAGGCGGTGTTGCAGGCCACCACGATCGCCTTGCAGCCTTGCCCCACCAGCGCCTCTCCCACCGCCAGACAGAACTCACGGATTTCGCTGACGGAGCGATCGCCATAGGGAACATGGGCCTGATCGGCCAGGTAGAGCAGTGATTCAGCCGGCAGCTGATGGGCCAGTTGCCGCCACACGCTCAACCCACCCACGCCCGAATCAAAGATGCCGACCGGTGCTGCAGGGTCGAGGCGGACATCGCCGCCTCTCATGGGTTCGCCACCAGATAGCGCAGCAGCCCGTTGGCGATCGCCAGTGCCATCCGCTGCCGGAAGGCCGGGTCTGCCAGCCGTTCCGAATCCAGTGATCCGGTGACGAAGCCCATCTCTGCCAGTGCCGACGGCATCACCGTGCGCCGGATCACGAAGAAACGGCCGGGGCGGGCACCGCGGTCGGGGCTGCCGGGCGACACGCTCAACATCTGCTCCTGCACCGCCTGGGCCAGGGCCCGCGAGCGGCTCCTCTCGAAATAGAACGTCTCGATGCCATTGACATCTGGGCGATCGAGGCTGAGGGCATTGGCGTGGATGCTCAGAAACAGATCGGCGCGACTGTTGTTGGCCAGGGCCACCCGTGGTGGCAGGTCAACATCCACTTCGGTGGTGCGGGTCAGCAGCACCTGCACCCCCTTGGCCTGCAGCAGCTGAGCCACCTGCAGACTCACGTCGAGCACCACATCGGTCTCGCGCAGGCCGTTGATGCCCACGGCGCCCGGGTCGGGTCCACCGTGGCCGGGATCGATCACCACGGTGTACCGGCCGCGGGGCACATCCGGCAGTGTTGCCGCGGCGGCGGATGGCAGCTGGGTGGTACCGCGCCAGCCATCGGCTGCGGCGGCGCTGGGCTGGCGTGGCTGAGCCCGCCAGCTGGGGATGGACGGAGCATCGAGGTTGCCTTCACCGATGGCGGCCAGCGCCGCCGCCACCGCACCCAGCTCCATCCGCCAGCGGTCCGCATCCGTGCCCACCAGCCGCAGCTGGGCTGGATCCAGGGTTGTGCCGGGCTGAAACTCCAGCACCAGCCGGGTGGTATCGGATTCCGGTCGGCCGATGCGCACCTGCCGCAGGGCACCACTGCCGTTGATCACCCGGGTGCGCTGTGGTGCACCGGGCAGGTCGATCCAGACGCGTGGCCCCTTGAGGCCCTGGCCGTCCTCATAGAAGGCCTGGAGTGTCACCCCCGGCGGGGTGCGCAGCTCCAGCACGCCGTCGCGGCTGAAGCGCCAGGCGGAGAGGGTGCTGGCGGCAAGGCTCGGCAGTGCTGCCAGCAGGGTCAGCGGCAGGGTTGCCGCCAGGAGCAGGCAGGAGAGTTGCGGCCGTCGCCGCCGATGCCGGAACAGGAGGCGCCTCACGCGATCAGAACAGGGCGGGACGGCGATGCCGCAGGCTCGGCATCTGGGCCTGGATGCGCTGGCGGTGGCTGACATCCACCGGTGCCACGGCCAGGCCCGGTGCCACACCGGCGTCGGCCAGCACGGTCCCCCAGGGGTCGATGACCAGAGCATGACCGTGGGTTTGGCGGCGGGCACTGTGCTGCCCCGTCTGAGCCGGGGCTACCACATAGGCCGTGTTCTCGATGGCGCGGGCCTGCAGCAGCACCTGCCAGTGGTCCTTACCGGTGAAGGCGGTGAAGGCGGCAGGAATGAACAGCACGTCGGCTCCGGCTCCGGCCAGGTGGCGGTAGAGCTCAGGAAAGCGCACGTCGTAGCAGATGGACAGCCCCACCCGGCACAGACCCGGCACCTCCACCACCGGGGGCAGGGCCTGACCGGGCATCACCGTGGCCGATTCGCGGTAGGTGTTGCCGTCCGGCAGGTCCACATCAAACAGGTGGATCTTGTCGTAACTGGCCAGGATCTGGCCGTCCTGCCCCACCAGCTCGGCCCTGTTGCTGGTGAGGCGTTCACCGGCGGGCACCGGATAGCCACCGCCCAGCAGCGTCACCTGATAGCGGCGGGCCATGGTGATCAGAAACCGCTGGGCCTGGTCCGCCAGGCTGGGGGCCAGCTGCAGGCGCTGCTCGTCGTCGCCCATGAAGGCGAAGTTCTCCGGCAGGCCCACCAGTTCGGCGCCGCGGCGGGTCGCCAGTTCGATCTGCTCCTCGGCGGCGGCGAAGTTCCGTTCGGGGTCGGCGCCGCTGGTGAGCTGAACCGCTGCCGCCAGAAAGCTTGTCACCGCTGGAGTTCCACTGCCGCTGGCACTGTAGGGGCGCGGGTTCAGCTGGCCTGAAGCACGCCCGGGCTGGTCTGGCTGGGCACGATCGTGAGGCTGTCGACAGCGGCGCAGCAGACGAAATCAGCGTCGTGGTTGCCGAGGCCGATCAGACGCTGGCCATGGCTGGCGGCCCGCAGGCAGGTTTCGGTGTCGTGACGCCACTGCTGCCACAGGGCCAGGGCCGCCAGGGCCTCATCGTTGCCGCTGCTCACCCCCACATGGGGGGAGACCGCCAGTTCCATCGCTGCCGAGATCACAGCCCCGGCCGCCAGGCTGTCCTCCAGGGAGTAGTCGCCCTCCCAGCCGCTGCCCACAATCCACACCCGCGCCGCGCCGCTGTCCACCAGGCGACGGGCCACGGCGGTGCGGTTCGGCAGGGCGGCTGTGACCAGCAGCGGCACCGCCCTGACCGCCTCCAGGGACCGGGTGCCATTGGTGGTGCTCATGAAGATGCGTTTGCCAGCCACCAGCTCGGGCGTCACCGCCAGGGGGGAATTGCCCAGGTCGTAGCCCTCCACGCGCTTGCCGCCGCGCTCACCGGCCCGAAGCCGCTGCTCCGCCGGCCAGGCGGCAGCGGCGCGCTCCAGTTCGTTCAGATCCGCGAAGGCCTGGATCGCCTCGGCACCGTTCTGCAGCGACCAGGCGATGGTGGTGGTGGCCCGCAGCACATCGATCACCACGGCGGCGTCAGGGCCGCCCTCCGCCACCGGATGCACGGCCGGCACGGCCTCGGAGGTGTGGAAATAGGAGATCTGCATCGGGGCCCGCGGGTCAGCGGTGAGCGTTGGCGGCCAGTGTGTCACCGCCGCGCCTGGGCTGGGGGCTGGATCAGCTGGGGAGATTGGCCATGGCGTCAGCCATCAGCTGCACGTTGCCCGCCGTCAGCCAGCGGCTGACCGAGATGATGTTGGTGACATACCAGGCGGTTTCATCAAACTGGCGGATCTGTACGCCGTTGGGATAGGCCTGACTGTTGGCATTGATCGATTCGCTTCCCGTGGAATCAATAATGAAGGCAGGATTAGGTGGCCGCGTGCCATTGGTGTCCAGATCCACGTAATGGAGGGGATTGCTGGCGGAATTGTTGTTCAACCAGGTGATCACGTGCTGGGCCTGTGGCAGGTTGTCGGACTGGTGCTCTGACATTGTGTTGTTGCCAGAGATGTAAATCAGGTCACCGGGTTGCAGGATGCTGTTCAGGTAGTCAATCACCTGATCCTTGCTGCGCAGCTGGCTGTTTGGATCGCTCGGATCCGTGAGATAAACGGCCGCTGGATTGGCCAGCACGGATTGGGCGGTGATGGTCTTGTCCACGCCTGTGAGCCAGTCGACGGTCGCACTGGATTGCAGGGCCTGCTGCGACACCGAGGACTCCAGCCAGAAGCCGAAGGCTCGGTTGTAATTCCAGCTGCTGAAGTTGGAGCAGTCCAGCCCCTGGGTCTGGCGTCCCTCTGGGGTGCTGAGGTAATTGATCTGGGGTGCTGGTGAAGGCAGGTTGGCCAGGCTTTCGGGGCTGTACCAGAACGGCCAATGGTGGTGTTGGTAGTTGACCCCGAGGCTGGTCATCGCAGTTGAGATCAACCGTTGCTGGAATTGCAGCACCAGATTGTCGGTGTTCGGACTGGCATCCGTTGATGAAACTGGCGTGAACGCGGGTGTGAAGCCGGGCAGGTTGGTGCTGGGGTATGGGTTGTTGTTGGAGCCAGGTGTGCCCGGACCCAATGCCGTGGATTGGTTGTCGGGCGCGGAGTTGAATGTCCACTGTCCCATCACAGTGTCGATCTGGCTGGAGCCATAACTCGATAGATCGGCGATTAACTGCTCGGGATTTGTCAGATTCAGAGGGTTGAGATTCACCAGATAAGGTGGTTTGTAGCTCATCAGGGCAGTCGTCACCTGATTGAACTGTTCGCGGGCCAGCGTGGAATCACTGCTGGCATTGCCACTGTTGGCCCCCCAGGGATTTGTCCAGCCCGCCAGGGTGGCCTGCTGATCGATGAATACACTGTTGCTGCTGCCCGCCATCGCCTCCCAGCTGCCGGAGGTCTGGTCCGCCGCCGGCCCCATCAGCAGCTCCAGGCGGGTCGACCCAGCAGCGGCACTCACCAGGATCGGTTGTGGTGAACCGCTCAGCAGCTGCGGTTTGCTAGCCGTGAGCGGCGGAGCGGTGTAGCTGACGCCGCCGGAGCTGAACACCGGAGCGCCATCCCTGCTGTCCCACGGGATCGGCAGCAGGGCCGGAGGGCTGGAGGAGTTCCAGCCGGTGACCGCCACCTGGGCGGGTCGGGGATCGAGGCGATCGGCCGTCTGGATCACCAGGGCGCCTGCGGTGCCAAGACCTGCCAGCAGCGCTGGTTGTGAGCCCAGCGTGTCGCCAAGCGACCAGGGCAGGCTGTCGGCGCTCAGTCCCTGGGGCAACCGGGTGAGGGTCTGCTGGGCGCTCACCACCGTGGGGCGCACACCCTGGCCATGGCTCTTCCCATAGGGCTGCACCACCACGCCTGGCGAGGCCGTGGCGCCGTTGCTGCCGATGGTGCCCATGAACAGATCGGCGCCATCGAGGTCGCCGAGCAGCAGTTCCACCGATCCATCCCCTTGCAGATCACCAAGGGCCACCGCATAGCCATGGTTTGCAGGCAGGCTCGTGGTGGCGGGCAGGTTGAGATCCGTGCAGAGCTGCAGGCTGCCCCCCTCAGCCGTCCAGACCTCCAGCGCCAATGTGGAGCGCTTCGGATCAGCCTTGGCTGCGGTCAGCACCACTTCGGCGAAACCATCGAGATCGAGATCCCGCACCGCAAGGGAAAGGGGCCCGGCCACCGCTCCCCCGAAGGCCTTGAACGACAGGGTGTTGAGCTTGTCTGGCAACGGTGCGGCTGCACCCAGCAGCACCTGAACCGTGCAGCCGACGTCCGCGCCGGCGCCCTCTGGCACCGTGGCGCGAACGGCCACGAGATCATCGAAGCCATCACCGTTGACATCACCGGAGGCCACCTGCACGCCGCTCCAGTCGTCGGCGCCGAAGGGTTGCCACGTCTGCAACGTTGCGCCGCTGTTGGTGCCTACCACCACAACGGTGCTCGGGGAACCGGCCTGGCTGCCCACCGCCAGCTCCGGCACCCGGTCAGCCGTGAGGTCCAGCAGGTTGGTGCTGCCGATGCGGAACACGCCATCGTGCAGGACCCAGCTGGCAATGACATCGTTGTAATCGCGATCGCCGAGACCTGGCAGATCCTCAAAACCCAGGTTCAGCAGCGCCTCATCGCCCGCCAGGCCGAGGCCGTGGCTCCGGCCGTCGGCATTGGCGGCTCCCAGGGCAAACGACATGCGCTTCAGCACAGCGGCACCGGGTTCGTTCCCAGCCAGCAGTGAGCCGATCAGCTCCTGCCGGGCCTGGACTGTTGGCGAACTGAGGATGAAGTGCTGATAGAGGGCACCGGGTTTGAGCACCTGCGCCAGATCCGTGCCGGCGGTCGGCGCCGCTGGATTGCTCCAGTCCTGAAGGGTCTGGATGCGGCGGGTGCCACGGATCGGGGCAGACCACAGGAAGCTGTCGCGCCCATCCCCCAGGGCTGCCTTCAGGGCCAGAGCTGCGTAGCGGGGATCTCCGGGGAGGATGCGCTCTCCCTGGCCATCGAGCACGGCTCCATCAGGTCCGTCGACGGGGTAGACCCCGTAGAGATTGGCGAAGCGGGCAACGCTGCGCAGCACCAGCTCCACTCTGATCGGTGGGATCGCGGCGGCCGCTGCGCCATTGGCCACGGCGACGTGGTGCTGCAGCAGAGGCCATTGCAAGGTGCTGCCCACCAGGGTGGCGCCGCCGCTGGCGTTGGCCGATGTCAGCTGGGCACCCTGCCGCAGCAGCCCGCCCTGATTCGCCTGGAAGGGGTGAATCTCCAGGCTCTGGTGTTGGCTCCCCGCCAGCGGTTCCGCGATGAGGGCATAGAAGGCCGGCATGCCACTGCTTTGGCCATCGGCGCTGGCCATGGAGTCGTCAAGGTGGCCGAGGTCGATCAGGCTGGCGGGGCTCACCTCCACTCCTTCGCTGGCGGCGAACCGCTCAAGTGGCTGATTGAGCAGGCAGTCAGCGCTGGCCGGCTGCCAGCTGGCCGATAGTGTCCGCACGTCGTAGACAACGGCGTTGGCCTGGCCTTTGCTGGCGTTCGCTGCCCGCTCCAGGACACCGAGCAGATCGCTGCGAAGTGCATCGGGCCGCTGCGCCGCCTCCTGCAGCACGGCATTGGCGCCATAGCCGTTCATGCGCACCAGTCGCAGCTGGTTGCCGCTTCCCTGTTGCTTGGCCAGCAGCAGAGGCAGGCCACCGGGTTTGACGATCACATCGGGCCACTGGAAGGGGCGCTCCGGCATCAGCGGCATCGACATCCGGCCGAGGCTGTCCAGCAGCTGGCTGGCTGCGGTGCCACCGAAGGCCCCGAGGCCGGCGGCGTAGTCGTAGCCGGGGTGGGCCTGATAAGCCGTTGTGGTCGTCAGCGGCTGCGCCTGCAGGGCTGTGATGTCCGTGAGCAGATTCGGAGGCAGCTGGTAGAGCAGCAGGTGGGCTTCGGTGGCGCTCAGGTCGGCCAGGCCATGGCGCCGCCGTTTCAGGTTCACGTCCGCCAGCAGGGCTGCGGTGGCCGGGGAGGCCAGGCTGGTGCCACCGTCGGCATGCCAGAGGATCTGCTTGGGCCAATCCTGATCGCTGAGCTTGGTGTCCTGGCCAAGAGTGAGTGAGAGAAAATCTCCCCCCATGGCCAGATTGCTGAGATCCGGCATCTGACGAGCCAGTGTCGGATTCACCGCCAGGGCGGCAGGCGTGGTGGTGCCACCGGCAACGGGTTCCGCGGCGTAGAAGGTGTAGGTCTCGGGCAGCGTGCCAATCGTCAGGTTCTGGCCCCCGGCGGCCCACCAATTGAAGAGCTTGTTGTCGTAGGTCCAGCCTTCGGCCAGGCTGGCTGCCAGGGCCGTGCTCTGGAACTGCTGGACCCAGGGCGACACCTGCTGATAGCTCGGCATCGCAGCGGCCGGACTGAAGCCGCCATTGCCCCCTTCCATGGCGTTGTTGCTGTTGCCTGGATCGCGCCAGGCCACGGCGCCGGTGATCGTTTCGGTGTCCTGATATTCAAAAGCCACGCCGCCCACGGTGAGAAACAGCGGCGAGGAGGACGGCCAGGTGTTGAAGGTGAGCGGCTGATTCTGCCCTGTGGTCAGGGTGTCGATGCCGGACACCTGGTCGCCGGCACTGAGCGTGAACAGCACACCGGTGTTGTCCTGCGCTGGATAGGCCGCCGGCAGGCTGGGGGGATCCGGCCAGAGGCTCCGCCCATCACCGCTGCTGGCGATGCTCAGGCTGCTTCCCCCTCCATGCGATGAGCTGATGACCAGTGGCCTGCCGGCCGCATCGGCCGGCAGGGGCGCCAGCCGGTAGTCCGGCAGGTCTGCATCGGATCCCTTGCTGGAATCCAGGCTGTCATGGGGAACAATAAAAATAGCGATGTCGGCATATTGATTGAATGTTCTTGCCGCCAGGATATCAAGCGTGAATTCGTTGATGCCCACCGATGAGCTGAGTGTTTCCGGCAGCAGCTGTTGCTTGTAGTGGTGTCGGCCGCCCGTTTCATCGTAATAGTGGATGGATTCTTTGCCCAGTACCTGATCCATCGACAGGCTGCTGAAGCTTTTCCAGTGGTTGCGGCTACCACTGATGATCTCGCCGTTAGCATTGGCCACCAGCACATAGGCCAGCAGGCGGGCATCAGTGCTGAGATCACGGGCTTTGCTGAAGGCGCTCAGGAGTGATTGATCCTTGCTGTCAGGTAGGTAATGATTGGGCGATTCGATCAAGCCACTGGGGAATCCCCCATCCGGATAGAACAGTGGGTTCGACCACGACTTTTCGATAAGGCCCACCACCACCCTCTGCTGGTCATGATTCAGGCCAGCGGCTGGAGCTCCCGTGTAGCTGATCAGCGTCTGAGCCTTCGGGAGATCCGTGGGAACGCTGTTGACAAGGGACTGAAACCAATCGGGATTGAGTTTCATTGCTGGCGGGGCTATTGCGTAGCAGAGGAGCGCCTGGCGAAGAATCGCGGCAATGACTGGTTGCTGGCGCGGTAATCCAGTTGCAGGCGATCAGGCTCTGATGCGATTCTACTTGCATCATCAACTCTTTGCCTCTGGCTAACAGGGGATGCTCTCTCGCTTCTGTGTTCCAGCACCTTGTTGACCGGCACGCCTGGCTGACAGGCGCACCTGTGACCGGCTCTCTCCGGCTGCACTCGCCCTGAGGCTTACGCCAGAGTGCATGCCTGCTGCCCGCTCTGCGCTTGCCTCCTACACAACGCCGCAGCCGCCGGGACCTGCGTGGGTTCCTGGAGCTGCTCGAGCAGCGCGGCCGGCTGCGGCGGATCACCGCACCGGTGGATCCTGATCTGGAGCTGGCCGCCATCGCTGATCGCGTGCTGAGCTGCGGCGGGCCGGCGCTGCTGTTTGAGAACGTGATCGGCAGCACCATGCCGGTGG
>Ga0129333_10004786_pt1 | contig 12680 bp, 11 predicted proteins | sample CPB6_08_DNA_FD_94474 | JGI IMG/M metagenome (GOLD analysis project Ga0129333, IMG submission 94474) | Freshwater to marine salinity gradient microbial communities from Chesapeake Bay, USA - CPBay_Sum_0.6_0.8_DNA | ecosystem: Environmental > Aquatic > Marine > Coastal | place: USA: Chesapeake... | reverse complement strand
TCTTTGCGCTTCATCCAAATACCATTGGCTTGCGGCCATTTGGATTTGAGTTGTGTGTAGAGGAAATCGATGTGTGTTGAAATGCGGGGGTTAGCCATGTAGACATAAGGATTATTCCTGATGCCTCTATCATTCGGGTAGGTGGCATTGATTATTGGTTTTTTGAGATCTAATGCAACTTCGGCAAGTTGTTGCATTTCAATTCCAGGTACTTGTGCAATCACAATATCTGCGTATTCAATAGCATTCTTGGCGTTTGCAGAAGTAGGACTTCCATATTTGCTTTGAATATCGAGGACACGCAGACCCACTGAAATACCATTTTTATTCAATGAATCAATGGCCATCGTCGCTCCTTCATAAAATTCCAAACCCGTTATGGATTGTTTGGGGAATTCTTTTCCTTTTTTTGGCTGACCGGTTGAATCAAATGTTTCATCGAGGTACAACGATGTAAATAAGGCAATTTGAATTCGTTTTTTTTGAGCGAATCCCAGTTGGGTGCTGCACATAAGCGTACCAACCATTGCGGTTAGCAGGAAGTACTTCATTCCATGAATTTACTTGATTATTCCCACTCTATGGTAGCAGGAGGTTTGCTGGAGATGTCGTAAACAACCCGATTGATGCCGCGTACTTGGTTAATGATACGATTTGATACTTCTCCTAGGAAAGTGTAGGGAAGATGTGCCCAGTCGGCCGTCATACCATCTACTGAAGTAACAGCTCTCAATGCTACGGTGAATTCGTAGGTGCGTTCGTCACCCATGACTCCTACGGATTTTACTGGAAGCAGAATGGCGCCAGCCTGCCAAACGCTATCGTAGAGACCATGCTCTTTGAGGGAATGGATATAAATATGGTCAGCCTCTTGTAAGAGACGGACTTTTTCTTCGGTGATTTCACCCAGGATTCGTATTGCTAATCCAGGACCAGGGAAGGGATGCCTAAACAACAGATCTTTTGGGATGCCGAGTTCTAGTCCCACTTTTCTCACTTCATCTTTGAATAAGAAACGCAGCGGTTCTATCAGATCCAATTTCATTGTATCGGGCAGTCCACCTACATTATGATGCGATTTTATAGTAACAGAAGGTCCATGGACTGAAACGCTTTCAATCACATCCGGATAAATCGTTCCTTGTCCCAAAAACGAAATATCGGTTAACGCATGCGCCTCTGTATCAAAAACGTCAATGAAGGTTTTTCCAATGGCCTTGCGTTTTTCTTCTGGGTTGGTTAAGCCCGCGAGTGCATGGTAAAAAAGATTTCGGGCGTCAACTCCTTTAACGTTAAGTTCAAGTTGTTCGTAGGTTTTCAAAACTCCCTCGAATTCATTTTTTCTCAATACCCCATTGTCTACAAAAATGCCAAACAGGTTTTTCCCTATGGCCTTGTGAATCAACGTAGCGGCTACGGTTGAGTCAACCCCTCCACTGAGGGCCATGACAACTTTTTTGTCGCCTATCTTTTCTTTTAATGCAGCAACAGTATCAGAAATAAAGTGTGCGGGGGTCCAATCGCCCTTGCATCCACAAATGGAAAAGAGGTAATTGTGGAGGATCTTTTTTCCAAACTCTGAGTGGTATACTTCCGGATGAAACTGGAGACCAAAAATAGCATGGCAGTCTTCCTCCTGAACAGAAAAGGCAGCAACGGGAATGGATTGGGTGGTGGCCAAAATAGTTGCTGATTTGGGAAGGTCAAGTATGGAATCGCCGTGACTCATCCAAACTTGGGACTGATGAGGGACGTCCATTAGTAAAGCACTTTCTGATTGCTTATCAAGAATGGCCCTGCCATATTCTCTTTTTTCTGAACGCTCTACGCGCCCTCCAAAAAGTTTGGCAGTCAGCTGAGCTCCATAACAGATTCCTAAGACATTGCGTTGTTCCGCCAATGCGCGAATATCTACTAGCGGGGCATTATTATCATTTACAGAAAAAGGTGAACCAGAAAGTATGATTCCTTTGAGCGAAGAATCAAACTCTACTTTTTTATGATAGGGGATGATTTCGCAGTAGACATTGGCCTCCCTTACCGCACGAGCAATGAGTTGCGTGTACTGAGAACCAAAGTCGAGTATGAGCACCTTTTCTGTCATGGTGGCGAAGTTAAAGAATTCGGTAGCAGACCGATTTAAAAAAAAAGAACATCTCTAAGGATGTTCTTTAACAATTCAGTGATGCTTAAATTAAGAGGCTTTAGCGACAGCTTTTGTCAATGCGCTCTTAAGGTTTGCAGCCTTATTTTTATGGATAATGCCTTTTTTAGCCAACTTGTCGATTTTGCTCAGAACACCAGGAAGATCCTTTTTTGCGGCAGTGGCGTCTGTTCCGGCTTTAAGATCACGCATAGCGTTACGGGTAGTTTTTGCCTGGTAACGGTTTTGCTCTCTGCGCTTTGCAGCTTGACGGGTATCTTTTTGTGTAGCCTTGTGATTTGCCATTTTGGTAAAAAATTGATTTGAGGATGGCAAAGGTAAAGCAGATGGCTCAAAGTACAAAAAATTGATCTTTTTATCGGATTTTCAAGGGGTTGGAGCTGTAATTGGCGTATGTTTTTTAGCCTTAAATGACCGATATTTGCATCCGAATCTGACCCAAGGACCACCTAAACCTTGCCCATGAAGGATTTTTCGTATATAACTTCTTCGCACCCCTCGTATATAGAGCAACTGTATCAGGATTTCACTCGTGCTCCTGAGAGCATTGATCCTGACTTGAGAAAGTTTTTTGAGGGCTTTGATTTTGCCGTCACCCAGTTACAAGGTAAAGTCTCAACCGCTGCTGAATCGGTAGGAGCTGAAATTGATTGGAGAAAAGAGCTTGGGGTATACCGCATGATTTTGGGATATAGGAATAAGGGCCATCTTATCTCCAAGACCAATCCCATTCGAGAGCGGAAAGACCGAGGGGCAAATTTGGATCTTTCATTCTTTGGTCTATCAGAAAATGATCTCGATAATACCTTTTACGCGGGTAATTTGATTGGGATTGGCACGGTAACCCTGCGGGAGATCCGGGAGCATTTACAAAAATGCTATGCTCATCACGTTGGGATCGAATTCAAATACATCAGCAATCAGGAAAAAATCGATTTTCTGACAAGGGAAATGGAGCAAGGCTTCACACGCCCTTTGCCTTTTGAGAAAAAGAAACGCATTCTTGAAAAACTGAATCAGGGAGTCATCTTTGAAAAATTTCTACATACCAAGTACATAGGTCAAAAACGATTTTCCCTCGAGGGCGGTGAAACCACCATTGCTGCTTTGGATGCGATGATTAATCTTTCTGCCGATTTGGGTGTTCAGGAAGTGGTAATAGGAATGGCACACCGTGGTAGGCTGAATGTATTGGCCAACATCATGGGTAAAACCTATGAAAATATTTTCAGTGAATTTGAAGGAAAAACTGCTCCTGATCAAACAATGGGAAGCGGGGATGTGAAGTATCATTTAGGATATGGAAGTGAGGTTTCAACAACCGGCGGTAAAACTATTTCATTAAAATTAATGCCTAATCCTTCGCACCTGGAGGCAGTAGATCCTGTTGTATTGGGATTTTCAAGAGCGAAGGCCGATGTAATGTATGCGAGTCAATACGATTCAATTTTACCCGTGTTGATTCATGGTGATGCCTCCATTGCTGGTCAAGGGATTGTCTATGAGATATTGCAGATGTCGGGCTTGGATGGGTACCTTACTGGAGGGACAATTCATTTTGTAATCAATAACCAAATTGGATTCACAACCAATTTTGAAGATGCGCGTTCAGCAGATTATTGCACCTCTTTAGCTGCAATGGTTCAAGCACCTGTGATGCATGTGAATGGTGATGATCCTGAAGCGGTAATAAAATGCATGGAAATTGCAGTTCGTTACCGTCAGCAATTTAATAGTGATGTATTTATTGATATGGTTTGTTATCGCCGGCATGGTCACAACGAAGGCGATGATCCAAAATTTACTCAACCTCGACTTTATTCCATAATTGAACAGCACCCCAATCCCCGTGAACATTACATCAAGCATTTGGAAGGGAATTCCAGCGCAGAGATTAGGGAAATGGCAAAGGAAATGGAGAAGAAATTCTGGTCCGATCTACAGGAACGTTTGGACGAGGTAAAGCAGCATCCATTGCCCTATCATTATCAAGCGCCTGAATTGGTTTGGAAGAGCATGAAGAAAGCGACCGAGAAAGATTTTATTCAGTCGCCTACCACCGCTATCAGTGAGCAGCAATTCAAATCCCTGTTTGGTGCTATCATGCAAGTACCAGACGATTTCAAACCATTAAAGAAAATTGATAAACTGCTCCAGGATAAGCTCGCTCTTTTGGAAAAAGAGGGGAAAGTAGACTGGTCTACCGGAGAGTTGCTTGCTTATGCCAGTCTTTTAGTAGAGGGAAAGAACGTACGAATGAGCGGACAAGATGTTCGTCGTGGAACATTTAGTCACCGTCATGCAGTGCTCTTGAATGAAACAGAAGAGAAGGAATACAATCGACTTTCTCAGTTGCCTGGTGCAACAGGAAAATTTCAGATTTATAATTCGTTGCTCAGTGAATATGGCGTCCTTGGATTCGAATACGGATATGCATTGGCCGATCCCAATACACTCGTATTGTGGGAAGCGCAATTCGGCGATTTTTCCAATGGTGCACAAACCATGATTGATCAATTCATTTCCAGTGCAGAGCAAAAATGGAATCGAATGAATGGGGTTGTGATGTTGTTGCCGCATGGGTATGAGGGCCAAGGTCCTGAACACAGCAGTGCGCGAATGGAGCGCTACTTACAAATGTGTGCAGAGCTCAATATGGTAATTACAAATATTACTACTTCTGCCAATTTATTCCATGCTTTGCGACGCCAATTAAGTTGGAATTTCCGTAAGCCGATGATCAATTTTTCCCCCAAGGCAAATTTGAGACATCCCGGTTCTTACTCTTCAGTAAGTGAATTCACTAGTGGTGGTTTCAAGGAGGTTGTGGATGATGGTTCAGTGAATCCAAAGGATGTAAAAAAGGTGCTATTCTGTTCGGGTAAAATATATTTTGATCTTGTAGATGCGCGTACCAAGTTCAGTGCTAATGATCATGCCATTGTACGCATGGAACAGATTTATCCATTACCTGTAGAACAGTTGCAAGCACTTCGCAATAAATATAAGGGTGCCGATTGGGTATGGGTACAAGAAGAACCCATGAATATGGGTGCTGCTTCATTTTTGCGAATGAATCTCGTTGATTTTCCATTTACAATCGTATCGCGTTCATCAAGCGCAGCTACTGCAACTGGCTACAGTAAAGTGCATGCCATGGAGCAACAGCAGATAATGGATCGTGCCTTCGGAAATTCATAAAATCAAATAATTTAAAATTATGATAGATATCAAAGTGCCAACAGTAGGAGAGTCGATCAACGAAGTAACTCTTGCTAAATGGTTGAAGACAGATGGGCAGTGGGTGGAGCGCGATGAAGTACTAGCAGAGATTGAGAGCGAGAAGGCAACATTTGAAATCAATGCAGAAAAAGCAGGCCTATTGAAGATTAAGGTTGCTGAAGGCGATACACTTTCTATCGGTGATGTAGTATGTTCAATTGATGAGTCTGCTAAGCGTCCAGAAGGGGCAGTGGATGCTCCAAAGGAAGAGAAAAAAGCAAAAGCGCCAGCAAAAGCTGTAGCTGAAAATTCTAAGAAAGACATAAAGGCAAGTCCTGTTGCTGCGGCAATAATTGCAGATAAGAAAGTAGATGCAACTTCTATACCGCCTACTGGATCGAGAGGGAAAATACTAAAACAGGATGTGTTGGATGCATTATCGCACCCTGGTCGTAAGCCTGGAGTCGCCTTATTCAGTCGCGTTGACCGTAAAGAAAAAATGACTCAATTGCGCAAGACGGTTTCTCGTCGCTTGGTAGAGGCTAAAAATACCACAGCGATGTTGACCACCTTTAATGAGGTGGATATGAGTGCAATTATGGAAATCCGCAGTAAGTACAAAGATAAATTCAAGGAATTGCACGGCGTAAACCTGGGATTCATGAGCTTTTTTACCAAAGCTTGTTCATTCGCTCTTCAGGAATGGCCGGCAGTTAATGCCTACATCAGCAATGAGGAAATTATTTATCATGAGTATTGTGATATTTCCATTGCAGTATCAGCTCCTAAGGGTCTGGTTGTTCCAGTAATTCGCAATGCTGAAAGTCTATCCATGGCCGAGATCGAACATAGGGTGGTAGAGTTGGCAACCAAGGCACGAGATAATAAACTGAGCTTGGAAGAAATGCAGGGGGGTACATTTACCATCACCAATGGAGGTGTATTTGGATCATTGATGAGTACTCCAATCATCAATATTCCTCAGTCGGCCATTTTAGGAATGCATAAAATACAAGATCGTCCCGTTGCTGTTAATGGTCAAGTTGTCATTCGCCCCATGATGTATCTGGCGCTTAGCTATGACCACCGAATCATTGATGGTCGTGAGAGTGTTGGATTCTTGGTCCGAGTAAAAGAGTTGCTTGAGAATCCCACATTGCTGTTGTTTGGAACAGATCCGGTGAAGTCTCTTCTCGAATTGTAATCATGCAACTTCTTATACCATGAGCGAATACCTTAGCGCTCATTTAAAAAATGCTTGCAGTATAATTCAACGTTATACTTACAAGGAGCCCTTTCCTAAATTCATAAAGGAGTATTTTAGAAAAAATAAAAAATTTGGTTCAAGGGATCGGAAGATCATTTCAGAGTTCTGTTATTGCTATTTCAGAGTAGGTGAATCGTGTGAGGGAAGTGATATTGCTTTTCAGATAGCAGTAGGCTTTTATTTATCTCATGTAGAGGATAATGGCATAGTTGCTTTGCAATTGCCTTCTGCTTTGATGCATATGAAATCTTCAAGGGATGAAAAAATCAAGGTTTTAGAGCGTTCTTTTACAGGGTTCAGCTCGGACCGCATATTTCCAATGCTTGAGCAAGTTAGTCGATCGTTGAACCATTCAACTTTTTTATTATCGCATTTTAGTCGTTCTCCTGTATTCCTTCGAATTAGACCGGGTTTCCATGAAGTAGTAGAAACTACTTTACAGGACAATTCAATTTTCTATGAGCGGATAGGGGAAAATTGTTTGCGACTTGATAAATCGGTGGAGTTATCGGGGATACTTGAGGTAGATAAACAGATAGTAGTACAGGATTTAAGTTCACAGCGTATATCAGAATTCTTTCCAGATTTCACCAGTTCTCCTATACGCGTATGGGATGCCTGTGCTGGAAGTGGTGGGAAATCCCTTTTAGCAATTGATCATTACTCAGCAGGGAATGTCAGACTCATTGTCTCAGATATTCGGGAGTACATTTTAGAAGAATTAAAAAGCAGGATAAAGCGAGGGGGCAATCGGCTGGAAGATGCATTTGTTATTGATTTATCAAATGCTCTTGCTGTACAAGTAATGAAAGGTAACTACTCAGGGAATATAGATTTGGTGATGTTGGATGTGCCTTGTAGTGGTTCGGGTACTTGGGGGAGAAATCCTGAGTGGTTGAGAAGTTTTGATAAAGAACAGATTTTTGTTTATTCAAAAATGCAGCAGTCCATTATTCGCAATGCAGTGCCCGCATTATCTTCAGTGGGATATTTGCTTTACATTACTTGTTCGGTATACCAATCAGAGAATGAAGATCAGGTCAGGTTTGTCACCGAAGAACTCGGTCTTAAGGTGATAAAGTCTGGTTACATGACATCATTTGAGCAGGGAGGCGACTGTTTATTTGCAGCCTTATTTAGTAAATAATACCACCACCAATTACATCTTCATTTTCGTAGAATACTGCTGATTGGCCAGGAGCAATCCCTTTAGCATTTTCATAAAATGATACACGTATTCCGCCTGTTTCCGGATGAAGCATTCCTTCGCTTCCACTGTCCTTGTATCTTATTTTGATAGTAGCTTCTAGGGGTGTATCAATAGTTGCATATTTGATGAGATTAACTTTTTTTACAATCATCTCATTTTTCAAAAGATCATCTTCGTCACCCAGTACAACAATATTTTTTTCTGCATCGATTGAGGTAACAAATGCAGGTTTACCAAGAGCTATATCTAATCCTTTTCTTTGGCCGATGGTGTAAAACGGATAGCCTTTGTGTTTGCCTAATATGTTTCCGGATTTATCCATAAAAACTCCTCCATCTACTTTTTGTTCGAGTCCTTCTACATTCCTTTTGAGGAAACCTCTGTAGTCGTTATCCGGTACAAAGCAGATTTCATAGCTTTCGCTTTTTTTGGCTAGTTCAGGATAGCCAAAATCGTGTGCCATTTGACGAATAGCCGTTTTGCGGTACATTCCAAGAGGCAAGATGGTGCGTGATAGTAAATCCTGTTGAAGTCCCCAGAGCACATAGCTCTGATCTTTAGTTTCGTCGATACCCTTACTGATTACAAAACGCTGGTTTACTTCGCGGATATTGGCATAATGTCCAGTGGCAATGAATTCGCAGTCTAGCGCATTTGCTCTTTTGAGTAAGGCTCTCCATTTAATGTGCGTATTGCACATCACACATGGATTGGGAGTTCTTCCGGCCAGGTATTCATCAACAAAATTTTCAATAACAAAATCCCCAAATTCTTCCCGAATATCCAGTATGTAATGAGGAAATCCATGGTGCACCGCGGCAGCCCGCGCATCGTTGAAAGAATCCAGGTTGCAGCATCCGGTTTCTTTTTTAGAACCGCCAGAGGAGGCATAATCCCATGTTTTCATGGTGATACCAATTACCTCATAACCTTGTTCGTGGAGCATAAGGGCAACGACGGTGCTATCGATTCCGCCACTCATTGCAACCAATACCTTGCCATTTCTGCTCATGATGCAAAGTTACTTAAACGCCATGAATGGTTTGAAAATCAGTCGATCAGGTTATTCTTAACAGCAAAGAATACTAGTCCCGCTGTATTTTTGAGACCAAATCGTTCCATGAGTCGGTCTTTTATGGATTCTACCGTTCTTGGAGAAATGTCCATTTTGAGTGCGATTTCCGAAGCTGTAAATTCCATGCAGAGCAGTCGTACAACTTCTCTTTCTCTTTCTGAAATTTCGATTTCGTTATTGAGGGAGGGTAGAGATTTTGATTTTGCAGCCGATTTTTTTAGCAGTACGCGGTTTACAAAATTATTCAGGTAATAGCCTCTCGCCATCACTTCCATGATGGCTTTTTTAATTTCTGCCGGATCAGCATTTTTAAGTAAGTATCCATTTGCTCCATTTTCCATGAGGTGAGCAACGAATCGTTCATCTTCAAACATGGTTAATATCAGGATCTTGATATTGGGATATTTTTTGCTTACTTCTTTCGTAGTCTCAACGCCGTCTTTGTTCGGCATTCTAAGATCCATTAATATGATATCAGGTTGATTGGATTCAAGTTCTTTCATCAGTTCTTCACCGTTTTCAGCTTCGAAGACAAATGAAATATTGGTATACTGGCGGAGAGACAATATGACGCCCTTTCTGAAAATTTTATGATCGTCGGCTATGCCAACTTTAATGACATTCATTGGTTTTTCTTTCTAAGGTTTGTGGCGTTATCTGTGCGAAGATACTGATCAATCGTTAGATTCAGTAGGCAGTGGCATTTCCACTGTTATTTTATAGAATGTCTGAGAGGAGTCCTTTTCAAACTGGATATTTCCTTCTAGAACTTTCATTCTACTTTGAATATTCTTCAAACCAAGTCCAATGGAGCTTTTATTCATCTTTTCAAAATCGCTTTGTGTAATTCCTTTACCATCGTGGTTGATGCGCATATAGAATTTATCATCTGCGATATTCTGAGTGAGATGAATGAATGTAGCGTTGCTGTGTTTGAGGATATTATTTACCAGTTCTTGCGTAACTCGGAAAATGAGTAATTCAATTTGAGGGAGCAAGCGTTCTTTGTAATCATGGAACTTGCAACTGGCATTAATAGCTCCTGAACCACTGATTTTTTGAAAGAGGTCATTTACGGCCGATTCCAGTCCAAAATTCTTAAGAGTAGGGGGCATTAAGCTATGAGAGATGTTCCGAATCAGCTGAATGGTATCGTCAATGATTTGTTTAGCATTGGAGATACTTTGCAATTGGGTAGGAATATCTTGATTGACCAGGTTATCGTTGAGGTAAAGTCGTGCAGTAGCCAATAGGGGACCAGCATCGTCGTGTAAGTCAGCAGCAATTCGCTGTCTTTCTTCTTCCTGCCAGCGGATGGATGCATTCAAGAGGATCTGCTGTTTTTCGTCCTCTACACGTTGTAGTTCCTGCTGGTATTTAATCACTTTGCGCTGGTGGAACACGATGAATGCAATCAGGCCAATAGCAAGCACTAGCATTCCCAAGGTGCCAAAAAACAGCACAGTAGAAACGTTAGATTGATTACTTATTGCCTGGAGGAGGTGCATTAGATTTTGATTAACGAATTGTGATTAATTGAGATCATTTTTTTGTTTTCTGTATAAATTCCAATAGATAAAAAAGTAAATTTTATAATGTTAAAAATTGCAACAATGTATCCGTATGTAATTATAAATACTTGATTTTCAAAGTTTTTTTGTGTCAATATGAAAAGAAAAAAGGTCCCAGAGAATGCAATTATCAATCCAATTACAACCCAAGTAAATCCATTAAAATTGAGGGTATTATTAATAACTTTCTCGTATATAAAGAATAGAGAATAAACCAATAGCAAGATGCTTTCAAACCCGGCTGGCAAAGAATCAAACTGGGATATTTTTCCTAGAATTGAATCAAAAAAAGCTAAGCAATAAAATAAAAAAGAAAATGTGTAAATAAACTTAAGAATCATTTGACTCTTTATATGCTCTTTTATAGCAAGAGTCAAAAGTGTGTATTCAACTATTGTATATAATCTAAATGAGTAAATTTCTGATTCTAAATACTTTATCGACAGTTTCGAAAAGATTAAATCCGAAATGATAGAGTAAAATATATATGCAAATAAATACTTATATGATTTCTGAGTTGGTCTTAATTTAGCATAAAGACCCAAGCCCAAAATCGCTAAGAGTAAGTTTAAATAAACGAGAAAAGTGACTATAATTGTTAAGTTTATTAACAAATATAGTCAGTGATTTCGGTAAAAGGAAGTTTTTAGAAATCAAACCAGCCTTTAACCACAACATTTCTGTCTGCTACAATTCCTTCCCTAGCTACAAGGTTACCATTATTGTTAACTGCAGTAATGTTTAAAATTGGCTCATTTTGACTATCGAGGCCAACAAGAACAAGGGTTTTATTTCCACTTTCATTTAATGCGTTATACACGCTTATACCTATACAATCAGGTTGTGATAGTATCTGTTCCAAGATGTTTTTTCCTACAAACTGGGCATTCCCATTACCAAACTTGTCGTGGTGATCTTTAACCATTTTTAATCCTAAGTCATAGCCGACGTGTTCACCAACTGACTCATCAAGAAGTTTTTCGTCTTTGGATACTGCAGTACTTTTTAACATAAAAGGATATTTTTTGTGGATAATTAGTATTTCAAAGGATGATGTGAAGTTGGTCCATATTCATCCAATTGAAAAATGGCACTCGTAAAAATACTACTATCGGAGTTCAATTTATAGAATATAAACACTTGATTATCAACTATTTTATTTTTTTTATGTAAAAACTCTGGTTGAAAATATTCGGAAATATACGTTTATATTGCCGTAAATTTACGGTCTTCTAAATTGTATTTTCCCTATGTCCACATGTGGTAAATGCACTAAGAATCCAAAAAACTACAGTATTGACTAAGGAAAAGATCTTCTTCACTTTTTGAATTCAATGATTAATTCGCAATTTTTGAGGAAATAGAATAAAAATAAGAGTACATAGTATGTCAGCAATAGAAATGATTAAGGTGGCTGTAGCAGATGATCACAAAATCTTTCGAGATGGGATTAAAATGGCTTTATCTAATAAAGAATATTTAAAAATCATTTGGGAGGCTGAAGATGGAAAAGATTTAATTCACAAAATGAAGATTAAGCTTCCGGATGTATTGTTAATGGACATTCGAATGCCCGAGATGGATGGAATTAATGCAATCTCTTTATTAAGACAGGAATATGAAGATGTTAAGATCATAGTATTGACTATGTATGATGATCAAGAAATGATTTCTAAGATGATGGAAATGGGGGCTAATGCTTATTTAACTAAAACAACTGATCCTGAAGAAATATACAATGCTATATTGACTTGTATGAATGATGATTTTTATTTTAACGATCTTCTAAATAAAGCAGTTCTGATGAAGCTGCAACAAAAGAAAACAACTCGGCAGTTTTATCCCAATCCTGTAAAATTTACTGAAAAAGAAATAAGTATACTACGATTAATCGCTCAAGATAAAACAACAGAAGAAATTTCAAAAGAGGTTTATCTTTCTCCAAGAACAATTGAGACAATTCGTCAAAATATGAAAACTAAAGTCGGCGCGAAAACTATTGCCGGTTTAGTCATGTATGGAATGAGAAATAAACTTATTGATTAGCTTATTACAATGCCGTGTTTGATAGCAAACATGGCTAATCCCACTCTACTTTTTATATCTAATCTCGTAAATAGATTATCTCGCATACTGTCTATTGATCTAGGATTTAGATTTAATTCAGATGC
>Ga0129333_10004782_pt1 | contig 12681 bp, 10 predicted proteins | sample CPB6_08_DNA_FD_94474 | JGI IMG/M metagenome (GOLD analysis project Ga0129333, IMG submission 94474) | Freshwater to marine salinity gradient microbial communities from Chesapeake Bay, USA - CPBay_Sum_0.6_0.8_DNA | ecosystem: Environmental > Aquatic > Marine > Coastal | place: USA: Chesapeake... | reverse complement strand
GTGCGCGCGTCTCCTCTCGGCCAGTAAAAGCCAGGCCGAGAGCAATCAGACCGAGGACCAGGGTGGACAGAAGCAGGGTGCGGTTGCGCATGGCGTTTTCAGGCGGCGCGGCGGCGGCGAAGCACGGCGTAGAGCAGGCCTGCGATGCCCAGCAGCGCAGGCGCGGCGAGCAGGTTGACCCAGGCGAGACCACGGCCGAGCGAGTCGACTTCCTCGCGGGCGGCGCGGCGGATATCACGCAGGGCGCGACGCACTGTCGCCTGCTCCTCGGTGAACTTCTGGACCTCGCGCTCAAGCTCGGGTGTCAGGACGATGCCCTTCGAGAGATCGCCGCCCGAGGTGCGGGTCAGCTCGGCGATTTTCTCGGCGAGCTCGGAGAGACGCTGTTCCTGACGGTCAATCTCGGCTTGGTAGCGCGCCTGCGCCCGCCGCTGGAGGTCATTGACGCGGTCGAAGGGTCGCAGTGCCGCGCCCTTCGCGCGGATCGCCACCAAGTCGTCGCTGCCGGCGAGCGTCTCGAGTGCGCCGATGAGGAAGGCCTGGTTGTCGTTGATCGGCTCGTAAACCTGCTGGCCGTAGGCGGTGCCGCGGCGCAGCGAGTAGTAGTCGAGCATGAAGTCGGAGTCGGCGATGACAAGGAGCCGGCTGGGCTTGGCCGAGACCTTGAGCGCCGGGCTAGCAACGGGCTTGCCGTCGGCGTCCTTGGGCGCGCCCTCGGGGAAGGCGCTGCGGAAATTGCCGCTGACAAGCGCGGCGAACACACGCTCCTGGCCGTCAGCCCTGAACTGCAGGGTGGTCTTCTCGAATGGACCCGCGTTGGCCGCGGCGATGGGCACGCTGCCGACGCCGGGTCCGCGGAAGGTCGCGAGCGAGCGGAAACTGAGCCCGGGTTGTGCGTCGGCGGCGAGACGGACGCTGCCGGGCTCGAGGACGTTGAGCGCCCGCAGGTTGCTCGTCGCGGGATGGTCGCCGGCCAGGCCGTCGCCCTCGAGGACGACGGCGAGCGGGTAGGACACGGGCTCGCCTCGCGAGGAGGGCATCTGCAGCGAGTGGGCGGCGTCGCCGACCACGACGTCGACCGGTGATTCGACGCCCCAGCCGCGCAGCAGGGCCGGGTCGCTCGCCGCGCCCATCGCGGCGGCCGGCACCATCATCAGCGGCATGTTGCCTTGCTGGAATTTCTGGTAGCGCGAGAGCGGGTCGATGGCCGCGAGCACGGGCCCGCCGCCGAGAAGGAACTGGTCGACGGCGAAGGCGAGCCGGGGGTTGAGGTGGTGCGGGTGGATGAGGGCGACGACAGCGATGTCCTTGGGCAACTCGGTCGCGGTGTTGCTCACCGTGATCACCTCGAAGCTGCGCGAGAGCTCGGAGAGGAGGATGTCGCCAGGTCCCGGCTCCTGTCCCTGCGGGATGTCAGTCGAGAGCGGGAGCGTCGAGACGAAGGCCAGCCGCGGCTTGGACAAGCGGGTGACGGAGGCGATGAGCTGGGCGAGGTCGTACTCGAGGAAGCGTTCGCGCCGGGGATCGAGGAAGGCGATCGCGCGGAGCGAGTCGGCCTGCTGTGCGCTGACCCCGAGGTAGGCGGTGCCATTGGCGGCGCGTGTGCCGCCGAGACCGGCGCGCTGCGCGCGTGACTCATCCTCGGTGTCGGGCTGCGGATCGGTGACCTTGAGGCGGATGGCGCCACCCGAGGCGTCGGCGAAGGCCTGGAGCAGTCCCTCGGCGCGTCGGGCATAGGCCTCGAGGTAGGGCGAGAGACGGGTGTCGCCGCGGCTCGCGTAGAGCTCGAGTGTGACGGGTTCGCCGACCGACGCGGCGATGCGGCGCGAGCCGGCGGTGAGCGAGAAGGTGCCGTCCTCGGTCAGGTCGGCGCGGCCGGCGATCCGCGCCGCGATGATGTTGGCGAAGAAGGCGGCCGCGAGGACGGCGACGGCGGCGAGCAGGGTCTGGGCGCGGGTCATGGTCGTGGGCTCAGCGGCGCTCGATGAGAAGGGTGCTCAGGCCGAGACCGGCCAGGGCGACGGAGAGGAAGTACGTCAGCGGCCTCAGGTCGAGCAGGCCGAGCGTGAAGGGCTCGAGGTTGCGCCAGAGACCCAGCCGCGCCACGTCACCGAGCCGCTCGGGCGGCACCGCGCCGGCGAGCAGGCTGTCGAGGACGCCGTAGCCGACGATGACGAGGATGAAGCAGGCGAGAAAGCCTGTGACGAAGGCGATGACCTGGCTGCGCGTCAGCGCCGAGCACACGGCGGCGACGCCAAGGCAGGCCCCGCCGCAGAGCAGCGAGCCGAGGTAGCCGCAGGCAATCGTGCCGAGGTCGGGGTCGCCGAGCCATGCCACGGTTGCGACCATGGGGAGTGTCATCGCGAGCGCGGCGGCGAGGAAGAGCCAGGCGGCGAGGAATTTGCCGAGCGCCGCCTGCCAGACCGTCACCGGCCAGGTCAGGAGCAGCTCAAGGGTGCCTTGTCGGCGCTCCTCAGCCCAAAGGCGCGCGCCAGCTGCGGGAGCGAGGAAGGCCCAGAGCCAGGGATGGTAGAGGAAGAACCGGTCGAGGTTGGCGACGCCCGACTCGTAGAACGAGCCGACGAAGAACGCGAGGGAGACCGCGAAGGCGTTGAAGACCGCGAGGAAGACATACGCGAGCGGTGTCCGGAAGTACCCGAGGAACTCACGGGCGAGGATGGCACGGAAGGCACGCATGGGTTTAGGCGGTGAGGTGGCGGAAGATCTCGTCCATCCGCTTGCCCGGGAAGCGGGCGAGGAGGGACTTCGGTGTCTCGTCGCAGCGAATCTCGCCGCGGGCGATGAGGATGACTCGGGTGCAGAGCGCCTCGACCTCCTCGAGCAGGTGCGTCGAGACGATGACGGCCTTGCGCTCGGCCATGCCGGCGAGGATGCGGCGCACCTCGTGCTTCTGGTTGGGGTCCAGGCCGTCGGTCGGCTCGTCGAGGATGAGCGCCGCGGGGTCGTGCAGCGTGGCCTGGGCGAACCCGACGCGCATCCGGTAGCCCTTGGAGAGCGTGTCGACCGCCTGGCCGGCGACATCGGTGAGGTGGCAGGTGGCCAGCGTCTCGCGCACACGCTCGGCGGGTGCATCGAGACCGCGGAGATCGGCGGCGAAGCGGAGGAACTCGCGCACGGTCATCTCGCCGTAGGCGGGCGCGCCCTCGGGCGAGTAGCCCAGCTGGCGCTTGGCCTCGACCGGTTCGGACGAGACGTCATGCCCGGCGATGCGGGCGGAGCCGGCGTCGGGCCGGAGGTGGCCGGCGAGCAGCTTCATCGTGGTGGACTTCCCGGCGCCGTTGGGCCCGAGGAAGCCGACCACCTCGCCGCGGTCGACGGAGAGGGAGACGTCGGCCACGGCGCGAATCGCGCCGAAGGACTTGGACAGGTTGCGCGCTTCGATCAGGGCCATGGTGATTCGGGTTCAGCGCACCGGGGGCAGGGCGGCGAGCTCGATCTTGCCGGACTCGAAGCGCCGGCGGATCTCGGTGAGCAACCGCTCGTTCTCCGCGGCGCAGTCCCAGGCCGAGGCCGGGTAGTGCCACCAGAAGATGCGGATGACGGGTCCGGCGGAGGAGAGTTTCTCGAGGTGCACGCGCGGCGGGTGCGCGGGCTGGGCTCCCCGGTGCGTGGCGAGGACCTGCCGAACGATGGCGACGGCCTCCTCGGTACACTTGGCGTCGGTAGTCGCGGCGAGCTCGAGAATGTGCTGGGTGCGGATGTAGGGGCGCTCGGTGACGTTGGTCAGCGCGCGGTTCGCCAACTCGCCGTTGGGAATGGTGACCAGCTGGCCGTCGGGCGTGCGCACACGCGTCGATCGCAGGCCGATGGCCTCCACGACACCCGTCAGGCCCGGGGTGTCGATGGTGTCGCCGAGCTCGAAGGGCTTGTCGATCATGAGCATGACGAAGCCGAAGAAATTCTTGATCGTGTCCTGCGCGGCGAAGCCGAAGGCGAGTCCGCCCACCCCGACGCCGGCGAGGATGTTGGTGCCCGCATCGGCGTTCAGCACCGTGACGCACTGGATGAAGCCGTAGGTCACGACGACGACGCGTAGCAGCGTGCCGCCGATGGGCACGAGCACGTCGTCGAGCTTGTTCACCGACCGGTCGGCGAGCACCTGGAAGTAGGCCTGCGCGACCTGCGTCAGGTGGAAGGCGAAGTGGAAGACGGCGTAGACGCGGAAGATGCGTCGTGCCGTGTCCAGCGGGCCGAACCAGTCGGCCTTGGTGAGCGCCTCGCGGGCATCCCCGATCACGAACCAGAACGCCGCGGCGGCGAGGGCGACAGGGAGGGTTGCGCCAACGGCGGCGACCAGCGCCCCGCCCACGGGGTGATTGGGCATGCGCCGGGAGACCACGCCGAGAATCTTGCGCAGGATCCAGCCGAGCGTGGCGGCGAGCGCGATCCAGAAGGGCGCGTGGGTCCAATCGGGGAGGAGGGAGAGGTCGATGACGGCGACGGGCATGGCGGAGGAAGGGGAGGGAAGGGGATAACAGGTGGGGGACGCTTTTCAAGCGCCGCCGTCGGTCCAATCCGCTTGTCCAACCTGCCCCGTCCACCCACGCTCCGTTCCGTGAGCGAACCTGCCGCCAGCAAACCCGTCGTCCTGACCTGCGCCCAGCCCACCGGCCGGCTGCACCTCGGGAATTACCTCGGCGCGGTCCTCAACTGGGGCGCGATGCAGGATGACCATGCCTGTTACTTCGGCATCGTTGACCAGCACGCCATCACCGTGCCCACCGTGCCGGCCGAGCTGCGCGCGAACACCTACTCGTGCCTCGCCCAGTACATGGCCTGCGGGCTCGACCCGGCCCGGAGCCACCTCTTCGTGCAATCGCATGTGATCGGGCACACCGAGCTCGCCTGGGTTCTCGGCTGCCTCTGCCCGCTCGGCCAGCTCGAGCGCATGACGCAGTTCAAGGACAAGTCCCGCCGTCACGAGTCCGTCGGCGCCGGATTGCTCACCTATCCAGTGCTGATGGCGGCCGACATCCTTCTCTACAACGCGGCCAAGGTGCCGGTGGGCGAGGACCAGAAGCAGCACCTCGAGCTGACCCGCGACCTCGCCCAGAAGTTCAACCGCACGTACTCCGACACCTTCGTCATCCCCGAGCCCTACATCGCGAAGACCGGCGCGCGCATCATGTCGCTGCAGGACCCGACCGCCAAGATGTCGAAGTCCGACCCCAACCACGCTGCGACTGTCTTCATCACTGACACGCCTGACGAGATCCGCCGCAAGGTCGGCTCGGCCGTGACCGACTCCGGCAGCGAGGTGCGCGCCGCCGAGGACAAACCCGGCGTCGCCAACCTCCTCCAGATTCTCTCCGCTTGCTCCGGTCGGCCCATCCCTGCGCTCGAGGACGAGTTTCGCGGCAAGGGCTACGGGGATTTCAAGCGTGCCGTGACCGACGCGGTGGTCGCGACCCTCTCGCCCGTCCGGGAGCGCTTCGGGGTCTACTCCGAGGATCGGGCCGAGCTCGACCGCGTGCTCAAGGCTGGTGCCGAAGGGGCCCAGCGCACCGCCTACCGGACATTGGCCAAGGTCCATCGCAAGGTCGGCTTCGTCGAGCGTCCCCGTTGAGGTCCACCCAGGCCTCGGTTCCGCCTTGTCCCCGGGCCACTGGCTGGCATCCTGCGGCTGAGCCCGCGCTCACCCCCAAACGACCCATGCATCAACTCCAGCAACTCCTCAAGGAGAAGTGGTTCCTGGTCGCGGCGGACGCCATCGTCGTGATTGGCGTCCTCAGCCTCGGCCTCGACCCCAACGACGGCTTCAGCGCATTCCTCGCTGTCGCCGCCATCCTCGCCGCCGCCGGTATCGTGCTCGTGCCCGTGCTCCGTGAGGACGCCGGTCGCAAGCAGCGCCTTGCCGAGCAGGCCCGCCTCCGCGCCGCGCTCGCTGAGGAGATCGACCGCGTGCGCGATGAGGTGCGCACCGCCGGCGAGCTCGCCGCCCGCCGCCTCGCCGACGCTGAGCTCGGCGCAAAGAAGGCCGGCGAGGCCGCCTCCGAGGCGGTCGCTCGCAAGGCCTCGACCGAGCTTGCGGCTCTTCGCGGCGAACTTGCCGCCCTCGCCAAGGCCGCCGAGCCCGACGAGGAACTCGCCGGTCAGCTCCAGTCCATCGCCGACACCGCGCGTGCCGCCGCCGCCGACGCCGAGGAGGCGCTCGAGAAGGCCGCCGACGCCGCCAAGGCCGCCGAGGAGTCGGCGCGCCTCGCCAAGGAGTTCGCCGCGCTGCGCTCCGCCCTCGCCCAGGCCCAGGCCGATGCCGCCAAGGCCGTCGAGCAGGTCGAGACACTGCGCGAGGAGATTGCCCGCCTGCGGGATAGCCAAAACCCCTCTGAGGCCTCCGCTCCTGCCGCCAGCATCGCCCAGCGCGATGCGGAGCCGGAGGCCGAAACCCGCGCGGATGATTCGAGCGAGGCCGAGGATGCGCTGCCCACGGAGGTGCCGCCCGCCCCCTCGTCGCCTGAAGCTGAGCCTGAACCGGAGCCCGAACCGGAGCCTGAGCCGGAGATTCCGGTGGTGAAGACAGTCATCGCCGACGAGTCCGCGGCGCAGGGCACGCGCTTGCTTGTCAATCTGATGATTGGCATCGGCAACAAGCCTTTCGTCCGCGGCACCGGTCCCGGGCTCTCCGAGGATGTCGGCGTGCCGATGCAGTTTGTCGCCATCGGCCGTTGGCTCTGGACCTGCCCCGAGGGTCATGCGCCGGTCACCGTGCAGGTCTGGAAGAACGACAAGGCTCCGGTGGGCGAGCCCGTCCACATCCCCGCGGGTGAGTCCCGCGAGTTGGACGAGGATCACTTCCAGGGCTGAGCATGAGGCTGTGGCTCGCGCTTGCCTGCGCGTCGCTCGCGGCGGCGCCCGCGGACGAGCTTCCGCCGCCCTCGCGCGTCGCCGAGCGCGAGTCCGAACTCGCCATCGTGGCGAGCGAGTCGCGCGCCCAGATGCATTTCGTCGGTGCGCACGCCGACGCCCTCGAGGTGGTCCTGCGCAGCTCCGCCGGTCTCGGCCTGCCGCCCGGACGCAAGCCGCGCATCGAGGCGGCGGATGTCGCCGGATTGCCTGATGTCGCCTGCGTGGTGCAGGGCGGGCATGTGCTCGTGACCGTGCGGCTCGGCGACGCCTCGTCGGCGCCACTCCGCGCGGGCGAGGCCACCGCCCGCGCTTGGCTCGCCGCCGCCTCGCTCGCCGGTGAGCGGCCGACCGCCGCGCCTGCGGCCTGGGCTCCGCCGGCGCTCGCGGCTGAGACCGTCGGTCAGCTCCGGCCGGCGATGGTCGACCTTTGGTACCGCGAAGCCGCGACGCAGCCGCCAGCCCCGCTCGCCGAGGTCTTGGCTGGACGTGCCGCCCCGCGCGAGGCCCTTTTGCTTTTTCGCGCGCTTCGCCGGCAGCTCGGTGCGCAAGCCCTCGCATCTTTTCTCGCGTCGGCTGGCCGTGGCGAGTCGCCGGATGTCGTCATCGCTGGCTTCGCCAAGTCTCCCGAGACTTGGTGGGTCGCCTCACGCCAGGCCCTGCTCGATGCCCGTCCGTCGCTCGCATTGGGCATGCGTGAGTCGCTGGCCGAGCTCGACGCGCTTGCGCGCTTCGTCCACGACCCGGTCGGGCTCGGCGATGTCGTGTTGACGGGTCCCCAGGCCGCGCGCATGCGCAAGTTACCCGCGGTGCGAGACGCCATGGCCGAGCGCCTGCTGCGCCTGCGGCGCGGCATCCTTCGCCAGAATCCCGTCGCGCACAACGCGTGGCGTTCCCTCGGTGCCTGGCTCGAGGCGTATCCTGAGTCGTCCGAGGCGGACCTCGACCGTCTTTGGCAGGTTTACCTGGATGAACGCGCTTCCGCGGCGCGGTTGGCCGACGAGGTGGAGCGGGCGCTTGCGCCGCCGCGCTGACTCAGCGACCCGGAGTCGGCTTGGCCGCGTTGCGCTGGATGATCTGGTCGGTCAGCGTGACGCGGAAGAGCGAGAGGGCCATCCAGAGAACCCCGGACAGGCAGAGCGAGCAGTAGGCTGCGCCGAGCAGCACGGCGGTCTCGCCTTCCTCCACCCAGGGCACGTGCTTCTTGAGCACGCCGGTCATCCAGACGAAGAACACCGCGGAGACGAGCACGTCGATGACGGCGCCCGACTTGCTGACCAGCTTGGGACGGAGGTTGTCCATGACCCCATCTGATGGAGCCCCGTGCCCGTATGTCAACCCGCTTGGCTCCCCGGGGGTTGACACCCTCGCCCCCCTCTCCAACCTCGCCGCCCCGCCTGCCAGCGGGTCGGGGTGGACCCTCCACCCCATACCACTCCCGCTGCCGCCCCCGGCCGCCCCCATCCTTTCCCGTGGAGCTCAAAGACACCCTCAACCTGCCCGCCACCGACTTTCCGATGAAAGCCGGTCTGGCCGAGCGCGAGCCCGGTCGCATCGCGCATTGGGAGAAGATTGGACTTTACGGCAAAATCCAGGCGAGGAATGCCGGCCGCCCTGCCTTCGTGCTCCATGATGGTCCGCCCTTCACCAATGGAGACGTCCATATCGGCACCGCGCTGAACAAGCTGCTCAAGGACGCCATCCTGCGTTACAAGTCCATGCGCGGATTCCGCACGCCGTATGTTCCTGGCTGGGACTGCCATGGCCTGCCCATCGAGCACAAGGTGATGAAGGAGCTCCAGGCCGCCAAGAAGTCGCTCGATGCGCTCGGCGTGCGCAAGGCCTGCGCCGAGTTCTCCGCCGCCTACATCGAGAAGCAGCGCGGCCAGTTCCGCCGGCTCGGCGTCCTTGCCGACTGGAAGTCCGAGTACCGCACGATGGATCCGGCCTACGAGGCCGAGATCCTCCGCACCTTCGCCCACGCCGTCGAGCAAGGCTTGGTCTACCGATCGAAGAAGCCCGTCTACTGGTCGATTCCGTGCCAGACCGCGCTCGCCGAGGCCGAGATCGAGTACAAGGACAAGCGTTCACACTCGATCTGGGTCGCCTTCGACGCGCCCAATCCCGCCGCCAAGGGCCTCGCCCCCGCGCACTCGCTCTCGGTCGTCATCTGGACGACCACGCCCTGGACGCTGCCCGCCAACCTCGCCATCGCTGTCCATCCCGACCTCGACTATACCGAGGTGCGCCATGCCGGTCGATCCTTCCTCGTTGCCACCGCGCTGCGCGACGCCTTCGTCGCCGCCTGTAAGCTCGAGGGCGCAACCAACGGTTTCAGCGTCAAGGGGCGCGCGCTCGAGGGTCTCGAGACGCGCCACCCGTTCATCGACCGCGCCTCCCCGGTCGTCCTGGCCGAGTATGTCACCACCGACGCCGGCACCGGTTGCGTCCACACCGCTCCTGGCCACGGCGTCGAGGACCATCAGACCGGCCAGCGCTACGGTCTCGAGGCCTACTGTCCCGTGCAGGACGATGGCACCTATGCGGCCGATGGTCGCGTGCCCGTCGAGCTCGCCGGCGTCTCCGTTCTCGAGACCGACGGCAAGTGTCCCGCCAACGGCGCGGTGCTCGCGCTCCTCGAGGCCCGCGGACGACTCGTGCATCGCGAGTCACTCACCCACTCGTACCCGCACTGCTGGCGCTCCAAGGCCCCGGTGATCTTCCGCGCTCTCGACCAATGGTTCATCGGCCTTGATCGCGGCGACCTGCGCGCCCGTGCCCTGAAGTCGGTCGGCGACGTGCGTTGGATTCCCGGTTGGGGCGAGAACCGCATTCGCGGCGCGCTGACCAGCCGCCCTGACTGGTGCGTCTCCCGCCAGCGCGCCTGGGGCGTGCCCATCCCCGCCTTCGTCTCGGTGTCGACCGGCGAGGCTCTGCTCGACGCCGGCGTGGCCCGCCATGTCGCCGACCAGGTCGCCAAGCACGGCACCGACTGGTGGTGGTCGACACCGGTCGCCGAGATCCTCGCCGCCGCGCCCGTGCCCGCCGCCTGGCCGAAGGATCTGCGCAAGGGATCCGACACGCTCGATGTCTGGATCGACTCGGGCACGAGTCATCTGGCGGTCTGCACGAAGCACCCCGACCTCCATTGGCCCGCCGACCTCTATCTCGAGGGATCCGACCAGCACCGCGGTTGGTTCCAGTCCTCGCTCTGGACCAGCGTCATCGCCCGAGGTGCCGCGCCCTACCGCGCGGTGCTCACCCATGGATTCGTGGTGAATGAGAAGCGACAGAAGATCTCGAAGTCGGACGGCAAGCCCTCGACCGCCGACGACTACATCAAGCGCTACGGTGCCGACATCGTCCGCCTCTGGGTCGCCTCCGAGAACTACCAGAACGACATCCCGCTCTCCGACGCCATCTTCGAGACCGTCTCGAACCAGTACCGCGCGGTCCGCAACACGCTGCGCTGGCAGCTTGGGTCGCTCGCTGACTTTGACGCTACCAAAGACGCGCTCCCACTGGACAAGCTCTCCGCGCTCGACCGTTGGCTGCTCGCCGAGGTCGCCCGGCTCGTGCGCGAGGTGACCGATGCTTGCGAGGCCTACGAGTTCCATCGCGCCGCCGCCGCGCTCGCCGCCTTCACCACGGTCACGCTCTCCGCGACCTACACGAGTATCGTCAAGGATCGCCTCTACACCCTCGCGCCGAACGACCCGCTCCGTCGCTCGACGCAGACCGCACTCCATCACGCCTTCCGCGCCTACATCCGGTTGCTCGCGCCCTTCCTGCCGTTCACCGCGGACGAGGCCTGGTCGCACGCTGTCGCCAAGGGCGAGTACACCGACGCCGACTCGGTGCATGTCCAGCCCTGGCCCGAGATTCCCGCTGGTTGGGATGACGCGGCCGCGCATGGCGACGTCGCCACGGTGCTCCGCGTCGGCGCCACCCACGTCAACGGCCCACTCGAGCAGCTCCGCCAGGCGAAGACCATCGGACAGAATCTCGACGCAGCCGTGACCATCATCGGCGACCCGTCGGACCCTGACTTCGCCGTGCTGCAACGCCACGCCGCGCTCCTACCCGAGCTTTGGATTGTCTCCGCCGTCACCCTTGAGCCTCGCTCCGGCGTGGCCCTCGCCGTCTCGGTGGCCAAGGCCCCCGGGGTGCGCTGCCCGCGTTCCTGGCGCTGGGTCCCCGCCTTGGTCGAGGCGGGCAAGTTCGGCCAGGTCTCGCCCCGTTGCCACGCCGCCCTCGTCGCCAAGTACGGCTCGCTCTGAGCCGACATCCCCTTAACCTCAATCATCCTCATGGCATCCAAGAAGAAACCCGTCGCGAAGAAGAAGCCCGCCGCCAAGGCCAAGCCGGCCAAGAAGCCCGCACCCAAGCCCGCGAAGAAGGTTGTCCCCAAGACGAAGCCCGTCGCGAAGGCCAAGGCTCCCGCCAAGGTCGCCGCCAAGGGCAAGGTCGCCCCGGCCGCGAAGGGCAAGGCGCCCATCGCTCCCGCCAAGGGTGCCGCGAAGGGCAAGGCTGCCGCACCCGTCGCCCCCGCTGCCAAGGGCAAGTCCGGCAAGGCCGCGACCAAGGCCGACCCTGCGCTCTCGCATGAAGCCCAGCGCAAGCTCCTCGAGTCCCATCGCCAGGGGCATCATCAGGCCTCGCCGATCGAGGCGCCCGTCGCCCGGCCCAAGCTGTTGGTCTTCACGGTCGATGACGTGCGCGAGTACCTGAAGGGTCGCCGTAACGTCCGCCTGAACCTTTGGATCCCCGACGAGGAGCGCAAGTCGAAGGAGCGCGGTGCCAAGGGCGAGAGCAAGTCGAACGCCGGCAAGCCCAACGCGGTCGGCGCCGCCTCCCTGGCCAGCCTCTTCGGTTTCAACCCCTTCAAGAAGGCCGACCCCGCGCAGGACGCCCGCAAGATCCCCGAGAAGTTCCGCCGTTACCACAAGCTGCTCACCGAGATGCGTGCCAAGCTCGAGCGCGGCCTAGCCCTCCACACCGAGGAGGCTCTGAAGAAGTCCGGCAAGGACGATGCCGGTGACCTCTCCGGTTACTCGCAGCACATGGCCGACGCTGGCACCGACACCGCCGACCGCGACTTCGCCCTCTCGCTCATCTCCAGCGAGCAGCAGACCATCAAGGAGATCGATGATGCCATCGAGCGCATCAAGCAGGGCACCTACGGCGTCTGCGAGGTCACCGGTCGCCCGATTCCTCCCGCCCGCCTGGTCTCGGTGCCGTTCACGCGCTACACGGTCGAGGGCCAGCGCGAGCTCGAGCGTCAGCGTCGCGCGATGCGCCGCCGCGGCGGCAACCCGCTCGGCGCCGATGGCGACGAGGTCGGCTTCGGCACCGGTGGCGGTGGTGGCGAGGGTGATCCCGAGGAGACCTGAGCTCCGTGATCGACCGCCTCCGCCCTTACGCGAATTTCTGGCTGGTCTCGCTGCTTGTGCTGGCGGCGGACCAGCTGACGAAGTTCCTCGTGGTGCGGCACATCGAGTTCGCCGATCCCGACATCCCGGGCAGCGGGCAGACCATCTCCGTGTTGGGCGAAACCTTGCACCTCGTGCACGTCGGCAACAAGGGTGCCGCCTGGGGTGCGGGTGCCGGCCATGGCGCGACCCCCTTCTTCCTCGTCGGGCTTGCGCTCGCCGTGCTCGCCTTCGTCTGGTTCAAGCGCCGCGAGTTCCTCCACGAGCTCGAGGGCGGGCAGTTCGCCTTTGGACTCTTTATCGGCGGTGCCGTCGGCAACGTCTGCGACCGCGTGGCGCGCTCGCACGTGGTTGACTTCGTCGACATCCGCCTGCCTTTCCGCCT
>Ga0129333_10004779_pt1 | contig 12685 bp, 5 predicted proteins | sample CPB6_08_DNA_FD_94474 | JGI IMG/M metagenome (GOLD analysis project Ga0129333, IMG submission 94474) | Freshwater to marine salinity gradient microbial communities from Chesapeake Bay, USA - CPBay_Sum_0.6_0.8_DNA | ecosystem: Environmental > Aquatic > Marine > Coastal | place: USA: Chesapeake Bay... | reverse complement strand
TAAAAATACATTCAAATGTATATGTAGAACAAATACCTGTATCTATTCCATACGTTGAATTGAATCCTGACCTGGTGTCAGTAGATATAAGGAATGTTTTTCCTTCTCAGAGAGTAGAAGATACATTAGTTAGTGGCAATTATATAAACATACCCAGAGAAAAGTATCCATATCTAATAGAAGAACAGTACCTAGAAAAGGGTGTAAGTAGCATTATTGACTGCAAACTCCTAGAGCTAAAAGAAGTTTCTATTGAAAAGAAAGAGATAGAGCCAATTGTTAACGCTGGCTTTTATGTTTATGGTGAAGAGAAAAGATACCTATATCCAGATTGCTCTACAATCACTACTTCAGAAGAAGTAGATCTAGTAGATGGATTAGAAGAACATCCAATATCAGTTGCAATCTTTAAAAGAAATTCAAGGCTTGAGCCTGTTATTCACAGAGAGTCACTTCAGGTCTATGATGAGGAATGGTTGGGCGATCTGGAAATAGAAGGGAGAAGTGATATATCTTTTAACTCCCTTGATCAGTTTTCACTGGATATAGAAACAGGAGAAATTACCTTTAATAAGGTAATTGAAGAAGCAGTTCCACCTAGTGTAGATTTATTAGACTCAGCTGTAACATATCCTGTTTTTTCTGAGTACCTAGAATTGGTAGGTACAAGTGATGGGCTTGGGTGTCAAGGTTTCTATACAAAATACCTTCCCATTTCAAAAAGAAAACAAACTGAAACTCAGTTGATTATGTATGTTTTCCCGCCAGGAATAACAGAAGAAACAACACTAAGTGATGCTGAGATCTGGTATCCAGTAGATGATCTTCGAGAATATGATGGGACTGCTAAAGTTTTCTATGCAGACTATGACTTAGGATTCCTTCACATAGGAGGATTACTGGGCGAGAACGACACGCTTCTATCTACTTGGTATCCAGATAGCCCTGAGGGATTGACTTCAATTAGTATAGTAAATCCAGAAAGACACCCTGATAAGGGTGTTATTTTAATTGAAGGCATTAAGGTTTTCTTTAAAGGAAAAATAGGACACAGACTTCTGATCGAAAAAATAGAAGGGGAAATAACAGTAGATGCTTTTGAAGCCGGGACAGAAGTTAAATACATACATACAGGAATGGTCCCTGAAGAAGGCAGCCTATGTTATGTTAGCTATGTTGCAATTCCTAGAATTGAGTATGTAGATAAGAAGTATATAAATGCAAAGTGCTCAAGGCCTGGGTCTTACAGTAGTAAAGTTTATCTAAAGAATAATGAGTCCATACTGGTAATAGGAAAAGATGTAGATCAAGCTATGTCCATTACACTTGAGGCTATGAATTTAAATTCATTAACGCTAAGTGGAGTGATGTATTATGGGCCTTTATCTTATGATGAAAATACAGTCTTACTAAGAGGCAGGGTATTAGATGGAAATGGGAATCCTGTTATAGAAGCTGAAGTAGAAGTATTTAGCCTAAATGGATTAGGTACATTCTATGGAGAAGACAGCATAACTGTCTTTACTGATGACGAGGGTTATTTCTATACATCAATGTATATAGAAAGTACTGAGCTCTTTCAAGCTTCTTATGCAAGAGCTATAACCTTTGAAGAAGATGAAGAAGGAAACTGGAATAGTTATCTAGACTTTAATTACCCAGCAACTGCTTATGGAATGCCATCAAGGCTAGAAGAAATTCAGCTTTATACAGTAACAAAAGATGATGGCTTTACGGGGACTGTAGGTAAATACTATTTCACTCCCATAGAAGACTACTCGGATTATCCTTTTGTAGGATCTGTACTTGGTCAAGATTACTATCCCTATGATGTTGCAACTGTAGATCAGGCAGTTGGTTCAGGCTATCTTTCTGAACTTGGAACAGGGCCTGGCGCCATTGTTATAATCAATCAATTTGAAAATGTAGATCCCAAGTTTTATGAAGATGGAACTCTGTATGTAGCTATAAGCAACAGTCCATATGTAGATGGAACTGAATCAACGCAGATTAAGAAAAGAAAAATACTAAAAGTATTAAGATACCCAAAACTGTGGGATAGTGAGATTACATCTGTTAGCAACTCTACTAGAATGTCTACATATCTAGTTATTCTTGATGCAAGAGCTGTACCCCCTGGTAGATATATAAGAGACTGCTGGTTTGTTTCAAAAGATGAAGTAGAGTGGAACAAAGAAACTCTAGGTGGTAGGAAGTCAGTAATTAAAGTATTGCAAAATAAAGAGCAATCTAATGGTGAAGATTTTGTTGTAGATGAAAGTATTAGTACGTGGCTAAATCCTCAAGCAGACTTGCCACCTCAGTATACTTTCGTACCGGTTACTCCAGCCGAATGGTTGGGTGGTAATAAGTTTAAGTTTACAGGTAAACTGCCTACATGTGAGGTTGCCAATAGAAGGGTAAATTTAGGAGCTTATGCTGTCTATCTTGATAAAGTAGCAGAAGTGCAAGCAAGAGTAAAAGATAAATACTGTATAGGAAAATACTACAACAGTAATATAGTAAGGATAATATTTAGCGCCTCAGGCAAAGGAAAGGGAACCCATAGAGTAAATGAAAACTTTGTAGTTCCTTATGGATTTAGGTTGCCAGATACATATGAGTATTCATCTCTATTAGACGGACCAGTTTATTTAACACTTAACTGGCTGGGTACAAGATCTAACTTTGGCTTGAGTGTAGAAGATGACTTTAGTGTTCCTAAGATCTCATTTATAAATGAGATGGAAGAAATCGAATATTCGGATAATGAAATTAATCCTTATAATAACTATATAGGCTATCACTTAACCATAACGAACTCATAAGGCTTTAAGATGTCGGATAAATATACAACTTTGTTTGGGATAGATGCTTCATTCGTTCAAGGCGAACAGCCAACTCATACAAAACTAACTAACATAGTAGCGCTTACTAGAAATGGACTTAGTGAGTTAGAGAAAGTTATTGGTATGACAAGGAACTCTCTACTGGTAGAGAGCACTGGAAATACAAGCTGGGTTCCTGTACCTGCTAAAGATAGCTTTAATACTGGGGTTTTACCAATTTTAAGGCTAGACTCTCCTTCTCATATTGTTTCTCTGGCAAGAGCCATCGGACCAATGAGTGGACTTAATCCTAGATATTTATCAAGTCAGACTTGGAATAAGGCTAATTTTAGTGCAGGTTCAGTAGGCATACTTCTTAAAGATGGAGTTACAGAACAGCAACTTCCATTTAAGCCCTTAGATGTCAGCACAATTTTGCCTTCAGACTTCAGTGGACCTGATGTAAGTTTTATCTTTCAAACAAGAGTAACTTCTTATGATTCTTCACTAGAAGTAGGTAAGTATTACATAACAACAGAAGGTCGACTTTTTACTGGAGCACCAGTAAGATCGGGAACAAGATTAAAGTATAGCTTTAGAATTGGTGAAGGAGACGGGTATATTGGTTCTGGATATAACGTAATACCAGATCCATCAATACTTACATTTAGCCTTGTCGAAAGAGATAGCAAGACATTTGCTTCACCAGATTATGGTGCTTGTAATGTTTCCGTTTATTCAGTAACAGAAGAAGCGTTAGTGGTCAATATATCATTGCCAGAGGTGATATCTACACCTTTCTCTAAGTTAAGCAGGAGTCATGAAGTTGAAGATTTAGATCCCGTTGGCGCTCTTGATATTGATTCAGGATTAAAAAGATACAAGTTACCTGGTAACTATGAATCATCGGGCTTATTAGAAGATAACACCTTGTACTTGTACTATACTGAAACAGGAAAAGTAATACCAGAAGCTAAATTTGAAAGAATAAGTGAATTTGTAATCAGAGCATACCTACCAGCTCGATATAAAACAATAGTCAGAGCAGATAATGAAGAGCTACTAAATACTGTTGGGCTGTCGAATACAAAGCATTTCTTCTTAATTACTAATGGAACTCAACTTGCTCCCCTAGTAGGCAAGCTAAGACTGGAGATGGAAGAGCACTCTCACAATGGATTAGACTCTGTTAGAGTGTCTCATAATGACTTAGCTGATGTAAATCACATACTACCTACATTGCCGGCTGTATTAAATATCTATGCAAATGTAGATGGAGTAATTCCTGAAAGAAATATAGAAATAGGACAGAGTTTCTTTACTACAACTAGTTGGTTTAATAGAAAGCTTAGTAACGGTAATTTCCTAGAAGAAAATCCGCATCCTTACTATCTACATAGGCTAGGTTACTTTGGTGGTGGCACAGACGGAGTTTATGCTATAACTGGCCCAAGAGTACTTGGAGCTTCACTGGCAAATGGATTTACGGGAGACCTAGTCCTAATGCCTGTAACTAGCAGTGAAAGTATAGATGAAGGTGGTTATACTTGGGAATCGACAAATGAAGTTGATTACACAATTAATAATTCAGCATCTCATTCTTTGTGGTTTGGTCTTCCCTGGGAAGTTAAAGCATTTAGTGCAGCTGATGCAATAAATGATAGGCAAAGAAATGGCTCTGTAAGGATGTACTTTGATCCCTGGATAAGAGTAATGGGATCTAGTTCTGGTCTTTATGGTACTTTAACAGAGCCATTCTCAACTGAAGGACTAGGTATACTTAATACTGGAACTATTGGAGCTGATGTATTTAACAATAGTGGAATACAAAATGCAATTAAAGGTTTAAACTTACAAAGAGGAAACTTCTTCTTTGGTTATAACGAACATAAGTTTCTTGGTACAACAGAGCGAAATAAAGGTAAATCAAGCTTTAATGTTCTTGCTTCTGAATTTAATGCAGTAGTAACTGCAAACGAAAAAGCAACACAGTCTGGCGAGGTAAGATGGAAAGGTCAATCTGGTAATAGGTCTGGTTTTTCTGTAAAGGCTATTGAGGGATCGAGTGTTAACTTCTCAATAGGTGGATTAACTGGTACTCCTGGTACTCCAGTTAATCCAGCATCTTTAAGTGCTGCAAGTATAGTTGGCTCGCAATATAATCTTGCAGGTTCATTTACAGTAGAAGCTGCATTTGGCAATCAGCTTATATCAACAACACAAGCACATGGTGCTGGGATTTTAATGTCCCCTGGGACTGGAACACGAAAGTTATTCCCATGGCAGTTAAAGTCACCTTTGATAGGTAACCTTGAGTTTACGTCACCTACAAAATATGCAGGATGGAACCACCTTGAGCAGGTTGCTAATAACTTTATGTTTGCATCAGCTCAGAATCTAGGTGGAGTAAGCCATATATTCTCCATATTAGACACAGAAGCAATTAAAAATTTACTTACATTTGCGAAGGATGTTGATTTAACAGAATCAGTTAAGAATCAAAACTCCTTTCCTTTTGGAAAGCTAATCCTTGAAGGTAGCTCTGGCATTGACTTACTTGTAAGTCGAGGTACGTACTCACCCAGGAATGTGGGTATACTTAATGTTCTAGATCTTAGTGAAGTGAGATTCTGGGGAAGAGAAGACCTAAGAAAAGATATAAATCAAGGCATAAGAAATAATCATGCTGCAGGTGCTAATCTTAATTTAATGTATGGCTACGGAAAAGCCTATTCTAGATTTGGAGTAAATCTTCCTTGGGATGGAACTGAGGAAAATATTAAGGGATCGAGAGTACAAAATCCAGGAACAGAAGGTGAAGCCAGTGGCTGGAGTGGCTTAAGAACTCAAAGCTTGGAAGGTTTAGTAAATGCAGATACAAAAGGGTCTCAAATAAGACAGGCTTCTTTTATAGAAGCAATGGAAGGTTTTAGAAGTGATCCGAATCAGCCATTTACTGTAACTTATAGATTACCTTTTAGAGTGATTCAAAGATTAGACTGGATAGATAATGGGTATACTACTGGAAGTGGAGTTACAATATCTTCTTGGTATGATTTTACCAGGGCGCTAGTAGCAATGAATGGAAGTGTTACAGGGTCGGCTTGGCCAGTTTTTATTCCATCCGCAATAATAGGAACAGTCCCAGTGGCAAAAACTAGAGTAATATCTGAAAATATAGAACAATACCCTGGTTCATATGGTCAAACAGTTAACCCTGCAATAAGAGTTTCTTCTTATATAAATCAGCCTAGTATAGGAAGTGGAAGGTTTGTCTTTGATAGAGCAAACACTCCGATAGATGAATTGGGTTATGGAATATTTGTAGATCAAATCATAAGATATTATGATTTTCAAGATTGGGCAAACAGAGAATATCAAGGAAATTTTGTACCTGGGTCTTCTTTAATTGATTTTAAAGTTGACTTAAACTATTCAAAACTTGTCTATGGTGACAGTGATAGTGAATTATATGGCCAACAATTTGATTACACTCAAACTGCAGATACAGCCATAGAAGATCGAATAGATATAAATAATTTCTTTTCAGAAAATCAAGATGAATTAATTTCTTATATTTCAGGAAAGCATTATTCAGTAATTAGTGGAGTTCAGTCAACAGAACCAGGAAGAGATGAAGGATTAGTGATAAGATCAAGTGGTTCAACTTCAAATTTGAATTTTTTAAATTCAAGTTTACCTCCATCATCAATTGAACCATTGGGATATCTTGCAACTTCAACACAGGAGCCATATAAAGCATCTCTAGTTCTAGGTCCAGTTAAAATTAATGAAAATGCATCATATATAGGAAATGATTCAATTGGTGAAGAGTCTTGGATGGCTTATATAAATAATATCAAAAATAATATAGATTCAAATATCGAAGAAAAGATTGCCGAATATAGTGGTGAAAAATATACAGGAGAAATCTCAGAGTTACCTCACCTAGCCTGGTTTATTCAAATAGAAGCAGAATCTAAGCAAAAGTCATATGCACTGCATAGATTTGCTCCTTATGAGTTATTTATGAGTTCAAATGGGAAAGAGCATGGACTTGGGCCTGGGCAAAAGCTAATGTTAGCATTTGATGGATATGTTAATTTAACCTTCAGAACACTAGGTGGAAGTCCTCCGGCTAAGTCTGGAGTAGTAACTCAAACTTCTTAATTCAATGCTTATTCCATGACAGATGTTATATATAGTTTATCTATCTCTAGGGATATAGAAGCCAGTACTCCCACCTATAATCAAGTAGGTAAGTATCTGGAAAACTTTACCTACAGAAAGAGAGTAACCAGGGAAACTCAGCTAAGCTTTCTTAGCTTCGAGAAAGTCAATAAGACTAATCTTGTAGGCCATCTTAACCTTAATAGGTTTAAGTATAAAAATAGCCTACAAAAAAGAACTGAGTCCTCAACAATAAGAAGTAAATCTAGATACATCCTTATTACAAATCAGTCCATTATTAAAAATGGCTATACTGTAGGTCTATTCCATGGAATGAAAATAAATGGAAGCTATCTAGGTTACGAATCAGACCTAAAAGAAGTAGATATAAAGTATGACCGAACTACTAATACTGTATGGACGAATACTCCCTCTGAATGGGATCCAGTAAATGAAAGGTTTACAGGAATAAATATTCTCGTTAAAGAAGGAGAAGAAGTAAAAACTTATCTGTTCAATAGTCACCCCATTTTTAGAGAAGCAACAATAGAAGACATAGATCCTGAAACTTCATTATTCTATGAAGATAGAATGATATATACAGTTGAGTATGATGCATTTAATGATTCCTATATCTATACGATTGTAAACGGAAGTGGTCCCTGGTTTTATAAAGAGCAAGCTGGATCAACTATCGAGTTAAAGAATGATGGCATGCAGGATGCGCAAGAGCCGTGGTTTCCTTCTTATACACTTGGCGAAGTAAGAAGAGTAATAGATGGATCTACTTATTTCTACTCAACCGGAGAAATGGATTTACTAGTTTATAATCCAAGATTTCCATTTCAAGCTCAAAAGGAAAGCGCTAAGATTATAGGACCGAATCTAATAAAGCTAGATAGAAATAACATAGTAATAAGACCAGAACAGAGACTTAACATTGACTTGATTGTTTTTAACAATCTGGGTAATTTAAAGTTTGCCCTTACATCAGACCCTAGAAAAAATGGTCAAGTTTATAATGCAAGCAAGAGAGTAAAGTGGCAATCTGTTGATTATAGGTATGACAGTTTTAATAGCGTAGTAGAAATATCCTGGGGAAATAGGTTGCTAAGTTCAGACTATATAGAAGCTACCTACCCTCATACATCCTACTGCCAAGATGTAGTTAGTTTAAACCTTAACCCTAGGTATAATCCTAGGATTATGAATCATATCTATATTACATACCTTAAACCAGGAACAGGAAAGAAAGTTGAATGGGTGGAATTAATATTAGATACTGAAAATACCTATAGAATAACAAGGTATTCTGGAGAGCTTCCCCTTCCTATTGGGTCGCTTATTTCTATAGACTATGAAAACTCAACTTTTGTATCTGAATCTGAAGGTGTAGATGGAAGCGAGATAGGAACATACTTAATATTAGATATGTTCCAGTTTACTAATCCTCTTAGTTCAAGCAAAGCATATCTAAAAGATATTAGATTAAAGAATGGCCTTTCCCTGGACAAGGAGCTAGAGATTCTAAAGAAGAATCCTTTGCTCTGGCAGTTTAAGGAATTCTCGGAAAAGAATATTGAGTATAGTGATAAGTTTTTCTCTATTGTTGCAATAGATGCCGATGAAGTGCTAGCTCCAAAAGAGCAGCACCGAGAGATACTTGAGAAGCTGGTACCAATTGGACACGGCTTATATATTGAGTATCCAGAAGAACAAGTAGAAATAGTAAAAGCTGTAAGTGCATATGAAGATCAAATAGATGTAACAATCTATTCAAGGTTAGGTTCTTCTGTTTATTCTCTGGGGCTTACAGAACTTGGCATGCCAATAAACTTAGAAGAGGATCTAATTATTACTTCTCCTTCAATCCTACTAGAAGAAGGAAGAGAGCTAACGCTCAGATTTAATGTTGCAGACATTGTTAATTTAGCTGCTTGCTACTTGATAGTTTCTGAAAATGAGAAAATACTTACAAGTAATATCTTTTATATAAAGGTTAGAAATGAAATCTAATATTCAACTATCCTGGCAATCAGCTGCTGAAATCGGTGGTGTAGTAGACCTTGTTGTCGATAATAAATCTAATTCAATAAACTCATCAGGAACTATAGCTGATAGAACCTGGACAGAGTTATACTGGTTAAAGAATCTAGGAAGGACTATACTCGACATAGCAGACCCTGTAGCCTATAACTGTGGGTTTTATCTTGATAAGCTTCCATCATTTGATTCTCTTGATATAAGCTTGCCAGAGATATTAAGCTGGTCAAATATTATTGACCCAGAAGATAATTTGCCTTGTGGTGTTTTTACTATCTTTGGATTTGATGAGTCAAATGTAAGCTACATAGAGAAGTATTTAGATGAAACCATTACATCTGAAGAAATGTATTTTTTCTCTCATAACTGGATTCAAGGCCAGTCAAGAATAGATCAAATACCCTTAAGTACATCAAAGCGATATTTAAATACCGCTACCTACATTCAAAGTGATGAGCTTGAAGGAGTAGGAGAAACTTCCTCAAGTAATGAGTATGATGAAAAAGCAGGAATACTAAGAGTAATGGTTTTGATTAGAGTTCCCAGTGGAATAGAAGCTAAGAAGCTGTCATTCGTACATAAGATTGGATATGATGAAAAAGCATGAAGTCAATTGGACAAAATATACGGAAGACGGTAGAAGGGTTTCTAATGCTGATCTTTCTGTATTGGATAATGATACTGATCTGGTTAATCTTACAGTCTACTACAACATCACGGAATTCTCGATAGGTCTTAGTGGGAAATACAATCTGTTCCATATGTACACAATGGACACATTAAACAACTCAAAAAGTCTATGTGGTGTAAAGGTTGAGGTTTTACTAAAAGAAGAAGTAGATAATATTTACTTTAGAAGAATAGGAAGCAAAGTTCTCATTTCTTCAGATAAGGTTGAAGAGAGTCCTCTTTTTGAAGCAGCTCAAAAGCAACCAATGAAAGGAAATAAAAAAATAACAATATTCCTATATCCATCTGGCAGGATTAAATGGAGAACTAAATGAGAGCTTCCCTTAAAGAGCCTAGGACTTTAGCTGAAGTTGAAAGTCGAATACTTGAAAAGTATCAATCTCTTTTCAAGAGGGATGAGTTTTCAAGTGGCAATAACCAGGTACAGCAAGCTAGCACAAGAGTGCTAGTAAACAGCAAGGGACTTGAGTTTCAGTTAGTCGAGCTTTTTGAAGAGTGCAAGTCTATCTCAAGAAAGATAGAAGAGCTTGCAAGTGATATATCAAATTGTAAAGACTCTAGCAGCTTTGAAATTGAAAAGCTAGAACAGAGAATTAAACTATCAAGTATAAAGAAAGAAAACAACCAGAGTAAAGCTTACTTCATAAGTCTATCTAATAACGACGAAGATTACTTTGACCTGGAAACTCAAGAGTTTAGTTCCTTTCTGATTAAAGGTGTAAATGGCTTTCTTACTTTAGAAGTAAACTCAGAAGTAGAAAGGCCTAAAGTTGCATCAATAGAAACAAGCCTGGGTGGGATCGGTTTACTGAGTGAAGCTGAGCTTAGCAACTATCTTCCCAGTGAAGTCCTGGTTAAAAGCAGCGATACTAAGAAAGTAGTTTATACTTTAAATCCTGATTTAATAAAACAGTTCTCAACAAGAATAATCCTAGATAAGCCATCACAAGTTAACTTCCTTAAGTTAAATAGTTTCCTTATACAAGACTTCAGTGATACCACTAGCTATTCACTTAATGTAAAGTTTAAGTTAAATGGAAAGCTTACGGCTGAGCAGACAGTTGCGCTGTCTTCAAGATCTACACTATATGCAGTAGACTCAGTAATATGCAATGAAGTCCTGATTACAGGAGGCAGAGGTTTTATAACCTCTCAGCCATATACTGTTACTCTTAAAGAAAGACTACCGTCAATGCCCGATAGTGAGGCTCGGAGTCTTTTCCTCATAGAGGAAAATGAATCAAAGTTAAACTGCTATATGGTAGCAGGGGGACTTGATTTAATAAGCCTTGGCTGTGGTGAAAAGAATAATGGAGCCATAGGCATAATAGAAAGTAATATTCTCACTGGAACAAATAGCTTCATGATAGAAGGAGACGTTCCTTCTGAGAATGGAACCTATATTGATTGCATCTATGAGGAAATTGAAGCAGATGGAACTATTTCATATAGAGAAAGATTCCCAATAGCTTCAATTCTAGATGATGGATTTATTAGAGAGTATCTTACCTTAGTAGATACAACTCCATCTTTCTATTTCTATAGACCCTCTCTTAAAATTAAAAACTTTATAACTGCAACTACAGACTTTGAAGTCACTAAAAATGGAGGTTCAACATGGACTCCAATTGGAAGTGGTATTGTTGATGACTTTACATTATTAAGAATCAATCGACCACTCACGAGAGAGGAGACATTAATTACCTACGATGTAGACTACAGGGTGCCAGTAGATATTAAGAATAAGATTTCCATTGATGGCTATCGTTCATTTTCTGTTACCTCTGATGTTCCATATAGAATAAAAGTAGCAATAAAAACTAAACCTGGAAGCATAGGCCCCCAGGTAAGAATGAATGAAATATACCTACTGGTTAAATAATGGAACTGTTTCTAATAAAAGAACTATCATTCCTGATTGAGTCTCTTCTTAATTCTAGTTCGACTCTGGAAAACAAGAGTCGTATACTAAGTCTCGTAAACATGAAGATTGACGAGATAGAGTCACAAGAGATCTTCTATAGATTAAACTTATATAAGCCAGAGAATGCAAGTAAGTTTTCAACTGGAGAAATCTCAACACTAGAGACATTAAGTGCCTATGCCAGGCAGTTGATTACTCTTTCAAATGGATTAAGCCGGGAAGTAACGGAGTCTTATAATCAGTACTTATATGAAAAAGAATCAATACTAAAACTAACTAGAGATTCTGAAACTAAGATCAGAGCACTTGAGGCTTATAGAGATCAAGTTAATACTCTGATTAACCTGGTTAATAGCAAGACTGACTGGCTAGTTGGTCAGCTTAATGTTGATGATGCATTTAATGGCATTACCCTTCCTATCCTTAGAACAGAAGTAGTTACTCCTAAAACGATAGTTCCATTTCAAATAAATGGATCATCATTTGGCTTTCCTTATGATGTTAACTTCTATATTGATTCAAATGAAATAAGGTCAATAGTAGATAGTAATCCTAATACATTCTTTTCATTCTCTAAAGTAAGAACAAGAAACTGCGAGGGTGGGTTTGAGTTTCTATTTACAAGGCCAGAAATTATTAATGCAGTAGAAGTTGATCTTGTTAGTGATGGATTCGGAAATGAAGTAAGCCTGGTAAGTATAGAAGTAAGAAGGCCATCTGGCTTAAAAGAAGTTATAAATTATAACAGGATTATAACAGGCAGGAAAGTAATTGTAATTAACCCTATAGAAGTTATAAGTGTAAGGCTTATGTTTAAGTCTTCAGGGTCAAAAGAAGTAGTAACTCCGACAGGACTAACAGCAACACAAGCTTCCTTTTCAATAAAGGAAGCAAGGCTAATTAGGTTTACTTTTGGAACAGAGGGATCTCTTAAGTCAAGAAACCTTAATGCAGCAAATTCTACTCTGTTTATTAATAAACTAGATATCGAAGAAACAAATCAAGAAGCGTTTACTTCTCGAGTAATTGT
>Ga0129333_10004778_pt1 | contig 12685 bp, 8 predicted proteins | sample CPB6_08_DNA_FD_94474 | JGI IMG/M metagenome (GOLD analysis project Ga0129333, IMG submission 94474) | Freshwater to marine salinity gradient microbial communities from Chesapeake Bay, USA - CPBay_Sum_0.6_0.8_DNA | ecosystem: Environmental > Aquatic > Marine > Coastal | place: USA: Chesapeake Bay... | reverse complement strand
TTCACCAACTGCAGTAATGTTGCCGACAGCATCTACATTTCCACTAACACTTGTATTTCCTAAAAGTGCAGTAGGTCCCTGAACAGCAAGTGAATATGGATTATATTGTCTACCACAGATTGCACCAGGAATAATTCCTTTTGGAGCACTATCTGCTCTTGGACCAATCATCACAGTGGAGACTGGTGGATATGGAAAAATGCTAGGGTTTCCTGCCAACCAAGGTCCTTGAATATATGAAGAACAAGGAATCTTCAGCGGTCCAACACCAAGAGCAACGGGAACTACATTTTCCTTTGCTGCTAATAGTTGCCCATCATATGCCCAAATTTCATCCATTGAAAATGCCATTGTCTTCTCCTTATCTTATTTGTCCTGGTTTTTTGGCTGGATTTGTTGCACAACTTGCACCGTTCACGATTGGCGCAAGAATTTGCATACCTAACTTTCCATCTAATGTTAAAATACCCGTTGATAAAAGTTTTAAACCTTGTGATGCATTTAATGTGATGTTTTTACCATCAATCTTAACAGCATCATTTGCTTTTACCCAGAAAATTCCTTCTGGACTGTTGCCATTTGCACAAATATCAACATCAAGACCTTCAATACGAACTTTTCCATTTTCTGCACGAATGATAATATCCCCATTCTCTGCGTTGATAAAGAAAGCATCTTGACCTTTCTTCAAATCTTCTCCAGTGTTAAATTGAGTGGCACCTGGAGAATTAAGAGTTGTCCAACCTTCACGAACACCATCTTCATCCATTGTCATAAAGTGTCTACCATCAAGACCTCTTAACTTGACACTAGATCTAACATCTTTTTTTGGACTAATGGAACCAAAAGAAAGAGCACCATTCATAGCACTCCATACTTGAGCCCAAAAATTCTTCTTCTCTGACATAACTTAAGTGTGGATTTTAGTATTTATTGGGGTATGCTCTCTTGTCGTGTATCATAAACTCTAATTTGTCTTCCTCCAGTATTCTGTGTTCCTGCATACTTTATGCCATTTACAAAATAAACATTACCATAATAAGGTTTACCATCAATATATCCGTTGACATTTAATCCAACAAGGTCAAAAACTTGTACGACATCTTTAGCAACTTCTGGGATAAGAGGATCACGAATAACTTTGAATACTGGTATGAAACTTGCATTTAATCCAGTCTCACTTTCAATACAAATTCTTGGAACTTCAGTAAAATTACCTGGTTTAACAACTTGAACTGAATTTATTTTTCCAAATGGGTCACAACTATAACTCAATACAGTTCCATTTGGTTCTTCAAAGTGCTCTCCGTCTCTATCAACACAAATAGTAATTCTATCTACTCCACAATTATAATTGATTCCTGGATTTTTTACAATAACATCAGTGATTTGAACAATAGCAGGATATTGAGGGACAGTTTGTGGTGGTGGTAAATATCCGATGCCACCATCAACAATAATAGTATCAACAACTCTACCTTCATCAATTATTGTATCAACAACTGCTCCACTTCCATTGTTACAAGGATCGTAAATCTGAACAAATGGTGGAGTTTCATATCCATACCCACCATCAACCAAATCAATGGCAATTAGAACTCCATTTCTATCAACGATTGGGTTTGCCAATGCACCAATTCCACCGCCACCATAAAAACGAAGTATTGGTGGACCACAAGGTTGAGGTGAAGTATTACAAGGGTCAGATTTCAATAAATCTTTTGTGGTAAGTTGATTCACTTCTTCAATTGTCAAATACCTAACCTTACTATCTCCATCCACAAAGATAAAAATAGTTCCTGGATTGAGTTGTTCGTATTGATTTGCCTGCTCAATTGAAAGGTCTTCAATATAACCTTCAGTTCTACTAATATACCCAACTGTAATAAGATCTGTTGATAGTGGTGATATTGGCATTATGCGCCTCCTCCCTCACCTGGTTGAATAGTTCTTGTCGGAACAGCAAATACGCCTCTATCATTAAATGGTTGTGCTCCTGTTGATTGTTCCAAACTCTTAATTGCTTGTTGTGCTACATTACCAAGACTTGGTTTTTCAACACCTGGATTTGCACTTCCACCTTCCTGAAGAGTATGAGTATCATTTGGTGGACACTTTGGTTTAGTGTCACAATCAAATAGAGTAGTCAACGAAGCAATAAAGTCCATTGCTGCGCCAATATCAAAGTTTAAACCAGCAAGACCACCAAGTTGTCCTGCAAGACCACGAATATCACCAGCAGCAAAAGCAGCACCTGCTTGTTGAACAGAACTCAAGATTCTTGGGTCAACTCCAGCAAGTTGTCCAACTGAATTTGTAAGAGCACTAATATTTCCAGAGCGAATAGCAGCAAATGCACCACCAACATTTGATAATATGTTCTGATCCACACCAAATGCACCAGCAATTGATGTCATTCCACCAATTAAATCGCCACTATTGATAGAACTAACTGCACTATTGAGAGCAGATGCATAGATGCCAGCATCTTTTCCAGCAAGACTTGCAAGAGAAACTAATCCACCACTATAATCTCCTCTCTGGAATGCTTGAGTGGCAAATCCAATAGTGCTTGGATTTGCACCAATAGCAGATGCAAGTAATATTGAAAGTCCATTAACAAGACTTCCAGATTGAAGAGCATCTGCAACTGCTTCTTGGGTAATTCCTTTTGAGATTGTTCTATTACCTGCAGAACCAGCGGCAAGTTGACCAGAGGAAGAACCGGCAGATCCTATTGAGTTTTGAGCCTCATTTATAACAGGTGAGATTGCTAAATCAAATGTTTGCATAATCTCATTTAAATTACCACTCAATACATCAGCAACTAACTCTTCTGCTGTACATAATTGAACTGGTCTATAATAATTGTCTGGTGGAAGTGGTGGGATAATATCACTTCCTGGAGAAGTTAATTGTGGAGTTGTTGTATCTGCTGGTGGTGATTGATTTTTTTGATTGTTAAGACGTTTTCTTAATGCAGCACCAATCAATGGAGCAAGCAACCCAGCAAGTTTGTTGAAGAGGCAAGCAATAAGTTTAAGTCCTTCAACCATTGATTCTAAAAGTTTTATTCTAGAAGTTGGAAGTGAGATCTTGAGAAGTGGTTTGAGTTTTTTGTTGAATTGATCTGTCATCCACTCTTGAATTCTTCCATAGATTTCTTTCATATAGTCAGATATCTTTTTAGAAGCTTTTTCAATCTCATTATCAATACTTTTAGATGCTTCTTTAATTTTTAAACTCACACCTGCAGAAAATTTTCTCATTGATTCTTGAAATTTTTCTATTTTCTTCTGCAGGTTCTCAATAACTGTTCGGATCCCCTTCATTGCAGTTTTACATTTGGGATCTGGAGAAGATAATGCGTGTTTTTTATCTAATACTTCTTCTTCTTTTTCATCTGCAGCGGATCTTTGAAGATCATCAGCACCACCAGCTTCTTTTGCAGCACTTGTTCCTGGTTTTGGTGTCTCTGTCTTTAAGTCCTTATCTCCAGCAATCTTTGTTTCGTCTTGAGATTGATTTGCGTGTCCACTAGTTCCTTTAAAGTTTTCTCCACCAGTGACACCAGTCTTCATTTGAAGAGCAGTTTGTTCATTATTGCCAAGAATTCCCATAATTACTGGGACTTGTTGATCTTGACCATCCAAGAAAAATCCGAAGACAAAATTGCCTTGTTTTAATGCTGGTGTTTGAAAAGAACCTCCCTGACCACCACCAGAAGTGATTGGATACATTACCTGTGCCCAAGGTAATTGATCTGATGGAATTGAAGACTCGTCTTTATCGTGTAATCCTATGATTCTAACTTTATATCTTCTACCCCATCCAGGAACATCATCTGATTTCTCAAACTTTTCCGAATTTCTATTTCCACGCCAAACAGAGTCGTCAGCAATCTGCCCGACCCACCATTGAAAGTGTCCACCTAAAAACCCTGGATTAAAAAGAGCACCACCTTCCATTCAGATCAATCCTCGTAAATCCTACACTCCGATGCATCGGGGTGTTCATCACAATACATTTCAAATGCTGTTGGATCGTGCTCTTCATCAGGATGTTTTGCCTGATACTTTTCAAGATGATCCAATTCATCCTCAACGTGACGACGCATTTGCGGTGAAAGAGTAGAATTATCTAGAAGATCTTTGTCATCATTAATATGTTGTTGAATACTTCTATCTGTCATTGTTGTTTCCTTCCAAATGAATCTCTAATCAAATTTAATTTAGTGTAAGTTTCTACAGGTGTAATATAGTGACATAAGTCAGATATAATATATAGACCTCCAAATTCACGGTTTACTTCAGTATCACCACTTCTCAATCCAGGTACATCAACGTGTATCATATCTCCAGCGTGTAAACTAAAGTCTGCTGGGATTGTAATTTCCTGCATTGCAGAGAACAATTGATTATATCTACGGATGGATTGATTCAGAATATTCTGAACTTCAAAATTTTGTTCTTTTGATTTTTGAATCTGTTGTCTTACACTACCAGTTGGAAGTGTTCCCGTATCAACCAGCATATATGTGGTTCTGGTAAAAGAACTCTCAACATTAAACTTTGGATTTAATTTTGGGAGATTTTTTCCGCCCAGTTTTGTTCCTTTCTTTGCCTCCTCTGCAGTTTGTTTAATAACATCATAATAACAAGTAAATGGATCAAACACAACTAGGCGAGTTCCATATGCACCCATTTTAAATTTTTCTCTTACATCAATCAAGTTGTCGGAGAATTGCTTTAAGATTTTTCCATCATATCCTGGTGGTATTTTTTTCCCTCTCTCATCTGGACTTTCATTATAGATCAATTTCTTTTTGGGTTTCTGTGCAAATAATCCATCAATGGATTTAAACTTAAAACCTTCAGATGTTTCAAAGAAAAAGAATCCTGCAGTCTTACCTTTTTCTCCTGCTTTAGTTGGAACAGAAAATTTTGATAATGAATTCAATGTATAGAATGGTTTTTTATTATTACCAATAAAGTTATAATTGTTACTTGTCTCTTCAATATCAATTTTCTTTTTTGTATTCAAAAAGTTCTTAAGAATTTTTTGAGCGTGATCAGATACTTTTCCATCAAAGCGAATGTTCAATCTAGAACTTCCCTCTTCATTACGAATGAATTCTTCAGAAACCATACTTAAAGATATAGTACTTTTTCTAGTATCTTCAACAATTGGTGTTACTTTATTCACATACAAGTTTAATTTTATTGTATTGTCATTATTATCTGCAAATTTTAAATTAACTTCTTCCGTACCAACAATAGGCAGTGCTTCAATTGTTGATTTGCCAAGAGTTCCTTTTCCAGTGTCCTCAAAAGTATATTGAACTTCAACTGTATCTTGCAAGATACTCTCAAAGTACATCATATTCACAAAAGTTCCCTTACCAATCAGGCTTGTAGCACTTCCGCCACCATTTGGTTTAATTTCAATTTGTTTTACAGATGAAGACTCTGCGTTTTTTGCAGTATTTTGAGACATTTTAAGTTCTTTCTTTTATTTAACTACCTGAATTGAGAATATCTGTCATACCACGTGAAGAATTTGGTTGCTGAACCATAACACCACCACCTCCACCAGATGAAATCGGTACAGGAATCATTTGTGGTTGTGGAATAGGAACATAAATTGTTTGTTCTGATCTTGGATCGTATCCAGGAATATAATTTTTCAAAATGTTCATCAACTTCATAGATGCATTTGCTCTTTGAGTGTTATTTTCAACCTGATTGATAATATCAAAAAATGGTTGTCCAAAAGAATCAACAGAATCTTTATCAATAATATATTCACCTGGGTGTGTCATTGTCAAACCACCTTTACCTGTTGAACCACCGCCAAATAAACCAAGAATAGATCTTACTCTTGCAGACCCATCATATTCTCTTTGACCTATAGCACCAGATCCTCTCCACTGTGCTCCAGGAATATCAATTGCAAGATTTGCTCCGTGATATCCAGGATCTCCAGGTCTCAATTCACTTCCTATTTCTATTCCTGCTGCTCTTAATGCTTTTTTTGCTTTTTCTTTATCTGCTTCTGTGGCAAATGCAATATGATCGTGGTAATTATCTGGTGTTCCGTGACCAGCATAATCATAGTTTGCTCCTTGACTTGGATCTCCAGTGATGTATTGAACTGCATTAAAAAGTCCTGGAGTTTTTGGTTTATATCCATCCTTTCCTTCATATGTCGGGAATTGAAATTGTCCTGTAGGAGACTGTTTCATTCCAGCCTTTATCCACCCATCAAGTATTTTTTGCATTTTAGCAACATCCCTAGGAACATTGTCACCACGTTCCCATTTTTCTAACCACCAGGTAGCTGCTTCCATAGGTGTTGCAAAATTTTGACTCTTATATGCAGCAAATCCTCCAGACGTTGGATCTGATTCTTGCATTGCATAATCAAGTTGCCCTTTCCAATTTGTTTTCCAATCAGGAACTGCCTTTACCATATTAGTAAATCTTCCACCATTCCATTGGAACAACCCACCAGAGGGTTTTCCATTCACATCAATAATTTCTACACCAGATTGGAAGCTACTTTCTCTTGCAATATTTAAAATAAGTCCCATTGCGTGATTAGGACTAACTCCTTTAGAAACAAGATACTCATAGTATTCTTTTGCTTGTCCCTGAAGACCTGTTACAGGACCAGTGACAGGTGATGGTGCTTGTCCTCCTACCCCAGAGATAGGTTCCAATCCAAGCCTTCTCTTCAAATCATTAATTGCTTTATCAACTTCTCCAGATATTTTTTCTTCCAAAGATTTTTCCACAACTTTGGTAAGATCTTCGGAAGTTGTAAATATACCCCCTTTAACCATACCACCATTAGCAAATCCAGGCATACCAACAGAACCAAAGTTTTGAATCATATAATTGCTCAATCCAATAGATGCATTTCTATAATCGGTAGAGTCTGGTCTATCTCCACTCAAAGTTTTGATTGCGATTCCAAACAGAGGACCAAAGTATGATACATCAGATATTTTCTTATAACTTTCTTGAACATATCCATATGGATTAATTTGTTTATTCTTATCTTTTACTGCTGGTTCTGGGAACATTTTCTTGATTGCCTTATCCCCACCAACATCAGAACCAAGTTTAAGTTGTGAAGGTTGTGGTTCCTCTTTTATTCTTCTTGTTGGTTTTTGTGGTTGAACACCTCTTCTTGTTGGTCCACCTACAACTGCTCTATTACGAGTTACAATACCACCATTAGCATACCCTTGAGTTTTTCCACCACCTGGTTTTTTATCACCAAATAGGACATCATATAAAAGACCGCCAAGATAATCACCACCTGCACCACCAATTGCACCTCCAATAATACTACCAGCAACAGGAACTGCAGATCCAATTACACCACCAACAGCACCAAGTAATCCAGCACCAACTGCTCTAAATGCTGCTCTTCCAGGACTTTCTCCAAGTGCCCAAGATAGTCCAAAATCAAGAAGTGCTCCGATGATTGGAAGTTTAGCAACTCTTAAAAACTTTCTAGTGCCAAGTAAAAAAGATCTTCTTCTTGAAGGGACATTTTTTATAGCATCAAAAAGGTTGTCAGTTTTTACGCCTGGACCTAATTTTTGTCTTGCAACTTCTTTTTCATAAGCAGCAGTTGCTTTTGGATTTTGTATTCTCATTTCATCATCAGTAAGAAATGGAATATTGGCAAGTCTTGCTCTTTGTGCGGCAAGATCTTTTGCATTACTTGATAGAGATTTTTGAAGTCTTTTGGCTTTTCCAAGAGAAGTTCCTGGATCTGCCATTTCCTGAAGAATTCTTCTATCTGCCGGAGAAATTCTTTCTGCAACTGAAGTTGCAGTTGGTTTTAAAGGTTGAGCAATATCACCAATCAAATCTTGAACGTTTGATTGTCTTGATAAAAGTTTTTTTTCTGCTCTTTGTCGGGGAGATAAACCTGCAATTTCTGCAGATCTTGCTAAATTTGCTTGTGCTTGAGAAGTTGTTGGAATTTTTTGGATCCCTTTGGAAAGGAGTTGAGATATTTTTGCTTGACTTAATCGTCCACCTGCACCTATTCCCAAACCAATTCCCAATCTACCAAAAGCACTGCCAATAGTTTTTCCAATAGTTTTTCCAATAATATCAGTTCCACCAAAGAGTGCGTTATATCCAAGAACAAGATTTAAAAAAGTATCAAATCCAGAAGTAAACTTATCAAATAGTTTTAAAGTATTATCACCACCAATGTTACGAATAAACCCTCTTGTTGCATCATATGCTCTGTATCCCCAGTCAATAAAAGTTGCCAATCCATTTAATAGTTTTCCACCAATGTCAATGACACCATCAAATGCTTTACCAGCAAGAGTTAAGACCCCTTGAAGTTGTGGAAGATATTTTATAAGTCTAACCACAAAATAACCAACAAGAACATTAGTAATAAAGTTTCTAATCCAACTTAAGAATCCAGTCTTCGGCAAAGATGGAAGACTCATCCCAGATTCTTTTTTAGATTCTTTTTTCTCTAGGTCTTCTTCTCTTTTTTTACTCTTTTTATTTTCTTGCTTTTTTCTATTCACATCTAACTGCTTTTTCTCAAAAGCAAGTGTTCCCTTGAGAACATTCTCAATACTAATTACGGTAGTTTTTACTCTTATAAGTTTTTCCTTATCACCAATAGTGGTAGGACTTGAAGTTGAAGATGGTAATAACTTTTGAATATTGATTGCCATATTATCCTATCCCCAATTGAGATGCTTTTGCATATCTACGTTGAGTAGAAGAAACTGCACTAAACGAAGGAACGTTTTGCCCTGCAGGAATAGTATAATTTTTACCACCGCTGGCACCACTAGGAGTATTTACATACATTACTCTAGTTCTCCCTTGCATCATCGGTTGAGAAACACTGTATGATTTTTTAGGCGTGTTTGGTGCTAGTCCACCAGCAAACCTCATTGGTTTCGGTCCTCTATATCCAGGCGCATTGTAATATGCATTTGGACCAGTAAGTTGATCATATGCAGATGTTCCTTGAGGATCAATCATATCACCGATAACAGGTGCATTAAGTATCTGAAGTCCTCTACCTAAAGTTTTACCTAATCCAAGACCAACATTCATTGCGGAACCAGACATAAGTTGAGAACGAAGTCTATTTGCTAAAGCACTATTAGCATATGCCCCTCTCATTAACTTATCTGCTAGTAGTTTTCCTTTATCAAAAGTTCCAGGTTTAACTGCTGCTTGTGGTTCAAGGAAATTTATTCTTCTTGCTCCTCCAGGAACAATAGTTCTAATCACACCACCAGGAAGTTGTCTTCCACCAAGAGATCCAGTTGCCCCTGCATATCTCTGTGCACCTTTAAGAGTAGGAGCAGAATAAGCGCCACGACCAAGAATTTGTGGTTTCCATTTACCCAATCTAAATTTATCACCACGCATTATTGCTTCAAATCCTTCTCTACCCATCCCAGTAAATCCAGCCTGGACTCCTCTAGTACTTAATCCACCTCTATTGAAGATTCTTGAGAAAGGATTTTGTTGAGGTTTTGGTGTTGGTGGACGATAAGGATTTTGAATTGCGTTTTGTCTAAAATCAGTTGGGGTCATTCCTGTAATAGGATCAACCAGTTTTCCACCACTAGGTCTGAAAACACCAGTAGAAGATATTTTATTTGCAGGGGCACTCGCTGGTGGTGGAGGTGTTGGTTTGGGACCAAACATACCACCAATAAAATTACGAGCACGACCAATGAATCCACCACCTTGTGCGTGAGGAACTCCACCAATCATTCTTGGTATGTTAGTTCCACCACCAGAGGCATTCATTGCCAGCAGAGTATTAAGTCCAAACTTCTGGACTGCACCACGAGACATAACAAATTCACCATCAGTAAGCATCGCAGGAATTTTATCAATTCCTTTTTGTCCGCTTACAAATCCACCACTAGCATAAAGTTGAAATACATTGACAGGACCACCACCAAAAAATCCAATAGAAGGATCTGTCTTTTCTACTTGATCTTTCTGTCCTTTTTGATTTAAAAGACTGGAAACATATGCAATTGCTGCTGCAGTTGCTGCTGTTACTCCAACAACTGCAGCAATCTTTGGATTCTTTGCAGCAAAAGAAATAATTCCTTTTATTAAAAGTTTAGAAAGTCCACGAACAAACTTACCAAACTTGGTTCCAAATGCAATGTATAGGCCAAGAAGTTTAGGCCAATGGTCACCTAAAAATCTAAAGATCGCAGATACTTTTCTTTTATTCTTTGGATCAGAAAACCATTCTAATAACTTATAAACAACTCTTCCTAGGAAGATTGCTATAAAGAATCCTAGAATTCTATCAAGAATAGACTTGACAGGAGCAAGTGCTTTCTTTGCAATCTTTGATACTAACGTAAAACCTTTTTCTAATCCCGTCTCTGTTGCTTTTCTTTTTTCATTTTCTTGAACTCTTCTTTGTTTCTCAGCTGCATCCTTTATATTCTTTTGTTGGACAAGAAGAATTTTATAAATGGAATCAAGTGTTTTTTGAATTGATGAAAGAATATCTTCAGACTCTTCTTTCTTGTCTAGTTTTAATGAAGATGCTGGAAGTAGTGCTTTTGACTTTGAACCAATCAGTTTAGCACTAACTGATTTTATACCAGTGCCTAAAGATGATGCAGATATTTTCTTTGACTTTACCTTAAATCTACCATTATCTTTTTTACTCTTTACTCTCTTATACTCATCCGTGAGCATCTCAACTTCTTCGGTAGAAAGTTGAGTCTTTGCCATTCTACCTTTGACCATTGCCTCCTTAAGGAGGGTCAAGTAAGTTCCGTAATCAATATCAAATACATCCTCAAGACCAATCAGTCTTAAGATCCTAGAGTCAATAACTTCCTTTTGATTAGGAGAACTTGGCATTTTGTTGGTCTTGCTTTAATTTTTCCTCTTCAAGATGTTGCTGTAATAATGCAACATAGATGTCCCTTTCCCAGGGCATCATATTCTCAATCTCTGTCAAAGAATATTTATGGAACTGCATCAAGGCAAAATTAAGTTTAAAGTAGTTCTCCAAGTCCATATGGACTAGGGCTATGCGAAAAAAGATGCTAACCCTTCCAGAACTACTTCACTTTCAATTTCAGTAACAGGATTTTTAACCTTTACTGTATGTGAAAGTTTTGGCATTGTTTCAAAGAACTTCTCAATTTGTTTGAATTGGGAAGAATTCATTTGCTCAAGGAAATCATTCAGTTCTTTTTTGGTGACATCACCTGTAGACCAAACTTCATCTTCAGTGTAAATTTTATCAATACAAGATGCAATCAATTCAAAAGATTGGTCCATTGCACTTTGATCATTAAAATCAAAGTTGTTCTTGATGAACTGTTCCAATGATGGATATCTCATCTCCATCATAATTGAGTTGTCAACTTTAATTTTATTTGTGTGCTCTTCGTTTCTTTGAACTTCAATTTCATCCAGAGCAATTGTCACAGTTACATTCGTTTCACCATCGTCTGGGCAGACAACATTAACTTCCAGTTCCTCACCGACAGACTTACCACGAATATTAAGAAACAGATATTCAATATCAAAAGTCGGAAGACTTTCTACTTTAATACCTTTTGTAAGTAAGCAATTTTTGATGACAGACTTAATAGCATTTGTAATTTGCTTTGTGTCTTCACTCTCTAAAGCAATTACAAGTAACTTCTCTTCTCTTACAAGAAATGGTCTGTACTGAACTGTCTGTCCTGTAGATGGCAAGTCAAGTTCATAAGTTGGTGTACTAATCTTTGGTAAAGGCATAATGTCCTATAGAATTTTCAGTATGATTATTTATTGTCTCAATCTTGGATCAACAACAGTAGTATTACTTCTAGAGCGATTTAGTCTACTTTGTTGCATTGAAGCATCAAATGCCTGTTTGCGGAATGCTTCCAATTCTTCTGGAGAGTATCTAAATCCAGGATTTGCAGGAGAACGAGGATCAGTATTTGGTGTTGGTTGAGATGTTGCTGGTGGTGCGTCTTTTGTAATTTGAAATGTTTCTATAACATATCTTGTATATGTAAAAGATACTGTACATTTCAGTAGTTGAGATCCTTCATAACTTATCGGCATAGAATTAATACTAACAGGATATGCCTGCAAGAACTTATATGTTAGTCCTCTACCTTCATAATCTTTTTCAAATTTGTTAATGTAAACTTCAGTTCTATATCCAGGTTTCCCTCCATTTTGTGGTCTTACCCCAGTTCCATCTGGATAATTGAATCTGTAAAAATAATTTGGAGAGTTTAATCCCGGACTCTCACTTCTGGAAATTTGTTCATCTGCGATGTACTGCATCCAAATTTCAAATAAAGAAATCACACTATAATCATGATCAACATAAAAAGTAAAATCCGCTCTATCGTCATATAATCTTCTATATGCGTGCCTTTCTGTTACTCCAGTATAATCATTATTAGATTCTATCGTAGCTAAAGATGATCCAGGAAGTGATGCTTCACAACACAAAAGTAAATTTCTTTCCGCATCGTATCCTTTTACAGCAATACCTGCCTTAATCTTCTCATCCAAAAATTTCTTAACGTCAGGTGGAAGATTGAAATAAGTTTCATAATGTGACGTTAGTGCTGGACGCAGTAAAGCATTCTTAATTTGCTGCAATGATCTTGGTTTTG
>Ga0129333_10004777_pt1 | contig 12685 bp, 10 predicted proteins | sample CPB6_08_DNA_FD_94474 | JGI IMG/M metagenome (GOLD analysis project Ga0129333, IMG submission 94474) | Freshwater to marine salinity gradient microbial communities from Chesapeake Bay, USA - CPBay_Sum_0.6_0.8_DNA | ecosystem: Environmental > Aquatic > Marine > Coastal | place: USA: Chesapeake... | reverse complement strand
GGACGCGTTTCTTCCTCTCATGAGCAAGGGAGGCTCCATCGTGGGGCTTGATTTCGATAACACCGTTGCATGGCCGGCGTACAACTGGATGGGCGTGGCCAAGTCGGCACTCGAATCGACGAGCCGTTATCTCGCCAAGGAACTGGGCCCCCGCGGGATTCGTTGCAATCTGATTGCGGCCGGACCGATTCGCACGATGGCGGCGAAGTCGATTCCTGGGTTCAAGAAGTTCGAGGACGTCTGGGATGATCGCGCACCACTTGGATGGGACGTGAACGATGCCGACGCAGTCGCACGCGCTTGTGTAGCGCTCATGTCTGACTGGTTCCCTGCCACTACTGGCGAGATCATCCATGTTGATGGCGGGTACCACGCCGTCGGTGCGTGACGCTGCGCCATGACCAACCGTCTGGTCTCGTCGGCGTCGCCGTATCTGCGCCAGCACAAGGACAACCCGGTCTCATGGTTCGAATGGGGCGCTGACGCGTTCGCTGAAGCGAAGACGCGCAACGTTCCGATACTCCTGTCGGTCGGCTACTCGGCTTGTCACTGGTGCCATGTGATGGCGCACGAATGCTTCGAAGACCAGGACGTCGCGTCAGTCATGAATTCACTGTTCGTCAACGTCAAGGTCGATCGCGAGGAGCGTCCAGACGTCGATGCGATTTATATGGACGCCGTGCAAGCGATGACCGGGCGTGGCGGTTGGCCGATGACGGTGTTTCTCACACCAGACGGCGAACCCTTCTACGGAGGGACGTACTTTCCGAAGAGCACGTTTCTCCAATTGATGGCAGCCATCGACGATGTCTGGCGCAACAAGCCAGACGACGTTCGCCACAACGTGGACGCGCTCCTCGATTCCCTTCGTCGCACCGAGAACATCAAACCGACGACCGACGACAGACCGCGAGAGGCGCTGTCGCTCGCGGTGCAGACCTTGTTGTCCAACTTCGACCCTGAATGGGGTGGTTTCGGATCGGCACCGAAGTTTCCCTCGACGTTCGCTCTCGATCTTTTGATGCGTGCCTACTTGGAACTCTCTTCTCAGCAAGTGGCAGATCAGCCGTCGGTCACATCTCAACAAGCACGCGAGATCGAGATCGCAGTGTGCACGACTCTCAAGTCGATGGCTGCTGGGGGAATACACGATCACCTTGGGGGCGGCTTTTCGAGGTACAGCGTCGACGAGAGATGGCTCGTCCCGCATTTCGAAAAAATGTTGTACGACCAAGCACTGTTACTGCGGGTCTATGTTCATGCGTGGCAGGTCTTCAATATCGAAGATTTTCGCTACGTGGCCGAGGAACTCGTCACGTACGTGTTGCGTGACTTACGTCATCAAGACGGAGGGTTCTTCAGCGCAGAGGATGCAGATTCTCTCGACCAGGATGGCCACTCTCACGAAGGTGCTTTCTACACCTGGACCGCTGATGAGATTTCCGTCGTGCTCGGCGGCGACGCGCAAGAGGCTTGCGCATGGTGGGACATCACGCTGGCCGGCAACTTCGAAGGGCGATCGATTCCCAACCGCATCGCCCATCGCGACGAACAACTCCTTCCCAGCCACCTGGCGCATTCGCGAGCTGCGTTGTTCGCTGCACGTGCCACGCGACCGAGACCCGGATTAGACGACAAGGTGCTGACGGAATGGAACGCCATGATGCTCTCAAGTCTCTGCGAGGCTGCCGCAGCTTTCGGCCGACAGGACTGGCGAGATGCAGCTGTGGCGAACGGTGAATTCCTCGTCTCAGCTCTTCGTTCCGACGACGGGCGCTGGCATCGAAGCTGGCAAGCCGACGCAAGCCCCCAAGCACGCCACGATGCACTTGCGCATGATCTTGCCCAAGCCGTCGATGCGTTCACCCGCTTGTATGAGTTGACTGGCGAGGCGCGATGGATGACCGTTGCCATCGAGGTCTCAGACAGACTCATCAATGACTTCTGGGATTCGGAAAATGGTGGGCTCTTCACAACGAGCAGACATGCAGAGCGCCTCATCGTGAGAGCAAAGGACATGATGGACAACGCAACTGCATCCGCACAGTCGGTCGCAGCCAACGCGTTCGTGCGCTTGGGAGCCCTTACCGGACGCATGGACCTCATCGAACGCGCGGATGAGCTGATTGCACTCTGTTCCTCGACGTTCCGGCGGGCACCTTCAGCTTTCTGCAACCTTGCATTAGCGATACATCTACGAGTCGTCGGCACGACCGAGATCGCGATCACCGGGTCCAGGCCCGACTTGCTCGACGAGGTTCGGTCAACGTGGCGCCCGACGGCCGTCGTCGGATGGGGCGAGCGTTTTGATTCGCCTCTGTGGAATGGTCGCGACGGAGAACGCGCTTACGTGTGCCGTGACCACGTGTGCAACGCACCAGTGTCAGATCGAGCGGCACTTCAGCAGGTGCTTGCTACCACTTACCCCAATGGATGAAGTCTGACGACGCGCGCGAAGGTCGCGTGGCACTTCGTCCAGGCACATCTGAGCCATCCGGAAAACCAGTCGCGATTGCGCCGATCAACTCGAGATGCGACGGAATCTCGAGAGACTCACGCAATTGCTGCTCACCGTTGAAGACTGCAAAAAAGAGCGATCCCAGACCTGCATCGTCGAGTGCATAGAGCAATGTCATCACCGCAAATGAGGCATCGACGGTCCAGTATTTGACCGACCACGCGTCAGGTCCGTTTCCGAGGCCGGTGTGTGCTTTGTCAGTTTCCGAATACCGCTCGACATAGGCGGTGGGATCGGCGAGCGCAATCGCAATGACCGGCGCTCGTAGAAGTCCGGGCCATGCAAATGATTGTCGGCGCTCGGCCGGCAGCGTGCACGACCAGAACTTTTCGGTGTGAGAGCCTTCGAGAACGACAAGTTCCCAACCCTGCGTCTTGCCGGCACTCGGTGACAGTCGGGCCAAGTCAACGCATTGTTCGATCACGTGTCGACTGACCGGCGCCCTATCGAAGGACCGACGCATACGTCGGGAACGAACGAGTGTCTCGAACTCCATGAACTGTCACCTCGACCGAAGACGAGGTCCGCCAATTTAGCGTTGACCCAACTTGAGGAGACTTTCGGTCATCGTCCAGCCATGGACGATGAGAACGCCACCCTTCTTGTCGTTTACGTCCTTGAACTGCTCGACGATGTCGGCTTTCAACTTCTCCGGCTTGGTCGATTCATGGTCGATAAAGCCAGTTCGGGCGTTTGACTGAACCACGAAGGATTGTTCGTCGTAGGTCGCGTCGACCCCGAAACGCTTGGCAAGACGTCGACCCCATGCACGCTCTTCACCTACGGCCCTGTGACCGGGTCGAGGAATGATGTCGCTCAGACTCTTGAAGGCCTCGAGGCCATCGGCACGAACGAAACGTGAGCCGATGACGACGTCTTCGTCGGGAAAGGCCATGAGAGCTCGGTGGTAGGCCTCGGACATGAGGCCCTTCAAGACCGAATCGCGCTTGCCGGTCTTTTTCACACTCATGAGGCCGAGCAGTACACACGGCGTTCCGCCGATGCGCTCGAGAGTCGAGAACGTGAACCCGACGAGCTTTCCACCGTCTCGAGCAGACGTGAAAAGGACCCAGTCCTCTTTTGCCTTGGACAAAGTTCCGATGTCGAACGCACCGCCCATGGACGCCAAATCATCGAGATCGGTGTCGGTCAGTGCGCTGCAGTCTTGGGTGGCGACTTCGAGTGTCATCGATTTCGTCCGCTCCACATTGGCTCGAGGCCGCGCCCCGTGCGCTAGCCGTAAGAGTTCCCTAGTCTGCCACCGAAACGCCGATTTTCATGAAAGAGAAGGTCGGAATTTGGGCTGCGAGCCCCACGACAAGGCTTACAAGGCCACCACGCTGGGCCCGAAAGCAACGCGCAACGGCCCAAGAACCTTGTCGAAGTCGACGGTCACCTCATCTCCGAGAGACATCTCGAGGCCATTTCCGAGATGTAGCACCACAGGACAGTCCCCGGGATGCTCGATGAGAATGTGCTTCAAGGCATCAACGCGCTCTTCGGACAATCCGTGCGTCGCCAATTGAAGGTGCAACGCCGTTGGTCGATCGCGAAGATTCTCGACGACGGTAATGCGCTGCGCAGACACACTGATGCGGTTTTCGTCACGCCTATTCAGCCGACCCGTGACGGTGACGATTGCATCGTCTCGCAACAAATGTCCGTACTCCGACAACGCTCGCGTGAACACGGTGACTTCGATAGACGCTTCGAGGTCTTCGAGCACGAAAGTCGCCATTTGGTCACCTTTTCTGGTGTATCGACGATTGAGCATCGTCACCACCCCACCGATCACCACCGGACCATCCTCACGACCCTGGAGTTCGGCGATACCACAGTCGACCTTTCGACGCAGGGCTGACTGGACACCCATGAGCGGATGATCCGAGATGTACAGACCGAGCATCTCTTTTTCGAACCGCAGCTGGTCGGATTTGTCGAATTGAAGATCTGGAATGGGAATGCGCTCACTCCACCCACCGTCTTCCTCCGAAGCTTCCCCGAACAGGCTCATAACCCCGCGTTCACGCTCGCGTCTTCGCGAGATTGTTGTGTCGACGATTTGTTCGAACACTGTCAAGAGTCCGCGCCGCGGATGTCCGAGCTGATCGAAGGCACCCGACTTGATGAGTGATTCGACCGCACGCTTGTTGAGCGCTGGTTCAGGGACGCGCTCGACAAAGTCATGAAACGACTCAAAGGGCCCGTTGGCTTCTCTCTCGTTCACGATGAGCTCGACGAGACCCTCACCCACATTTCGAATGGCTGCGAGACCGAAGTAAATGGTGCGCTGCTCATCTTCGACGATCGCCACGAAATCGGACTGTGACAAGTTGATGTCGGGATTGAGGACCGAGATTTCCGACGCACGCGCGTCAGCGAGATGCACTGCGGCCTTCTCATAGTTTCCTTTCACCGAGGTGAGGAGACACGCGGTGTATTCGACCGGATAATGAGCCTTCAGGTATGCGGTCTGATAGGACACCAATCCGTAGCCGTAGGCGTGACTCTTGTTGAAGGCGTAATCCGCAAAACCTTCAATGATGTTGAAGAGCTCTGTTCCGAGCTTCTCCGGGTAGCCGGTGTTCACACAACCCGTGACGAACTGCTCGCGCTCTTTCGCCATCAGCTCGCGGATCTTCTTGCCACATGCTTTTCTCAAGTTGTCCGCCTGGGCCAGCGAGTAGCCGGCGAACTTCTGCGCGACGCGCATCATGCTCTCTTGATAAACCATGAGACCGTAGGTGTCGGCCAACAGTTCACGAGCGTCGTCGTGGAAATACGAGATCGATTTGCGGCTGTTCTTGAAGTCTGCATAATCGTTGTGCATGTTGGCACCCATCGGACCCGGGCGATACAGCGCAATGACCGCAGCAACATCATCAAACGATGTTGGTTTCATGCTGCGCAGAAGTGCCCGCATCGGTGGAGACTCGAGCTGGAACACGCCGATGGTGTCGCCACGCCCCAACAATTCGTAAGTCAACTTGTCGTCGAGTGGCACCGCGTCGATGGTGAACTCGGGATGTCGCGTGGCTCGAATCATTGCCACCGTGTCGGTGATGACGTCAAGGTTGCGCAACCCGAGAAAGTCCATCTTCAAAAGACCCAGTTCCTCGACGGCGTGCATCTCGTACTGAGTGACGATCGGAGCGTCTTCTGGGGCTCCGTCACCCGTGGGCTTGCGCTGAATCGGGAGATACTCCGTCAGTGGGTCGCGTGTGATGACGACAGCAGCAGCGTGTATGCCATCGCTTCGCTTCAGCCCTTCGAGCTTTGTGGCGATCTCGACGACTTTCTTGACGTCATCGTCGGACTCGAACATGTCGCGCAGATCCGATGCAGCGCGATAACCATCGCGATGCGCATCACTTTCCTCGAAGCAATAACGCAATGGCGTGTCTCGTCCCATCACCAACGGCGGCATCGCCTTGGCAATACGGTCTCCCACCGCGTAGTCGTAGCCAAGCACTCGCGCAGCATCACGAACTGCGTTTCGGGCCTTGATGGTGGAGAACGTGACGATCTGGGCGACATGATCGCGACCGTACGTGTCGGCGGCGTAGCGGATCATGGTGTCGCGATATCGCGAGTCGAAGTCCATGTCGATGTCTGGCATCGAAACGCGACTCGGGTTGAGGAAGCGCTCGAAGAGCAAGTCGTACTTCAACGGGTCGAGATCAGTGATGCGAAGGCAATACGCCACCGCGCAGCCTGCAGCCGAGCCACGACCTGGGCCGACGCGAATTCCGTTCTCGCGTGCGAAGCGGATGAGATCCCACACTATGAGGAAGTACGAGGCGAAGCCCATCGACGTGATGACACCGAGTTCATATGTGAGGCGTTCTTGGATGTCGGGCGACAAGTTGTTTCCCCATCGCTCGCGCGCTCCGTCCCATGTGAGTTTCTCGAGATATTGCGAATCGGTGGTGAAGCCAGATGGAATGGGGAATTCAGGCAATTTTGGAACATTGAACTCAATGTCGATGTTGGCGCGCTCTGCAATCCAGAGCGTGTTGTCACATGCAGACGGAACCTCACTCCACAGTTGGCGCATCTCTTGGGCCGTCTTCAGATAGTGCTCACAGCCGGTGAATTTGAATCGATCTGCATCGCTCATTCGCGACGCGGTCTGCACACACAGCAAGGCATCGTGTGCCTCATGATCTGATCGGCTGACATAGTGCGAGTCGTTCGTGGCGATGACTGGTGCACCGATCTTGCGTGCGATTTCGATGAGCATCGGATTGGTCCGTTGCTGTTCAGGAATGCCGTGATCCTGTAGCTCGACGAAGAGGTTGTCCTTGCCAAAGATGTCTTGCAGACGTGCTGCCTTCTGAAGTGCGCCTTTTTCGTCACCGTTGACGAGCGACTGAAGCACGTGCCCTCCGAGACAACCAGTGGTGGCGATGAGCCCCTCGTTGTAGGTGGCTAGCAACTCCCAGTCGACTCGTGGCTTGTAGTGGTACCCCTCGAGAAACGCCCTGCTCGCCAATTGAATGAGATTTCGATAGCCGACGTTGTTCTCGGCGAGCAGAGTGAGGTGGTAGTAGAGCTTCTTGCCGCCGTCGCCCGACCCACCGTTGTCGTCGAATCGACCGCGTCGAGCGATTCTTTCACTGCGATGGTCGTGAGCCATGTACGCCTCGGTGCCGAGGATGGGCTTGATGCCTTGGCGTCGACATTCCTTGTAGAACTCGATGACGCCATACATGTTGCCGTGGTCGGTGATCCCGAGAGCCGGCTGTCCGTCTTCGACTGCTTTTGCGACCAGTTCTTCGAGTTTCGCTGCGCCGTCGAGCATCGAGTACTCGGTGTGGACATGAAGGTGAGTGAATGACTCTCCCACCTCTGCCACCTCCCTTGTCTCATGTCGTGCGCACCGCGATGTGTGTCGCCGAAATTAGCAGTCGGGTGTGCCAGGTCAGAGGTACGTGCCGCCTTGGCCCGTCTGACCAGGACGTTGCGGCGCCTGAATCTGACGCATTTGTTCGAGTTGTTGACGGGCTGCGAGTTGTTGTGCGAACAAGGTGGCCTGAATTCCGTGAAACAACCCTTCCAGCCATCCGACAAGTTGGGCTTTTGCCACTCGCAACTCTGACTCACTCGGAACTTCGCCTTCCCTGAACGGAAGTGCAAGCATCTTCAATTCTTCAGCCAGGTCAGGTGACACCGCTTCAGAGATTTCGACGATCGAACGGTCATAGATTTCTGCGAGACGCTCGCGACTCGGTTCATCGAGTGTGGTACCGCGAACTTCATCGAGAAGTTGCTTCACCATCGACCCGATTCGCATGACCTTCGCAGGTTCGGTCACCGATTCGGTTTCCACTTGGTCCACACGCCCGTCGCTTTCTGGCGAAGCGCTTGCCGTGAATGCACCAGACATGTTGTTCGGCAGTACTTCAGGGCTCGCGATGTGCTCGGGATTGGTGAGATGTTTGGGGTCAGGGAAATTGCTCACTCTGTCAGTCTGCCAAGCACATCGCCAGTGTTCACACCGAGCGGACCAGAGTCAGACCTCAGCTGCAAGAAACGGCACATACATCTCGTCTGCGGTGAGCGAACCGTGCCGACACACCAGGTCAAATGGGCCAGAGTCAGCAGGGTCCTCGAACGACACGGCCGATGATGCAACGAGAGCAACGTCACCGAGGCGACGTTCGACGTCGGGCGTCACTCGTGGCCCGAGCCAGCCCTCGTCGATCACTTGTTGGCGGGAGACGACCCAAGCCACATCGTCGTACAGCTCGCGACAAAACTCAAGGAGCGCACCTTGTTGGCCGCGTTGCGCGTGCAGCCAGCGAAAACGACCCTCACCAGACTGTGCCGCCACCATTGCCAACACCGTGGAGTCGAGCAGAATCGTGTCGTCTCCGACATGCACCTGACCATGATCTGCTGTCACCAACAACTGCGAACCAGTCGGCATCGCCGAGATGAGACGTGACACCAGATCATCTGTCGCTTGAAGCTCTGCGTCGTAGTGCAGACCGAAGCCACGCTCGTGCGCGATCTTGTCGACACCGTCGTAATACGCGTAGACGAAAGACTCTCCTTGTCGAAGGAGTTCTCCGACAACCACAGGAATACTCGAAGCCGCCCGCCAACCCTCATGACGCACACCTCGAAGATGCGCCTCTGTGAAACCGGTGGACTCGAACTCGGCACGACTGACGACAGGCACCCGTTCGCCCATGAAAGGAGGGCACGGTTGAACCATGTGCGGTGGATAGCGCCGACGACAATCACCCGATTCATTGCCCCACCGCAAAGTGTTCATCACCGAGTCACCCATGTGCATGCGGTAGCCGACGATGCCATGTTCACCTGGCGACAAGCCTGTCGAAATCGACGTCAACGCAGTCGCTGTGGTGCTCGGAGCAGTCGAGGTGAGTCGAGATGCCGACATGGCAGCCAATGTGGGCGCAAGATGCTGTCTTGCTTCAAGTTGGTTCCAGCCGAGACCATCAAGTACGAGCAGCACGGTGGGTCGCTCCGGCACGACAGTGGTGGGCATCCAGGACGAATCCCCAGAGCCACCTCGTTGCGTCCTACCCAGCAGCGCAGGAATCAGAGACGAGAGACAGCCGTCGCCGTACGCGGGCAGGACCAGAGACGGGTTCGACATAGGAGAACACCTACGATAAACCCGTGCGAGTTTCTACCCGCGGCGACTATGCGTGCAGGGCACTACTTTCCCTCGCACTCCATCAAGACGAGGCTGGCCCGACCTCGGTCCGCGACATCGCTGAGCGGACCGCGCTTCCCCAGCCATACCTCGAACAGATTCTCCTCGCATTGAAGGGCGCCGGCCTGGTGAAGTCAAAACGTGGCGTCGGCGGCGGATACGTGCTCGCCAAAACCCCCGACGAGATCAGACTCTCAGAGATCATCTCCGCTGTCGACGGACCGATCACGCTCGGCGACTTCGGGCAGCCTCATCAAGACGGAGCCTGTGACCACGACGGACAATGTGTGCTGTTGGCCATCTGGGACTTGGCCGGACGGCATATGCGCGAACACTTAGGTGCATACACGCTTGCAGCGATCGCTGACATCGCCCGTGGCAAGTCCGCTTGGCCAACGTACGATCACGACCATCTTCATTGACATCGAGCCATCAGTGACTATGCGTCACCGGTCACTATGAGCAACGTGCGATGACGCCAGCCATGTCTTTCGGAATCGGCGTCTCGAACGCCATGGACACTCCAGTCGATGGGTGAACAAAGCCGAGACGACGAGCATGAAGCATCGGACGTGGCGCCGGGAGTGACGAGCGAGCTCCGCCGTATGTTGCGTCTCCGACGACCGGGTGCGATACGGCAGCCAGGTGAACTCTGATCTGATGAGTGCGGCCAGTCTCGAGATTGCACTTGACGAGCGATACAGCAGCGGGCTCTACGAAGCCCTGCAGTACCTCGATGTGTGTTCGCGCCATCTTGCCGTCGTGCACCACCGCCATGCGCATCGGGTCACGATGATCTCGGCCAAGAGGTGCGTCGATGGTGCTGGTGACTGAATCGAAGTGGCCCCACGCGAGCGCCACGTACTCGCGCTCGACGCTGCGCTCTGCCAATTGGGCAACAAGATGCTCGTACGCAAGCCTCGATCGCGCCACCATGAGGAGACCGCTCGTGCCTGCATCGAGACGGTGCACGACTCCGGGACGAATTGGTTCACCGACGTCGCTGATCTCAGGGAATCTCGCAAGGAGTGCATTCACCAATGTTCCACCCTGATGTCCTGCTGCCGGATGCACCACCATGCCAGCCGACTTGTTGACGACGATGACATCGTCATCTGCATGAACAACATCAATTTCGAGCGAGTCGTCAGGCAGTGGCAGAAGTGGCGAGGGCAGGAAGGAATCATCGACGCGCACCATCTGACCTTTAGCCAGACGCTGTTTTCCGACCTGCGTCGGAGCCGCATCGACGGTCACCCCACCAGACTCGATAACACTCGCAGCGTCAGACCGAGACACGTCGAGCATCAGTGCGACGATGCGATCAAGTCGCTCACCGTCCAATGCTCCTGGAATGGCTTCCTCGATGATCACGCCGCGACTCCGCTCGAGGATGATTCGCGAGGTGCCCGCCATGCACCGATCACGAGGATCGCGCCTCCGATTGTGATGCCCATGTCTGCGATGTTGAAGACTGGCCACCATTGAAGATCGATGAAGTCCACGACGGAACCATGCAGCCATCCGTCACCCCGAAACAGCCTGTCGACCACATTGCCCGCAGCTCCACCGAGAATTGCAGCTGCCGCATACGAACCGGACCGCGTGTCTGCCTGTCTCGCGACATAGGCAAGAACAACGATTGCAATGAGCGCGATGACACCGATGACCGGCCCGAGACCATCAGCTTGCGAGAATGCCATTCCGCTGTTGAAACCCAGTTTGAACCTAAGGGTCCACAAGAGGTCGATCGTCTTGCCGTCAACGAGCTGATTGACGGCCCAGTGCTTGGTGACCTGATCAGCCAGCACCACGAGTGCGGAAAGCCAGAGGGTCGACCACCGACGTCTATCGGCGGCCAAGTCCACCTGCACGCTCGGTGACCAACTCCGTCGCCCACGGCAGGGCCTTCAGACGCTCTTTCGGAATCGGGAAACCGGAAACGACTGAGTACCCATATTCACCGCGAGACATTCGCTCGATAGCAGCATCGATCTCCGACACCGTCTGACGAGCTTGTGCAGACAACACCTGGTCACGTTCGCGCTCGACCACCATCGTGTCGCCTTCGCCACCTTCGTCATCGAATTGCACATCGCCCATCTCGGCATCGGCGATCAGAGCGTTTGCTTCGTCTTCGAGCCGATCTGCCTGGCCGAGCAACTTTGCACGCTCGATGCGAAGCGCATCACGCTGAGCGAAAAGAAACTTCAGGTCGAATTCCTTCGTCGAGGTGATCCCGTCCTCAGATGGTCCCTTCACGATGATGAACTTCTTCGCTTCGGCTTTCTTCTTTGCCTCAGCTTCAGCCTTCAGACGAGCCTTTTCAGCCTCCGCAGCGGCCTTGGCAGCCGCCTTGGCAGCGGCGGCCTCCTCTCGCAGTCGAATCTTCTCTGCCTCGGCAGCTGCCTTTGCAGCGGCACGCTCAGCCGCTTCAGCGGCACGTTGCTTGTCGCGCTCAGCCTTTTCTTTCATTCGAGCCTTCTCGGCCTCGGCCCGCGCTTTGAGTCGCGCTTTTTCGGCCGCTTGTCGCTCGCGCTCTTTTGCCTTGGCCTGAGCTTCTTTCTCTCGTGCAGCCTGCTTGCGTAGGCGTTCGGCTTCTGCCTTGAGACGAGCTTTCTCGCGGGCCATCTCAGCCTTTTTCTTCACCTCGGCCTTCGTGGCAGCTGCGCGCTTGGCCATCTCGGCTTTCTTCAGCGCGTCAGACTTCTTCTTCGCCGCAGCTTTCTGTGCTGCCACCTTCTTGGCTAGATCTGCCTTCTTCTTCGCCGCAGTCTTCTTGGCGAGTTCACTCTTCTTCTTTGCCGCAGCCTTCTTGGCCAGTTCGCCCTTTTTCTTCGCCGTCACTTTCTTCGCGCTCGCCTTTGCTGACTTCTTCGCAGACTTTTTGGCTGGCTTCTTGGCCACTGACTTTGCAGTCTTCTTGACGTGTTTCTTTGCTGGCTTCTTTGCCGATTTCTTTGCCGATTTCTTGGCTGTAGAGCTGGTCTTTTTCTTGGCTGCCATGGTGGTCTCCCGGGTGAGCGAGGGTCAGAATGACGAACGCTTTCTTGGGTCGGGCAGGCTAGCCGCTCTGGCCAAAAGTCAGCGGACTCGCCCTCAGAACACCCAAATGTCCTGCACCGGAGGGGCACCGCGGGTCCAGCCACCCCGACGAGCGCTCAGCGAAGCGCTGTCACTTTCACACCGATGACCGCACCCTCGATAGGGGTGTCCCTCTCGAGTTGTGAGTCCCAACTGACCTCGGTTGCAAGAGTCTCGGAGCCAATCATGTCGACAAATGGGGCAAGACGACCTCGCAACTCATCAGACACACCGAGTGCGAGAAGGATGCGATCCGTCACGTCGAATTGCGCGTCTCGTCGTGCTTGCTGCACTGCACGAATGACGTCACGAGCCTGCCCCTCGGACTCAAGCTCTGGCGTCAAGTTGATGTCGAGCAACACCACGCCACTTCCGTCATCGAGTGCAGCACT
>Ga0129333_10004776_pt1 | contig 12686 bp, 7 predicted proteins | sample CPB6_08_DNA_FD_94474 | JGI IMG/M metagenome (GOLD analysis project Ga0129333, IMG submission 94474) | Freshwater to marine salinity gradient microbial communities from Chesapeake Bay, USA - CPBay_Sum_0.6_0.8_DNA | ecosystem: Environmental > Aquatic > Marine > Coastal | place: USA: Chesapeake Bay... | reverse complement strand
CACAAGCAGCTGCAAAGGGAGTATTTGCTACAGAATTGATTAAGCGCACAACAAGCGTTACAGGTTTGCAAATACAAAGAAACGCATCAAGAATCGCATTGATGATATCAATGTACATGCCTGGTAATTTCTTTACAACTTACGGTCACGATTATGATCAAATTAGTGTAAAAGAAGCAGGCGGTATGCTCGGAATGCTCGGTGCTGGTGGAGAGGCTTTACAGGGTTTTCTTGGTAATAAGGGGTTTACCGATGCATCAAGCGCAATAAAAAATCCTGGTGATTTTATGAAAGCCTTGGCTAGTTTTCCTGGAAAATCGAATCCATATACTGCTCTCGCTGCTGGAGCAATAGGATCGTCGACTCAAACTCCAATTATTGGTGGTAATTTGGTTGGCAGTGGATTTACAGACGTTGCCCTTTTCAATATGGGTTATGCTCAAAATCCAATGCTTGAAGTGCTCTATCGTGGAACAAATTTTAGATCATTTCAATTTGAATTTATGTTTCAACCAAAAAGCGCGGATGAAGCAAGACAAGTTCGTGACATCATTAAACAGTTTAAGTTTCATGCAGCACCAGAAACAAATCCGACCGTAAACCCAGAAGGTGGAACAGCACAAGGTGGCACTTCTATGCCAATGTTCTTTGTTCCTCCTTCAGAATTTGAAATCAATTTAAGACACGAAACTGAACAAAACCCATATTTACCAAAAATAGGTCGATGTGTGTTGAGTCGTATAGATGTTGACTATTCGCCAGGAGGGCAATGGCAAACTTATGCCGACGGCAATCCAGTTGAAACAAGACTACGTTTAGAGTTTACAGAAGTTGAACTTGTAACTAAAAAGAAAATTGAGGAAGACGGATTCTGATGGCTTACTTTTCTTATTTTCCACAAACATATTATTCGTTTGATACTGCAAATGCCAACTTTTCGTTGGTAACGAACATTTTTACTCGAACGAAATTTATAAAAGAAATTTTAGATAATGCATTACTATATTACAAATATGAAATTAAAGAGGGTGAAACGCCAGAAATCGTAGCATATAATTTTTATGGGGATCCCCAAAAACATTGGATCATCTTATATATCAACTCTATAATTGACCCACATTATGGATGGGTACTACATTCTCAAGAGTTTGATAACTACATCATTACAAAGTACGGTTCTCTTGAAGACGCTAAAACAGAACTTCACCATTATGAACTTAAAATTGAAGAATATAATAGCGTTGATGGTCGAATAAACGAAAGAGTTTATACGATAACAGACAAAAATTTTAATTTTGCAACAAAAACCACTACAACAAGAACTCTTCCAACAGTAAACAGTGCACCAATTAAAAATTCATACTCTTATGCTCTTAAAGACGGTAGCACATTAACTGGAACCGAAACTTATACTGCAGTTTCAAACTACGATTATGAATTTTATGAAAATGAAAAACGTCGAATTATAAATGTGCTAAATCCAGATTATGCATCAAGAGTAGAAAATGAACTGAAGGAATTACTGAGATAACATGGCTGACGGTCCTGGTATTTACAGACTTGGTGATTTTGAGATAAAGGCATTTAAGCTGATATCATCAACAGGCGCAGTTATAGATCTTTATACAAGTTTTAGTGAACTTACAATACACGAAGATTTATATCAATCTTCGATGTCTGGTTATGTTATGGTTACTGATGCTAACGATAATACCAGTACAATGGATTTACATGGATCAGAATTTTTGCAATTAATTCTTGATAAACCTTCGCTTGGCGAACCAATTGAAAGGTTTTTTCGTGTTTATAAAATTTCAAACAAAATTATTAAAAATCGAGTCGCGACTGCATATGTAATACACTTTACAACTGAAGATCATTTTATTTCAAATCAATATAAGATTAGTCGCGCTTTCAATGGACCAGCAGATGTTTCTGTTCTTTCGATTTTAAGAAATGATCTAAAAGTAGATCCATCAAAAGTCTACATGAAAAATATTGAATCTGCTTATGGAGAACTTAATGTTGTTATCCCATATATGCATCCTTTTCGCGCGATTCAATTTTTAGCATCAAGAGCAACAAATAAAAACGGTTCATTCTATTTCTTTTATGAAAATCGAGAAGGATATAACTTTAAATCATTAGATAACATTATGAGCGGCAGGTTATATAAAACATATAACCTATCTCCAAAAATATTAGATCCTTCATCACCATCTGATAACTTTGGTGGTATAAATCAAATTTTGATTACTCAAAATTTTGATACCTTAACTACCTTGACTCAGGGTGGATTTTCGGGTCGTATGAAAAACATTAATATTCTTCGACGCGAGTACAGAGTAAACGATGTTAATCTTACGAGTCGTGAAGGATATCCTACTCTTGGTAAAGGATATCCTGTAAATAATTTAACGAATCGTAAAGGAGACTCTTTACTCACTTCTTTTGCGGCGTTCGAAAAATTTTCAGTGTCAACTACTACAAATGCGGAATATGATGACATTCCAAATAGTTCTGAAACATTTATTTTTAGAAGCATGGAACATGCATTACTTCATAATTGTAGGATGACTATAACGATACCAGGCGATCCACTTATTAAAGTTGGAGATATTATTTCCGTAAACTTGCCTAAATTTTCTCAAACAATTAATTCTGAACAAAAACTTGATGAGTTTTATTCAGGGTTAATGCTTGTGCTTGCATTAAGACATACGGTCACACCAAGTGCTCACACAACTTATTTGGAAGTCGTAAAGGATTCAGTCGCGACTGCGTTAAGTAATGCATCAAATGCTGGTTTAATTGAAAAAGCGAAAAAATGAACATTAAAGATTACATGGGTCTTGATGGGTTTGTATGGTGGGTCGGTTCTGTTGAGGACCGCAACGATCCTGCCATGCTTGGTCGCGTTAAAGTTCGTGTATTTGGTTGGCACACAGAAGATCTAGCAGAAATTCCAACTGAAAGTTTACCATGGGCAATCATTATGTTGCCAGTAAATCATGATGCGCATTTTGCTCCAAAAGAAGGCGAGATAGTTTGTGGATTTTTTCTAGATGGAGAATATGGACAGCACCCAGTTGTGATGGGAATTCTTCCAGGAATCAACAATCAAGAAGTAAACTACAAATATGGGTTTAGTGATCAGAGAAAAGACACTTCTAAAATCCCACGCAAAGTTAAATCAAGAAAATATAAAAGTGATGGTTCTGGTGTTGAAGTTCAAAATGAAGATCCAAAATTAAATCCAGAAAGACCAGGTGAGCCATCATCAAGTCGTTTTACACGTAATGAAAGTATGGCAAAAACGATGCTTGCTGATCGTAAGAAAAATCTCGTCACAGTTCCAATTGCAGGGGGCGGTTCTTGGAAGGAACCTCATCCTGCATATAACGCATCATATCCTTATAATAATGCACAGGAAACTGAATCGGGTCATGTTTTTGAGGTGGACGATACACCAGACTGGGAGCGAATACATGTCGCTCATCGAACTGGAACATTTCACGAGATCTATCCATCAGGTACAAAAGTTGAAAAAGTTGTCAAAAACAATTATCAAGTTATAATGGGCGACGATAACATTTACGTTATGGGGCAATGTAATATCACCGTTGATGGTGCTGCGAACATTAAAGTCAAGGGTGATGCTAAAATTGAATCTGATTGTGGTATTGATCTAACTGCGAAAAAAGATATTAATTTAAATGCGATGGGTTCAGTCAAAATCAGCGGTTCGCAAGTTTCCGTTTCTTCTCTTGCCGCAACTCGAATTAATGGTGGGTTCTTACTTGATGTTGATGCACCAGCAGTTATCATCGGTAAAAGTGGTCTTGCAGTATCGAACGACTTTTTGCCATCGCCGACCGCAAGTGGCGGTGGTGGTGGTGCTGCAGGTGGTGCTGCAGGTGGTGCTGCAGGAGCGGCTGGTGCTGCTGGCGCTGCTGCGGGAGCAGCAGGGGGTATTGCTGGTGCTGTAGCAAGCGTTGGTCAATTAAGTGGGGCATTAGGTGGTTTATCAGCACTAACTAATATCCCAGGAATGGCTATGTTGACAAATTTACCAGGACTAGGTAATTTGGATACACTTACAAGCAGTTTAGGAAATATTACTGACATTACTGGTAAACTTGGAGATTTGAATAAGATTACAGATCAATTGGGCGATTTATCTAAACTTACCGAAATTAAAGATCTTGTAGATCAAAAACTTGGCGGTTTAAACTTAGATGAATTAACCGCAAAATTTGATCAAATTAAAGATACATCTAAACTTTTAGAAAATGCAACGAAAGTTACAGATGCAGTAGATCAGTTGAAGAAGGTTTCTCAGGCTACTGAACAACTCAGTACAATAAAAAATCTAGATCAATTTATTAGTGATGTAAATCGTCTTGGGGATATCCCAGAAATTGCAAATAAAATTCCAGACCTTTCAAAAATTAACGCAATTGTTGATAACTTAACGGATCTTAAAAACTCAAATAAAGATATTCAAACACTTGCATCATCCCCAGCTACAAGTAAACTGCTGGAACTTTCACAAAAAATTGACGGTTTACCTACAGATTTAGGTAGTGTTGGTGGATTTACAAATGGTGTTGCTGGACTTTCTGGATTTAGTGAAAATCTAAATGGATTAACTGCAGATATGGGTAACATATCTAAGTTGGCGACTGAGTTGAAGGGATTTAGCGAGTTTAATGCAATTGGTGCTGGATTTGATAATCTTGGCAAAAATATGGAAGAACTCAAGTCGTTGACGGGTTCATTATCTGGTGCTGCAGCTGATGTTGGTACAATTAAAGATATTACAAAAGGTCTGACCTCAACTGCAGACATTACTAAATTTTCAAACTTTGAAACGCAACTTGGTCCTCTTTCTGGTGCATTAAGTGGTCTAAAGGATGGTTCTACACTTGCTGCAGGCGCGTTGAGTGTTGGAGGTAAATGTGGCAATCCATCTTCTGGATTTATAGAACCTACTCCTGCTGATCGCGCTGGATTCTTCTTTGATGCAGGAGAACAGGGCGCTGATGCTTGGATTAAGAAACAAATCGAAAATGGCGTTTATGATAAAGCTGAACTTAAAGAAATTGCAACGAAAGATGCCAATACTGAACCACCAAAAGCCCCACCAACAGGAAAAACGAACGATTGCGGTATACCCGCGGATCAGGAAGAGTTTGATTCAAATATGATGCTATCCAAATACTGGAATTTGGGTAAATTGTCTTCAAACGCTATTGTGGAAAAGCAACCTGTAATTCCAAGTCGTGGGCTTTCCAAAGCCGATATTGTTTGCAACCTCAAGTTACTTGCAACTAATTGCCTAGACCCAATTAAAGAAAAATATGCGAATATGGTTGTTACGAACGCATTTAGATTACCGCAGGGAGCCTCGGCGGGTAAATCTCAACATGAAATCGGTCAGGCAGCAGATCTGCAATTCCCAGGATCAAGTAAATCGGATTATTATGACATTGCTCTTTGGATTCGCGACAATGTACCGCACGATCAATTGCTTCTTGAATATAAGACTACAGGATCTGGATTGCCATGGATTCATATCTCGTACAATAAGAAAGGTAACAGAACAACTGGCGGAACAGTAGTAAAAAATGCAACATTCAATAATCACAAACTATACAAACAAGGTTATCATCGCCTCGTTTAATGCTAATAAATAATCTTATTACCCTTTAGACTGTAAAATGACATCAACAAGCGCAAGAACATACGTCGATCTGGATTTAGATTTCGGTGCAAATCCAGTCACAAAAGACGTAAATAAGAAGATTGGAGATCGCGCAATCATTACTGCAGTCAAAAATTTAATTTTATTAAACTACTTTGAAAAACCATTCAATCCATCAATAGGTTCCAATGTACGACGCTTATTGTTTGAACCAATGGATGCAGGAACTGGCGCTTTTCTTCAAAAAGAAATCTCCCTTACAATTAAAAATTACGAACCTCGAGTTAAACTTCGTAATGTATACGTTGATACGGATAACGATAACCAAGGTTACAATGTAACCATTGAATTTTTTATTGTAAATCGTATTGAACCAGTAGCAGTAACTTTTTTCCTAGAAAGATTAAGATAGGTTATTTAAAATGGCAGAGTCCAAAATTAAAATTACTGAATTAGAATTTCAAACCATTAAGGATAATTTAAAAACCTTCATCAAGGCTCAGCCTGAGTTTACAGATTATGATTTTGAAGGTTCTGGATTGAACATCTTAATGGATATTCTTGCGTATAATACACACTATATGTCTTATTATGCAAATATGGTTGCAAATGAAATGTTTATGGATACTGCCGATCTTCGTTCTTCTGTTGTGTCTCATGCGAAACTTTTAGGGTATATACCACGCTCAAGAATTGCACCAATCGCTCGAGTTAATATTGAAATTACTCCGCCACTTTCAGGCGCAGGAAGCACTCAACAGTTACTTTTAGTTCCAAGATTTACAAGATTCCGTAGCGAAAATATAAGCGGTACGAATTTCGCCTTTGTGTTGCTTGAAGATAAAACTGTACAAAAAAGTGGCGGTAAATTTACAATTTCAAATGCTGTGATCAAACAAGGTACGCCACTCGTCTACACATTTATTGTCGACAGTTTAACTAATCCACAACAAAAATTTAAACTTCCAGACACAGGAATTGATACTTCAACAATCGAAGTTACTGTACAAAAGTCTACCACAAATTTAGCAACAGAAAAATTTGTGTTGGCGGAAGATGCTGCAGAAGTTACTGCAACTAGTTCTGTATATTACATCGATGAAGTTGATAATTCAAAATATCAAATTTATTTTGGTGACGATGTTTTGGGTAAAAAACTTGATGATGGTAATGTTCTTATTGTGACATATTTGATTACAGATGGTCCACTTGCAAATAAAGCCAATTCATTTACAATGATTGATATTGTTGATGGTTTTAGTAATGTCAACGTATCAACTGTTCAAACTGCAACAGCTGGTGCTGATATTGAATCTATCGAAAGTGTTCGCTTTAGTGCACCAAAAGGTTACTTGTCACAAAATCGTGCAGTAACTAAAAATGATTATATTGCATTAATTAATAAAAAGTATCCATACTTTGATTCAGTTACTGTTTGGGGTGGTGAAGAAAACGATCCACCGCAGTTCGGTAAGGTATTCGTTTCTGCAAAACCAAGAGATGGATTTGAAGTTACCACAGTAGAAAAAGAATTTTTAAAAGAAAGTGTTTTAAAACCAATTAGTATTTTGACAGTTATCCCAGAGTTTGTTGATGCTGATTACAACTATTTAAATTTTGGCGTTCGTGCGTCATATGATCCGCTTAGAACAAATAAAACACCAGCACAAATTGATTCTGCAATTAAAGCTGCTATCACATCATTTGTGAATTTAGAATTAAATAAATTCAACTCAACATTTAGAGCGTCTCGTTTAACGCGCAAAATAGATGATGCTGATCCTGGAATTTTGAGTACTGAATTGAATATCTTCGTTGAAAAGAAATTTAGACCATTATTGAATAATGAAAGAACGTATACTCTAGATTTTGGAATTCCTCTCACCAGAGGCACAACTGAAAATCGTTTATACTCATCTCCAGGATTCCAATTAACTGACTCTACAAATGTCACCAGAACGTGTTTTATTGAAGAAGTTCCGTTCTCGTTTTCTGGAATTGATGCTGTTGAAGTGTTAGATCCTGGTGCAGGATATACAGAAACGCCAACAGTTGAAATTATTGGTGATGGAACTGGTGCGACTGCACGTGCAGTTCTCGTGAATGGACTAGTTAAAACGATTGAAGTTACAAAATGAGGTTCAGAATATACAACTGCTATTGCAAGAATTAGTGGTGGTGGTACGATAACACGCGCTGCTGAAGCAAAGGTTGTGATTCAAGGTAAAACTGGAGATTTAAGATTATTCTATTTTGATGACAATCAAGTTAAAATTATTTTGAATCCTAAAGTCGGTACAATTAATTATGAAACAGGAAAAGTTGTAGTTGAAAAAATACTGATCGAATCTGTATTAAATGACTTTACAGAATTAAGTATTCACGCGAAGCCAGAAAATACAGTATTTGAATCTTATCGCAATAAAATCCTAACTGTAAATTATGATGACCCAGAAAGCATCACAGTTCGATTAGTACCAATATCAAAATAATATGACTGCATTATACGAAAATATATCGAATCTTGTTGAGGCTCAAGTACCTTCTTTTGTAAGAGAACAACACCCAAAATTTGTTGAATTTTTAAAAGCATATTATAAATGGTTAGAAGATTCTGAAGAGGGTGCGGTACTCTATTACATTAAAAATTTAATATCAGACATTGATGGTCCTTTAGGATTTTCTGATTATTACCAACGAAACTTTGTAAAATATGTTCCACCAGCTGATGAAGTGGGAACTGGAACGAGTGACACAGGACTAGACAAAGATAAACTTACAAAAAATATTCAAGATTTATATAATAAAATTGGCGGAACCAAAGCCAACGAATTTTTATTTCGTATTTTATTTAAAACATATCTTGATACATATATCCCAAAAGAAGATATTCTTAAGGCGTCTGAAAATACTTGGACTATACCAGTTGCAGTTCGCTTAACTTCAAATAATATTACAAAAGCGGTTGACAGCACACTTCTTGTTGGCAAAAGATTAACAGGTGAATCTTCAAAAAACTTTTGCGTTATTGAAAATGTGTATAAAACAATTGAAGTTGATTCTGGACGCGAAATACTTGAAGTGTTTGTGTCAAACTTCAATCGTCCATTTAATGCAGGTGAGTTTGCGATTATTGATTATAAAGATGCTCAAGGTAATTCAAAACGTATACGCGAAAAAATTATCGGATCTATTTTAAATCTAAAAATTAATCCAGATGGAGTAGATGTATTTAATCAAGATGGATTTCTTCTTGGTCAATATAAATCTATGCAAGCTGCCAAAAATAAAAATGCTCATCCAGAAACAAGTGATTGTCCAACTTGTAATGCCCTTTTAAAACAAAAACTGTTAGATACCAAAACGATATATCACGTTTATCGCACAGCGGTAAATCGCCGTGGAAGAAATTATCGTGGATTAGAGATTGATCCTGACACAAATGCAATAACATACCCAGGAGATCCTGTTGTATTTTACGGTGGTTTGTCTGATGCTGCTGACGCAATTAAAGCCGAAGCCTATGTTAAAGAAGTGACAAGTGGTGGTATTCAAACGGTCGATTTAATAGACGCAGGTTTAGGCTATAGAACATTTACAAATACATTCGTTACAGTATTGACGCCAACAGAAGGGCATGCTGCGAATATATTCGTTCGTTCAGTAGACGTAGGCAATTCAGTAAATGTTGTAGTCAATACAGATACAATTGAATTTAAAGAAGATATTGAACTTCAAGCTGCTGACTTTGAATTTATTAATGTTGGAACTTCTACAATTAATACGACATTAGGCAGCGCATTTAAATTTGCAAATGTAGAGGTCGCTCCTTTGCAAGTTGTAAGTGTACGCCAAAGTGGAATGGGATATAAAACTCCACCAGAAATTGAGTTTGAAACTTTTTATGGTAGTGATTTGATTGCTGACGATGAAGTTATGCAAGAGATTGATATCACACCATTAGTTGGACCGAATACAAGATCCTTATATTTGTCAACAAGTCCAGTCACTTTTTATGAAGGTTCTTACGTTTTAATCGTACAAAAAAGTAGTCGCGCAACTCGAGAAATGCGCAAAATCGTACAAGCTGTTCTTCAAACTGATGGTTCCGTATTATTAGTTGTTGATCGTGCATTTTCTGCATTAATAAATGAAAATGTAAGGGTATATGTTGAAAATAGACCAAGAATGAAAGATCTCGGTCAAATTGCAAATGTTCGCATCATAAGTGGCGGCACGAATTATGCGGTCAATGATCCAATATTATTTAATTCTTCAACTTCAGTAGGATATGGTGCTGCGGCGCATGTCTCTGCTGTTGGCGGCACTGGTCAAATTACTGGTATCACAGTCACTGCTCGCGGCGAAGGATATTATGAAGCGCCAAACGTAAGTGTACAAACAACTGCGGGTGTAAATGCGATATTAATCGCAGGCGTATTGAGTAATAATGAAATTGCAAATACCACAGTAGATGGAAATGGAGAAATTAAGAGTTTCCGTATTGTTCAACGTGGATTTGATTATATTCGAACGCCAAGTGTTTCTCTAAAAGTAAAAGACGTTTATGTTAAACCGACAGATACGATTAATAAGATTATCGTACCAGGAGAGCGAGTTTGGCAAAATACAGGCGCAACGACAGACTTTACTGCGTTAGTGGATTTTTATAATACCACAACATCAATGCTTCGTTTATACAATTATTCTGGTTCATTAAATGTACAAAACACCTTTACAACAGCAAATACTGTAAGTGTTTCCTCTAATGTAACCTTTAACGTCGCACAATATTCAAATGGAACATATAAAACTATAACCTATGGTGATGGTAAAGCGAGAGCAACTGTTGAATTTGCAAACGGTAAAATTCAATATGATGGCTATTTCTTAAATACCAAAGGATTTTTATCAGCGGATAAACGTCTACAAGGACCAAGAAAGTATCATAATCACTCTTACGTTCTTGCCTCTGATGTACCTTTAGATTCATACAAGAGCACAGTTCTTGGATTAACTCATACAACAGGCGCAAGTTTATTCGGTCAATATAATATTGACAGAGAATTAAATGTTTCTGCAAAAGAAACTGCATTAAATATCTCAATCATTTCGCCACTAATTGGTACAATCACGGCAAACGGTGCTTCATTAAATATTCAGGGAACTGGAACTACATTTACAACAACTGCAAATGCAAATGATATTATTGTGATTGATACGGGAAACACTTATAGAGAACAATCTAAATACATTGCTAATGTTATTAATGGAACAACGCTAAAACTTGAAAGTAATTTGTCTTTTGTTGGGTATGGTCGCGCTAACGTCAAAGCGGGATCTAATGAAATTACAATTTACGATACCACAGTTGAGCCGAGCACATTCTTAGAAGTTGGTGATATAATCAAAGTAAATGTTGCAAATACAACAAATTCAGCAAACTCTATGATAGTTACGCGAGAAATCACCGTAATTAATGATGTGACAAATAAAATTACTTGTAATGCAAACTTTATCGGCGTGAACTCAAACGGTAAGATTTATGTTGTTTCTCCATTTTATACCGACGTAGATTATAGAATTATTCCTGGGGATTAAAAGGAAATGAGTAGTAAAATATTAAAGAATTTTGGCATCACATTAACAAAACAAGTTGATGATGTTTTTGCAAGTGCAACTGCAAATACCTATGTCACAATAGGTCGTCCAGTAACTTGGGCATCAAGCGATACGAGCGTTGAAACTCCAGAAGAAACGACGAATTATACGAACCAAGTTTATCGTGATATGATTGCGATGAAAAAAATTATTGGCGCAGACATTCAAATTATCGTACCAAGAGAAGATTGGGTTGCAAATACTGTATACGATGAATACGATGATGGCACAGACCTATTCACAACAATCAGTACCACTAAAATTCAGGGAACTGCAAATGTGAATGCAAACTCTGTAATTGTTGTTGGCAAAAATACTCAATTTAGTACAAATGTCGCAAACAGCAATATTATAAAGATTAATGGTGTTTCTCGAGAAGTTGTAAATGTTGTAAACAATACCTTTTTGACGGTGAATACAAAATTCAGTACGGCAAATATTGTGTCAAATTTAGTTTATAAAATAGTGGACAGTGCGCCGCACTATTCAGAAAAATTCTACGTTAGAAATTCAAAAGATCAAATTTTTAAATGTCTATTTAATAATAATGGTGCAAATTCAAATGTGCAACCTGAGATTACTGTAGCAGGGCAATTACCAGAAGATCCATATATTGAATTAGCAGACGGTTATCGTTGGAAATATTTGTATTCAATTCCTGCGAGCAAAAAACTTAAATTTATGAATAAAGACTGGATGCCAGTTTTAACGGACACCACAGTAGCGAGAACTGCAGGCGCTGGACGAGTCGATATCGTTAAAATTCTTGATGGTGGAGATGGTTATATTTCTAGTGGCACCAGTAATGCAGTTTACAATATTATTACGCTCAGTGGTGATGGCAAAGATGCAAACATAAGCGCAAATATCATTAATGGAGTTTTTGTTGGTTTAGATATCTTAAATGGTGGTTCTGGTTATTCTTATGCAAATGTAGTTATTGACGATACTGGAACCACAGGCGCAAATGCAGAATTTGATGTTGTAATATCACCTCAAAATGGGCATGGATCCGATCCGACTTATGAGTTGGGCGCTTCTCATGTTATGATTGCTGTTGAACTGGATGGCGACGAAGGGGGAAAAATACCGACTATTTCTGGTTCTGAGAAATTAGATTATCGTCAAATCGGATTACTTTTAAACCCACGATTATACCCAGCAAACACAGCCTTCGCGAATGCTTCAGTTTATACAACTTCAACTCGTTTTAATTTAGTCGCTCCTTCTTCGGGCAATAAATATGATTTGGACGAGACTGTTTATCAGTCAGTAGATACGGTAGCAAATGCCACGTTTACTGGCGTAGTTGTTCATT
>Ga0129333_10004775_pt1 | contig 12687 bp, 12 predicted proteins | sample CPB6_08_DNA_FD_94474 | JGI IMG/M metagenome (GOLD analysis project Ga0129333, IMG submission 94474) | Freshwater to marine salinity gradient microbial communities from Chesapeake Bay, USA - CPBay_Sum_0.6_0.8_DNA | ecosystem: Environmental > Aquatic > Marine > Coastal | place: USA: Chesapeake... | reverse complement strand
ATTAGGGTCTTGCCTAGCTGAGTGACGGAAAATCCGTCTAAGGCTATGGAAAGACATGAAAAATCGCTACTTTGTCCGTTCACGTATTTCTGAAGCCAAATTTCGCGAGATTGTCCGCTACTTTTCGGTTGATCTCGCCGCGCTGCAAGCTGCCGCGTTGAGCGGCGTAAATCGCAATACGATCAATAGAATCTATCGCGATTTACGCGCGCGCATTGCCCAGGTTTGCGAAGTCCAGCGACAAATGTTTGGCGTTGTCGAGGTCGATGAAAGACTGTTCGGCGCAAAGCGGGTCAAGGGCAAACGAGGGCGTGGTGCCTATGGAAAAACGACAGTCTTCGGCATCTTTGAACGGGAGGGACAAGTCTATACCGAGATTGTCCCGAATAGCTCAAAAGCCACATTACAAGGCATTATTCGAGGTCGGGTTGATGTATCGACCGTCATCAATTCCGATGGTTGGCGAGGCTATAACGGGCTTGTCGATTTAGGCTATGGACACTTCCGAATTGATCATTCGAAGGACGAGTTCTCAAAAGGCGGCGTCCATATCAATGGGATCGAGGGCTTTTGGGGATTTGCGAAAGTCAGGCTCGCAAAGTTCAAAGGCATCCCCGATGCCACGTTCCATCTTCACTTGAAAGAAACAGAATGGCGCTTCAATCATCGCCATTCCAACAAATACAAAACCTTGCTAACCTACCTCCGAAAATCACCGCTTAACTAGGCAAGACCCATTTTTAATTATAGATTTGGGAATTTTTCCTTTATTAAATTTTTACATTTATTTACCACATCCCAAGGAATGATAATATCCCATCCATCAAAATAGACTTTTACTTTGTGGAGATAATTTATATCGGTTGAGATCAATTTCCATATTTTTAAATAATCTTTTTTGTTTTCTGGATTCAAAATTTTTCTTGTGTTTGATTTTATTCGTTCAACTAATTCGTTAATTCCTGAATGAATTATATCCCATAAATTTTTTTCCTTTTTATTACTTGGTCCTCTGATGAAAACTTCACAATTTTTTAGATCAATGTGTACATGATCAGGATGAGGAAGGATATGATCGATAGAGTAGCCTTGATATTGTCGACGTTTAATCTCCATCGTTGTAATGACCTTATATTCATGCATTTTTTCGACAATTTTTTCTGATCTTAAACGCTCAGCATAATCAATAGTATGGCTCGTCTTTATGAGAAATTGGATGGCCTTGAGATCACCGCCAAATGCCAATTCCTTTAATTTATCGAGCAGCGCTATATATACTGTCTTTGTGGGCTCCTCGGTTTCATCATTATCAGAAACCGGGCTTTGCATCGATTGAGAGAAAAAATGATTGAATTGATCTGGCTTGATCAAAGGATTTTTATTTTTTGATCCTTTTGGCCGCCCTTTAGGATTACCGGATTTGCCTTTTTCGAATTTGAAATCCTCGGGCGGTTTACCATAACCAACATCATAAAGTGTAGATGGAATGAGTTTTTTCTTTTGCATTTCAGTAAGCTCTCAGAAATGATCCGTATCTCTTTCTCAGAAAATTCCGGCAAGAAAATGCAATGCATGACCAATTATAACTGATCGAAATTTAGCTCATGCATTTCCTCTCTACGAAAAGCAAAATGCTTTCCGCACCCTCAATTCTTCGAAGGTTTCGTTAAAGATATAATCGCCTAAACCAGCAGTGAGACGGTTGCTGATTTCGCTCAACTCTTGTACACTATTTGTTCTAGAATTGGAAGAGGTTCGCAGGGTCAATTTTGGAGGCGCGTGAGAGACGCATGCTATATAATTAAGCGGACATTTTGTCCGCGTTAGGCGGGCAGTATGGAGTTTGTTATTGTATAATTTTGCTTCATGAAAATGGACAAGAGCGGCGTTGATAAGATCGTTATGGTCTTAAAGGAGTATGCTGTTTTGGAGGGTGCTTAAACGATGGCAGGCTGTATGCGCCAATATGCGCTTATAGAAATAGTTCTAAAGCCTGCTTCATTCTTGTTATTACTTTTCCCTGTAAATTCCCTGTATTTTTTCAAAGGCGCGATATCAATCTCCGCGGAGTTCTGTTCAGCGAGCGTTCACGGCTGGCTATTTAGGGGAGTGAAAATGCGCATTTATTCTCCCCTTTTGCCCATGGCCTTTTTGGCCCTTTTATCCTGCGGTCCCGCTTTGGCCGACGGATCGGCCGGGTCTTGCCTTACGGACGCTGAATTGCGAGATCTCGTCAATTCCGGCCAGATCGTTCCCCAAATCTATGCGTTTCGGACCGCCCGGAACCAGATTGGGGGCGAGGTGGTGCGCGCATCGCTTTGCCCTAAAGAGGCCGGCTTGGTGTATATGATCACAACTCTTACTAAGGACGGGAAACTCAACCGGATTGATATCAATGCGGTGACAGGCCGTCCTGTTGAGCCCTAAGGATCAGCCAAGATCTCATGCGTTTGTTAGTTGTTGAGGATGATCGTGACTTAAACCGCCAGCTCGTAAAGGCTTTGGGGCAGGCGGGCTATGCTGTTGATTCGGCATTTGATGGCGAAGAGGCCCAGTTTCTTGGCGAGACAGAGCCCTATGATGCTGTCATTCTTGATTTGGGTTTGCCGAAGCTCGATGGCGTGAGCGTCTTAGAGGCCTGGCGAGTGGCCGGACGAAAAATGCCTGTTCTCGTTCTGACAGCGCGTGATGGATGGAGCGACAAAGTAAAAAGCTTCGATGCGGGTGCTGACGATTATGTCACAAAGCCCTTTCACATTGAAGAGATCCTTGCGCGTTTGAGAGCACTTGTTCGGCGTGCAACGGGGCATGCGTCATCTGATCTTGTGTGTGGCCCAATCAGAGTCGATACAAGAGCCGGTCGAGTGTTGGTTAATGGCGAACCCATTCGACTGACGTCGCATGAATATCGATTAATGTCTTATTTGATGCACCATATCGGGCGTATCATCTCTCGGACGGAGCTCGTTGAACATCTTTACGATCAGGATTTTGATCGCGATTCAAATACGATCGAAGTTTTTGTGGGCCGTTTACGTAAAAAGCTCGGCGTTGATGTTATTAAAACTATTCGCGGGCTCGGTTATTTGATCGAACCACCGCCATCTTCGTGAGCGGTGATGAAAAAGCCATATTCCCCCTTTTCACGCATTTCTATTGGTGTCCGCCTCGTCGTTGTGGCGATGATGAGTAGTGTTATCATTCTTGTTGGCGCAGCCTTTGTTTTGTCTGAAATTTACCGACGCGCCGCTGAACGCGCCTTTGATGAAAGACTGCACGTCTATATTCAATCCGTCGCCGCGAATATTGCTTCAAAAAATACTGCTAATGCTTTTGACCCCTATGGATTAGGCGATCCACGTTTCACATTGCCGCTCTCCGGTTGGTATTGGCAAATTCGGATTGAAGGCTCAGCGCCGCAAAATATTTTTTCCTCTTTATCGCTTTTTGGCGGGCGTCTTCCGCGTCTTGAGGACCTCCATGTGCCGTCGCATGACGGTTCGAGTCGCGAGGGTTACATAATTGGTCCTGACGAGCGTCGCTTACGCCTGGTTGAACGTGCACTCGAGTTACCGGATGGCGCGCGGTACCTCGTTCAGATTGCCGGAAATGCTGACGAGATTGAACAAACAATTCAGAATTTTAGAACCGCTCTTTGGACGGCTTTTGCCTTACTTGCCTGTGTTTTGGGCGTAACGACCATTTTTCAAACTCGTTTCGGATTGCTTCCGCTGTCACGACTTTCAAATCAAATCAGCTCTATTCGTCGCGGTTTGAGTGATCGTGTTGAGGGCGAATTTCCTGATGATATCGCGCCTGTTGCTGGTGAAATCAATCTCCTTATTGAATCAAATCGGGATATTTTGGATCGGGCGCGAACCCAAGTTGGTAATTTGGCGCATGCGCTTAAAACGCCCTTGAGCGTGATTCTAAACGAAGCGTCAGGACAGGAAACGCCGCTTGCCGATAAAGTGCGAGAGCAAGCCGATGTTATGCGGGACCAAGTCAATTGGCATTTAGAACGAGCGCGTGCTGCCGCGCGTGCAGGCGCAATCGGCGTGACCACAGAAATTGAGCCGGCGCTTGCTGGATTACAACGTACATTTCTCAAGATTTATTCAGAGCGCGCTCTTACAATCGAATTGAATTGCTCATCTGACCTGAAATTTAGAGGAGAAAGGCGGGACTTCGACGATATGGTCGGTAATCTTGTTGACAACGCCGCCAAATGGGCACGACACCAGATTCACATAGAGGCTCTTGGTCTTCCCGTCATTGAGGGCCGAAATTTTTTAGAGGTGACTGTCTCCGACGACGGTCCCGGACTTCCTGCGGAAAAGCGAAAAGATGTGATGCGGCGAGGGCAAAGGCTTGATGAGACAGTCCCCGGGTCCGGTCTAGGTTTGGCTATCGTTGCTGATCTTGCCAGTCTTTATGGTGGTTCACTTTCCCTCGAGGATTCGGAATTGGGTGGTTTAAGGGCAGTTCTGCGGTTGCCATCCCTGTGATTTAATTAAAAAATTTGCCTGAAAATTGTCGAAATCTCGTGTATTGGTCGCGAAGTATTTTGACGAGATCCGAGTGTGGCTCGTCATCGAGATCACAATCGGATTTGGGGGTAATTTATGTCGATGAAATCGGCGATAGCGGTTTTCCTTTCAGCGGGCGTGGCTTTTGCTGTGGCCGGGTGTTCGCAAACAACAGGTCCGAATGAATCGGGTGGCACCATTTTGGGCGCCATTGCAGGCGGCATGATTGGTAGCCAGATCGGTAAGGACAGTGGTAATACGGCAGCTATTATCGCCGGTACTATGCTTGGCGGAATGGTCGGCAGCTCTATTGGTCGTGGCCTAGACGAGGAGGCCCGCCGCCAAGCCAATGGCGCGCAGTCGCTCGCTTTAAGCAGCGGGCGCCAGACGAAATGGCAAGCACCGAGCGGTTCCTATGGCTTTGTTGAACCGGGCCCCGTTTATGCTGAGAACAGTCGGACCTGTCGGACTTACACCCATAAGATTTATATAAATGGCAAGCCTGAAACCGGCACTGGAACCGCTTGTAAGGCTGCTGATGGCGCTTGGGACATCGTCAACTGACGTATTTGAGCAGAAATCTGTTGTTTTGGGGCGGGGCACTCAGGTGCCTCGCCCCTTTTTTTTATTTTTTTCGTGACCTCTCGGTCCGGTCAGCCTAACACTTCATCATGGTTTTCTGGCTTTTCATTGCATCGCTTACAGGCTTTACAATCTTTGGGTTGTTATGGCCGCTTTCGCGCCCCCCGCGCCATGCCCCCGATATTGATGATCGTGATTTTTACGCACTTCAATTGGCGGGTATAGATCAGGATCTAGCGCGTGGTTTGATTGCCCCCGAAGCAGCTGAACAAGCGCGAAGGGAAGCGGCGCGCCGTCTACTCGCGTCTCAATCGGGAAATAAATCGCTTCCCCATGATGCTTTGAATGTTAGCCGTCGGCGGATTGTTGCAGTTTTATTGATTGTTGGTTTGCCGCTTGGCGCCTTCGCGCTTTACAGCCACACGGGCTCTCCGGGTTTACCTGATCAACCCTTGTCCTCGCGCCTTGAGTCCTTTGCTCGTGACGCTGATCTTTCGACATTGATCGCACAGGTGGAGGCTCGTCTTGAAACTCACCCGGAAGATGGGATGGGGTGGGCTACAATCGCTCCCGTTTATGTTTCAACCGGACGCTATAGTGAAGCTATAACGGCCTACACAAAAGCCATCAGTTTGATGGGCGAGAATGCAGATTTGCGCTCAGGCCTCGGCGAAGCGCGGATGGCCGCAGCAGAGGGCATAGTCACAGCAGAGGCGCTTAAAGATTTTGAACGCGCTCTGACGATCGATCCTAAAAATGAACGCGCGCAATATTATCGCGCCGTTGCCGCCGAACAGGATGGTGATCGTCCGCGCGCGCTTTCACTTTATCAGGATTTGGCGCGCACGATTCCCCCCGACTCTGAACCTGGTCGCCTTATTGCGCGCCGTGTCGAAGCACTTACAGGAGTGGTTACGCCCGCTCTCCCGGATGCGACGACTGATCAGGGCGCCATGATCCGTTCAATGGTTCAACGTCTTGATGAAAGATTGACCCAAGATGGATCTGATCTTGATGGGTGGTTGAGATTAATGCGAGCTTATCAAGTTCTCGGTGAAACAGACAAAGCCAAGGCATCTCGCGATCGTGCAAAACTAGCTTTTACGAATGATCAAGCAGCCCTCGCAAAAATTGATGCCGCCGCGCGTGATATGGGACTGTGAGAAGAAAAATAAATGACACGCAAACAAAAAAGACTTTCTTTGATTGCTGCAGCCGGGATCGTTCTTGCGGCAGCTGCCGGTCTTATTCTTTATGCGCTTAATGATCGTATCGTGTTTTTTTATACGCCCTCTGATGTCTCCAAGCAGGCTATCGGGCCAAACACGCGCGTGCGTATCGGTGGTCTTGTTGATGTCGGTAGCGTCGATAAAACAGCTTTACCAATCATCCGCTTTGCTATCACGGATGGTGAGGCAAAGTTGCCGGTTGTTTATAAGGGATCTTTGCCCGATCTTTTCCGCGAAGGGCAGGGCGTTGTATCGGAGGGCGTGATTACCCAAGATCATGTTCTCCAGGCTGACACGGTTCTTGCGAAACACGACGAAAATTATATGCCGAAAGAAGTCGCCGATGCCTTGAAAGCAAAGGGCGTCTGGCAAGGGGGAGCTCCCAAATGAGCTTTAATTTAAGATGATTGTTGAACTCGGCCATTACGCTCTTGTACTTGCCGTTGTGACGGCATTCGCGCAATGCGCCTTTCCTTTATGGGGTGCAATCGCTCGCGATTCCGCCTTGCAAAGCATGGCGCGTCCCTCTGCTTTTGTAACTTTTATTCTTGTGCTTTTAAGCTATGGCGCTTTAACTTACGCTTATGTGAGTTCGGATTTTTCTGTTGCGAATGTCGTGATGAATTCTCATTCGACAAAGCCTTTGATCTATAAAATTTCGGGTGTCTGGAGCAATCACGAAGGATCGATGATGCTCTGGGTTTTGATCCTCGTTTTTTTTGCGGCTCTTGTTGCGCTGCGAGGTGGCGGGATGCCTGAGCGGCTTCTTGCAAGCGTATTGTCTATACAAGGAGCGATTGCTTTAGCGTTCCTTGTTTTTATTGTTTTAACGTCTAATCCTTTTTTGCGATTGGGCGATCCGCCACCGGACGGGCAAGGCTTGAATCCCATTCTTGCAGATCCCGGTTTAGCAATTCATCCGCCGCTTCTTTATCTGGGCTATGTAGGCTTTTCTGTTGCCTTCGCTTTCGCGATTGGTGCGTTGATCCATGGCCGTATCGATGCGGTTTGGGCGCGGTTTGTTCGGCCATGGACACTGTTGGCGTGGATTTTCCTTACGCTTGGCATCGCGATGGGTTCGTACTGGGCTTATTACGAATTAGGTTGGGGCGGATGGTGGTTTTGGGACCCGGTTGAAAACGCGTCGCTCATGCCTTGGTTGATGGGTACTGCTCTTCTGCATTCAACCATTGTCATGGAGAAGCGCGATGCACTGAAAGTGTGGACGATCTTGTTGTCGATCCTCACATTTTCATTGTCTTTGCTTGGTACATTTCTTGTTCGTTCGGGCGTCATCACATCAGTTCATTCTTTTGCGAGTGATCCCGGCCGCGGGCTCTTTATTCTTGGTATTCTGATCGTATTCATTGGCGGCGGCTTATTACTGTTTGCTTTGCGTGCGTCTGCCTTGAGGCAAGGCGGATTGTTTTCGCCTGTGTCGCGCGAAGGGGCGCTTGTGTTGAATAATCTGTTTCTGGCAGCATCAACTGTCGCTGTACTGGTCGGAACCCTTTATCCGCTTGTTCTTGAAACATTCTCGGGGTCAAAGATTTCCGTTGGTGCGCCTTACTTCAATCTCACCGCCGTGCCCTTGTTTATTATCCTTGTTGTTCTCGTGCCTTTTGGTCAGTCCATGGCCTGGAAACGTGGTGATCTTCTGGGCGTGACGCAAAGACTGCTTTTAGCTTTTGGTGTCGCAGCACTTGCTGCTTTGATTATCATCGGCTTCACAACCGGCGGACCGATCATGGCTCCAATCGGTATTGGTTTAGGTCTTTGGTTGATTTTAGGTTCAGCTACCGAGATTTTCATACGCATCAAACCACAACGTTTTGATCTACGCATCATGTTTGCACGTGCGATTGGATTACCGCGTTCGGCATGGGGGGCAGCGCTTGCTCATGCCGGTTTAGGTTTGAGCGTTATTGGTATTGCGGCCACGGCGTGGGGCGTTGAGCATATTTCGATTGCAAAGCCTGGTGAAAAGATCGCTGTCGGCCCCTATGTCGTGATGCTTGAGTCAAGTTTCAAACGTTCCGGCGCGGGGTACCGGGAGGACGGTGCGCGCTTTATGATTTTACGCGACGATCAATCACTTGGCGCGCTTGAAACATCGAAGCGGGTTCACGCGGGTCGTGAAATGCCCACAACAGAAGCGGGCATCGCAACTTTTGGTCTTGGCCAGCTTTATGCGAGTTTGAATGAGATTCTTCCTGATGGCCGCGTAAGCATTCACCTTTACTGGAAGCCGCTTGTCACGCTGATTTGGGGCGGCGCTCTTGTTATGGCGTTTGGCGGCGCTTTGTCTTTGTCGGATCGTCGTGTGCGCATTACAGCGGCTGAACGTGTAACGCGATCAGCCACGAAGAATCGTGGGGCGCCCGCATGATGCGTCGTCTGCTGGGTTGTCTCTATTTTATTTTGTTCTTCAGCACCGCTGCTTATGCGGTTGAGCCCGATGAAATTCTGAAAGACCCGGCGCTTGAATCGCGTGCGCGCGCGATCTCTTCCGAATTGCGTTGCCTCGTTTGCCAAAATCAATCGATTGATGACTCACACGCGCCTTTGGCGCGTGATTTGCGTTTGCTTGTGCGCGATAGGTTGCAGTCTGGTGCAAGCGATTCCGAAATCCGCCAATATCTGGTTGATCGCTACGGAGAGTTTATTCTCCTTAAACCACGAATAGCGGTGGATACAATTTTCCTTTGGGGATCACCTTTTTTAGTACTTGTCGTGAGCGGCCTTTTTGTTTGGCGTGCGGCACGACGTCGCGGTTCCCAATCAGCTTCTGATTTGCCTTTGACGGCAGAAGAAAAAGCCCGTCTTGACGCTCTTCTTGCCAAAAAGAGCCGGGGCACTTGAAACCTTACCAATAATTCATGCGGGCGTGAAATCTCCGTAAGGCGTGATCTGTCATTTAACTGATCCATGGTCAGGCGCATTGCCTGATATTGGTTTGGATGAATGGAGACATGAAAATGAGTGAGACATTCCGCAAGGATCACCCTAATCGCCCTATGCTTCGCCGCCGCCTTCTTGCGGGTGTTGCGGTTCTTGGTGCGCTCGGCGTCGCTATTCCCCTAATTGCTGATTTGAAACCGACTCCTGCCTATGCGGAGACGCAAGGCATGGTGCAGTCGATGCCCAGCTTTGCCGATGTTGTCGACAAAGTTCGTCCCGCGGTTGTTTCGGTTAAAGTGAAAGTTGAGGCAGCTGCTGATAACGGTGAAGGCAGTGACGGCATGATGATCCCCGATCTGCCTCCTGGTCATCCGCTCGAGAAATTCTTCAAACAATTTCGTGAAGGGCGTGGAGGTCACAAAGGCGGCCCTAAGCAATTTGGGCTCTCGCAGGGTTCAGGTTTCTTCATTTCTGCTGATGGCTATGTTGTAACAAATCATCACGTCGTAGAAAATGCAGTTGCTGTAACGCTCACTACGGATGAAGGCAAAACGCTGGACGCGAAAATCATAGGACGTGATCCAAAGACGGATCTTGCCTTACTCAAAACGGAGCAATCCGGGAATTTCCCCTTTGTGCCGCTTGCATCGTCTGCCCCGCGCGTAGGTGATTGGGTAGTCGCCGTTGGTAATCCCTTTGGCCTCGGCGGAACCGTAACAGCAGGTATTGTTTCGGCACGCGGACGCGATATCGGGTCGGGTCCCTATGACGATTACATTCAAATCGATGCGCCGGTTAATCGTGGTAATTCTGGTGGGCCGACCTTCAATCTCAAAGGCGAAGTCGTTGGTGTAAATACAGCGATTTACTCCCCGTCCGGCGGTAGTGTCGGTATTGCTTTTGCCATTCCCTCCGAAACAGTCTCAAACGTTATTAGCGCTTTAAAGGATGGCGGTTCAGTTGCGCGCGGTTATCTCGGTGTTCAGATTCAACCGGTGACTCCAGAGCTTGCGGAAAGTCTTGGTCTCAAAGAACCGAAAGGCGCTTTGATTGCTGAAACTCAGCCGGGCACCCCTGCTGCCGATGCCGGTTTAAAGCCAGGTGATACGATTATCGCGGTGAATGGTGAAGCGATGGCAACACCGCGTGATGTAACGCGTCATGTGTCTCAAATTAAACCGGGCGATAGTGCAAAGATCACCTATGTTCGCGCCGGCAAAGAACAGGTCGCTACAATCAAGCTTGTTGCTCTCCCTGAAACAAAAGCGCAAGTCGCTGATCCCGCTATAGCAAAAGTGTCTCCGGCTTTCGGCCTTGCTTTAGCCCCGTCTAAAGACGGGAGTGGCGTGCTTGTTACCGATGTCGATCCCAATGGTATTGGTGCCGAGAAGGGTATTGGCAAGGGAGACATCATTCTGGAGATTTCCGGCAAACAAGTCGTGAAGCCCTCTGATGTGCGCGCTGCGATTGATGACGCCCGCAAAGAGGGACGCAAGGCGGTGGTTTTGCGCTTGAAGGGTGAAGACGGGATGCGCTTTGTCGCGCTCGCCTTTCCGAAAGGCTAGTCGTCTTTTTAACGGGCCGGTCTCACCCGTCCTCCGAGATGGCGGTCCGTTCTTAAGCGGCAGATCCGGTTGTCCCTCCGGGTCTGCCGCATTTTTTCTTGACGCTCGCGGGCAAAGCGGACCAAGTGTTGGGTATTATGAAGCTTCTTCTGATTGAAGACGATGCCTCCGCGGCTGCTTATCTGGTCAAAGCCTTTCGGGAACTTGGCCATTCGATTGATCATGCGTCTGACGGCTTAGACGGTTATGCTATGGCGGCTGATGGCCGCTATGATGTGTTGATTGTCGATCGTATGATTCCGCGTATGGATGGTCTCGCTTTGATCCGCGCTTTGCGTGAGCAAGCCATCGAAACACCTGCTCTTATTCTCTCGGCACTCGGGCAGGTTGATGATCGCGTGAAAGGCCTTCGGGCCGGTGCCGATGATTATCTCCCCAAGCCATATGCCTTTTCAGAGCTGTTAGCCCGCGTTGAAATTCTCTCGCGTCGAGCACGCATTGCGCCAACAGAAGAAACCACTTTTCGCGTTGCCGATCTCGAGCTTGATCGCCTTTCTCATCGTGTTACACGCGCAGGCGTAGAAATTGATTTACAGCCGCGTGAATTCCGTTTGCTCGAATATCTAATGCGGCATGCCGGTCAAGTTGTAACCCGCACCATGCTTCTCGAGCACGTTTGGGATTATCATTTTGATCCCCAGACCAATGTAATTGATGTACACGTTTCGCGGTTACGGGCAAAGATTGATAAAAATCACACGGTGCAATTAATTCATACAATCCGCGGTGCAGGATATACACTTCGTGAAACGTCTCGGTAGATTATTTCGTACCACTGCTTTTAAATTGGCGATCGGCATTTTGCTGATCTTCACCATTTTTGCGATTACAATTTTAGTCTATGTCGGCTTTAGCGCGCAACGTCTGCTTGACGAACAGGTTAGCGTGACTGTGAGTGAGGAAATCAAGGGCCTGTTAGGACAATACAATATCGGTGGCGTCGTTCGTCTTGTTCGTCAGATTGAGCGGCGCTCGCAACAACCCGGTTCTTCGCTCTATCTCGTGACCTCCGCCTCCGGTGAAACGCTTGCGGGCAATATTATGAGCGTTGAGAGTGAGGGGCTTCTTGAAGCGGGCACTTATGAGCTTTTCTATCGCGTCATTGAGGATGGCGAGCCGCGGCCCCATAGAGCGCTCGTTGAAACCGTAATTCTGCCAGGCGGTTTCAGGTTGATGGTGGGCCGTGATCTCGCTGAAACAGCACGTTTCCGCGCAGTCATTTGGCGCACTGGTGGATGGTCAATTTTGTTTGTTCTCGCGCTCGCTGTGACAGGTGGCGTCTTTGTTGCACGCCGCGTGTTGACGCGGATTGATCAGATGACCGAAACAACGCGTCTTATTATGGCGGGAGACTTCTCTGGACGTTTGACGGTATCGGGTACGGATGATGAGCTCGATCGTTTGGCGCAAAGTCTCAACACGATGCTTGAGCGCATTCAGGAATTGATGAAAGGGCTAAAGGAAGTCTCTGACAATATCGCGCATGATCTGAAGACGCCACTTACCCGCTTACGCAACAGCGCCGAGGAAGCACTGCGAAATTCCCGTTCAGTGGACGACCTCCGTTTAGCGCTCGATCATGTGATTGACGAGGCGGATGGCCTCATTAAGCTATTCAACGCTCTTTTGATGATCGCGAGGGCCGAGGCCGGAGGCGCCTTCGACAGGGGAGATAATCTTGATCTTTCCGCAATAGCGCATGATGTTGCAGAGCTTTACGAACCGCTGGCTGATGAAGCGGGAATGAAATTGATTGTAAAGGCCAATGCGCCAATTGAAATTCGTGGTTCACGGGAACTTTTGGGACAAGCCCTCGCTAAT
>Ga0129333_10004773_pt1 | contig 12689 bp, 28 predicted proteins | sample CPB6_08_DNA_FD_94474 | JGI IMG/M metagenome (GOLD analysis project Ga0129333, IMG submission 94474) | Freshwater to marine salinity gradient microbial communities from Chesapeake Bay, USA - CPBay_Sum_0.6_0.8_DNA | ecosystem: Environmental > Aquatic > Marine > Coastal | place: USA: Chesapeake... | reverse complement strand
AGAGTAGATGATGATTGATATATTCAGAAAGAACAAGCTTTACCATAGGGACGGAGGTCCTGCGTATACAAGGTATTATGAAGATGGAATAATTGATTTTAAGAAATATTTTATTAACGGTAAATTACATAGAGAGGATGGTCCTGCTTGGATAAAATATTATGAAGATGGCGGTATCACTTATGAAGCATATTATAAAAATGGACGGGAAGCGGGTGTAGATACAAAATTGCTGTATAAACATTACTTTATAAGCTAAAAAGAGAATAAACAATGCATGATCATTTTAAAAAGTCTGGAGCTTTCTGCAGAGAAGGCGGACCGGCTATAATACAATATTATAAAGATGGAAGTATCAGATCTGAATCATATTTCATAAATAATTCTTATCACAGAGAAAGAGGTCCTGCTTATACTGAATACGACAAAGGTGGTCGTATTAGGATCGAATCATATTTCATAAATGGCGGATTGCATAGAGATGATGGTCCAGCTTATACTGTATATAACTATAATGGAAGGCTTCCTTACAAGGAATATTTTATTAATGGGGAAAAGAAAAATGAAATAGATCATTTCTTATTGGGAAAAAGAAAGAAATAAATCATTTCTTATGTATTTAGAAATGCTGGGGTCGTCTAAAGATAAGGTGGTCCTGCTTTTATTGTCTATTGTGAATTTAAATCTCTTCTTATTGGGCGATATCATAATAATGGGAGGATAATAATTAATGCATGATATTTTTAGAAATAAAAATAAATTTAGAAATAAAAATAAAAAACACATAAGAGAGATTACTCTTGTTATAGAATATAAAAGCGAAGGAGGCTATAGTAAAGGATACTATATAAATGGAATGTTCCATAGAGAGGACGGTCCAGCTTTCACCTTATACAATGAAAATGGATACATTACTTGCGAACAATATATTATAAACAACAAACTTCATAGGGAGGACGGCCCCGCTCATATAAAATATAATGAAGATGGCAGTATTTTCCATGAAGCATATTACATGAATGGTGAGCTACACAGGAAAGGCTCATGAGAATATTTGATATATTCAAAATGTCTAAGCATTACCACAGAGAAGGCGGCCCTGCTTTCATCGAATATGATGAGTATGGAGCCATACATATTGAAGGATATTATGAAAATAATAAAATGAATAGAGAAGGCGGTCCTGCTTGGATAATTTACTATAACAATGGAAGCGTTAAAAACGAACAATATTATTTGAATGGAAAACTCCATAGAGATGGAAATCCTGCTTGGATTGAATACCACCAAAATGGGGGCACACGCTATGAGGGTTATTATATAATGGGGCTAAAGCACAGGAAGGGTGGTCCTGCCCATATTTTCTATAATGAAAGTGGTACTCTCATTGCTGATGAATATTGGGCAAATGGAGAAAAAATAAAATGATGTATGATTCTTTTAAGATTTCTGATAAATTAAATAATAAAGAATATAATATGACTAGACATTATCATAATAACGGAGAGCTGCGTATAGAAAGGTATCTTATAAATGGTAAACTGCACAGAGAAGGCTACCCTGCAATCATAGAATATGACTGGAGTGGAAGAGTCTTTAATGAAAAATATTATATAAATGACAAAATTCATAGAGATGATGGTCCGGCCCGTATAGAGTACCGTGAAGATGGTACCATTCTATCTGAAGAGTACTATGCTAATGGGAAGTTACATAGAGAAGGAGGTCCTGCTTATATAGAGTACCTTAATGGAAAACAAATTAGTTATGAAAGATATTTCATGGCTGGAAAACCTCACAGAGAAGGCGGCCCTGCTACTATAGAATATGCCAAAAGTGGAAAATTTATTTATGAAGTTTATTATATAGATGGAGAGGAAGTAGATAATGTTTGATAGTTTTATAAAGGCTGGGAAACGCCACAGGGAGGGAGGTCCTGCTCTTGTTACATATTATAGAAATGGAGTCATTACTTCTGAAGACTATTATATAAATGGAGAACGCCACAGAGTGGACGGCCCTGCAGTCATAGAATATTATGAAAATGGGGCTATTTTATCTGAAACTTATTATGCAAATAACAAAGTTCACAGAGAAGTGGATCCAGCTAGAATATGCTATGCTAAGAGTGGCGAAGTTGCTTATAAAGATTTTTGTATAAATAACATTTTAAAAAGAACAGAGTGGTGCTAATAATGTTTGATTACTTTAAAAAAGCTAGAATATTACATAATAAGAATGGGCCGGCCGAGATACAGTATTATCATGACGGAAGTGTGTTTTCTGAGCAATATTATGTGAATGGAAAACTCCATAGAAAAGATGGCCCTGCTTACACATTCTATAATAGCAATGGAAATGCTAAGGCTCAAGGATATTACATAAATGGAAGAATAAATAGAAAAGATGGCCCTGCCTATATAACTTATGATGATCGTGGATCTATATCTATTGAGAAGTATTATAAAAATGGAATAATTCACAGAGAGGACGGCCCAGCACTTATAACTTATGATAAAAAAATTATTTTATCCAAAAGTTATTTTATAAATGGAAGGCTTCATAGGAATGACGGCCCCGCTCAAATAGAATACTATAAAGACGGCTCTCTAGAGAGCGAAATATATTATATAAAAGGAAAACAGCACAGAGAGGGTAGTCCTTCTACAATCATTTATTATAGAGATGGAAGTATTAATCATGAGCAATATCACAAAAATGGCTCATTACACAGAGTAGGCGGTCCTGCCAACATAGAGTATTATAAATCTGGAAGAGTTAAGGCTGAGTCCTATTTTAGAAATGGAAAACTTATTGAAAATAAGGAAAAAATATGAGTAATAAAATAATATTTAAGGATGATTTGCGTGATTTCTTTAAAAAGACTGGCCTCTTTCATAGAGACGACGGGCCAGCCTATATAATATATCGGAAGGATGGCTTAGTAAGTGCTGAATATTACTATAAAAATGGAGAGCAGCACAGAGAGGACGGCCCCGCATTTACAGAGTACAGTAATGATGGTAATATTATAAGTGAATGTTATTTTATAAAGGGGAAGCAGCATAGAGATGAAGCCCCTGCCCATCTTATATACTATAATAATATAGTTGAAACAGAGAGGTACTATATGGCTGGAAAACTTCACAGAGTGGGCGGTCCAGCATTTATAAGCTATTTTGAGAATAAAAAGATTAGTATTGAAAAATTTTTTATGGATGGAATACTGCACAGAGATGACGGCCCCGCTTATATAAGATATGATGAAAATGGGGAAGTTATATGTGAAGAATATTTTATAAATGGAGAGGCTGTATATAATGTATGATCGCTTCATAAAATATGAGAAATCCCACAGAGATGACGGCCCTGCTTTTATTGCCTATGATGATTATGGACATGTTATTATTGAAAAATATTATAAGAATGGAATGCTCCACAGGGAAGGCAGTCCTGCCTATATCTCTTATGATGACTATGGATATGTTATTTCTGAAAGATATTATAAGAATGGAGTACTTCATAGGGAAGACGGCTTTGCCGTGAAAAGATATTATCATGGAAATATAATCTCTAGAGCTTATTATATAAACGGCAAGGAAGTAGATAATGTATGATATCTTTAGGAAGAATGAGATATTCCATAGAGAGGGCGGCCCAGCAATAACTTACTATGATTCATCTGGTTCTATAGTATCTGAATCACATCTTATATATGGCAGATTTCATAGAGAAGGAAGTCCTGCTTACAGGGAATATAACGAAGGAAATCTTAAATTGGAAAAATATTTTATTAAGGGGAGGCTACATAAAAAAGAAGGCCCTTCCATAATATTTTATTTTAAAAATCAAAAATTTAGGGAAGAATATTATATGAACGACAAGCTCCACAGAGAGGAGGGCCCTGCTGTTATATATTATTCCCCAAATGGGGAGTCTTATAAAAAAGAATATTATAAAAATGGAAAAAAAAATGCAAATATATGATCTATTTAAAAAGGCTGGAAAAGAGCACAGAGAAGAGGGTCCCTCTTATATTGCCTATCGTGATGATGGAAAGATTTCTTCTGTAAATTACTATAAAGATGGAGGACTCCATAGGGAGGATGGTCCTGCTCATATTGAGTATTTTGAGTCTGGAATTATTTTTACCGAGGAATATTATATAAACGACAATCTCCATAGAGAAGGAGGTCCTGCATTTATAAGATATAGATCCAATGGCAATGTTCATACTGAAGGATACTATATAGATGATAAAAAACATAGAGAAGAAGGTTATTCTTTTATAGAATACTTTGAAGATGGTTCTGTTTTTTATGAACAATATCATCAAAATGATTATCTTCACAGAGAAGATGGCCCGGCTTTTATACAATTTAATAGGGACGGATCTATTAGATTTGAAAGATATTATGAGCATTATAAATTACATAGAGTGGACGGCCCTGCCATAATAGAGTATGATAAAAGTGGGGAAATTATTTCTAAAAAATATTTTATAGCTGGAGAGGAAAAGAATGATGATGTATGATGCATTTAAAAAGTATGGTAAGCTACATAGAGATAATGATCCTGCTTTTCTCTTTTACAGAGAAGATGGCAGCATCTGGAGCGAGAGATATTATATGGCTGGAATACTGCAAAGAGAAGATGGCGATCCTGCCATTATTAGATATGATATTGATGAGGAGAATCCTTCTTTAGAAGAATATTATATAGTTAGAAGAGTTATATAAATGAATGAAAACTTAGCAAAAGGTGAAATACCTGTAAAATTTGATTACTTTATGTATAAAGGAAAGCCACACAGATTAACCGGACCCGCTGTCATAGTATATGATGCTGGAGAAGTATATTCTGAGACTTATTATATGGATGGAGCTATACATAGGGATGATGCTCCTGCTGTAATCTTTTATGCAAATGGCGGCGTCTTTTCCGAATCTTACTATGTGAATGGAGATATTCACAGAAGCGAAGGTCCTGCTTATATAAGATATGCAGACGGAAAAGTTTACTATAAAGAATATTGGATTTCTGGAGATAAAATTTCATAATGTATGATTTATTTAACAAAAAAGGCGTTGATCATAGAGATGTAGGTCCTGCTTATATATACTACCATGATGATGGAACGCCATCTTTTATTACATATTCTTTAAATGGAATGCTCCACAGAGAAGGAGGTCCAGCAGTTACCGAATATCGTAAAGATGGAAGTATTTCAGAAGAAGTATACTATATAAATGGAAAGGAGCATAGAGATGGCGATCCTGCCGTTATTAGATATAATTTTAAAAAAGGAATAGAATTTATGGCTTACTATATAGATGGCAGACGCCACAGAGAAGGTGGTCCAGCAGAAATATTTTTCAACGAAGATGGAAAAACACCTATATCCGAATCTTATTATATTGCTGGAAGGCTACACAGGGAAGACGGACCTGCCGAGATAGAATATTATAAATCTGGAAGAGTTAAGAGTAAACAATATTATAAAGATGGAGTGAAATATAAAATATGAAATTCTTCATGCTCGATAGTTTTAAAAAAAATGGCAAGCTTCACAAGCATGGCTATTCCGCTTTAATAATCTATGATAGATTTGGAAATAAACTTTCTCAAAGTTATTATATAAGTGGACTTAAACACAGAGATTATGGGCCTGCTCATATAAAATATAATACAGACAATTCTATATGGATAGAGGAATATTATATAGAAGGAAAGCTACACAGAGATGATGGTCCAGCTTATATGGAATATAAAAAAAATGAAACCTTAAAATATCAAGAATATTATATAAATGATGTTATTAGTTATAAAAAATATTCATTCAAATGGTTTCTAAAAAAAATAATTGCAGGCATCAATTATGTTTGATACATTTAAAAAATTTGATAAACTACATAGAGATGGTGGCCCAGCTCATATAGTGTATGATAAATATAAAAATATTGTTTTTGAAAAATACTTTGTGAATGGAAAATATCACAGAGAAGGCGGACCAGCAATAATCTATTATGATATAAATGGCTCAATATTAACTGAAACATATTATAAAAATGGTAGATGTCACAGAAAAGGTGGTCCTGCCATTATAGAGTATTATAAAAATGGAAGCGTTTTTAATGAGCAATATTATATAAACGGAAAAAAAATATCCTAATAAAGGATTAACAATGAGTGCTATTAAGATCCCTGATGAGAGGCTACAAAATGTTTGATGTATTTTTTAAGAATAAAGTATTTCATAGAGAAAACGGTCCTGCCTATATTAGGTATTATAAAGATGGAGTAATTCAAGATGAAAGCTTCTATTTAGAAGGAAGACTTCACAAAGAGGATGGTCCTGCTCATACCAGATACTATTACATGGGGGGTGCTGCTCATCAAAAATATTGTATAAATGGCAAGCTACACAGAGATGGGGCTCCTGCTTTTATAGGATATGATCCAGATGGAAGAATTATTAATGAGATGTATTTTTCAAACGGAGCTGCTAAAAATGTATGATAAATTTCAAAAAGCTGGCAACACTCATAGGGAAGATGGTCCTGCTCTAATACTTTATGATAGAGATGGAGATAAGGTTTATCAAAGCTACTATATAGATGGAAAATTACATAGAGATTCTGGACCTTCTCATACAAAATATCGTTGGGATTTATCAGTATGGATAGAGGAATATCATATAGAAGGAAAGTTACACAGAGAAGACGGCCCAGCTTTTATAGAATACGAAAAAGATGGAACGCTAAAGAAACAAAGTTATTTTATAAATGGGATTCCAAATCATGAAGAGTATCCATATAAATGGCTTACTAAGTCTTAAAGGGTAGGGTTAAAAATGATTGATATCTTTAAGCAGAGAGGAGTTAGTCATAGAGAAGGCGGTCCTGCTTGGATAAAATACCATGATAATGGAAGTGTTTTTTCTAAAGTATATTATATGAATGGTCTTATACATAGAGAGGGTGGCCCTGCTTATGTTTCATTTGATAAAGATGGCATTCTTCAGGAAGAGGGGTATTATATAGATGGAGATCCTCACAGAGGGGAGGGTCCAGCATTTATAAGGTATAATAAAGGAATTATTATGCGTGAAATCTATTATATAGATGGAAAAATTCATAGAAAAGGAGGTCCTGCTTTTATAGAGTACTTTAATGGAAAAGTTCACCATGAAGAATACTATATAGATGGAGTACATTCATTTTAAATAAATAATTACCAAAAATAGATTTAGTAATGCATTATTATTTTTTAAAACAATACAATAATGGGCAATAGACATGCATGATATATTTAAAAAGTCTAACAATAGGCATAGAGAGAATGGTCCGGCTTGTATAAAGTACTATCTTACTGGGGAGATTCTTCAGGAGATATACTATATAAATGGGAATAGGGATAACAATAATTCTCCTAGCTTTATACAGTATTATCCAGGTGGAAGAATTTGGTTTAAAAAATATTATAAAAACAATAGACTGCACAGAGAAGGTGGGCCGGCTTTGGTTGAATATTTTGAAGATGGAAGCATTTATTACGAAGAGCACTATAAAGATGGAGTTAACCTTGCCCTTTTATAGAAAAGAACCTTTTGATCGCTTTAAAAGGTACGGAGACTTCCACAGAGAAGGCGGCCCTGCCATAATAAAATATTTTGAAGAATCCATCTGTTCTAAAACTTACTATATAGATGGAAGGCTCCACAGGGAAGATGGTCCAGCGGTTGTAGACTATGATGAGGATGGAAGACTTTTAAGTGAAAGTTATTTTGTAAACGGCAAACATCATAGGGATGGAGCTCCTGCTTATATAGAATATTACAAAGGAAAACCTATCTCTGAAAGCTATTATATAAAAGGAGCACTACATAGAGAAGATGGTCCTGCTTATATATTATATGATGTTGATGAGGAGAGTCATTATTTAGAAGAATATTATATAGCTGGAATTAAAATAAAATAACAAGGTATTATTAAATGATTTATGATTTATTCATGAAAGCTGGAGTAGAACACAGAGAAAAAGGCCCCGCTTATATAGAATATTCTGAAGATGGATTTGCATTGCACATTTACTACTATATAAAGGGGAAACTTCATAGGGAAGGTAATCCTGCTTGTATAGATTATTATGAAAATAAAATATTATATTCTGAATCATACTATATTTCAGGAGAGCTTCATAGAGATGAATATCCTGCAATCATATGTTATAGTTCTGATGGATCCATTTCTTCTGAGTCATACTATAGAAATGGAATTCGCCATAGAGAGCGAGGTCAGCCTTCATAGAGTATTGTAAAAAGAAAATAGATTATTTTAACCATATTATTAACAAGGATTGTGTATGAAAATTTTTTATGATAAATTTAAGAATAATGGCGAAGAGCACAGAGAAGGTGGTCCTGCTCACATAGAATATAATAATCATGATATGATCACACTAGAGATGTATCTTATTAATGGAGAACTTCACAGAGAAGATGGTCCAGCAATAACATTTTATACTACAGATGGTAGTATTTTTCATGAAGCATATTATATAGATGGGAAGGAACATAGGGAGGGCGGCCCAGCAATTATATATTATAATGATGGAATCATTACCCATAAAGCATATTATAACAATGGTGATAGGATTAGCTGATTAGGAGAGCATTATGATTAATATCCAAGATGTATTTAAGTTAAACGGTAGAGTCCACAAAGAAGATGGTCCTGCCTGGATTGATTATTTTGAAGATGGAAGTATTTCAGAAGAAGCATATTATATAGATGGAAAGATGCATAGAGAAGACGGCCCGGCTCATATAGAGTATCATAGGGGAGGGTCTGTTAAATATTTATTTTATTATATAAATGGAATTAGAGTTGATTGAAACAAAGGAGCTATATAATGATTGATATGTTTAGAAAATATGGAGAGGGACACAGGGAGGAGGGGCCTGCAACAACAACTTATGATGAAGAAGGCAATATTTTTTATGAAGGCTATTATCTAAATGGAGAACCACACAGAGAGGATGGTCCAGCCCTCATATATTATGATAATGGCATGATTACATCTGAAAGCTACTATAAGTATGGAGCTTTACATAGAGACGGAGCTCCTGCTGTTATTTATTATAAAAAAGGAAAGATATTATCTGAAATCTACTATAAGGACGGAGAACTGCATAGAGAGGAAGGGCCTGCAAGCATTTACTATAAAAAGGGAGCAATTTTTGCAGAGTCATTTTACATAAAGGGAAAAATTATAAGTAAAGACACTCTAAATCTATAAAATATAGTATTTAATTAAAAGTTATAAGTTAAAAAATAAGGTGTAAAAATATGTTTACTGATGTATTTTTTAAATATGGAGAGTGCCATAGAGAGACTGGTCCAGCAGTCATATATCATGATGATGATGGGTTGCTTTATTCTGAAATATATTATATGGCTGGAAAACGGCACAGGGTGGACGGGCCTGCAGTTATAATATATAACGATGAAGACACTATATATTATGAAAAATATTATATAAACGATAAACTACATAGAGAAGACGGCCCTGCTTTTATTGCCTATGATGATTATGGACATGTTATTATTGAAAAATATTATATCTCTGGAGTTCTGCTGAATAATTCTATAGAGTAACAAATTATCAGATAGGCTACTTTATACCCAAATAATAAAATCTGTAGGCAGCCTATTTTGCCGCGCTTATAATGCCTATGTTGCACCCAAACGGAGCCTAGGGAGAGTGGTATGTCTAATGATGCAGATAAAATGCAGGTATTTATTGTTGCAGTGATTATGGTTTTTAGTCTTATATATCTTTTTGGATATATATCATCGGCTGCATCATACTCTCATAATACGTATGAATGCACCATAAGGTGCGATGGAAGGCACTCCATTAAGAATAAGGTAGATGGAGAGGATGTCTGCTTCTGCAGATTGGATAAAAAAGATAAAACAATAATGCCATTTTCTTATTGAGTTAGGACACTATAATGAGCATAGCAGCAATAATATATACAGTATTATTTATACTTATAGTTATAAGTTCTATCAAAAGAGAAGCAGAAATAACTGTAATCATCATTGATTACTATAAAAAGAGCAATGAACTTAGGCTAAGAGAAGATTTATTAAGCAATAAATATGGAGATGTATTGGATAGAGGAAGACTTCTCTCTTTGAGAGAAGCAGAACTTAATAAAAGAGAAGACTCTCTAAACATTAGAGAAGCAGATCTTGAAGATGAAATAAGCCTTAGAATATCCGATGAAAAGGAAGACTTACTGATTAGGGAGGCTCTGCTTATAGAGAGGGGGCATATGCTTGATGATAGGGAGTGGAAACTTGATAGCAGGGAGATTTCTATTCAAAAGAGAGAAGAGGCCATCAAGATCAAATAATTTAAAATATACTAATTTTGAATCCTTACTATAAAGGATTTAAGATGTTAAAAAGATTAGTAATAATAGCAAATAGGCTAGATAACCTAGGACTAACCAAAGAAGCAGATTTATTAGATTCCATTATTAAAAAGTTAGCAGCTCCACCATTGGAAGATATCTTTCCAATGCATAAGTGGGAGCCCGTAAATATGGATATTGATGAAGATGGAAATCCTAAACCTACAAGTTTTGAAAGAATAAAAAGAAATAAAGGAGTTCTTAGAGATAGAAATGAAAGGCAGATTCTAAGGCGTCAAATGGAAAGAACAAATCTTCCTATAGCAGAACAAGAAGAGGAAGAGGTAGACAGGTGGTATGATGCAATTAAAAATATTGGTGACTCTGTTATTTTAATACCATTTGATAAAAAAGAATTAGATAATAATTATGATGCTCTTTTGGGCTTGGGTATTGTATTTGGTACTCATGATGTTAGAGACTACAAAGATTTCCATGAAAAATGTAATATGTTATATGGAAGATTTAAAGAAGGCTCTTTAGAAACTTTCAAATCTTTATTCCCAGCTCTTTGGGCAGATATAGAAGAATCCTTAGTAGCAAAAGGATTAGATGAGGAAGAAGTAGTTTATATGTTGTATAACCAAGAAAGCAGCCCCAGACTTCCTGATTTTACTAAAAATCCATTTTTCTTTGGTCATGATATGGGACACAATATATTTGATTCAGAAGATTCTAATGAAGAATTTAAAGTGATATTGAATGAGTTTGTAATGGATATGCTTAATCTTTATCTAAGTGAAGAAGAAGATGATAAGACCTCGGCAGCAGACGAAATGGGTGACTATGATAGTGATGAAGCATTAATGGCTGAACTTCATAACTTCTTTGACAATCCAAGTGGATCAGGGGATGCTTATGGAGATGTTTTTGCCGTTGCTGCAAAGGGAGAATTAAATATAGATATTCCAAGATATATCACAATTCATACACCAAATGTATATAGTGAATATCACTTACCACAAGAGAATCTGCCAAAAGCAGAAGCCTTGGCTGCAAAAGTTAAAGATGATATAAGAAAATATTTAAACTCTAATTATGAGAGCGACTCCAGAGGACCCGGACCTCTTCAATATTTTAAGGGAAGTGTAATACTTAACGATGTTTAATAAATAAACATAATACACATTGGAGGATAAATGAAAGTTAAATATAAAGATGATCCAGTTAGTGTAAGATTTGATAAAATAAGTCAGGGAGATGTATTTAGACTTCGTGGAAGAGTCTATATGAGAACTTCACAGAAGGTATATGATGAATCTCAGGATCTGCGCAATGCAATAACATTGGATGATAATAGCGCATATGCTGCCGGGGAAATAGTTTATATCTCCCCTAGCACTGAAGTTATTCCATTAAACGCAACATTGCTTGTTGAGTGAATAATGTTTCTTAATGAAATAATTAAAGATCTGAATAATGGTCACTGGGCCTTTAGAGCTAGCGATCCAAGCTGGGATGATGATACATTCTTAAAAATAGAGGACGATGTATTTCTATATCACTGTGGGACTCCCGGTGAGGTTTCTGTAGTTACAGGTTATACTATAACTACAGAGGATTTAACTGATGATAGCTGGGAGGCTATAAATCCAGTGGTATTTATTAATAATCGTGCCACAGAATTAGAATCAAAAATTCTACCGTGGTTGAAAGGAAAAGGGGAATTTATTGTTACCTATAAAGATTACTACTATTTTGACATGATTAGAACATCACATAATCCAGAAATGATAAAATTTAGATTAGATGGCTCTAATTCAGAGCTCATTATTGAAGAGTATTGTTATGAAAAATGGATCCCTATTGGGCGCCCCAGTAACGACTGGATGCACCTAGCGGGAAAGCTAGCTGACTACACAGACAAGGGTATAGCATGAAGAATTTGATTATATCAACCATATTTATAGCAACTCTCACTTCATGTGAGTCAAACAAGACCATAAGTGAAGTCCAGTGCTTTGAAGAGGAGGGCGAAATTTGTCAGGATTTATTTTTAGCTTGTATTAAGGCTGGATGCACAGCAAATTATGTGCAAGATTGCATTGGCAGCTTTGTTATTTGCGACTGCCCAGATGTTGTGATTATTAAATAAAAGATTTAATGACTGCCCACTCCCGGGCAAAAGTCTCACATGCCATCAGCTAATTTTGTATCTACCACTAATCCACCTAAAGCCCACAGCTGTGGAGGGAATATTTTT
>Ga0129333_10004771_pt1 | contig 12692 bp, 15 predicted proteins | sample CPB6_08_DNA_FD_94474 | JGI IMG/M metagenome (GOLD analysis project Ga0129333, IMG submission 94474) | Freshwater to marine salinity gradient microbial communities from Chesapeake Bay, USA - CPBay_Sum_0.6_0.8_DNA | ecosystem: Environmental > Aquatic > Marine > Coastal | place: USA: Chesapeake... | reverse complement strand
GCGTTCTCGGACAGCCGTGAAGACGAGCTGGACGACCTGCGGTTTATGGCTGGCAGCCCGGACAATGCGTGGCAGTGGCCGGCCGACGTGCTGGCGACCCGTGGAGCGGTGCAGGGCCAGACGATCAACGCGCGGCCGTGCCTGACGATCAACAAGCTCCCGCAGCACGTCCGGCTCGTGACCAACGAGCAGCGCCAGAACCGGCCGCAGGGCAAGGTCATCCCGGCCGACGATCTGGCGGACGTGCAGGTGGCGGACATCTTCAACGGGATCGTGCGCCATATTGAGTATCTGTCGGATGCCGATGTGGCCTACGACACGGCCTGCGACAATCAAGTCACCTACGGAGAGGGCTATATCCGCCTCGTGACGGAGTATTGCCGCGAGGACAGCTTCGATCAGGACATCAAGATCAAGCGCGTCAGGAACGCCTTTTCGGTCTATATGGACCCGTCTATTCAGGATCCGTGCGGCGCGGACGCCGAGTGGTGCTTCATCACCGAGGACGTGCTGAAAGAAGATTACGAGCGCATGTTCCCCGACGCTGCGCCGATCTCGTCGCTTCAGTCACAAGGCATCGGCGATCAGACGCTGGCCATGTGGGTCAACAGCGAAACGATCCGCATCGCGGAATACTTCTACTACGAGCATAAAAAGGCGACGCTGAACCTCTATCCGGGCAACGTGACCGCGTTTGACGGCACTCCGCAGGACAAGATGATGAAGCAGCAGTTCGGCAAGCCGCTGCGCAGCCGGTCAGTCGACCGCAAACAGGTCAAATGGGTCAAAACCAACGGTTACGAGATCCTTGAAAGCAGCGACTGGGCGGGCAAGCACATCCCCGTCATCCGCGTCGTCGGCAATGAGTTCGAGGTCGATGGTCAGATTTACGTGTCCGGGCTGGTGCGCAATGCCAAGGACGCGCAGCGCATGTATAACTATTGGGTCTCGCAGGAAGCAGAAATGCTGGCGCTGGCGCCCAAGGCTCCGTTTATTGGCTACGGCGGCCAGTTCGAGGGCTACGAGACCAACTGGAAGACGGCGAACACCAACAACTGGCCGTATCTTGAGGTCAACCCGGACGTAACGGACGGCGCGGGCAACCCGCTGCCCCTGCCCGAGCGGGCGGCCCCTCCGCTAGCCCAGACGGGGCTGCTACAGGCCAAGCTAGGGGCGGCCGATGACATCAAGTCGACCACGGGGCAATACGACAGTTCTATTGGGGCGGACTCCAATGAACGTACGGGTCGTGCAATCCTTGCCCGTGAAAAGCAAGGCGACACATCGACTTACCATTATGTGGATAACCTTTCACGGGCCATCCGCTACGTCACGCGCCAGATCGTCGATCTCATACCGAAGATTTACGACACCGAACGTGTGGCCCGCATCATTGGTATAGACAATGAAGTCAACATGGTGCGGATCAACCCGATGCAGCCGGAGCCTGTGCGCGTCCTGAAGGACGAACAGGGTATAGAGATCGAGCGGATCTACAACCCCGGCATCGGCGTCTACGACGTTATGGTCACGACCGGACCGGGCTATATGACCAAGCGTCAGGAAGCCCTCGACGCCATGCAGATGCTGCTCCAGTCCAACCCGGAGCTGTGGAAAGTGGCGGGCGACCTGTTCATCCGCAACATGGATTGGCCCGGCGCGCAGGAGATGGCCGCACGGTTCGCCAAGGTGCTGGACCCGGCGGTTCTGCAAGGAACTGATGGCTCGCCCGAGGCGCAGATCATGCGCCGGCAGATGGAAGAGATGGCGCAGTCTATGGAGCAGGTCAACGGCATGGTTGCCCAGCTCCAGCAGTCCTACGACATGCAGAAACTGGCTATTGATGAGCAGAACGCCCAGATCAAGGCGTATGACGCCGAGACCAAGCGTATGCAGGCGTTTGCCAATAGTATGCAGCCTGATCAGATTCAGGATATAGTCATGGGTACAATCGCTGCGGCGTTGGATACGGGCGATTTGGTTGCCGGCAACGCTCCAATACGCGAGACGGGAGAAATGCAGTGAGTTGCGCAGACCTGATAGGGCATTTATTTCTCGCGCGCGATGTCACGCACAGCGTTCACCTGAACACGCGCTCCTACGCGAAACACAAGGCATTGGGCAAGTTCTATGACAGCGTCATTGATCTTGCTGATAATCTGGCGGAAGCCTATCAAGGCCGCCACGGCCTGATCGGTCCGATCACGCTTCACTCGGCCAAAAAGACCGGAAATGTAGTAGAGTTTCTGGAAGATTCTCTGAACGAAGTCGAAAAACTTCGCTACGAGGTTTGCGACAAAAGCGACACGGCTATCCAGAACATTATCGATGAGATCATAGGGCTCTATCTGTCTACGCTCTATAAGCTCAGATTTTTGGCGTAAATCTCATGCCGTCAGCGTCCTACAATAAATACACCGCAGCGATTGAGCCTCTTTTTGAGGGTATCAATTCCGGGTCCGACGCATGGAAAGTGGCTCTCGCAGCTACTGTAAACGCTGCGGACACGACATTTACGCCCGGCACGACTGATTTGGCGACAGGAAACGGCTACACGGCTGGAGGCAACGCCGCCAGCACAACGTCGGCTACGCAGACTGGCGGAACCTATAAACTGGTGCTTGCCAGCCCTTCTACATGGACGGCTACCGGAGCGGGGTTTACATTCCGCTATGCCATACTTTGGGATTCGACGACCAGCACGCCGGTAGCGTATTGGGATTATGGGTCCAGTCAGGCCGTTGCAGCCGGGGAAACTGTCACCGTTACGCTGGACGCGGTTAACGGTGTGTTTCAGGCGTCGTAATGTCTGACAACATCCTTCTGCTAACGGAGGGAGAAGACTATCTGGTTGCGGAAAACGGTGATTACCTGATCGCCGTTGTTCAATATCTTACCACCGCAATAAACGGAACCTATGCGGTTTCTGGCCAACAAGCTACGCTGTTGAAATCAAAGGTGTTAGCGGCTCAGTTTGGCAATTATTCGGTGGTTGGGCGCGATGTCGGCATAGTCCATGGGTATCAGTTTGGCGTGCTGAATGGCGTCTATTCTTTGATAGGCAACAATGCTAGTATTGTTTGGACAAGCAATCCAGATCAGCTCTATGTGGAGTTGCGATCGTTTACGGAACGAAGGAGAATCTAGGTGGCTACTACCCTTAAAGCGATTACCTCATGCTTGGGGTATCAGCAGCTTGAAACTCTTACGTCGTCCACAGGATTGACGGTTCCGGCGCGCGACCCCTCCACCGGGCTAACCGCCAAGGCCAATTTTGCGCTTATTACGCCGGAAGCCAAAGGCGTTCGCTGGCGTGACGACGGCGTCGCGCCCACGGCGTCTGTAGGTATGCCACTGGCGGCCGGGGTTACGCTCCAGTATGACGGCGACCTGACGAGGATCCGTTTCATCGAGCAAGAGGCGACAGCCAAGCTCAACATCAGCTACTACGTCTGAGGCCGCCATGAACATCTCAAACGACGCCCCGTCAATGGACTATGTCCAGTATTTTACTAAACAGCTTCCGCAGGATCTGGCCCGGATGGCGGCTTTGCGCGACGAGCTGGAAAAGCGTCAGGGCGCGCTTAAATCTGTCGAAGCGGCACTGGCGGACCGAGATCAGGCAAAAGAAGAACTGGCCAACGCCAAACTACAGGCGGCGTCTATTTTGTCTGAAGCCGAGGCCGCACGTTCTGACGCGCGTAAGCTAAAAGCTGACACTGACGTTCGCAATAAAAATATGATAGCTAAAGAAAAAGAGATAGCCAAAGCCCTGAAGATTCGCGAGGACGCGGTCGCAGCGGTCGAGGCGGCGGTATCAGGACGCGAGAAGATGGTCGACGACCGCGAGAGCCGCGTTGCTGAAGCCGCACGCAAACTGGCGTCCGATCAGGCCGCCCTTGATGCTCGCATCAAGGCGTTTCAAGACCGCGTCGCTTCTTTTTAAGGATCAAATAAATGGCCGACGTAAAGATTTCTGCTCTCCCGGCGGCTACTACGCCGCTGGACGGCACAGAATTGGCCCCTATTGTTCAGAGCGGCACGACAAAACGTGTTACCGTCGCTAATCTGACCGTCGGCCGGGCCCTTACGGCATCTAGTCTGACGCTTACGACGCCGCTCTCGGCGGCGAACGGTGGAACTGGCCTCACCTCGCTCGGCACCGGGATTGCCACGTTCCTCGGCACGCCCACTTCGGCCAACCTCGCCGCTGCTGTGACCGACGAAACCGGCACAGGCGCGCTTGTGTTCGGCACCACGCCCACCTTCACGACCTCTGCGCTGTTCCCGGCAGGCACTTTGTCCGCTCCGGGCATCTCTGTGTCCGGCGACACGAACACGGGCATCTACTTCCCGGCTGCTGATACGATTGGGTTCGTTGAGGGTGGCGTTGAAGCTATGCGCCTAGACGCCTCCGGCAACCTCGGCCTCGGAGTTACGCCGAGTGCTAAATTCGATGTGCAAACAAGCTCAAACAAAAGAATACAGTTTACTGATGCGTCACATAACACGCTAACGGGTTTGGCCTCCGCTATCTTGTTTAGTCGTGGTAGTGATACAGCAAATCTGGCATCAATATTTGGCTGTGACACGGGCGGCTTGGCGGTAGCAGCTCGTGAGGGTATCATATTTGCAACAGGCGGCCTTGGAACATATACCGTCACATCGCGGGCGATGACGCTGGACAGCAGCGGGAACCTGCTGGTTGGGACGACAAACACATCCGGCGCGACAGGTAATGGCATAAAATGTCTCATTGCTGACGGCGGTGCAGGAGCGCCTAGAATTGCAATAAGCACATCAGCATCAACTAGTAGCACGTTCTCGTTTTCAACATATTCAACTGATGTTAGCGCATATCGTTTTTACGTCAGGGACGACGGACAAATTGTCGCCACTCAAACATCAATTATTGCTGTATCTGATGCAAGTCTGAAGAAAAACATACGTCCGCTCGAAACGGGTTTAGCTGAAGTTCTTGAGTTGCAGCCGCGTCGGTTTGATTGGATCAATGGCGATGGTAATAATGTTGCGGGCTTCATAGCGCAGGAAGTCGAGCCAGTTCTTCCTGATCTTGTATCAGACTATCAATATACTGACACTGTAACTAAACGTGCGGTAAAGATGGGCGATATGTTGCCTACAGTCGTCCGCGCCATCCAAGAACTCGCCGCCAAGGTATCAGCACTAGAGGCCAAACAATGAGCAATGTCTACGAATGGAAAATCAACCAGCTTGAGTGCTACCCACAGCATGACGGCCACACCGATGTAGTCTTTGTGATCCACTGGGATAGGCTCGCGTCAGATAGCGAAGGGCATAACGCTCGTATATACGGCGCACAGCCCGTCACGCTCGACGCCGAAGCGCCGTTCACGCCGTATGCTGACCTGACGTTCGAGCAGGTCGTCGGTTGGCTTGAGGACGCTATGGGCGAGGAGCAGCTTGCGGCGCAGGTTGCGTCGCTTGACAAGCAGATCGAAAATCAGATCAATCCGCCGGTTATTCGGCCTCCGCTACCGTGGGTAAATCAATGAAATTTACGGTTGAAGAACTCCAGAAGCTGATCCAGTTGCTTGACGTGGCCACTAAGGCCGGGGGTCTCCAGATCGCCAATGAAGCCTTGCCGCTTGCGGTCAAGATTCAGGAGATGGCCAAAGGTCTTGTTGACGATCAGCCTGAAGCAGAGTAGTTTTGGTTAACCGACTGGCCGGAAAGCTAGGTGAAAATGGAAGACGAACAGGCTGTAGCGGAGATCAGCCCCGCGCCGGAACAGGACGCCACGGCAGCACCTGCACCCGCTGAGACGACGCCGGAGGAACAGCAGTCTGCAAAATCGTTCTCTCAGGAAGAGTTGGACGCGATTGTAGGCAAACGCCTCGCAAGAGAACAGCGTAAATGGGAAAGAGAGCAGGCCCAGCGGCTTGCGGAGCAACAGGCCCGACAGCCTGTAGCCCCTCTGGCGGACCCGAATGATTTTGAGTCTGCTCAGCAATATGCCGAGGCATTGGCTGAGCGTAAGGCTCAAGAGCTTCTGATCCAGCGGGAGGCCGCAAAGCAGCAGGCGGCAGTTGTTGAAGCCTATCAGGAGTTGGAGGAAACCGCTCGGGATAAATATGCGGACTTTGAACAAGTCGCCTATAACCCGAATCTTCCTGTGACCACCTATATGGCTGAAACAATTCAGGCGTCTGAAATCGGACCCGATGTCATTTATTGGCTCGGGAACAATCCGAAAGAGGCTGCGCGAATTTCCCGTATGCCGCCTATCTTGCAGGCACGGGAGATCGGTAAGATCGAGGCTAGACTGACCTCGGACCCGCCGGTCAGAAAAACATCATCCGCCCCGGCTCCGATTGCGCCGGTTGCGGCTCGCACAACCGGCGGCGCGTCCTATGACACGACAGACCCCCGGTCGCTGAAGACCATGACGACTTCGGAATGGATTGAGGCAGAGCGGCAACGGCAAATCAAGAAGCTGATGGCGCAACAGAGATAAGGCGCTGAAAACATGAGCAATTCGCTTCTTACTATTGACATGATCACAAGGAAGGCTCTGGAAATTCTGGAGAACAACCTTGTGATCGCCCGCACGGTCAACCGCCAGTATGACGACAGCTTTGCCGTCGAAGGCGCGAAGATTGGCTCGACCCTCCGTATCCGTTTGCCCGACCGCGCTCTGGTCACGGACGGCGCGGCGCTTCAGGTTCAGGACGACAACGAGCAGTACACCACGCTTACGGTCTCCAGCCAGAAGCACATCGGCGTGAACTTCACGACCGCCGAGCTGACGATGCAGTTGGACGACTTCGCTGAGCGTGTTCTGAAGCCTCGTATTTCGCAGCTCGCGTCGTCCATCGACGCCGACGTTGCGAACAGCTTCAAGTATATCGGCAACTCGGTCGGCACGCCCGGCACGACGCCGGCTACGTCGCTGGTTCTGCTTCAGGCCCAGCAGAAGCTGAACGAGAACGCTGCGGTCATGTCGCCGCGCTACGCGACGGTCAACCCGGCTGCAAACGCCGCGCTGATCGAGGGCATGAAGGGTCTCTTCAACCCGGTCTCGGCCATTAGCAAGCAGTTTAAGAACGGCATGTTCGGCGAAGGCATCCTCGGCTATGACGAGCTGAATATGTCGCAGTCGATCAAGCAGTTCACGACTGGCTCGCGCGCGGGCACCGTCACGGTCAATGCGACCGTCACGACCGAAGGTTCGACCAGCATCGTGCTGACGGGTCTTGGCTCGACGACGATCAAGGCTGGCGACGTGTTCACGATTGGCAGCGTCTTCGCTGTCAACCCGCAGACGCGCGAATCGACCGGCTCGCTGTATCAGTTCGTGGCTCTGGCTGACGTTACGGCGTCCACCACGGCGACGGTCACTGTCCCGGCGATGTATTCGGCCGGTCAAGCGCTTGCCACGGTCGATGCGCTGCCGGTCAGCGGCGCGGCGGTCACGTTCCTTGGTGCTGCCTCGACGCAGTATCCGCAGAACCTGATCTATCACAAGGACGCCATCGCCTTCGCGACGGCCGATCTGCTGATGCCGCAGGGTGTGGATATGGCTTCGCGTCAGGTCCATAACGGCATTTCGATGCGTATTGTCCGTCAGTATGACATCAACAACGACCGTCTCCCGTGTCGTATTGATGTTCTCTACGGTTACAGCGTCATCCGTCCGCAGATGGCCGTGCGCCTTTGGGGCTAACAGATGGGGCTTCGGCCCCATCTCTTTCTCAATTCAAGGAGTTCTGAACCATGGCTATCACTACGCAGGGCGCTTCATACCCGCTCGAATCCTTTGGCCCCAACCCGGTTCTCTCACAGGGCACGGGCGGCTATCAGTTCTCGGCTGGCGTTCGCGGCGAGCCGCTTATGCGGGCGCAGGCGGCTTCGGCTGACCTGACCGGCGCAACCGTCACGATTACTACCGCCAATCTGGCGGCCGGGATCGTGACGATTGACGCTGGCGGCACCGACGCTGGCGCGTATACGTTCCCGACAGGCGCGCTTATTGACGCGGCTTTTCCGAGCGTCGCAGTCAACACCGCGTTTGATGTCAGTTTCATCAATATCGGCGACGCAACGCAGAACGACGTGACGTTCGGCGCGGGCACGGGTAACACGATTGTCGGCAGCGCGGTCCTTATGGACAACACGACGACAACCAACCCGTCTTCAGCAATCTTTCGTTTCCGTAAGACCGGCACGGCGGCGTATTCGATCTACCGCATCGCATAACATCAGGAGAAGGCAATGCCTAACACTAAACCTGTCGGCGTTGCCTTTTCTGATCCCGAGCTTGTGAGTGGCACAACCATCACAGGCGCGGCGATCAGCGGAGGCACCGTTACCGGAGCGACGTTGGACTCTACATCCAAGGTCGCGTCTAATATCGCTAGCGGGCTTACTGCCAGCCAGCAAGGCGCTACGATTGCAGTCACCACGGCGGGCACTAATGATGTTTTCATCATTGCTCCGGCTGCTGGCGTCCTGTCGTCCGCGCTGTTTTCTGGCGTCGACGCCCTGACGGCAAACGACACCAACTACATTACGTTCTCAATCACCAACCTTGGTCAGGCTGGTGCAGGCACCGCAGCGATGCTTGCGGCGACTGACGCCAACACGACCAAGTCTACCGGCGGAACGGGCCTCGCGGCCAACACCGTCCGGTCGCTCACGCTTAACGGCACGGCGGCCAACCTTGTTGTCGCATCTGGAGATCGTCTCCGTATTCGCGCAACGGTTTCGGGAACGCTCGCCAATACGGTTACGTTCCCGGTTTACCGACTGAACTTCACCGTTTCCTGATTTCAACACCACGGCCGGCCCACGGGCCGGCTGGCCCTTACCATAGGTGAAAAATGGCCGTAATATATTTGCGTCACTCCACGCACGGGGTGAAGGTAGCTACCATGGATCTGGAAGCCGCCTACGACGAGGAAAACGGGTGGGAAAGGTTCGATCCAGATGACGACAGCGGGCGATCAGATCAACGGAGCCCTGAGACTTCTGGGCGTCCTCGCGGAAGGCGAAACGCCTTCAGCGGAAACGTCTCAGGACGCGCTGTTCGCGCTGAACCAGATGCTGGATTCGTGGAACACGGAGCGTCTGGCGGTATATTCGACGCAGGATCAGGTTTTTAGCTGGCCTTCCGGCGAACTGTTCCGCACGCTTGGGCCCACCGGAAACTTCGTAGGTAATCGTCCAGTTTTACTGGACGATTCGACCTATTTTCGTGACCCGCAGACGAACGTTTCTTACGGCATCAAATTTATCAACCAACAACAGTATAACGGCATCGCCGTTAAAACTGTAACGTCGACCTATCCGCAGGTCATCTGGGTCAATATGACCTACCCCGACATTGAGATGTATGTCTATCCAAAGCCGTTGCGGCTGTTGGAGTGGCATTTTATTTCGGTCGAAGAACTGTCTCAGGTGCCGGAGTTGGCGACGGACATTACATTGCCGCCCGGCTATCTGCGGGCGTTTCGCTATAATCTGGCCTGCGAAATCGCGCCGGAGTTTGGCGTCGAGCCGTCCGCGCAGGTGCAGCGCGTGGCTATGTATAGCAAACGCAATCTGAAGCGCATCAATAATCCTGACGATGTTATGGCGTTGCCCTACAGCATTGTAGGAACGAGACAACGTTATAATATCTACGCCGGAAATTACTGATGAAGACTCCAATATTAGGGTCTTCCTACGCGCTGCGTAGCCCTAATGCGGCCGATGGCCGCATGATCAATTTATTCCCCGAGATTGTTCCTGAAGCAGGCAAAGAGCCAGCATGGCTTCAGCGTGCGCCGGGGCTGCGTCTGCTCGCTACATTTCCGAGTGGCCCTATTCGCGGGATGTGGCAATATGGTGAGTATGGATATGTCGTCGCCGCAACAACGCTTTATCGCGTAGATACCGATTGGTCCTATCATGCCCTCGGCACCGTTGTCGGGACGGGCCTGGTCAATATGGTCGACAACGGCACGCAGTTATTCATTGCGGCGGGGGCCAACGGTTATATTTACAACGATACAAGCCTTCAGCTCACTTGCAACACGACCAGCGGCAGCGCCAATATTGTGACAGCGGACACAGCACAACTCTGGGTCGGGTTGCCTGTGTCCGGGTCGGGCATACCGTCAGGCGCGACAATATCCAGCATCACCAACGCCACGACGTTTGTGATATCAGCAAATGCTACCGCAACCGCTACTGGCGTTACGCTGACGATATCCCCACTGTTCAGCGACATCACAGACCCGGATTTTCCCGGCGCTGTCGGCGTTGGTTTTCTGGATGGCTATTTTGTGTTTAATGAGCCGAATAGCCAACGGTTCTGGATCACGGCCACTTATAATGGTCTGGACATTGACGCACTCGATTTTGCCAGCGCCGAAGGCTCGCCCGACGATCTTGTAACTTTGATTGTCGATCACCGCGAAGTCTGGCTGTTTGGCGTCAACACCGTCGAGGTCTGGTATAACGCCGGGTTGCCAGACTTTCCACTCGCCCGTATTCAGGGCGCGTTCAACGAAATCGGCTGTCTTGCCGCCTATTCGGTCGCCAAGCTGGACAACGGTTTGTTTTGGCTGGGCCGCGACGCACGCGGTAACGGCATCGTCTATCGCTCCAAAGGCTACTCGGGCGAGCGCGTATCGACGCACGCTGTTGAGTGGCAGATTCAGCAATATGCGACTTTGTCCGACGCTGTCGCCTATACATACCAGCAAGACGGCCACAGTTTTTATGTCCTGAACTTTCCGACCGCCGACCGCACGTGGGTTTATGATGTGGCAACCGGTGTATGGCATGAACGCGCCGGCTGGGAAAACGACCAGTTTACACGCCATCGCGGCAACTGTCAGATGAACTACAATAATGAGATCGTTGTAGGCGATTACGTTGCCGGCGGCATATACGCTTATGATATGAGCGTTTACAGCGAAGCCGGGTCGATTCAGAAATGGTTGCGGTCATGGCGCGCGTTGCCCACCGGCCAAAACGATCTTAAACGCACAACGCAGCATAGCCTGCAACTGGATTGCGAAACCGGCGTTGGCTTGCCCGGCAATGACTTTCTCTATCTTGATGGTCAGTATCTAACGACCGAAGACGGTTACAAACTACTAACCGAAAATAACGACTATATCATCTGTAATGGCGCTATTGATCTTGCAGTCAACCCGCAAGTAATGCTTCGCTTTTCGGATGACGGCGGCCATACGTGGTCGAACGAACATTGGAAATCCATGGGCCGCATCGGTCAGTATGGCTACCGCACGATTTGGCGACGGCTTGGCATGACGCTGAAGCTGCGCGACCGGGTCTATGAGATCTCCGGCACAGACCCGGTCAAGATTGCCATCATGGGCGCGGAACTGATTATGGACCGCACCAATGCTTAAAAACGTCACGCTCATACCCGGCGCGCGTGTCCCGATCTGGGATATCAAAACGCTGTTTGTAACCCGTGAATGGTTCCGGTTCTTCTATAACATTTTTGCGCTGCTCGGCAGCGGATCACTGCGCTACGGCACCTTCTTTGACACGACCGATCAGAGCGCGGCGTCAGCTAACACGCCTTACGCGATCACGTTCAACAATACGGATCTGTCTGAGGGCGTGTTTCTTGGCACGCCAACCTCGCGCATTTATGTCGACCGACCGGGGGCGTATAACTTTCAGTTCTCGGCGCAGCTATCCAGCACAAACGCCAGCAATAAAGACGTGTATATCTGGGCGCGCATTAACGGTGTGGATGTAGCCAATTCGGCCACAAAGATAACCTTAAAAGGGTCTAACGAGCATTTCGTTGCGGCGTGGAACTTTGTGTTCCGCTTGAACACGGGCGACTATTTCGAGCTGATGTGGGCTACGACCAATACAAACGTGCAGATCCTCGCTGATCCCGCTACGGCTTTCTGCCCCGCTATTCCTTCGGTCATCATGACCGTGTCCTGCAATATAGGTGAATAATGGCTGTCGTCACACCCACACCGAAAATGCAGTTCTTGACGGCTTCCGGCGCACCTTTGGTTGGCGGACGGCTCTACACCTACGTTGCCGGCACAACGACGCCGCAAGCGACGTTTACAGACGAAACAGGATCTACCGCTAATACCAACCCGATTACTCTGGACTCGCGTGGCGAAGCAAACGTATGGCTCGGAGCGGCGTCCTACAAATTTCTTCTGGCTGACGCCAACGATGTTGAGATTTGGACCGTCGACTATATTACCGCGCCGACCACGTCTCTGTCGCCTGTTTTGTCTGGTAACGTGACGATCTCTACCAACTCGTCAGGGCCGGCACTGAAGATTACGCAGACCGGCACCGGCCCCGTCTTGCTGGTGCAGGACAGCGTCGATCCCGACGTAACGCCGTTCATCATCAACTCAAACGGTCTGGTCGGGCTCGGCACCGTTTCACCCGTCGAGGCGCTTGATATCGCGGACAACGGAAAGATCCAGCTTTCCGCTGCTGGCGTTCCGAGGACCATAATCTCGGCTACGTCAGTCGATTCTGTTACGGACGTAAGCGACAACCGCAACTTTGTTGTGCGGACAAACAACAATACCCGCATGACGATCTCGGGCGCGGGGGCCACGACTTTTGGTGGTGCGGTCACAGTGTCGTCCGGCGGTCTTACCATCAATGCCGGCGGTTTATCGGTCCTCGGCGGCGGCGCG
>Ga0129333_10004770_pt1 | contig 12692 bp, 15 predicted proteins | sample CPB6_08_DNA_FD_94474 | JGI IMG/M metagenome (GOLD analysis project Ga0129333, IMG submission 94474) | Freshwater to marine salinity gradient microbial communities from Chesapeake Bay, USA - CPBay_Sum_0.6_0.8_DNA | ecosystem: Environmental > Aquatic > Marine > Coastal | place: USA: Chesapeake... | reverse complement strand
GCCCCTGTTGGAGGCCAGCTGCCCGATCGTGCGCATGAGTGCCGTCTACGCCCTTGGCCGTAATCCCGACCTTCAGGCGGTGTCACCGCTGTTGTCGCTGCTTCAGAACGACAGCAACGGCTACGTGCGTAAGGCCGTGGCCTGGAGCCTGAGCAGCTACCCGGATGCGCCGGTGATGAATCCGTTGGTCCGCGCCCTGGAAACTGATATCGCCGCGGTTCGGCTCTGGGCCGCCAGCTCCCTGGCTGATGCCGGCGCCACCGGTCTGGCCAAGGCCGATCAGGCGGCGGGCCAGCTGCTGCTGGCCCTGCGTATTGACAGCGAACCAGTGGTGCGCAGCAACAGCGCCTGGTCGCTGGGGCGCTTGTACGGCGATCTGGTGGAACCGCGCCAGAACGAGGTGGTCGATGCCTTGCTCGGCGCCATGCTCCATGACGGCGATCCAGCCGTGCGCGACGAAGCACGGCTCGCCTTGGAGCAACTGGAGGATCCGCAGGTGTTGGAACGCCTGCAGACGCTCGTGGAGGAAGGTCTGCTCAGTTGAAGCTCTCCCCGGTGGTTCCGCTCCAGGAGCGCAACCACCGGAGAACCCCCACAGAGCGTCACAGGCCTCCTCAGTGCCTGGATCTCGCGGCTAGCATCCCCACACTTCTGCTGCCTGGGATGGCTCAACGTTCCATCCGCTTCCGCATCCGCCCCGATGGACGGGTTGAAGAGCTGGTGGAAGGCGTGGCCGGCGATGGTTGCCAGCAGCTCACCGAGCGGATCGAAGCGAAGCTCGGCAGCGTGCAGCAGCGCCAGCCCACCGCCGAGGCTTACCAAGGCCAGTCCGCGGCAGTGGTGTTCGAGCAGACCCTTACCAACCCGGTCTCCTGATGTCGCACTTCAGCACCGTCAAGACGGAACTGCGTGATCGCACCGCCCTGATCGAGGCCCTTCGCGACCTGGGTCACAGTCCCAGTGAGGGCGAACGACCTGTGCGTGGCTATCGCGGTCAGACCGTCGTCGCGGACCTGACCATTGCCGCCACTGACGATGCCGGCGCCTCCGATCTGGGTTTCCGCTGGAACAGCGCCATCGGCAGCTATGAGCTGGTCACCGATCTGGACCTCTGGCGCCGTCCGGTGCCGGTGGAGCGTTTCCTGGCTCAGCTCACCCAGCGCTATGCCCTGCGCAGCATCCTCGCCGCCTCCGCCGCAGAGGGTTTCCAGGTGAGTGAGCAGCGTCAGGTTGCTGATGGTTCGATCGAACTGGTGGTGACCCGCTGGGACGGCTGATCGCTACCGGTCACCCCACACACCACCCCCGTGCCGATTCACCCGTGACGGTCGATCCGTCCCTCGCCTTCGCTGCTCCGCCGGCTCCGCCGACTCTCCCCAGCGGTCTTGAACCTGTTCTGGGGGGTGCTCTTCGCCAGAAGGCGGTGTGGGTGGATGAGGCGGTCTGCATCGGTTGTCGCTATTGCGCCCATGTGGCCGGTAACACCTTTGTGGTGGAGCCCGATTGGGGCCGCTCCCGCGCGATTCGCCAGGACGGCGACAGGACTGAAACCATTCAGGAGGCGATCGATACCTGCCCGGTGGACTGCATCCATTGGGTCAGCTACGAGGATCTGCCCGGTCTGGAGGAGCAAAGCCGCACTCAGGAGCTCCTGCCCCTGGGCCTGCCCACCCCAGCCCGTCCGCGCCGCACCCTGCCGCGTCAGCGCGGTGGCAGCGAGCAACGCTGATGCTGCCCGTCCGCCGCTTTGGCCGCACCGGCCTGCCCATGCCTGTGCTCTCCCTGGGTGGCATGCGCTTTCAGCAGAGCTGGAGCGATATCCCAGCCCAGGAGATCAGCGACGCCAGCCAGGTCAGCCTGCGCGCCACCCTGGAGCGGGCGGTGGCCTGTGGCTTGCATCACATCGAGACCGCTCGCCATTACGGCAGTTCTGAGCGGCAGCTGGGTGCTTTGCTGCCGGAGGTGGGCGACCCTGAGCGCATCCTGCAGACCAAGGTGCCGCCCCAGGCCGACAGCGCTGCCTTCGAGGCAGAGCTCGCCTTGAGCTTCAAGCGGCTGGGGGTTGCTCGGGTTGATCTCCTTGCCATTCACGGCATCAACCTGCCGGAACATCTGGAGCAGACGCTGCGACCTGGCGGTTGTCTCGAGGTGGCACGCCGCTGGCAGGCGCAGGGGCGCATCGGTGCGGTGGGGTTCTCCACCCATGCGCCGCTGCCATTGATTCTGGAAGCGATCGCCAGTGATGGCTTCGATTACATCAACCTTCACTGGTACTTCATCCGTCAGGACAACAGCCCCGCGATCGCAGCTGCCAGCGCCCATGACATGGGTGTGTTTCTGATCAGCCCCACCGATAAGGGCGGTCACCTGCACAGCCCCTCGCAGCGGTTGCTGGCGTTATGCGAGCCCCTGCATCCAATCGTGTTCAACGATCTTTTCTGCCTCGCGGCGCCGGGGGTACACACGATCAGCGTCGGTGCGGCCTGCCCGGACGATTTCGATCTGCACCTGCAGGCGGTGGAGCTGCTGCCCCGGGCTGCTGAGCTGCTGCCGCCGATCGTCGCCCGGCTGGAGCAGGCCAGCCGCCAGGCCCTCGGTGAGGACTGGCTGGCCAGCTGGCGGCAGGGGCTGCCCAGCTGGCAGGAGACCCCCGGTCAGATCAACCTGCCCAGCCTGCTGTGGCTGCACAATCTGCTGGAGGCCTGGGATCTGCAGAGCTATGCCCGGGCCCGCTACGGCCTTCTCGGCTCCGGTGGTCACTGGTTTCCTGGTGCCAATGCTGACGCCCTTGATCAGAGCGTGAGTGAAGCTGACCTCCGCGCTGTTCTCACCGCCAGCCCCTGGGCGGAGCGCATCCCCGATCTGCTGCGGGATCTACGTCGCCGGGTCGGTGGTCAGACCAGCCGCCGCCTGACGGACACTCCCTGAGCAGACCGACCTGATCTCTGCCTGGAGTGGCCGGTGGCGGCTGAGCTGCTGTTGTCTTCAGCCCGCGCCCAGGGGCAGCTTGCTGGGGATGCCCACCGCCCGGGGGTAGGTGGCCGGGCAGGTCGCCTGCGGGCGCAGACCGAGCACCGTGCGCTGGCCGCGGCCGGCCGGCAGCTCAAGGCTGTCGCGACGGCTGATCCTGGCCTTGAGCAGCACTGCCGCCCGCTCCAGCTCCTGGTCATCGCTGCGGCCCCATTGGCCGCGGTAGAGCAGGGCTTCACCACCGCTGTTCAACAGCGGTACCAGGTATTCGGCCACCACCGGCGCTGCGGCCACAGCGCGGGCGATGGCCAGGTCGAAGCGGCCGCGACAGCTCCGGTCGCGGCCGGTGAGTTCCACCCGCTCGCAGCGCAGGTCCACCCGATCCTCCAGGCCGAGGTCCTGGGCCATCGCCTGCACAGCTTGGGTTTTGCGGCCCACGGAATCCACCAGCGTCAGTCGCGCCTGCGGAAGGGCGATGGCTGCGGCCAGGCCCGGGAAGCCGCCGCCGGTGCCCACATCGATGCAGTGCAGCGGCGCCTCGGGCCTCTCGCGCAACAGCGGCAGCAGCGGCCAGAGGCTGTCGAACACCTGGGCGATCCAGAAGTCAGCACCCTCCACCAGGCGGGTGAGGTTGACCCTGGCGTTCCACTGGCGCAGTTGCTCCTGCAGTTGCTGGAACTGTGCCAGCTGCGCCGTGTCAGGTCGCCAGCCCAGGGTCTGCCAGAGCTGCGCCCCGGGCTCGGCCCAGGCTGCGCTGGCGCTGGAACTGGTGGATGGCGGAACGGCGGACATCCCCTCGGACGGCAGGCTGAGGCTCTCTAGGATCCCCCAGACCGGGTGCACTGCTGGTGGCCGCTGCTGATTCATCTGCCAGCTCTGCCGCTGCCGCCGGTGTCGGCGGTGCTGGAACCACCGGTGGTGCTGATCGGGTGCAGGCGCCGCCGGGCAGCCTCTACGACCTGCTGCAGCTGCCGCTGCAGGCCAGTGCTCCTGAGTTGCGTCAGGCGTTCCGCCATCTCAGCAAGCGTTATCACCCCGACACCACCACCCTGCCGGCGCCGGAGGCCGCCGAGGCATTCCGCCGCCTGCAGCAGGCTTATCTCACCCTCAGCGATCCCGAACGCCGCCGTGCCTACGACGCAGCTCTGCTGGCGTTGAGCCCGTTGCCATCCCCACGCCCGCAGCCGCAGCCGTTGGCGCTGCGGCGTCCTCTGTCCGGTGGCGAGTGGTTTGCCTTGCTGCTGCTGGCCCTGGCTGTGGTGTTCAGTCTGGTGCTCGGCGTGGGTCTGGCCTGGGCGCGGGGCGCCGAATTCCTGCGGGCCCCCAGCTGGTGGTCCGTTGCCGGGCAGACTGCTGCGCTGAGCCTGTCCTCTGCTGCGGATGTCGGATCTGCCGTCCCCCCAGGCGCCGCTGTACAACCACCCGCTGCCGGCTCTGGAGCGCTGGCTGATGCAGCTGGGGGCCGTGCAACGGGGCCTGAACTCCTGTCTGTGGACCCTGCAGCGGTCGGATTGGAGCGCTGAGATCGAACTCGCTGTTGAAGAGCTGAGCGTGCGCTGGCAGCAATCCGACGGGGCTTGCATCGAGCGTCACTTCCCCTATGGCTTCAGCCGGGCCGATGTGGAAGCCGCAATCCTGGCGGGGCCCTGAGCGCTGTCACGATCCATCAGGGTCGCCAGGATGGGGTCACGCCGACCCGATCGATCCACACCATGGACACCGGTGTGCCACGCCATCAGCCCATCTCGAACCGCTTTCTGCGGCCGGAGCAGCTGATTGCCCAACGCTCAGGCCGCGCCTGCAGCCTCACCGACGTGTTCGCCGAAGGGCAATGGCAAAGCCTGCGTGTGCGCCTTGAAGCCCGTGGCTGGAATGCGATCCAGATTGAGCAGATCCATGATCAGCTGCGTCGGGGGTGGCCTCTTGCCCTGGCTGAGCACAACGTGGCGCTGATCACGGGCCACTGTCCGATCAACGCTCGCCATGGCTGAGTCCAGGGTGGGAGCTGGCGGTCAGCGCTGTCGGCTGCAGATCCTGCTCTGCTGTTCCAGCGCGGTGGCGAACGGACCGCAGTTCCACCAGCGGCTCATCGAGACCTCAAGATCGGTCAGTGCCACAAGAATGCCCGCGCAGATCGCGGTGACTGCAGCGCTGACGGCGATGGTGGAGGCTTTCATCGGCAGCTCAAGGCCCTGTGCCGAGCTTATGGGAGAGATTCAGCTCCCGCCATGCCGCCATCAGGCTGCTGCGATTCAGCGTCGTCAGGGGCGGGAGGCAACCAAGTACCGGGACGCCGCCGAGCTGTTCCAGGGTGCGCGGGTTGTCCGCATGGGGTGGTCCGTTCAGCAGCACGCCCAGCAGCGGGATGTCGCGGCGCTGCAGCGCCTCCAGGGACAGCAATGTGTGGTTGAGGGTGCCGAGGCCGCTGCGCGCCACCAGCAGCACCGGTAGTCCCCAGCGCTGAATCTGATCGATCTGCAGCCAGTCGCGGCGCAGGGGTACGAGCAGCCCACCGGCGCTTTCCACCACCAGCGGACTCTCCAGCAGCGGCAGCGTCAGACGCTCCGGATCGATCGCAGGACCAGGCCGATCTGGAGCACCGCTGGCCAGTTCTGCGGCCCAGTGGGGTGACACCGGATCGTCGAAGCGGTAGGCCTCCGGCAGCAGTCGATCCGGCGGTATCCGCAGCCAGCGGCCCAGCCGCTCGCGGTCGCCCTCGCCGTTCTCCAGCCCGCACTGCACCGGCTTCCAGTAGTGGGCCTGCAGCCCCTGCACCAGCAGCGCGCTGACCACCGTCTTGCCCACATCCGTGTCGGTGCCGCATACCACCAGCCGCAGCATGCGTTGATCCACCCTGGCCTCATCCCTGCTCATCGCTTCTGTCCCAGCAGCAGCAGCACCTCCCAGTTCAGCGCCTGATCGGCCGCTGGCCAGTGCTGGATCAGGCGGCGTAGCTCAGCGGTGCTGAGGCGCCTCTGGCGGCTGGCCTGGGCGCCGATCGCCTTGATCTGGTGCAGTAGATCGCGGGCGCCGCGGTTTGGCCGGCTGAACCGCAGTCGCTGCAGACGCTTGAGCCGCAACCCAGCTCTCGCGATCGCCTCCAGCGGTTCGGCCGGCGGCAGGGCCAGGCCGCTGTAAGGCACCTCGGCCGTTGCCGCTGCGGAGCGCCAGATCCCGAAGCAGGCGGCGGTGGGGACCGCCAGTGCCAGCCAGCCTCCGGGCGCCAGCAGGGCGCACCACTCGGCCAGTCGTCGCTCGGGCTGCTCCAGCCACTGCAGGGCGAAGCTGGAGGCCAGCAGGGCGGCGCCGTCGAGCGCCGGTGGCAGGCCGGTGTTCAGATCCCAGGTGAGCTGGGGCAGCGGTGGGCCTGCAGCGGCGCCGGACTCCTGGGCCAGCAAGGCAGCGCACTGATCCACCCGCAGCAGGGGCGGTCCGCCCAGGTTCGTCTCCAGGGCGCGGCTGAGCAGTCCGCTGCCGGCACCGAGGTCGGCGCGCAGGCCGGCGGGAATCTGTGCAACCAGTTCGCGGCAGTGCCGCCCCAGCCGGGCTGCTACCGCCGCCTGCAGCTGCGCCCCCTGTTCATAGCGGCCGGCGCTGCGCTCGAAGCAGCCGCGCACGCGCTCACCGAAGACGGCATCGCTGTGCTCAGGGTTGGCCATCGCTCACCCAATCGAGCACGGTGGTCACCAGATCGTGGCCCAGCAGGGCATGGCCCGCCGCCTGCAGCCTCAGCACCTGGGCATGCGGCAGCGCCTGCCGCAGCAGCGCCCGGCTGGCGGCGGAGACGATCCGGTCGTCCTCCGCCTCCACCAGCAGCACCGGCCTGCCCGCAGGGAAGCCGGCGGGCAGGCCCGTGGTCGCCGCCAGCCGCTGCAGGTCGTACCGCAGGCGTTCGCGGCCGGCGGCCGTGAGCCCCTGCTCCAGGGGCCCGGCCGGCAGGCGCGAGGCGGGGAAGGGCGCCGCCACCCGGGTGAAGAAGTCGCGCAGCTGGGCCTGTTCCTCGCCGGCCTCCAGCCGGGCCGCCATCGCCCGCAGGGCTGCCGCCACGGGCCGGCCATCGCGGCCCGGTGGCACGAAGGCCGCGAAACTGGCCAGCAGCACCACAGCTGTGGCTGAGTGCCACAGCTCCGCCGGCAGCAGATGGGGGCCGAGCGAGTGGCCGATCAGCACGCGCCGTTGCTGCTCCGGTTGCCAGTGGGGCAGCAACGGTGGCAGCTGGCCATAGCCCCGTTCGCCGCAGGCCATCGACCAGCCACGCCTTTGGGCTTCTTCAACCCAGGGCGCCCAGGCGCGGCTATCGCCGCCCCAGCCGTGCATCGCGATGATGGCGTTGCTCATGGCTGCTGCCAGTCGGCGGCGCCGGGCTCGAGCCAGGGCTCAGCGGCGGCCAGGGCCTCAAGCAGCCGCTCCAGGCTGCCGCCGGGCAGATCGTGGCGTAGCACCAGTCGCAGCCGGGCCGTGCCCGCCGGCACCGTGGGCGGCCGGATCGCCACGCTCAGCAGCCCCGCCCGCTCCAGCTGCTCCTGCAACGCCAGAGCGCGTCGATCGTCGCCCACCAGCAGCGGCAGAATCGGCCCCACCCCTGGTGGCCGCGGCCAGCCGGCGGCGGCCAGGGCATCCCGCCAGCGCTCGGCCCGCTTCAGCAGCGCCCGGCCCCGCTCAGGCTGCCGCTCCAGCAGCTGCAGTGCCGCCAGGGCCGCGGCGGCCAGCGGCGGTGCCAGGGCGGTGGTGTAGCGAAACGGGCCGGAGTGCTGCAGCAGCCATTCGCCCACAGCGGTCCCGCCCGCCAGGAAAGCGCCGCCGCTGCCGAAGGCCTTGCCGAAGGTGCCGCTGATCAGGCTGATCGACGCCAGCCCGTGGCCGAGGCCGCGGCCCCCCGGACCGAGCAGCCCCAGGGCATGGGCCTCATCGAGCAGCAGCGCCGCCCCGTACTGCTGGCAGAGCGCGGCCAGCGCCGCCGCATCCGGGGAGCTGCCCTCCATCGAGAACAGGCTCTCGCTCAGCACCAGCAGCCGCTGCTGCGGCGCTGCGCGGCGTGCCCTCTGCAGCCGCCGCTCCAGATCGGCGAGGTCGTTGTGGGCGGAGCGCTGCAGCCGCGCCCCGCAGGCGCGGACCCCCACCAGCAGCGAGTGGTGAATCAGCCGGTCGGCCAGCACCAGGCTGTGGCGATCCGCCAGGGCTGCCACGGCCGCCAGGTTGGCCTGGAAGCCGCTGGGGAACAGCAGCACCCGCTCCCGCCCCAGCCAGCGGGCCAGCGCCTGCTCCAGTTTGCTGTGCACCGCACGGCCGCCGCACACCAGCCGCGAAGCCCCGGCCCCCACGCCCTCGCGGTGGATGGCGGCGGCCGCGGCCGCCTGCAGCGCCGGATGGCAGGCCAGGCCGAGGTAGTCGTTGCTGGCCAGATCCAACAGGGGCCTGCCTTCGCCATCGCGCAGGCTTGCCGTGCCGCAGGGCTGGAAGCTGCGCAGCCGTCGACGCCGCTCCGGCGGTACCGCCGCCAGGGCCAGGCCCAGAGGTGCCAGGGGATCGCCCGCTGCTGCCGTCACCTGGGCCGGTCCGTCCGGGAAGGAGATCGGTTCAGTCTGCCCAGTCACGGCGCCCATAGGATCAGGTATGACCAGCCGCCGCCCCGAGGCATCTCGGCCCTCCACCGCGCCCGCCGCCGCGCTCGCGCCCGCTGACGCGCGCACTGAGGTGGTCGCCACAGCCGGCCTGCCGCCGGTACCGCCGCTGCAGGAGCTGTTTCCGTTTCCGCTCGATGGCTTCCAGCTGGAGGCGATCGACGCCCTGAACCAGGGCCATTCGGTGGTCGTGAGCGCCCCCACCGGTTCCGGCAAGACGCTGGTGGGCGAGTACGCCATCCATCGCGCCCTGGCCCATGGCCAGAAGGTGTTCTACACAACGCCGCTCAAGGCTCTCTCCAACCAGAAGCTGCGCGATTTCCGCGAGCAGTTTGGCGCCGAGCGCGTTGGTCTGATGACCGGCGACCTCACGCTGAACCGCGAGGCCTCGATCGTGGTGATGACCACCGAGATCTTCCGCAACATGCTCTATGCGGAGGCGGATCAGGGCGACGATCCCCTGGCGGATGTGGAGGCGGTGGTGCTCGATGAGTGCCACTACATGAACGACTCCCAGCGCGGCACGGTCTGGGAGGAATCGATCATTCACTGCCCGCCTGCGGTTCAGCTGGTGGCGCTCTCCGCCACAGTGGCCAATGCCGGCCAGCTCACCGACTGGATCGAGCGCGTGCATGGCCCCACCAGGCTGGTGTTGAGCGACTTCCGGCCGGTGCCGCTGGCCTTCAGCTTCTGCAGCGCCAAGGGCCTGCACCCGTTGCTCAACGAGGAGCGCACCGGCCTGCATCCCAACTGCAAGGTGTGGCGCGCCCCCAAGGGCAACAAGCGCAAGGGCCCGAAGACCCCCAAGCCGCCCCAGCCGGAGGCGCCGCCCCTGGGCTTCGTGGTGGCGCAGATGGCCGAGCGGGAGATGCTGCCGGCGATCTATTTCATCTTCAGCCGCCGCGGCTGCGACAAGGCGGTGCGCGATCTCGGCAAGGTCTGCCTGGTGACGCCCGAGGAGCAGGCCCGCATCGCCGCCCGGTTGGAGGCGTTCGTCGCGGCCACCCCCGATGCCGTACGCGATGGCGGCCACGACGACGCCCTGCTGCGCGGCATCGCCGCCCACCACGCCGGTGTGCTGCCCGCCTGGAAGGAGCTGATCGAGGAGCTGTTTCAGCAGGGGCTGGTGAAGGTGGTGTTCGCCACCGAAACCCTGGCGGCCGGCATCAACATGCCGGCCCGCAGCACCGTGATCTCAGCGCTCTCGAAACGCACCGAACGGGGCCACCGGCCGCTGATGGGCAGTGAGTTCCTGCAGATGGCGGGCCGGGCCGGCCGCCGCGGCCTCGATACCCAGGGTTATGTGGTCACGGTGCAGAGCCGCTTCGAGGGGGTGCGAGAGGCGGGCCAGCTGGCCCTGGCACCGGCTGATCCGCTGGTGAGCCAGTTCACCCCCAGCTACGGCATGGTGCTCAACCTTCTGCAGCGCCACGACCTGCAGAAGGCCAAGGAGCTGGTGGAGCGCAGCTTCGGCCGCTACCTGGCCACCCTCGATCTGGCCGACGACGAGGCCCGCATCAGCGAGCTCCGCGCACAGCTGAGCCAGCTCAGCGGCGAGGTGGTGGAGGTGGCCTGGGACGACTTTGAGGATTACGAGAAGCAGCGCGGCCGCTTGCGCGAGGAGCGGCGCCTGCTGCGGATCCTGCAGCAGCAGGCCGAGGAAACCCTGGCCCATGAACTCACCTTGGCGTTGCGCTTCGCCAGCGAGGGCACGCTGGTGAGCCTGAAGGCGCCGGTGCTGCGCAGCCGCGTGACCCCGGCGGTGATCGTGGCCAAGGTGGAGGGGCCGGGCCAGTTTCCGCTGCTGCAGTGCCTCACCGATGAGAACGTCTGGGTGCTGCTGCCCTGCAGCGCCGTGGTGGCTCTGCACGCCGAGCTGAGCTGCCTGCAGGTCAAGGAGGTGGACGCCCCCGGGATGCACCGCTCCGGTGAGCTGCGTCATGGTGATCAGGCCAGCGGTGGTCTGGCCCTGGCGGTGGCGCACATGGCTCGCCGCCACGACATGGTCACCCCCCAGTACGACCTGGCTGGTGAGGTGCAGGCCCAGGCTCACCTGGTGCGCGAGCTGGAGCTGGCCCTCGAACTGCATCCCGCCCACGGGGCCGGTGATCGCAAGAAGCTCAAGAAGCAGCGCTTCCGCATCGAGGAGCTGGAGGCGGAGATCGAGGAGCGCCAGCGCATCCTGCACTTCCGTGCCAACCGCCATTGGGACACCTTCCTGGCGCTGATCGAGATCCTGCGCTTCTTCGGCTGCCTGGCGGGTGAGGAGGGCCTTGAACCCACCGAGATCGGCCGCACCGTGGCCGCCCTGCGCGGTGATAACGAGCTGTGGTTGGGTCTGGCGCTGATGAGCGGCCATCTCGATGAGCTGGATCCGGCTGACCTGGCGGCGGTGCTGGAGGCGCTCTCCACCGAGGTGAATCGCCCCGACCTGTGGAGTGGCTTCCCGCCGCCGCCGGCCGCCGAGGAGGCGATGCACGATCTGCGCGGCCTCCGCCGCGAGCTGCAGCGGCAGCAGGAGCGTGCCCACGTGGTGATGCCGCTGTGGTACGAGCAGGAGCTGATGGGGTTGGTGCACGCCTGGGCCAGGGGCGTGAGCTGGAACGACCTGATCGCCAACACCTCCCTCGATGAGGGGGATGTGGTGCGGATCATGCGGCGCACGGTGGATCTGCTGGCCCAGATCCCCTACTGCGAAGCGATCAGCGAGCAGCTGCGCAGCAAGGCCCGCGCCGCTCTCAAGGCGATCAACCGGTTCCCGGTGTGTGAGCCGGTTGATCTGCTGGCGGGCGCTGGCGCTGGCCTGAACCCGGCAACGGCGCGGGCCAGTGGACCGGTGGAGCCGTCTGCGGAGGCACTCGCTGCACCGGCCGGAGAGCCTGCGGCGATTCCGCCCGAGCCTTCGATCATCCCCTTGGCCTGAGCACCAGCCAGATGATCAGCAGCAGCCCGGTGGTGCTGATCGCCGTGTAGATCCAGTCGGCATAGGGCGTCCAGAACAGGGCTGGGGGCATGGGCGGCCGTCGATTCAGCTGCCGGTAGCGTGCCAGCAATGGCGGCCCTGAAGGTCGCTTTCCTCCCGTTGCGCCTGTGATCAACCCCTCCCGCATCCGCATCCTGGCGGTGGGCAAGCTGCGCAAGGGGTGGGTCAGCGAGGGCGTGGCGCTTTACCGCAAGCGGCTGCCCGGGCTGGAGGTGCTGGAGCTGCGCGATGGTGGCATGGTGCGCGAGGCGGAAGCGATCCGCGCGGCGCGGCGGCCTGATGAGCGCTTGGTGGCCCTCACCGAGGAGGGACGAACCTTTGATTCGGTGGCGTTCGCTCAGGTTCTGCAGGGCTCAGGCTCAGAGCGGCTGGCCTTCGTGATCGGTGGCGCCGATGGGCTGGATTCCACCATCAAGGCGGCGGCCAGCTGGCAGCTCAGCCTTTCACCGATGACCTTCCCGCACGAGCTGGCCCGGCTGCTGCTGCTGGAGCAGCTCTACCGGGCCCAGAGTATCCAGCAGGGCGGGCCGTATCACCGGGCTTGATCCACAAGGCCTCAGATCCCCAGCCGCTCCCAGATCACGCCCAGGTTGGCCTGGTGCAGGTCGGTGGAGAAGCACTCGGCCAGCTGTTCGGGGCTCAGGCGTGAGGTCACGTCCGCGTCGGCTTGGAGGTTGGCTCGGAAGTCGCCGCCGGCGGTGTTCCAGGCCGTGTGGGCATTGCGCTGCACGATCCGGTAGGCGTCCTCGCGGCTGATGCCGCTCTCCACCAGGGCCAGCAGCACCCGCTGGCTGAAGACCACACCGCCGTAGACGTTCATGTTGCGGGCCATGTTGTCGGGGTAGACCCCCAGGCCCTGCACCACAGAGGTCATCTCCCGCAGCATGAAATGCAGGGTGACGGAGCAGTCGGGCAGCATCATCCGCTCGACGGAGCTGTGGCTGATGTCGCGCTCATGCCAGAGGGCGCAGTTCTCCAGCGCCGCCACCACGTAACTGCGCAGCACGCGGGCCAGGCCGCTGATGCGCTCGCTGCGGATCGGGTTGCGCTTGTGGGGCATGGCCGAGCTGCCCTTCTGGCCCTTGGCGAAGTTCTCCTCCACCTCGAGCACATCGGTG
>Ga0129333_10004769_pt1 | contig 12693 bp, 11 predicted proteins | sample CPB6_08_DNA_FD_94474 | JGI IMG/M metagenome (GOLD analysis project Ga0129333, IMG submission 94474) | Freshwater to marine salinity gradient microbial communities from Chesapeake Bay, USA - CPBay_Sum_0.6_0.8_DNA | ecosystem: Environmental > Aquatic > Marine > Coastal | place: USA: Chesapeake... | reverse complement strand
AGCATTCAGACCATGAATAGCGCGGAGGTCTTGAGCAAGCTCAAGTGAGTACTCAGCTTTCAGTGCGCGTGACTTTGCTTCAACAAGGACTTTCTCAATTGAGAATGCCATTTCGTTGAACTGAGGACCACCAGAAACGCCGAGGTTCTCAGCGTCACCAGTCTTCATACCCTGACCAACGTTGTAATCAGCGTTAGCAGCAGTTGCAGTTGGGTTGAGAAGACCTGGATTGGAACCACGCTGGGTGCTTGTAGTACCCATACCAACAGTGCTGTCAGTTGAACCAGCAGTGTTGCCAATACCAGTGAAGGAACCTGAGAATGAAGTATCTACTTCATCGTAGAAAGTCTCAGTTCCGCCTTGGTTGGTATAACGTGAGCGCATTGCAAAGATGAGTCCAGTAGGACCATTCATTGGTTGAACGCCTGCAAGGTCATAAGCGACCAGGTTAGGCATTGCACGGCGGATTAGGCTGATCAGAACGGGGTCGAAACCTGCAACAGGACCACCTGAAGCAGCATTACCACCAAAACCACCACCAGATGCAGCAGCATTACCTGCGTTAGTTGGGGTTTCTGTGAGGAATCCTTGTGAATGGAAGGATTGCTCTTCTCTTAAAAATTTCTCTTGGTTCTCGAGCAGGACAGCGGTTACAGCTCTTCTGTGTGAATCTTTGATTGGATCAAGACCCTCGTAATTCAGAAGGGGTGCCCACTTTTCCTGCAGATGCTCGGAATGGAACATTTGCGTTTACCTCTTTTAAAAAAGTGTGTTTTTTACGTTTGAATAATATTAAATTCAGTTTTTAGCAATTGCTGAAAGAGTTTTCAGATAAGCATTCATTGAATCTGAGTGATACTCAGGTGCAACGTCTACTCCTTCAGAAAGTGTTTCAGTCTTTGCTGTTGGAGAAGCAACTCTTGAAGGAAAATATGATTCCTTCAAAGTCTCCAGTTTTTCACGATATTGGGTTTCACCTTCAAACTCAACACTTTCGGCAAGTGAAGCGAGCTTTTCTTTCTGAGAAAGTGCTAGGCCCTCAGAAACTTCATCAAAGATTCCTTCTGCAACCGACTCTGCGAGACGCTTGTTTAAGGAGATATTCTTCTCAATTTGCTCGTTGAGTTTTGTCTCCATATCATCAAGTTTTTCTACCATGCTCTCTAGCACATCATATTTATCTTCAGGGATTGATACATAATGCTCTTCAAAAAGTCCTCTCAAACCAGAGAGGAATGATTCGGAAAGTTCTGATTTAAGACCATGCTCTACAGCAAGTTCATTTTCAGTCATCCACTCTTCGGCAACATACTCAAGATAAGCGTCAACACGCTCAGTCAATTCTGACTTAATTTCTTCAACTGCTTCAATTAGTTTTCCTTCGTACTGAACTTCAAGTGCTTCCTTGATTTCAGATACTTTTGATCTTAGAGCAGCTTCAAAAATAGTCTTTGCCTTTTCTTTAAATTCTTCAGAGAGTTCTTCTTCTTCACCAGTATGAAGAAGTGCATTGACATCTTCTTCAATGTCAAACTCTTCCTTCTTCATTTTCTTTTTCTTATCCTCTTCATCATCATCTTCACCTTCAGTTTCATCAGCATCATCATCTTCTTCGTCATCTTTTGCCGCTTCAGTGACGACATCTTCTTCACCCTCTTCGACCTCTTCGAGATCCTCATCCTCATCATCTACTTCTTCTTCAATGAGATCCTCATCATCGAGATCCTCATCTTCCTTAACTGCCTTCAGACTCTTCATAGAATCTGCAGCTTTTGCACCTTTGTTTACAACATTGCTAACAGACTTAAGAGTTGCTGCCGCATCTTTCAGTTTTGCTGAATCATCATCTGTTTTATAATTATCTGGAGTAGGACCGCCAAGATCTTCCCAACCCCCAGTTTGACCATCAGGAATACCTGTCGTCAACTTAGGCATAGGATCCGCTGGTTTTGCGCCAGCATTAACAGCGGTTCTGGATTGCTTAGTGCCTACTTCCATTTCTTGTAAGTTTTTGCCACGAGACATTTGAACTCTCCGATTTACCTTTATTAAATCTATATTTATTTATAATTTAAGAAATTACAGTGAATTTAAAAATTCATTAAATAATTCAATTTTATTTTCTTCTAGTCTTCTTTGATCCACTAATCTGTCAATTTTCTTTCTGGTATTTTCGGCAAGTTTTTCACGGAGAATACCACCATCCCATACCCATTCTTTTCCTTCCATGATTCCCTGAACGAAAGCATCTGGTGCGGAAGGATCTGCTACGATGTCTGCAGCGGTTGCAAGCATAAAATCTTCACCAACTTCTTTATATCCTCCTTTCATGTTTTCTCTAAGAGAACCAATACCACGAGAAGAAACCCCAAGAGTTACTCCATCTTTGAGGAGAGATTCTGCAATCTTACCCATTGGAGTTGAAAGAATTTGCGCTTTTCCTACAAAATTATTTCCTTCTTGCGCCAAAGAAACAATTTTATGTGAAACACGATCAAGATTTACAGTTGGACCATCTGGATGCCCAAGTTCTCCAAGAGCACGACCTTTTTGAACATAGTTTTCATTATATCTTTTTACCTCCCTTTCCATAATGGAAAAGGGATACATTCTTCCATTTCGATTTACGCACTCGCTCTGAAGAAAAATTCCCTGAATGTAGAGAGATTTTTTGCCATTTACGCTTTCCGTAATGACTTCTACTTTTTCGATTTCTTCTCTGATTAGTTTCATTTTCTTAGTTGGTAAGTCCTACTTTAGCAGCTTTCACTGATGCAGATGATGCCCAAATAACATAAGATGCTGGTTTCTCTAAAAATTCTATAGTTGCGTTTGGCATTGTAAAAGTTGCAGTATCTGCAGCACCTACAGTACTTGCAATACTGACTGTAGCAACACCTCCAGAACCATTATACAATCTCACGCAAGTTGCATCAGAGATACTTGATCCAGCTCCAGCACTAGTACCAAGAGCAACTTCTGTTGCTATTATTTTTGTTCTTTGCATCTTTATGATAAAGTTCTATAATAGTTATTTATTTATTACTCTTCTTCTGATTCCAAGTCTGCAAATAAAGTTGATGCTACTTGTGGCTTGAATTCATCAACTTTTTCCGCTGCTTTAGCAAATAAAATTTCTTTGATTTTATCGCTGATTTGAGACGGCGATTCATCAGCAACAATCATATCCATTAAATCATCCATAATTTTGTATGTTTAAATTTGTATTATTTATATCTCTGCGCCTTTGGGCATAGGAGGTTCTGTTGCTCCTGCATCTATTGATTGATCAATTGGCACTTGGCCAGAAGCACCATTAATGGAATCTGCAGGTAAAGGTTCTCCAGTTGCTGGATCAACAGGAGCATTTGGATCTGGAATTTTACCCTCTTCAATTTCTTTTTGAATAATCATATCTTGCTCAACAATTTCCTGATCAGTTTGGCGTAAAATTTTACGTCTTACATAATCTTGAGAGTAGTATTTACCAACATATGGTTCAGCAGTTGCAACAAGATTGAGTCTTTCAGTGAGAAGTTCAGCTTCTTTTAGTTCCGAGAAGTGGTTATCATATAGGAAATCAAATTGAATATGCTCACTCATTTTATCCCAATCTTCTGGAGTGATGATATTTTTTAAAATGAGTTGAGTTTTTAACATGTCTGCAAACATATTTGCAAATCTTTTTCTCAATCTTCCAACAAATTTTGTGAATTTTAGTTCATCTCTAAGAATTTCAGAAGAGCGTCCAAGATTAAATCCACCTTCTCCACCAATTCTTGTGCTTGGGACATTCAAAGAACGATACAACTTTTCTTGAAAATACTTAATATCTGTAATTTCTCCAAGATTTTGACCACCAGGAAGTGTAGTAATTTCAGTTCCTCTGCCACCTTCGCGGCGAGGTAGCCAGAAATCCTCAAGCATACTCATAAATTTCTTATCATCTCGAATTTCTCCAGTAGATGCATCATATACAAGTTTGTTACGATAACGCATCATAACATCGCGAAGATATTGTTCTGCTTTTACTTTGGGAAGATTTCCTACATCAATGTAAAAAATTCTTCTTTCTGGTGCTCTTGATAATCTGTAAATCACAAGAGAATCCTCAATCATACGAAGTTGATTGAGAGATTTAATACCTTTATGTAAATATGAAAGAACTGTCCCTTTATTTCTATCTACAATTCCAGATGTGCAATACGTAATTGCATCTCTTGCTATTTTTATTCCTCCTCCAGCAGATCCATTTCCACCACCACCTACTGGTGCAGTAGTAATTGCCTTTGGATTGTAAATGAAATATTCTTCAATTTCAGGAAATTCATAATCCATTGGATTATCAGTTTTGTTTACAACTGGAAATCCTCTTTTATTTGAAGAATCTTTATTAATTTTTTGCCTAACATAACGCATTTTTAGAGCGTCAATATAACGAAGTTCTTGTATTCCTTCTTGTGGTTTTTTAAGATCTATAACTTTATGGTAATAAAGTCTACCATCAACATACCAATTTCTATAGATCTCGTGAGATTTTTTATTAAAATCCAATAATTCTAAGATATACTTAAACTCTTCTCTAATTTTTCTTTTAATCCCATCACTAGCATTTAAATTTGATAACTCAATTTCTACTGGAGTATCGTATGTATCAGATACAATTGCTTCGTTGACAATATCTTCAATAGCACTATCCACTTCTGGATGCAATGCCATTTCTCGGTATCTTTTAATTAAATCAAATTCTGTCCTATAAACACCCTCAATATCAACATACGAACCAAAAAAACCACTAGTCAGATAATGGTCAACCCCATCCTCATTGTTGGGTGGGATGGGGGAGACGACATTAGGTGACAGTGATTCTTTATTATCAATAGAGAAACCAAAGAGTCTTGCCATGAATAAAGAAAGAAATATACTCCTCTATTTATAGCAGAGACTGAGGACCATCATTAATTTCAAAGTATTGAACTTGGAATTCAACAGTAAATTCTTCAATAGTGTCTGAACTATCGTATGAAAGATCAATCTGAGAAACATTGGTTGGGAAAATATCATACATTTTGTATGATCTCAGAACAGTTGCTTGACCATCTCCAGTTGCACTGAATCCAGGTCCTTTTGCTGTTACAGAGTTAATAACCTTCGTTCCTTCTTTTTGATTGCTTCTTCCAAGTTGATAAACAGTAGCATTCTTCATGTATGAAGTTGGGTTTGTTGCTCCAGTTGCGTTGTCTAACTTGCTAAGAAGATTCATCCATGCCTCAAAACCATGTCTCAGTTTGAAGTCCTCATCATTGATGATAGTTACTGTCCAGGTATCAAAGGTTCTGTCTCCAGCAACCTTTAAAATACGACCTCTGAAAGGAACATCAATTGGGGCAACGTTAGATGCTGGTAATGCAGCTGCCTTACAAAGGAAACGGAAATCGGTTTTAGATTCTGTATCCCAAATTCCTGCAATTTCAGAGGGGAAATCATCTAAAGAAACTTCAAATAGATTGGGTCTGGCGCCTCCGCCTGCAAGTCTTGTCTTGAAGGCGGAGATATTTTTGATTGATGGTCTGTTAGTGGAATCAGCCATTTTAAGTTCCTCCTGTTGTAATTAATTTATGATTCTATTAAACTCTACCAGCTACTTCTTCAAAGCTGACTCCAGTTCTGGTAGCAACAAAGGTCAATGTTACATAGTTAATGGATTTTGCTGGCTTCAGATAAATATCAGCTCTAAATTCATTATTATCAATGATGTCAGGAGTGTTATTTGTTTCATCACAAACAACCAGGAATCCATAAAGACCTCTCTTTGCTTGAACCTCGCGGAGGTAAGGTTCAACAATATTGATGAAGTTTGCTCTCGTGATTTCATCATTAAGTTCAAAGAGTTGTGCCTGTGCGCTTCTCTCAAGTGCCTGCTCAACCGTTAAGAACAGTCTGCGGACGTTAATTCTATCAAATGCTGAAGCATATCCTAGAGCAGTTTTATCACCAAATAGCAGTGTTCCAATTCCAGGTTGTGTTATGATTGCATTAATTCTCTGAGGATAGAGTTGATCTCTTTGTGCCTTTGATGGATTATATGCAAGTTTAATAGCATTATTCAGAATTCCTCTTTGCTGACCTGCAGGTGAGAACCAAGGATATGCAAAGATTGAAGTTCTTACGCACATTCCAGCAATATCAGCATTACATGGAATAAATCTAAACTTGTTATTAAATCTATCGTAGGTATACTTGTAACCAGTATCAAATACCGCGTATGAAGACGAAGGCATTGAACTGAAGAATTCAATGATATTGTCAGTTTGAGTATCACTATTTGTAATGTCAACAACATCTGCTCTGTGTGGAGAGATCATTGCCATACAATCTTTTCTATCCTCTGCAATTGCAATAAGCTCTTGAGCTTTTGCTTGAGACTCAAACTTGTTCCCAAGTCCTGGTCCCATGATTAAGTAATCTAGAGGAACATCATCTCTATTTTCAAACTTTCTATATGCAGTAATTAAGTCTCCAAGAGTTGCCAGTAATCCTCCCTCGTTATTCTCTCCTGAATAATCTTTACCACCTCCCAGAGTATAGTTAACGTTACCCATTACACTAAAAGTAATGTCCTGAGCGGGTTGATTCCAAAGTTGATCACTAAGATCTCCAAGGGTATACTGAGCACCACCAAAAGCGCCCATTTCTACAGTATCACTGAATCCAGATCTGTAAACAGTTTCTGAAGGAACGCCATTATCTGAAGGATTATCTCCAGCATAAAGGTAATCTGAATAGCGAGCAAGGTAATCTTTCCACCAGATTTTCTGTGGAGCATTGACTGCAGAAGTTGCGTCACTTGCCTTAGAAAGATTTACATGCTTTTCAAGTAAAGCACCTTTAATTCCACTTACAGTTCCAAGATCATCAATGACTGCAATATGCATTGCATCATTTCTTGAATTTCTATCTCTCGCCCATTGAGTTGTGACTGGTTTTGGTGCAATAGATCTCCAAAGAATATTGGTATTTTGCAATCTAATGTATTGTTGATCATACCAATCTTTTGCACTTTCAACTTGGAAAGTTGAAATACCAGTAATAGAAGTTGTTCCTTCTCCTACATTTGTAAGAGTTACACTATTTCCTGGTCTAAATGCTGTTGTTTGGTTTTTATCAGCATAGTTAATGTAAATTTCAGAAGCTGCAATTGCAACATTTCTTGTAAAACTTACAGCAACTCCAGTTCTAATATTTGCAACTGTAGAACCAATTGTAACAAAAGTTCCTCCAACAGAAACAACAACTGCCGAACCATAAACATCGGAAGTGCTTGAACCAAGGCCAACAAGAGAAATAATGTCATTTGGCGCAACATCGAGAGTTGAGTTTACATAAACTCGGTTAGTGACTCCAACTCCACTTGCACCTTCATTGTATGCACTAGTTGTTTTTCTTACAGTTTGAATTTCTGTAAAAGGATCTCTTACTCTTGTAGTAATCTTAATTTCAAGATTTGTTCTATCTACTACTGTTGTAATTCCAGTAATAATCCCTTTAAGAACACCGTTAAAAGTTGCAGACTGTCCTCTTCCTGGTAGTTTTTGGTTATTTAGTTTGAAGCTAATTCCAGCACCAACAGAAATTCCACTTCCTACTTGAGTTAAATTATCAGTTTTAATTCCAATAATTTGATCTGCTTTATCGTCAATAAAAGCAACCTTTAAGTTGTTTGCCCATGTTCCTGGGTTTTTTGCAACAAAGATGTAATCGGCAATGTCATCTGCCCAATTTGCTTCATAATCTTCAAAATTTTTGATAATTACGTCATCAGTACCAATACCAGTACTAATTGCGTTTGCGTTATTAAGATTATCGCCAGAACATCTAACAACCTTAAGAACGCCACCATAAGATAGGAATGATGCAGCACTCATCCAGTATTCGTACTGACCATCAGTAGTTTGTGGTTTTCCAAAAACATTAATTAGTTCATTTTCTGTGGTGATATCAACTGGTTCTTCAACAGGACCTCTTAGGAAGGGACCAGCAATAGCACCAATATTGTCAAGTACATTATCAGCTCTTCCTACTGTTAAATCAACCTCTCTGATAAGTACACCAGGAGATAATTGAGGAGTCGCCATGTTTTTCTCCGTAATCTCAGTTTATCTAAAAAATATTTATAAAAAGCGTTTATTTCATTTGAGGAAACTATGCATGAACATTACCAATCTGGGTATTGCCAATTCGATTGTTTAAATTTTAATTTTCTGCTTTGAATAATTCTTTTTACTGTGCATTCTTTACATTCATATGAATAAGAAGAAGAGTTATATTTATTTTTTCTAGTTCTATAAAATCCATCAATAAGATCTTTAGTTTGATTACAAACTCTACATTCTCTCTCAGTAAGATATAAATGTTCTAATTCAAAATGATCGTCAACATCCATTAGACGTATTCCCACATATAAGACATATCACCATATTCATCAGTTTTCCATACATCTCCATTTGAATCTACAAAAGTTTCATTTTCAAGTCCATCTACAATAAATCCAAAAGGGGACATATCTTGTTCTATTTGGTTTTTTTGTTCTTCATATAATCTTTTTCTCACATCTTGATCTGTCAATTCTTTAAAATAATCTTGAGCAACCAACCAAGCATAAATCACAAGACACATTGCTAGATCATCATGACAACCATCTTCTGCCTCAAACGAATTATTTTTTTGGATAAATGTTGTTAACTCACTTATAACATCGTAATCATTAATAAAAAGTTTATCTTCCTCTATTAATGTTTTTAAATTTAATGAACCAATTTTTTTAACTGTCTTAGACATTTTAACTCCTAACTGAGTCTTTTTGCCTGAAAATCCTTGTCCAACTATTTGCCCCGCTCTTCCTCTCATTGAACACATTAAAATGTTTGTGTATTCAAGATCATAGTGTAAAATGCTTGCCACACTATCACCAACATCATTAACCTCACATAATATAAAAGCATTGTTGTAATTTTTTGCAACTTGATTAATTATTGCAGGAAACATCATATGTTTTATTTCATTATTTCTATATTTTGCGACAAGTTGATGCGGAAATGTAGTTATATCAATCACTGTAAATGCTGAATAGTCTTTTTCCACCCCCCTAGCAACATCAACAGTGATTACATAATCATGTTCTTCTTGGGTTTCGTAATATACGTCTAATCCAGCATTACGCATAAGTGGATTATCATAAACAAGTGTTCTCAATTTACTTGGAGCAATTAATGTATCAACTGATCCTAAAAATTCACATTCAAACTCTACTTTGAATTGTTGTTCTGATGTATTTTTTATTGTTTGTTCTTTCCAATTACTGTCTCTACCAGGAACTTCTGACCAATGAACATCTGTTGGAACGTAGTCATTTTTACCTCTTTCTGCATCATGCCACATTCTATAAAAATGGTTCATACCACGCGGCGTGGATACGATAATAACTTTTGTTGATTGTCCAGATGAAATAGTTGGATAAACAGATGCAAAAAAATCATCTGCAATATGGTTTGGAATGAACGCAAATTCGTCCAAGAATATTACGTTGTAAGATCCTCCTCGGACTGCTGACGCTGAAGTAGAAGCGGCAATAATTTTTGATCCATTATCCAACTCTAAGGACCCTCTATTCCATTGTAGTACGCCTTGCTGCATCCATTTAGGTAAATTCTCATAAGCAAGTTGTAGACGCTGTAAAAGGTCTCTGGCAGTGGATGCTTTGTTTGCCAAAATTGCGATATTTACATTGTCATTAAAAACTGCATAATGTAATAAGTAAGACACTACAGTTGTTGATTTGCCCGTCTGACGGGGCATTTTGCAAATATTAAATCTATTATCGTGGAATCTTTGAATCAATTTTTCCTGAAATGGGTACATTTCAAATGGGACAAGACCATGATCCAGAGAAACAATTTTAATATAATTTCTTGCAAAATATACAGGATCTTCTTTACAATGCAAAAATTCTAAAATTTGATCTTCAGTAAAAGCAATTTGGGTATTTGCTTTTTTTAGATTCGGATTACCTAGATATACACTATCATTTGCTGCCATAATATGCTACCAAAATTTACCATTTAACTTTATTTGCCCAATAAGCAGCACTCATTTTACCTTTTGCAATATTTTTTGCGTGTCTTGTTTTAAATCTATTGCGGCGACTTGCATATTCTTTAGACTCTCCTTCTTTTTTGGGAGAACCTTTCACTCCAAGTTGACCAAAACGGATTAACTTTTCTTTACCACCCTCACAAGCTTTTACTACGTGAGATTTTCCAGTCTCGCCAGAACCATGTGCTTCTGCTTTAGGTTTGTTGCATTTCATTTCAGACTTTTTTGCCTCTGATATTTCAACCTCTTCTCCAAACATTCCCATTGGTTTTACATAATTTTTATTTCCTGGAGACTGAACTTGAATTAAAAGTTGTCCTGGAGGAAGATCTGAAATTCTATAGGATAAAACCCTTGCATCTGGATAAATTTTTTGTATTTCTGCAGTTACATCATTTTTATTTGGTAATGTTACTTGGGGGAAAAACATTCTCAAAGCATAAGTTTTTCCTCTCCAGGTCAACATAACTAAAATGATATTTCCATTTTGTGCCGCAATTCTTGCTTCTTCAATTTTTTCAGAATTTTCTACTTGCTCAGATTTTACACAAGAACCTTTTTCATATTTTTTAGTTCCTTTTTTTCTCTTATATCCATCCCAACATGGACCATCTTCTTTAAGTTCTGATAAAATTTTATCTACCATAGATGGTTCATATTCAGCATTTATATTTCTAATAGCACTATCTCCTTTTCTTACCAAAGGAATTTTTGGTTCTGCTCTTTTTGTTTGTGCTGCTGTTCTTTCTCCTTGAGTAGAACCTTGTTGGGAGAGAGTTCTGATCGCAGAAGAACGCTTTGATTTTCTAATATCTTTTGGATCTATTTTTTCGGGCATTTTCCAATTTTCCTCAACTTTAGATTCTCCACTATTGAGGTAATCTGCAGCAGTATCTAGATACTCCGAAGCTCTGGTAATTTTTGATTGAACCCATGCTTCAATATTTCCTTCGCCTTTTAATTTTTTCTGAAGTTTCTTTATAGCATCTTGAGCGGTTTTTAATTCCGAACGTGCCATTGAATGCTCATGATCCTTTTCTTCTTTTGTGATTTTTTTCTTGTAAATTGGATCTGGTTTTACTAAATCAATAAATTCAAAAAATGGATTTCCATCACAGTCAAGAATAGTTACATCTTCATTAACTTTTTTGTTTGTCGATTTCTTTTCCATTTTTTTAAGTTTTGTATAATAGTTTGGAATTTCATCTAAATGCTGAAGAGCAATTATCTTTGCTGTTGCTTTTGATTTTGTGTGCTCTCCTTCAACTTTAATCCCCATAGACAATTCTTTTTCAATTGTAGAAACATCTACTCCATGCTTTTTTGCAATATCCAATACAGATTTGTGGGATTTTAATTTTGTTGAAGACATTTTATATGATTGGTTCTTATTTTATTTATTTTAAATCTTGGTTTTGTAATTTACCCTTAAGCAATTTGGACAATTCTGCAGTAGAACCTACGAATAATGCATTTGTAACATTTGTTGGTCCTTTGGGAGATTTGACCTCATCAATTTCTTTTAACTTCTTCTGAAGATCAATTAACTTTTCCGTTGCATCTGCTACATTTTTTATTAGTTGCCCAGCAACTTCATAAGCTCTGGGCATTTCACTTTCTTGTGCTAACTCTAGAATTCCATTTAGTGCTTCTTGACCCTTTTCAATAATTGAATAAAGATTTCCTCGACTATACTCATAGTCTCTTTTTAAATCATCCTTATCCAAATTTTCTTCTTTAACTTTTTCAATTTCTGAAGAAGTTATATCTAAACTGGATGATTTAATGTCATCTTCCACATCAAAAGCGTCATTTAATTTGTCAAATTTGTTAGTCATAATTTTGCATTAAAATAATTCATTAAAACCAAAATCATCTCCAATAGGAATTAAAGGATCATCTACAGATCTTACTAATTTGACTTCTGCTCCAGAAACATGATTTGATATTGCAGTTCCATATGCTCCTCTTGTAACCATTAAAGTATTTGAATCTGGAATAGAACTTATCTGTAAAGTCTCGTTATCAATTGTGATATAAGATTTTGCAGTAATCTGTGATGTATCGGAAACTGAAATTTTTCCGTCAGCAATTACAACATCTTTTATCAATGTTGCAATTGCATTATCTGTATAACTTTGAATTGCTTTTGGTGTAGTTGAATAAGTAAGATCTCTTGCAGCATTTGCTGAAGTATATTCGCCAGAAGCATATCCAATAGAAACTTTTTTGATAATGTCTCTGTCGACTCCAGAAATAACTGGACCATAAAGATAAGTTTTTGCAGTGAATCTTAGTGTATAAATTAAAGCTCTACGTGTATTAAAATCACCCTCATAATCATCTCTCATTGAGATATTATCCAACACAATTGGTATATCTTTCTTTTCTCCAATAGTATCTAAAAGATCTACTGTAAGAGTAAATGCTGGTTGGAAATATGGCAAAATTTGCTCTACAATCTGAAGCATATCATCATTAATCTTAGTCATAATACTAAGTTCAAATGACATATTATATGGAACAGGCATATAAACCTTT
>Ga0129333_10004768_pt1 | contig 12693 bp, 11 predicted proteins | sample CPB6_08_DNA_FD_94474 | JGI IMG/M metagenome (GOLD analysis project Ga0129333, IMG submission 94474) | Freshwater to marine salinity gradient microbial communities from Chesapeake Bay, USA - CPBay_Sum_0.6_0.8_DNA | ecosystem: Environmental > Aquatic > Marine > Coastal | place: USA: Chesapeake... | reverse complement strand
GTACTGCATGGGGGCGATGCAGGGAGCCGTCTGCGTGCCGAGCCGGGCGATGCTCGTGTCGGGCCGGTCGCTGTTCCGCGTCCACGAGCACCTCAGGGGTTGCGACACGTGGCCCGAGGCCTTCGAGCGGGCCGGCTACCGGACCTTCGCCACGGGAAAGTGGCACAATGGCAAGGAGTCGCTCGTCCGCTGTTTCGCCGAGGGGAGCCACGTGTTTCTCGGCGGCATGCACGCCCACGTCGGTCTGCCGACGGTGTCGTTCCGCGGTCACGGCGAGCCCGCGCCCGACGCCGCAACCGATCGCCATTCGTCGGCGATCATCGGTGGCGCTGCCGAGGCCTTCGTCGAAGGCCTCGGCGATGAGCCCTTCTTCGCCTGGTGTGCGTTCAACGCGCCGCACGACCCGCGGCAGCCGCAGCCGGTGTTTCGCCGCCGGTACGACGGTCGCGAGCCGCCACCGCCCGGCAACTTCCTGCCCGAGCATCCGTTCGACAATGGCGACCTCACGGTCCGCGACGAGAAGACGCTGCCACGGCCACTGTCGCCACGGCGGATTTCGGCGGAACTCGCCGACTACTACGCGCTCATCGAAGGGATGGACGACCAGGTCGGCAGGGTGCTCGCGGCCCTCGAGAAGAAGGGTCGCCTCGACGACACGCTCGTGCTCTTCGCCGCTGATCAGGGGTTGGCACTCGGCAGCCACGGGCTTCTCGGAAAGCAGAATCTCTACGAACACTCCATGCGCGCGCCGGCGGTGCTGACCGGCCCCGGCGTGCCAGCTGGCCGCCGGGTGGATGCCCTGGCCTACCTCTTCGACCTGACAGCCACGCTCGGCGACCTCGCCGGCGTGCCGGCTCCGACCGACAGCGAGGGACGGAGTCTGGCGCCGGTCGTGCGGGGCGCTCAGCCGGCGATTCGCGATTCGCTTCTGCTCGCGTACAAGAACGTCCAGCGGGCCATCGTCACCCCCGACTGGAAACTGATCGACTATCCGCGGTCGCAGGTGACGCAGGTCTTCGAGGTCGCGGGCGACCCGGGCGAGCAGCGGGATCGCGCCGCGGATCCCGCCGTGGCCGATCGCCGCCGCGACCTCGAGGACCGCCTGAACGCGGCCCGGGTGGAGGCGGGCGATCCGACGGCGCCACGGAAGGACGACCGGCCGCCGAATGTCGTCGTCGTGCTCATCGACGACCTCGGCTACGGCGACATCGGCCCGTTTGGCGCCACGAAGCAGAAGACGCCGAACCTCGATCGGATGGCCCGCGAGGGGATGAAGCTCACGAGCTTCTACGCGGCGCCCGTCTGTTCGGTGTCGCGAGCCCAGCTGCTCACGGGCTGCTACGGGGTGCGGATCTCTGTGCCGGGGGTGTTTTTTCCGGCTGGAAAAAACGGTCTCAATCCCGCCGAGGTCACGGTTGCGGAGCGGCTGCAGCCGCTCGGCTACGCGACCGCCTGCTTCGGCAAGTGGCATCTCGGCGACCAGCCCATGTTTCTTCCCTGCCACCAGGGTTTCGATCACTACCTCGGCATTCCCTACTCCAACGACATGCAGAGGGTAAGCCGGGAGACGGGCGAGAGCGTGGTGCCGCTCGTCCGCGATGACCGCGTCGTCGAACTGCTCACCGACGAGATGCAGCGGGGCATCGTGGAGCGGTGCACCGACGAGGCGGTCGCCTTCATCCGCGAGGGGAAGGCGAAGCCATTCTTCCTCTACGTGCCGCATACGGCGGTCCACGTGCCGATCTTTCCGGGGGAACGGTTTCGGGGAAGAAGCGGCAATGGCCGGTTTGGCGACTGGGTCGAGGAGGTTGACTGGAGCGTGGGCAGAATCCTCGACACTCTCCGCGACGAGGGGATCGCCGAGCAGACACTCGTGATCTTCACCAGTGACAACGGTCCCTGGGCCGTGAGGGGGCGGGACGGCGGTTCTGCCGGACCGCTCCGCGGCTCCAAGGCGAGCACCTGGGAAGGGGGCGTGCGTGTGCCCTCGATCGCCTGGTGGCCAGGCCGGGTGCCAGCCGGAGCCGAGTGCGACGCGTTTGCCGGCACGATCGATCTCCTGCCGACGTTCGTCGCACTTGCCGGCGGCGAGGTGCCCCCGCAGCCGGTGATCGACGGCCGCGACATCTCGGACCTGCTCATGGGCACCCGTCACGAGCCGGTCCGGGAGGCGCACTACTACTTCAAGGGAACGGCGCTCCAAGCCGTCCGCGACGACCGGTGGAAGCTGGCCATCGCGCCGCAGCCAGACGGGGAGCGGGACGGCGCGGGCGCTGGCAAAGAGGAGCATGCGTCGCTGGAAAGGCCGAGGCTCTATGACCTCGCGGTCGACGTCGGCGAGACAACGAACGTGGCGGCCGACCATCCCGACGTCGTCGCGAGGCTTCGCGCCCTTGCCGAGCGGACGGCCGCGGAACTCTGCGGGGCTCAACCGCCGGGGCGGCGTCCGCCCGGAAGCGTGGACAACCCCGTGTTTCTCTACCCCGTCGTCGAGGAGTCGGCCGAGGAGAAGCAGCCCGCGCGGCCGCGGGCAAGAAAGCCTGCAGCCTGACCGACGCGCGGTCCCGGGTGAGCGGGTATTCTTGGGCGGCCTCGGCCCGCGGTGGGCCGGGACGGCACGATGGAATGCGAGGCAGGGGGAACCATGGCGTCCGATCGCGAACCTCGACAGCCTGGCGACGGCACGGCCGCCAGCCCGGTGGGCCTGGCTCTGTTCTGGGTCTATGTGGCCCTCTACGGCGGATTCATGGCGCTGGTGCTCGTGCGGCCCGACCTGCTCTCGCTGCGGCCGTTCGGCGGCGTGAACCTCGCGATCGTCTACGGCATGGGGCTGATCGCCGCCGCCTTCGGGCTGGCGGTCGTCTACATGGTCCTCAGGGCAGGACGCTGAGCGAGTCGCCGCCATGATCCACCAGACCTCGTTCGTCGCCGTGGCCATCTTCGCCGCCTTCGTGCTCGGCGTGCTCGGGCTCTCGTTCTGGCTGGGGCGCAAGGGCCAGTCGGCCAGTGGCTACTATGCCGCGCACGGCCAGATCCACTGGTTCGTCAACGGGATCGCCTTTGCGGGCGACTACCTCTCCGCCGCGTCGTTCCTCGGCATCTGCGGGATGATCGCCTTCTCGGGCTACGACGGCTTCCTCTATTCGATCGGCTTCCTCGCCGGCTGGATCGTGGCCTTGTTCGTGATCGCCGAGCCGATCAAGGCGCTTGGCACGTTCACGTTCGCCGACGCCCTCGACAGCCGGTTCAACAGCCGCGGCATCAAGCTCGCCGTGGCCATCTCGACGCTGGTGGTGAGCGTCTTCTACCTGATCCCGCAGATGGTCGGCGCGGGGTCGCTGATCAAGCCGCTGCTGGGCCTGCCTCACGAGGCGGGCGTGATCCTCGTGGGTGTGACGGTCACGCTGATCGTGGTCACGGCGGGCATGGTCTCGACCACCTGGGTGCAGTTCATCAAGGGCTCGCTGCTCGTCTTCTTCTGTGGCGTGCTCACGGTGCTGATCCTGGGCCGGGGCCTGGCCGTGAACGCCGGTCGGGCCGGCGCGGAGAACCTGAGTCCGCAGGTGAAGACCGTGAAGCCCGACGGCACCGTGCTCGTCGACGGTGTGCCGCAGTCGAAGGATCACGACCTGCGGCCCGTGGGCACGATCCTGCGGTTGCCGGAACAGTTTGGCGACGCGCGGTCGACCGGGCCGCTCGGGCCACTGGCCTATCTCTCCGCCCTCGAAGACTCGACGATCGTCACCTGGTCGTCGAAGAAGCACGCCGACGCCGACGGCACGCACACGACCTACACGCCCGTCGAGAAGCGTGGCAGCGATCTGCTCAAGCCTGGGGGCTATTTCAAGGGGCTCACCACCGGAAAGCTGGCCGATCGGCTCGACTTCGCGAGCCTGATGCTGGCCCTGTTCTGCGGCACGGCGTCGCTGCCCCACATCCTGATCCGCTACTACACCGTCAAAGACGCCGCCGCCGCCCGCAAGAGCACGGTGGTGGGCATCGCCGCGATCGGCGTCTTTTACGTGCTCACGCTCTATCTCGGCCTCGGGGCGATGACGTCGGGCGGCCTCGACCCCACCGACACCAACATGGCGGCGCCCCTTCTGGCCAAGAGCTTCAGCGACACGCTGTTTGCGGTGATCTCGGCAATCGCGTTCACGACCGTTCTCGGCACGGTCAGCGGCCTGATCATGGCAGGCAGCGGCGCGGTGGCCCACGACCTCGTGGAGAACGTCTGCGGCGTGCGGATGAACGACCACGAGAAGATCCGCTGTGGCAAACTGGCGGCGGTCGGCCTGGGGATCGTGGCGATGGTCCTCGGGATCCTGTTTCGCAACTTCAACGTGAGTTTCCTGGTCGGCTGGGCGTTCAACATCGCGGCCAGCGCGAACCTGCCGGCCCTGGTGATGCTGCTGTTCTGGCCGCGGACGACGCGGCAGGGGATCATCGCGGCCGTCACGGTGGGTATGCTGTCGTCGCTCGCGTGGATCCTCCTGTCGGCCGACACGTTCGAGAAGGTCTACGGGCTCCCGCGGGAGATGGCCCTCACCCCGTTCAGCCAGCCGGGCCTGGTGACGATCCCGCTGGGATTCCTGGTGCTTGTCATGGTCTCGCTGCTCACCCCGCCGCCAACCCGTTCCGCTTCCTCCCGCCGCTGACTGCCGATGCCCCGCAAGAAGCCCGCCCCGCCCCGCCGCGAGGTGATCGCCTGCACCGCCGCCCACCTCCCGGCGATCCAGGCGATCTACAACGACGCAATCCTCAACTCGACGTCGCTCTACGAATACGAGCCTCGAACGGACGAGGTGATGCGGCAGTGGTTCGAGGACCGCCAGCAGGCTGGCATCCCGGTGCTGGGCATCGAATGGGAGCCCGGCGTGCTCGCCGGCTTCGCCACCTGGGGCCCGTTCCGGCCGCGGGCGGCCTACAAGTATTCGATCGAGCACTCCGTCTACGTGGACGAGCAGTTCCGGGGCGAAGGCGTGGGGCGGCAGCTGCTTCAGGCGCTGATCGTGGCCGCGAAGAAGCGAGACATCCACATGATCATCGCTGGCATCGACGCCACGAACGTGGCGAGCGTGGCCCTGCACAGTTCGCTCGGCTTCCGCTGCTGCGGCACGGTTCGCGAGGCCGGCTTCAAGTTCGGCCGCTGGCTCGACCTCGAGTTCTGGCAGCTGATCCTGCCGACGCCGACGAATCCCACGGACGGGTGACACCGGTTCGGGTGACTCGCTGTACGCCGGCTCCTGCTCACGGCCGCCGCGCGTGGCTCGGAGCTGCCAATGCCCCATCGCCGGACGTTCGCGTCGGGCATCATGCCCGACGCTCACTGCATGTCCGCTGCGCTACGCCATCCTGGCTCCGCTTGCTCCCGTAGCCCGGCTCCGGGGCACCGGCAGCCCCTCGCTGAGTTCGTGTCCGGCACGTAGGTGCAGGTTGTCAACCTTCACAGGAATCCCGCGGCGGCTCGGGGCCACCAACGGACCGTCTCGCGGCCTGACTTGGCAGTGTGAGGTCGAATGAGCGGCGTGCCGACGGTCGCAGAAAACAGCAGTCGATTCCGTTGCGCAAGACGGTATCACCGCCGCGCCTCGGCGGGTATCCTCTCCGCATGCTCACACTTCCACGATTCACGTTCGGCGTCGGTGACCGGTTTGCGCACCAGGCCGAGGCCCAGCTCGCCGCGTTCGAGCGGCTCGCCGCGGACGGCGTCGTCGTCTCCCCGGTGTGGAACAAGTCGAACCGCGAACACTGCTTCATCGGCAGCGCGCCGGCGAGCGTCCGGGCCGCCGCCAGCGCCGCGGTGACATCGCGGAAGTGGCCGCATCCATGGTTCGTCGACGCCGACCACATCCGCCTCGACACGGTCGACAGGTTTCTCGACTCGAGCGATTTCTTCACGATCGACGTCGCCGATTCGATCGGTAAGCCGGCCACCGACGCCGACGTTGCGGCGTTCCTCGCCAAGCACCCGGAGCTCACCGGCCCGCTCTCGATTCCGGGCATCACGGCGCCGATTCCGCTCTCCGCGGAGACGTCGGCCACGGTTGCCCGCAGCTACCTGCTCGCCTGCCGGGAGGCCGGCGAGATCTTCCGTCACATTCGCTCGAAGCGGGGTGACGGTGTCGCCATCGAAGTGAGCATGGACGAGACCGATACGGCACAGACGCCGCCGGAGTTGCTCGTGATTCTGGCGATCCTCGCCGACGAAAGAGTGCCAGTGCAGACGATCGCGCCCAAGTTCACGGGCCGGTTCAACAAGGGCGTGGACTACGTCGGTGACCTCGCCGGGTTTGAGAAGGAATTTTCCGACGACGTGGCCGTGCTGGCCTTCGCGGCGAATCGCTATGGGCTGCCGCAAAACCTCAAGCTCTCCGTCCACAGCGGCAGCGACAAGTTCTCGCTCTATCCGATCATCCGCCGGATCGTGGAGCGGACCGGTGCCGGGCTCCATCTCAAGACGGCCGGTACGACCTGGCTGGAGGAGATGATCGGACTGGCCGAGGCGGGCGGTGACGGCCTGGCGCTCGCCAAGGAGATCTACGCCTACGCCTACGAACACGTGGATGAGTTCTGCGCACCCTACGCCACCGTGATCGACATCGACCGGGCGAAGCTTCCCGCGCCGGCAGAGGTGGCCCGGTGGAGCGGAGCGCAGCTGGCGGCCGCCCTGCGGCACGTGCCCGCAAACCCCGCCTTCAATCCACACATGCGGCAGCTCGTGCACGTGTCGTTCAAGGTGGCCGCCAAGCAGGGGAAGCGATACCTCGACCTGCTCGTCGCCAACCGCGACGTCGTGGCGAGGCAGGTGACCGAGAACATTTATGACCGACACCTGCGGCCGCTGTTCGCGTCCACAGAGGTACGCGCGTGAAGTCGGCGCTCACGATCTGCCTGGTGCCGGAAGCGCGGCGCGGGCCGTTCGTGGTACACGATGGCCTGGCGGCGGGATGCCGGATGGCCGTCGAGCATGGGTTCGACGGCGTCGAGATCTTTCCGGCCGACGCCGGAGAGGTGGCGGCTTCGCTCGTGCGGCCGCTCCTGGAGACCCATGGCCTGAGCCTGGCGGCCGTCGGCACCGGGGCCGGCTGGGTGAAGCACGGCCTTTCACTCTGCCACGTCGATGCAGACGAGCGGCTGCGGGCGCGGGCCTTCATCGCCTCGATCGTCGATGCGGCGGGCGGCCTCGGGGCGCCGGCGATCATCGGTTCGATGCAGGGCCGGACCGGCGGGGCCGTGTCCCACGAGGCGGGGTGTTCCATGCTGGCCGATGCCCTCGGCGAACTCGGAGCTCTGGCCGCGAGCCATGGCCAGCCGCTTCTCTACGAGCCGCTCAACCGCTACGAGACCGACCTCTTCAACCGGCAGCTGGACGCGGCCGCGTTCATCGAAGCCAACGGCCTCGATACCGTCAAGCTCCTCTGCGATCTGTTTCACATGAACATCGAGGAGGAGAACGTCGCCGGGACGCTCGTGGCGTGCGGACGACGTGTAGGGCACGTCCATTGGGCCGACTCCGACCGCCGGGCGATGGGGTTTGGCCACACCGACGCGGGTCCCATCGTGGCGGCTTTGCGGGCGATCCAGTATGAAGGCTGGCTGTCGGCCGAGGTCTTTCCTCTGCCAACGGCTTCCGAGGCTGCGGCCCGCACGATCGCGAGCCTCCGTCGGCACCTCACGGCCTGACCCAGCGGAGACCCTGCGATGCTCAACGGCCCCCTGCTCCACCCCGATATCCTCCGCGTGCTGGCCCGTTCGGGTCATCACTCGAAGGTGCTGATCGCCGACGGCAACTACCCGGCCCTCAACAAGCGGGGTCCGCGGGCGGAGCTCGTTTCGCTCCAGCTCGTGCCGGACGTGCCCACCGTGGCACAGGTGTTCCAGGCCGTGCTTGCCGCCGTGCGGATCGACGAGGTGGTCACGATGGGCGTCGACCGGGCCGACTCCTACGCCGCCGCCACACCCGGCGATCCGCCGGTCTGGGCGGAGTATCGGCGGATTCTCGTTGCGGCCGCGTCGCCCTGCGAACTGACCCCGATCGTGAAGTGGGATTTCTACGCGGCCGTGGCCTCCGATGACCACGTGCTCACCATTCAGACCGCCGACACGCAGCCCTGGGCCAACCTGCTCCTGTCCGTGGGATGCCGGACGTTTTCGTGAGAGGAGCACCATGAAGACCAGACCGCTTGGCACGACCGGCCTCCAGGTGCCGATCCTCTCCTTCGGGGCGAGTTCACTCGGCCAGGAGTTTCGCTCGGTCACGCTCGACGAGGCGGTCGGCAGCGTGAAGGCGGCCCTCGACGGTGGCCTGAATCTGATCGACACGAGCCCCTTTTATGGCCGCGGCATGAGCGAGGTGCTGCTCGGCGTTGCCCTCAAGACGATCCCCCGCGACGAGTACCTCCTCTGCACGAAACTCGGCCGCTACGACCTTGGCCACTTCGACTTCTCAGCGAAGCGGGTGGCCGAGAGCGTGGACGTGTCGCTTCATCGGCTCGGCAGCGATCACCTCGACATCATCCTCTGCCACGACATCGAGTTCGTGCCGATGCAGCAGATCGTGGACGAGACGCTGCCCGCCCTGCGGAAGGCCAGGGAGCAGGGGAAGGTTCGCTTCATCGGTTTCAGCGGGTATCCCCAGAAGATCTTCCGGTTCGTCTGCGAGCAGGCCGACGTCGACTGCGTGCTCAACTACAACCAGTACACGCTCCAGAACACGCGGTTCGCCGACGAGACCATTCCCTGGCTGAAGGCCAGGGGCATCGGTGTGATGAACGCGGGACCCTTCAGCGCCCGGTTACTCACCGACGCCCCCCTGCCCCACTGGCTCAAGGAGCCCGAGGAGGTGAAGGCGGCGGCGCGAAAGGCGGCCGACCTCTGCCGGGAGCGCGGGTCGTCGATCGCGAAGCTCGCCCTGCAGTTCTCGATCGCTAACCCCGATATCGCTACCACGGTGGCGGGCAGCGCCAACCCGGCGAATGTCCGCGAGTGGGCGAAGTGGGCTGCCGAACCACTCGACGAGAGCCTGATCCACGACGTGCGGGCGATCTTCGCCGCAGTGAAAAACGTCGGTCACGTCGAGGGATTGCCCGAGAACAACTGAACCCCACTGCTCAGCGAGCCGCTGCCCGAGCCGCCATCGTACCGCTTACGCGGTTACGCTTCCGGAAAGAAAAAGCCCAACGGCGTACGCCATGGGGACTGAACGTCGATCACCACCATGCGCATCGACTGCCACCAACACTTCTGGAACTACTCGGCCGCGGAGTATCCGTGGATCGGTCCGGGCATGGAGCGGCTCGCCCGCGACCACCTTCCGACCGACCTCGCGCCGCTGATCGCGGCCGAGGGGATCGACGGATCCGTGGCCGTGCAGGCCCGGCAGAGCATGGAGGAGAGCCGCTGGCTGCTCGATCTCGCGGCGGCGCATCCGCTCGTCAAGGGCGTGGTGGGCTGGGTGGATCTGCGGAGCGACCGGGTGAGCGACGACCTCCACGCGCTGGCGGCGAACCCGAAGTTCGTCGGCGTGCGGCACGTCGTGCAGGATGAGCCCGACCCGCGATTCGTGTTGGGGACCGCGTTCAGCCACGGCCTGCGGCAGCTCCACCAGCATCGCCTCACGTATGACCTGCTCCTCTACCCGAACCAGTTGGCCGCCGCGATCGAACTTGTGGCGCTGCTCCCAGAACAGCCGTTCGTCGTCGATCACCTCGCGAAGCCGCGGATCGCCGCCGGGGAGATCGAGGGCTGGGATCGTGATATCAGGGCGATCGCCCGTCATGAGAACGTCTGCTGCAAGGTGTCGGGAATGGTGACGGAGGCTGCCCGCTCCGGCTGGAAGCGGGAGGACTTCACGCCCTACCTCGATACCGTGCTCGATGCCTTCGGGCCGGAGCGGCTGATGTTCGGCAGCGACTGGCCGGTCTGCCTGATCGCCGGGGACTATGCGGAGGTGGCGGCGATTCCCCGGGAGTATTTCGCCAGACTCTCCGCCACCGAACAGCGGATGATCTGGGGCGGCACGGCCGCGCGATTCTACGGATTGATGTGACGCACCGCCGCCGCGGCGGCCAAGGAGACACCATGCAGGCCCTGCTGCTCGAACGGCCACAGTCGTTCCGGTTCATCGACGTGCCAGAGCCCGGTTCGCCCGGCGCTGGCGAGGCGCTGGTTCGCGTCGAGGCTGTCGGCATCTGCGGCACCGACTACGGCGGCTATCTCGGCACGATGCCATTCTTCAGTTACCCGCGGATTCCCGGGCACGAACTCGGCGTCGAGGTGGTGGAGGTCGGCGCGGGAGTGACGAACGTGAAGCCCGGCGACCGGTGCTGCGTCGAGCCGTACATCAACTGCCAGGCGTGCCATTCCTGCATTCGGGGACTGACCAACTGCTGCGCGCATCACCAGACGCTCGGGGTGCACTGCGACGGCGGTCTGCGGCGGCTGTTCACGGTGCCGGCCCGCAAACTCCATCCGTCGCCGCGGCTCTCTCCCGCGCAGAACGCACTTGTCGAGACGCTCGCCATCGGCTGCCATGCGATTGATCGTGCAGCCCCGAAGCCTGGCGATACGGTGCTCATCATCGGGGCGGGGCCGATCGGCCTCTCGGCCCTCGAGTTTGCCAAGGTCGCCGGGGCACGCGTGATCGTGATGGACATGGTTCCCACGCGGCTCGACTTTGTCCGTACGGCGATGGGGGTGACCGACACGCTGCTGGCCACGGGCACGCCCGACGACGAGGAGCAGGTGAGCCGGATCACGGACGGAAGGATGTGCGAAGTCGTCGTGGATGCCACCGGCAGCGCCGCGAGCATGGGGGCGGCTCTGGCCGTCTGCAGCTTCGGTGGCCGGTTGGTCTATGTCGGCATCACCCAAGGGGAGGTTGCGTTCCCCCATGCACCCGTGATGCATCGCCGGGAACTCACGATTCTCGCGAGCCGCAATGCCCTGTCGCGGGATTTTTCCAGGATCATCGGCCTGATCGAGGATGGTACGATCGATACCCGCCCCTGGATCACCCACCGGCTTTCCTTCGCGGAGTTGCCCGCGGCATTCCCGGGTTTGCTCTCGCCCGCGAGCGGCGTGATCAAGGCGGTGGTCGAGATGCCCTCCTGAGGCTGTAGCCATGGCGCGTCGCGCGGAGCCAGAGCCTTCCACGTCGCGGACCGTGGCCATCGTCGCCGCTCTACTGCTGGCCGTGCTCGCGGCCGCTGCGTGGTGGTTTTGGCCAAAGAGCACGCAGGTGCCGCAGACTGTGGCGCTCGCCAAGAGCCTGCTCGACAATGGCGGCAAGCCCGACAAGCAGGCAATTCGCCAGCTGGTGATGAGCGTCGATCGGATGCCCCGCGACGACCTCTACCAGCTCTGGCTGGCGGTGGGCGAGGAGTGGCGGCGGCTGCGGCAGGCGGCGATCGACCGCTACTTCACGGCGCCGGCTACCGAGAAGCCGCAGTTGCTCGACGAGGAGATCGAGCGGCTCAAGGCGCTCCGCGAACTCATGATCGCCCTCAACCCGCAGGCGAACCCCGACGACGATCCGCGGATGCCCCGGGAGGGCGGGCGTGGTCGCCGTGGCCGAGGCAACGACCCGAATGCCAAGCCGCTGGACGAGGCGGCCCGCAAGGCCGCTGCCGATCGCCGAGCCGTTGTCGAACGGTACGAGGAGGCCCTTGCCACGCACGCAAAGTCGCGGAGGATCTCACTGCCGACGTTTCGCTAACTCCAGCCCTGCGTGGCACAGGCTTTCAACCTGTGTCGCGTCGCTCGGGGCTTCCCGTGCCCTCTCGCTGGATGGACGAAGCGCGAGATCCGTGATCAGGATGGGCAGGGACTGAAGTGCCTGCGAAAGATCCGTCCACTGCTGTCGCGGCTGCAGAAGGTGGGTACGGAAGGTGGCCGAGCCGGCAATCGCCGGCTGTTCATGGATCACTCCTGTGCATTGATCCTGATGTCACTCTTCAGCCCGGCGATCGAGGGTTGTCGTGACCTCCAGCGAGCATGCACGCTCGACAAGGTCCGCAAGCGACTTGGCGTGAACCGCGCATCCCTTGGGTCTCTGTCAGAGTCGGTCGCGATCTTCGACCCGTCCCCGCTCAAGGAGATCGCGGCGGAACTCTCGTGGAAGCCCAAGGCCAAGGGTAAGCATCTCTCGGGCTACCGGCTGCACACGCGCTTCGAGGTGCTCAGCGGCAAGGCTGTGCGGATCAATGCCACCTCGGCGAGCCCCAAGGGGGATGCCGATGAGCGGGCCGTGTTGCAACGAAGGATCGATGCCGACCGCTGCTACATCGTCGATCTCGGCTGGAAGGCGCGGCACCGTACGCGACCGGATCATCCCATGCGGCTGATCTGCGTCGCGGTCAAGCCACACGAGGGCTCCCGCGGTTGGAAAGGGCCGCACTGTGACGGGGTGCTTCGACTGGTCACCAATCGGCTCGATCTGCCGGCTGAACTCATCGCGGAGATCCAGGCGTATTGCGGCACGATCGTCTGCATGCTGATCCTGCTCGACACCGGAGAGAAGCCGAACCGGGCGATGTATCAGATGGTCTGGTACGAGCTCATCGGCACGCGGGGATCGATGCTGCGCCGCTGAGGTACGAACTCAGCGAGGGGCTGCCCATTCCCTCGAGCGGACATGCAGAGAGTCGAGGCCACGAGGGCCGAGACGAACGTCCGGCGAGAGGGCGTGGG
>Ga0129333_10004767_pt1 | contig 12694 bp, 10 predicted proteins | sample CPB6_08_DNA_FD_94474 | JGI IMG/M metagenome (GOLD analysis project Ga0129333, IMG submission 94474) | Freshwater to marine salinity gradient microbial communities from Chesapeake Bay, USA - CPBay_Sum_0.6_0.8_DNA | ecosystem: Environmental > Aquatic > Marine > Coastal | place: USA: Chesapeake... | reverse complement strand
GGGTGCACCCATCGTCATCAAGGCAGATGGGCTCGCCTCGGGCAAGGGCGTGACCGTGGCGATGGACATGGCGAGCGCGCGCGCCGCCGTCGAGGATATCTTCTCGGGCAAATTCGGCGGCGCCGAGTGCGTGATCGAGGAATTCCTCGAAGGTGAGGAGGCGAGCTTCTTCGTGCTCACCGACGGCACACATGCACTGCCGCTCGCAACCGCTCAGGACCACAAGCGGGTGGGCGACGGCGACACAGGTCCCAATACCGGTGGCATGGGCGCCTATTCCCCTGCCCCCTGCATGACGCCCGCGCTGTGCGAGGACGCCCTCGAGAGGATCGTGAAGCCGACGATCCGTGCCCTTGCCGAGATGGGCCAGCCCTATGTGGGCGTCCTGTATGCCGGGCTGATGCTGACGCGCGATGGACCCAAGCTGATCGAATACAACTGCCGTTTCGGCGACCCCGAGGCCCAGGTGCTGATGATGCGCCTGAAGGACGATCCCGTGACCCTGATGCTGGCCTGCTGTGACGGCACCCTCGACAAGGTGACGGCGCGCTGGTTCGATGACGTCGCGCTCACCGTGGTGATGTGTGCGAGGGGCTATCCCGGCGAGCCAGAAAAGGGTTCGGAGATCCGAGGGCTTGAGGGAGCCGCCGCGATGGAGGGCGTCGAGATCTTCCATGCCGGAACAGCAGCGCGAAATGGCAGGATCATCGCCAATGGCGGCCGTGTTCTGAATGTGACGGCGCGTGGCGCAACCGTCGCGGAGGCGCGCGCCCGAGCCTATGCGGCCGTGGACCGCATCGACTGGCCGGAAGGCTTCTGCCGCCGCGACATCGGCTGGCGGGCGCTGTCGGCACGGCCGTCTGCCGCGCCATGATACTGAACCGGCAGGAGGCCTTTTCCGGAACGACGGCACCGGACATTGGCGCCGCCCCTCTCGACGCCTATCTGGCACAGCATCTCGAAGGCTTTGCCGGTCCCCTGAGCCTGACCCGTTTCAAGGGCGGGCAGTCAAACCCCACCTACCGTCTCGACACGCCGGGGACGTCATATGTCTTGCGGCGGAAACCGTTTGGCGCCCTGCTCCCGTCCGCGCACGCCATCGAGCGCGAATTCAAGGTGACCGCGGCGCTGGCCAGGGCCGGATTCCCGGTGGCACGGCCGCTGCATCTCTGCACGGACAGCACGGTGATTGGCGCTGTCTTCTTTGTCATGGAACATGTCCAGGGACGGGTATTCTGGGAACCACACGCGCCTGGCCTTCCGGGCCACGACCGGGCGGCACTGTTCATCTCGCTCAATGACACGCTTGCCCAACTGCACCGGCTTGATCCCGCATCGGTGGGGCTCGGGGACTTCGGCAAGCCCGAGGGTTATGTCGCCCGGCAGATCCGGCGATGGAGCGAGCAGTACCGGGCATCCGAGACGGAACGGATTGCAGAGATGGACCGGCTGATGGCATGGCTGCCGGATGCCTGCCCACCTGACTCGGGCGCTTGCATCGTGCATGGCGACTTCCGTCTCGACAACTGCATCATCCATTCCTCGGAGCCGTGCGTCATGGCGGTGCTCGACTGGGAACTCTCGACAATCGGGGATCCGCTAGCCGATTTCACCTATCACCTGATGCAGTGGTACATGCCAGTTTCGGAGAACGGCGCAGGCGTTGGCTCGCTGCTCGGGCATCCGGGCGAAGCGGGGCTTCCCCACATCGAGGACTATGTCGCGCGCTACTGCGAGAATACCGGGCGCGACGGTATCCCGAACCTCGATGTCTATCTCGCCTATAATTTCTTCCGGCTCGCGGCAATCCTGCAGGGGATTCTGGGCCGCGTGCGCGCAGGCACCGCCGCCAACGCCGGTGCGGAGGCGATGGCACGACAGGTGCGGCCACTGGCCGAGACCGCCTGGCGCTTCGCCCGGGAGGCCGGCGCATGACAGAGCCTGCGATCGGCCTCGCGCTTGGGGGCGGAAGCGCGCGCGGACTGGCTCATGTTCCGATGCTGGAAGCTTTCGATGAGCTGGGCCTCAAGCCCAAGGTCATCGCCGGATGCTCCATCGGGGCGCTGGTGGGTGCAGGCTATGCCGGGGGCATGTCAGCCCGCGAGATCCGTGAACGCGCTGAACTGCTGTTGTCCAATCGCATCGGTGCGTTGCGCTATGCCTTTCGCGAGCGGCAGGTCAACCCATTCGACCTGCTGGCCATGAAGGGACTCGCCTCCATGCAGATCAAGGGCGAGACGCTCGCCAGCCTCGCGCTGCCCCACACGCTTGCCAGCAACATCGAAGATCTCGCCATTCCATTCAAGGTCATCGCCACCGACTTCGACACCATGGAAGAGCAGGTCATCGAGTCAGGACCGCTGGTCAAGGCGGTCGCAGCCTCGATCGCCATTCCCGGAGTCATACTGGGCCCGCAATATGGCGGACACAACTTTGTCGATGGCGGTGTAACCAATCCCGTGCCCTTTGATCGTGTACGGCAGGGAGTGGACATAGTGGTGGCGATCGATGTCACCGGACGACCCCGTGAGGCACCCGGGGCGCATCGCTCGAACATGGAACTTGCAGTTGGCTCCATGCTGATCATGTTTCACCAGATCGCGGCACTCAGAAGAACCATCAATCCGCCCGATATTTACATAAGGCCGACCGTGGATTCGTTCTCAGGCACCGACTTCTTCCGCTTCAAAGAAGTGATCGAACAGGCCTCATCCGCCAAGGACGAACTGAAACGCGCCCTGGAGCGACGCATCGCCGAACTGGATCAGCGACGGGACTGAAAGAAGCTCCGCAGCAGGGTCTGTGCCCTCGCCTCTCCGATACCACCATAAACATCAGGGGCGTGATGGCAGGTGGCCTGACCGAAGAACCGGCTGCCATGCTCGACCGCGCCCATCTTCTCGTCACTGGCCGCGAAATACAGCCTGCGGATGCGGGCGAAGGAAATAGCGCCGGCGCACATGGCGCAGGGCTCCAGTGTCACGTAGAGATCGCAGCCAGAGAGGCGCTCCGAGCCCGCAAGCCTCGCTGCCTCACGGATCACCAGGAGTTCGGCATGGGCGGTGGGGTCCTTGAGTTCCAGGGTCCGGTTGCCGGCCCGGGCGATGATCCGGCCCCCGGCATCCGCCACGACTGCGCCCACGGGTACCTCGCCGCGGGCGGCAGCGGCCTCGGCTTCGACAAAGGCAAGCTGCATTGGCTCTGGCAGTTTCAGTTGCATTCTGCCACATGAGTCCAACATGGGGTTCTGGTCAAGATGAGCGCTTATGAGGGTGAACGGATCGCCAAGGTGATCGCCCGCGCAGGCCTATGCTCGCGGCGCGACGCCGAACGGCTGATCACCGAGGGCCGCGTGGCGGTCAACGGCAAGGTGCTGGCCACGGCTGCCGCCAATGTCACCGGGCGCGACGTCATCACGGTGGATGGGAAACCCCTTCCGCAGCGGGAGGAGCCCCGCCTCTGGCGCTATCACAAGCCAGCGGGTCTCGTGGTTTCAAACCGAGACCCGCAGGGACGACCGACTGTGTTCGAAAAACTCCGGGAGCAGTTGCCGCGGGTGGTCTCGATCGGCCGTCTCGACATCAACACCGAGGGCCTGCTGCTGCTGACCAATGACGGCGAACTGGCGCGTCAGATGGAACTGCCGTCCTCAGGGTGGATCCGCCGCTATCGGGTGCGTGCCTTTGGACAGGTGACGAATTCAGCGCTGGAGAAGATCGCCGGAGGTGTCGAGATCGAGGGCGTGCGCTATGGACCTGTCGAAGCGAAGGTCGAGCGCATTCAAGGCGATAACTGCTGGCTCACCATCGCAATCCGGGAAGGCAAGAACCGCGAGGTGAAGCGCATCTGCGAGCATCTGGGCCTGCAGGTGAACCGACTGATCCGCACCGGCTTCGGACCGTTTCAGCTGGGCGAACTGCCGCGCGGCGGCATCGAGGAGGTTCATCCCAAGGTGATGAAGGCGAGTATCGGCGGAACATTCTTCAAGGGCAGTCATGCGGATCGTCGGCGGAAAATTCAAGGGTCATAGCCTCGCGCCACCGCGGGGCTCCGCTACTCGGCCTACCTCTGACAGGGTTCGCGAGTCGGTATTCAACATCCTGACACATGGCATCGCCGGTCTGGCACTTGAGGGTGCGCGCGTCATGGATCTGTTTGCAGGGACAGGTGCGATGGGCCTCGAGGCCATGTCGCGGGGCGCTCGTTTCTGCCAGTTCGTGGACGAGAGCGCGGAGGCGCGGGGCGTGATCCGCCGCAATGCCGATGCGCTGGGCGTGATCGGGCAGGTCAAGATCTGGCGGCGCGACGCGACGGCACTCGGCCCTTGCGCACCCCAGCCCGGCTTCGACCTCGTCTTCGCCGATCCGCCCTATGGCAAGGGGCTGGGCGAGAAAGCGCTTTCGGCACTAGTCTCGGGCGCATGGCTGAACCCGAACGCGATCGTCGTTCTAGAGGAGACAGGGAAAGTGGTGCTGGGCGGAACACCGGGGCTCACCCTCATCGATGAGCGCGACTACGGCGATACGGTGATCCGCTTCTATCGTCAGGAAAGCTGAACCCCTGCGTCAGCGTCGGCCGAACAGCTTCTCAATGTCAGAGAGCTTCAGTTCGATGAAGGTGGGGCGGCCGTGATTGCATTGGCCGGAGTTGGGGGTCGCCTCCATCTCGCGAAGTAGCGCGTCCATCTCCTCAGGTCGCAGACGGCGGCCTGCGCGGACCGAATGATGACAGGCCATGGTGGCCAACACGTGGTTGATCCGTTCCGTGAGGCTCGTGGTGACATCGAGCTCTGCCAGCTCGCCCACGACCTCGCGTACAATGTCCGCGATATCTGCCCTTGCGATCGCTGCAGGAACCTCGCGCACAATGACCGCACCATCACCGAAAGCTTCCAGCACCAATCCGCCCTGTGCGAGGAGTTCGGCTGCGGCGGCCAGACGCTCGACATCAACGGGGTCGAGATCGACGACCAGCGGAACCAGAAGCGGCTGGGTTTCAACGCCGCTCTGGCTGCGTTCGCGTTTCAGGCGTTCATAGACGAGCCGTTCATGCGCGGCGTGCTGATCCACCAGCACGAGACCGTCCCTGGTCTGCGCCACGATGTAGTTGTCATGGATCTGCGTGCGGGCCTGGCCAAGCGGGTAGTCGGGAGGAACAGCCGGCGTCTCGGCTGACGGCACTGCGGCAGGCGGCATGTTCATGGCGAAGGCCTGCTGCACCTCACTGAAACCCGATGGTGCACCGGCAGAGCTGGTGCCAGGCCGAAACCGCGCCACGGTTTGCTGCGCGAGGCCCGTGTCTGGCGCGCGGCTGCGCCCCAGCGCTTCGCGGATGGCACTTATGATGAGCCCCCTGACCATGCCACTGTCGCGAAACCTCACCTCGGCCTTGGCGGGATGTACGTTGACATCAACGCGCTCCGGCGGGCAGGTGGCGAACAGGACGAGTGCGGGGTAGCGTCCGCCAGGCATCACGTCGGCATAGGCGCCACGAATGGCGCCGGATAGCAGCTTGTCACGCACGCTCCGGGAGTTGACGAACATGTATTGCTGCCCGCTCGTATTGCGCGAGAAGGTCGGCAGGGCGGCATAGCCCCTCACCCTGACGCCCTCGCGCTCCAGGTCAAAGGGCACGGCGTTCGTCATGAATTCCGCGCCCATGACGCGACGGACCCTGGCCTCCTCCGCCTCGCCCACAGGTGCGTCGACAAGCCGACGCTCCTCTGTGGCAAAGGAAAACCCGATCCCGGGATGCGCGAGCGCCATGCGGCGAACGACCTCCGCCGCCTCGGCCGTCTCGCTGCGGTCCGCCTTCAGAAACTTGAGGCGGGCGGGCGTGGCAAAGAAGAGATCCTTGACCTCGATCTCGGTGCCGCGCGTCAACGCAGCAGGACGCGGTGGCGTCAGGAGGCCTCCCTCAACCGCAATCAGATGGGCATCTCCACCGCCTCGCGGCCGTGACGCAATGACCATGCGGCTCACCGCGCCGATCGAGGGCAGCGCCTCACCACGGAAACCCAGAAAGCGGATGTCGGTCAGATCGTCGTCCGACAGCTTGGAGGTGGCATGGCGCTCGATTGCCAGCGCGAGGTCCTCACGTCCCATGCCGCCGCCATCATCCGTGACGCGGATGAGGCTTTTGCCGCCGCCGCGGAACGCCACATCGATCTGCGTGGCCCCGGCATCGACGGCGTTCTCGACCAGTTCCTTCACGACGCTGGCGGGGCGCTCAATCACCTCGCCAGCCGCGATGCGATTGACGGTGCCCTCCGAGAGCCGCCGGACTCTTGGTGCGCCCGTCACTTGATGCCCTCGGGACGACCCACAACAGACACGATGAGACGGTCGGGATGGAGCAGCCGCCGGGCCTGAGCCTTCACCTGTTCGAGGGTCACCGCTTCGACCTTGGCATTGCGGGTCTCGACATAGCCGATCCCGAGATTCTGCTGCTGCAGCCCCAGAAGCTGGTTGGCGATGGCAGCATTGCTGGAAAAGCGCAGGGCATAGGAGCCTGTCAGATAGGTCTTGGCCTCGTCGAGTTCCGCCTGGGTAGGACCTTCTTCGGCATATCGGGCAATCACCTTGCGCGCCAGATCCAAAGCTTCCCCCGCCGACTCGTTCTTGGTTTGCAGAACACCGGCATACACGCCGGTTCGCTGCATGGGCAACAGACCGAAACTCACGCCATAGGTGAGGCCACGTTTTTCCCGGATTTCCTCAGTCAGACGAGACGTCAGTCCGCCACCCCCGAGGATTTCGGACATGACATAGGCGGCCATGAAATCGGGATCGCTGCGCAGGATGCCCTCATGACCAAAGACGATCACGCTCTGGGGCATGTCGCGGCTGGTAACCATCAGATCCGGACCCGGGACCGGCCTGGCAGCTGGCAAGATGGTCTGGTCTACCCCCTCCAGAGGCAACCCCCCGAAGATCTGGTCGAGCAACAGTCCCAGCTCGGAGGCGCTGATGTCACCGACAACCGCAACCTGCAACGCCGCGCGGTTGAAGATGCGGCGGTGGGCAGCACCGAGATCGACCGCAGAGATCGCGCGCATCGAGGCCTCGGTGCCCCGGCCCGGTCGGGCATAGGGATCATCGGGAAGAAAAGCCGAGAACCAGGCGCGCCAGGCGATGCTCTGGGGATCCTGCTCATCTTCCTGAAGATTGAGGAGAAACTGCCGCCGCACGCGCTCGAGCGGGTCGGCGTCGAAGCGCGGTTCGGAAATCGCAAGCCGCAGGAGTTCGACCGACTCAGCACGGTTCCGGGTCAGTGTCTGGAAACTGCCTTCGAAAAAATCATCCCCGGCATCAAAGGACATGCGAAAGGCCAGCCTGTCGCGCCTCTTCTGAAATTCATCAGACAGTATGTCTCCCGCTCCCTCATCCAGCATGCCGGTGAGGAACTCGGTGACACCCTCCTTGCCCTTAGGGTCATAGGCGCTGCCCCCACGGAAGGAGAACTGTATCGCCAGCAGAGGAATGGCGTGTTCTTCCACAAGCCAGGCCTTGATGCCGCCGGGGCTCGTCACTTCCTGAATGGTTATGGCACGGGCAGGACTGGCAAAAGTCATCAGCAGCCAGATCACCGCCCCGAGGCCGAGGACCAGAAAAAATCGGTCTGAGCCATTTTTCATGGTGTCTTCGCCTCCGGAAGAAGCAGGCCGGTGACGGAGGCGCGACGGTCAAACACGCTGCGGGCTGCGGCGTTGACATCTGCCACGGTGACAGACTGAAGGTCGTTCTCCCAGTTGAGAACATCCTCGAGCGTCTGACCGGTTGCAAGCGCGACACCGAACAGCCGAGCCAGCGCATCCTGCGAGTCGAGGAGATAGACCGCCTCTGCAAGAGAGGCTTCGCGGCTCCGGTCGAGCTCCTCCTGAGTGACGCCCTTCTCCGCCAATTCCGCAAGCACGGCGTCGATTGCAGTCTCCACTTGCTCCGGGCTCACGCCAGGGTTGGGCGCGGCATAGAGGCCGATCGTGCCGTAATCGCGTTGACTGGCACTGAACCAGGCACCCGTGAAGGCTGCGAGCTGTTGCTGAACGGTCAGCTTCTGATAAAGCCTGCTCTGTGTTCCACCGCCGAGGACATCCGACAGCAAAGCGATGGCAAGCTCCTCGCGCTGCGGCAGATCCCGGGATGCTTGCGTGAGGTACTGCCGCTGCCATGTGGGTGTTGTTGCGCGCGCATCACGCATGACGACGCGGCGCTCTGCATTGGGGGTCGGTTCAACCGTGCGATGTCTCTCCACTGGGGGATGCCTGTTCTGAAGGCTGCCATAGTGGTGCTGCGCAAGGCGCTTGACCTCATCAGCCGAGACGTCACCCGCAACGACAAGAATGGCGTTCCGAGGTTCATAATGGCGGGAATAGAAATCCAACGCATCGGCACGGGTGAGTTCCGAGACCTCGGTCATCCAGCCAATCACCGGCTTGCCATAGGGATGCGCGGTGTAGAGGGCAGCGGCGAGTTGTTCGCCAAGCAGGCTCGCCGGTTCGTTTTCAGTACGTTCACGGCGTTCCTCGAGCACGACCGCCCGCTCCGGCAACACGCTCTCGTCTGTAAGAACGAGGTTCTGCATGCGGTCCGCCTCGAGTTCCATGACCAGCGGCAGGCGGTCTCTGGTGATGCGCTGGTAATAGGCTGTGTAATCCTGCGTCGTGAAGGCGTTCTCATGCCCGCCATTGGCCCGCAGGATACGACTGAAGCCGCCGTCAGGATGTTTCTCCGTGCCCTTGAACATTAAATGTTCCAGGAGATGGGCGACGCCTGCCTTGCCCGGCGGCTCGTCTGCCGCACCTGCCTTGTACCAGACCATGTGAGTAACAACGGGCGCGCGACGGTCAGGAACCACAACCACCTGCATGCCATTGTCCAGGGTGAAGGACGTGACATTGACGTTCAGCGCATGGGCAGGAGACAGTCCGGCCAGCATGCCGAAGAGGAGCGGCAGCAGCCGCATGAACCGGGTCATCGCGTTCCTTGCCGGCGGACGGGCTATTCGTCCTTGAAGATGTTTCCGATATTGAACACCGTCCCGTAGCTGGGATTCTTGGCCTTCTTCTGGGCGATGTAATAGGCCTGTAACTCATCACGGAGTTGCTGGTCGGTCTTCTTCGTGCCATCCGCATTGTAAAGCGAGATGCCGGCATTGGTGAAGACACTGTAGGGACCGTTGTCGACCGCGGCCACAGTGGCCGTGCCGGGGGTCGCCGGAGCCGTGAGGGCGGCCTGGCTGGCGGTGGCGGCGGGCGTAGGTGCAGGCGCGGCCGTACCAGGTGGCGGCAACCTGAGATCAGGCGGGATGGTCAGGTCCTGCCGGACGGCCAGTGTGTCGGTCGGGGTATCGCGCTCCAGATAGTTGCGCATCTGGTTGCCGCAGCCCGCTAGACCGAGCGCCGTTACCCCAATCAACACCGATACTATGGCGGATCTCATCCAGTTACCCATCCTGCCGAACCGGCCCCGTACCTGCCGCCGGAATTAGGCTTTTCGACGGCGATCCGGGCGTTCGCCCAACCACAACGATTCATACAGCAGAACCACAACGCCAGCAACGATGGCGACATCGGCCAGATTGAACACATACCAACTAAATAATTGATAATGAAAGTGAAAGAAATCAGCCACGGCGCCACGCAGCAGGCGGTCGGTGGCATTGCCCAGCGCTCCTCCTATGACAAGAGCCAAGGCGGTTGCCCCCAGCGGGCGCGGTGTTCTGCATGCCCAGACCCAGAGAACCGTGGCGATCACGAGGCTCAGGACAACCAGGATTTCCTGGGTATGGGTCGTGAAAAGGCCATAGGAGATGCCGCGGTTCCAGACCATGACGAGGTCCAGAAAGGGCGTCACCACAACGGGAGATTTGGCCGTGATGTCATAGACATCGATCATCCACCACTTGTGGGTCTGGTCGATGCCGAAGACCAGCGCCACCACGGCCAGCACCAGAGGCGCGCGAGGACTCCAGAAGCTGAGACCCATCAGACCGTCTTGCCGAAGCGCGTCTGCCATTCGCGGACCGCCTCGGCGTCGCGCGGCGTGATGTCCGGGAACTCCGGATCGCGACCGACCTCCGCAGTGATCTTCCAGGATCTGGCGCATCTGTGGCCTTCCGCAGGCTTTACGACAACGGCGACGCCTTTGACGCCCTCAAGGCGGAAGGCTTCCGCCGGGCCTTCGCCGGAAATGAGCCGTGCACCAGACGTTATGGCGATCTCGGCCAGATCTGCACCCTCGATTGCGGCCAGAAGGGCGGGGTTCGATACATGGACATCCGGGGCTGCCTCGAGCGCCGAGCCAATGGTTTTCTTCACCTGGCGCTCGATCTCCAGCGCACCGGTGACAACTGAGCGCAATTCACGGATCTTGTCCCACTTGGCGGCCAAATCCGGCGCCGCCCACTCCTGCGGGCAGCGCGCCAGTTGCATGAGGTGCACTGAAGAGCCCTCGCCAGGGAAGCGCGCCAGCCAGACCTCGTCCATGGTGAAGGCCAGAACCGGCGCCCACCAGGTCACGAGACAATGGAACAACTGGTCCATCACCGTGCGACAGGATCGGCGGCGAAGGCTGGACCACGGGTCGCAGTAGAGCGAATCCTTGCGGATGTCGAAATAGAAGGCGGAGAGGTCGACCGTCATGAAATTCGTCAAGAGCGCAAAGAGGCGCTTGTAATCAAACAGCTCATAGGCCTGACGAACCTGAGCTTCGAGTTCATGAAGACGATGGAGGATGTAACGCTCGAGCTCCGGCATCTCACCGACCGGCACGATCTCCCAGTCGTGCAGACCATCAACAGCGCCAAGAAGGTAGCGCATGGTGTTGCGGAGTTTGCGGTAAGCCTCGATGTTGGTCTTGAGGATTTCAGGACCAAGGCGCAGATCCTCGGCATAGTCCGAAGAGGCGACCCACAGACGCAGGATGTCCGCCCCGGACTGCTTGATCACCTCTTGCGGGGTGACGATGTTGCCAAGGGACTTTGACATCTTGCGTCCGTCCTCCGCAACCACGAAGCCATGGGTGAGGACCGCGTCATAGGGCGCCCGTCCACGCGTTCCGCACGCCTCGAGAAGTGAGGAGTGGAACCAGCCGCGGTGCTGATCCGATCCTTCGAGATAGAGATCCGCCGGCCATTTGAGGTCGGGCCGTTGCTCGAGACAGAAGGCATGGGTGGATCCGGAGTCGAACCAGACGTCGAGAATGTCGCGGACCTGCTCCCACTCGAGAACACTATGTCGCGTGCCAAGAAAACGCTGGGCAGCCCCTTCAGCAAACCAGGCATCCGCACCTTCTGCGGTGAAGGCTTCGATGATCCGGGCATTGACGTCCGGATCGTTGAGGATGGCACCCGTCTCCCGGTTCACGAACACGGCGATCGGAACGCCCCAAGCGCGCTGCCGCGAGATCACCCAGTCAGGGCGCTGCTCGATCATGGCGCGCAGCCGGTTTTGGCCCGCTGCGGGAAAGAACCGCGTCTCATCGATGGCCTTGAGCGCAATGTCGCGAAGGCCGTGGCTCGACATGGAAATGAACCACTGTGGCGTGTTGCGGAAGATGATCGGCTTCTTGGAGCGCCAGGAATGCGGGTACTGGTGCTTGAGCCGTCCGCGGGCGATCAGCGCGCCTGCATCCCTCAACGCGGCAATGACAGCCTCATTGGCATCGCCCTTCTCACCCTTGTCGGTGATCACGCGCTTGCCCGTGAAACCTGGTGCTTCCCGGGTATAAAAGCCGTCAGCATCGACTGTGAAGGGAATGGGGCCCGCCACCTTCTCCATCCAGATGACATAGTCATCAGCGCCATGTCCCGGAGCGGTATGAACGAAGCCCGTGCCGGTGTCGTCCGTCACATGATCGCCATCCAGAAGCGGCACCGGGAAATCATAGCCGAGATGAGCAAGCGGATGATTGCAGACCATGCCTGCAGGGTCGACATCGCCAAGCCGGTTGAAGGCGTCAACCTTTGCCGCCTTCATGACCTCCTCGGCCAGTCTGTCCGCGAGGATGTATCTGTCACCCCGGCCCGCCCAGTTTCCATCTGGCGCAGCCGTGACCTCGTAGAGGCCATAGGAAATGCGGGACGAGAAGCTGATGGCGCGGTTGCCGGGAATGGTCCAAGGCGTGGTGGTCCAGATCACCACACTGCTGCCGGACAGAGCGGCCGACCCGTCGCGCACCGGGAACTTCACCCAGATCATGTCGGACTGGTAGTCCTGATACTCGACCTCTGCCTCGGCCAGCGCGGTCTTCTCCACCACCGACCACATCACCGGCTTCGATCCACGATAGAGCTGGCCGGATTCAGCGAATTTCAGAAGTTCCCCGGCGATCAGCGCCTCGGCCCGGAAATCCATGGTGAGATAGGGATTGTTCCAGTCGCCGGTAACGCCCAGGCGCTTGAACTCCTCGCGCTGCACATCAATCCAGTGTTCCGCAAACGATCGGCACTCCCTGCGGAAATCATTGATCGGCACTTCGTCCTTGTTCTTGCCCTTCTCGCGGTACTGCTCCTCGATCTTCCATTCGATGGGCAGGCCGTGGCAGTCCCAGCCTGGCACATAGTTGGAATCGAAGCCCTGCATCTGCCGCGAGCGGGTGACGATGTCCTTCAGGATCTTGTTCAGCGCGTGGCCAATGTGGAGGTGGCCGTTGGCATAGGGCGGGCCGTCATGCAGCACATATCTGGGCCGGCC
>Ga0129333_10004765_pt1 | contig 12696 bp, 10 predicted proteins | sample CPB6_08_DNA_FD_94474 | JGI IMG/M metagenome (GOLD analysis project Ga0129333, IMG submission 94474) | Freshwater to marine salinity gradient microbial communities from Chesapeake Bay, USA - CPBay_Sum_0.6_0.8_DNA | ecosystem: Environmental > Aquatic > Marine > Coastal | place: USA: Chesapeake... | reverse complement strand
CTCCAGTCCGATAGTCCCTGTCGGATCTGTCCGCCGACAACCAGCCGGAGTGGATCGTGGCCGATCGCGTCGATGCCGTCGTCAACCTCAGCAAGCGCCGAGGCTTCGTCTTCCCGTCATCCGAGATTTACGGCGGCACCCGATCCGCGTGGGACTACGGCCCCCTGGGTGTGGAACTCAAGGAGAACATCCGCCGGCAGTGGTGGCAGGCGGTCGTCCGCGGTCGCGATGACGTCGTCGGACTGGATTCCTCGGTCATCCTGGCTCCTCAGGTGTGGGAGGCCTCCGGCCACGTTGGGGCCTTCGTCGATCCGCTGACCGAGTGCAAGAAGTGCCACAAGCGCTGGCGCGCCGACCAACTCGTCGAGGCCTTCGAGGAGAAGCACGGGCGCGCTCCCGAGGGCGGCCTTGCCGAGATTGTGTGCACCAACTGCGGCACCAAGGGCGACTTCACTGAGCCGCGAGACTTCAACGGCATGCTCCGCACTGCCGTGGGGCCGGTCGAGGATGCCGGCGCGATCCACTACCTGCGCCCGGAGACGGCCCAGGGAATCTTCGTCAACTACCTCAACGTGATGAATGCGGCCCGCAAGAAGCCGCCGTTCGGGATCGGACAGACCGGCAAGAGCTTCCGCAACGAGATCACGCCCGGCAACTTCATCTTCCGCACCCGCGAGTTCGAGCAGATGGAGATGGAGTTCTTCGTCAAGCCCGGCACCGATGAGGAGTGGCACGACTACTGGCTGCAGCAGCGCTGGGACTGGTACGTCGACCTCGGCATCGACCCGGAGAACCTGCGGATGTTCGAGCATCCGAAGGAGAAACTCAGCCACTACTCCAAGCGGACTGTCGACATCGAGTACCGCTTCCGCTTCGCGGGCTCGGAGTGGGCCGAACTCGAGGGCATCGCCAACCGCACGGACTTCGATCTATCCACGCATGCCAAGCACTCGGGCACCGACCTGTCGTACTTCGATCAGGAGACCGAGGAGCGGTGGGTGCCCTATGTCATCGAACCGGCGGCGGGACTCACGCGGTGCGTCCTCGCCTTCCTGCTCGATTCCTACGACGAGGACGAGGCTCCCAACGCCAAGGGCGGTATCGACAAGCGCGTCGTCCTGCGCCTGGACCCGCGTCTGGCCCCGGTCAAGGCTGCCGTGCTCCCCCTGTCGCGCAATGAGCAACTATCGCCGAAGGCGCGGGACCTAGCCGCACAATTGCGCAGGCGCTGGAACGTCGACTTCGACGATGCGGGCGCTATCGGCCGGCGCTATCGCCGGCAAGACGAGATCGGCACGCCGTACTGCATCACCGTCGACTTCGACACCCTCGAGGACGATGCGGTCACGGTGCGCGATCGCGACTCCATGACCCAGGAGCGGATCTCGCTCGCCGCGCTCGAGGGTTGGCTTGCCGAACGCCTGCCCGCCTGCTGATGCGGTGTCGGACCACACTGTCTTCACGCGGTTCTACCGTGGGCTCGCGGCGGTGGGAGAGCGCACCGGCCTGGGAGACCTGCGTCGCCGAGTGCTCGCGGACGCACGCGGACGACTGCTCATCATCGGTCTCGGACCCGGCCACGACCTCGATCACCTCCCTCCTGAAGTGACATCGGTCGTGGCGCTGGAGCCGAGCGCGTCCATGCGCGCGGCCGCACGCTCACGCGTGGCTGCATCGGCGCACCGGGGTGTCGATGTCAATGTCATTGACGCCATGGCTGAGCAGGTCCCCCTCGCGGACTCGTCCGTCGACTCCGTCCTCGTCGCCTACGTCCTGTGCTCGGTGGCCGATCCCGCCTCGGCTGCAACGGAGATTCGCCGCGTTCTGCGGCCCGGAGGCACGCTCCATGTCCTCGAGCACGTCCGAGCTCGGCCGGGCACCTTGCTGCGAGGACTCCAGCGGGCCGTGGGTCCCGCCTGGCCGCGCCTGGCGGGGGGTTGCCGCGTCGATCGGGATACCGGTGCCGCGCTCGCGGCTGCCGGGTTTGACTTGTCCGAAATCTCCGAGACGAACCTCATGGCACTCCCTCCCGTGGCGCCTACCCTCGTGGGCGTGGCGCGCCATGCGACGTCCGCGTAAGCAGCGTTCTGGGCTCACTGCCGAACCACGATCGCGATGGAGTCAGGGCCTTGCGCGAGGGCCTGCCCGATGCCCGCAACACGGTCTGGTGGCAGCCCGTCCCGCACCGGTCGTGAGGAGGATACCCCCTGGGGTATAGTTCCGTTCATGTGTCGACAGGTGACGTGCAAGAGGTGTGAGAAGGCGTCGTGGGCCGGGTGCGGTCAGCACGTCAATCAGGTGCTGGCGGGGGTGCCCAAGAATCAGCGCTGCACGTGCACCGCTGCTGAGATGGCGGAATGGAAGAAGGACCACTCCTTCTTCAAGCGCCTCTTCGGGGGCAAGAAGGCGTCTGCCTGAGGGCTGTCAGTCCAGCGGGATCGCCTCAGTGATCTGCAGCCCGAAGCCGTCGAGCGCGTAGCGGCGATCAGGACTGCCGGTGAGGAGTCTCATGCTGCGCACTCCCAGATCGGCGAGGATCTGCGATCCCAGGCCGTAGTCCAGGGCGTCGCCCGTGCCGGACGTCGAGGTGTGGCCACCGAGCAAGGTCTCGCCCGTGGCGGGAGGCCGCAGGTAGAGCAGCACTCCACGTCCTTCGAGAGCGATGCGTGCCAGGGACTGGCGCAGGCGATCGCCGCAGCGGCAGCCCTGGGAGTGCATGGCGTCCCCCGCGAGGCACTCCACGTGCACACGGACGAGGAGGTCCGTCCCGTCGCCGACGTCGCCCTTGATCATCGCCGCGTGCTCGGTGTCGTCCACGAGGCTGCGGTAGCCGATGATCGTGAAATCACCGTGCTCTGTGGGCAGTGGAGTGACGGCGCCGCGCTCGATGAGGCGCTCTGAGCCTCCTCGGTGGCGGATCAGGTCCGCGATGGAGATCAGGAGCATGCCGCGCTCATCGGCGAAGGCGCGGCACTGCGCCGCATCCATCATGGTTCCGTCGTCGTTGACCATCTCGGCCAGCGCTCCGGCCGGGTGCAGCCCCGCGAGCCCGGCCAGATCCACCGCGGCTTCGGTGTGGCCGGGCCGGCGGAGTACGCCGCCGGGGACGGCGCGCAGCGGGGCGACGTGGCCCGGGCGAGTGAGATCTGACGGGCCAGTTGCCGGATCCGCGAGCGTGCGGATGGTGATGGCACGATCCGTGGCGGAGATCCCGGTTGACGTCACGTCCCGAGCATCAACGGTGACGGCGTAGGCCGTCCCCTTGCGATCCTCGTTGACCACGGTCATCGGCGGTAGGTGAAGGCGGTCGAGATCATCGCCGTTCATGCTCACGCAGATGTAGCCGCTCGTGTGACGGATCATGAACGCCGTGAGGTCGCTCGTGGCCTTCTCGGCGGCGAAGATCAGATCGCCCTCGTTCTCACGGGCCTCGTCGTCGACGACGATGACGGCATGGCCGTCGGCGATGGCCTTGATGGCCTCGTCGATCGTGTCCATCCGCACGGCATCACGATCCGACACTGGACTCCTAGCGCTGGGAGGGGAGCCCTAAGCCTAGCGAGGCCAGACGCGCCAGAATGGGGCCCATGAACCCACTCGTCGTCGGCGCCGTGACGATCGACCCGCCGGTCGTCCTCGCGCCCATGGCCGGGATCACCAACAGGGCTTTCCGCCGCCTATGCCGCGAGCAGGGAGCTGGGCTCTACGTCAGCGAGATGGTGACGTCGCGAGCGCTCATCGAGCGCCACGAGGCGACGCTGGACATGGTGCGCTTCGACGAGGACGAGTCGCCGCGATCCGTCCAGCTCTACGGTGTCGATCCGTCGATCGTCTCCGAGGCCGTGCGCATGGTCGTTGAGGAAGACCTCGCTGATCACGTCGACCTCAACTTCGGCTGCCCCGTCCCCAAGGTCACGCGCAAGGGAGGAGGCAGTGCGCTGCCGTGGAAGCGCGACCTCTTCGCCGACATCGTGACCTCCGCGGTGTCTGCCGCAGCCGGCCGCGTGCCGGTCACGGTGAAGATGCGCAAAGGGATCGACGACGATCACCTGACGTATCTCGAGGCCGGTCGCGTCGCTCGTGACGCGGGCGTGGCTTGGGTCGCCCTGCATGGGCGCACAGCAGCGCAGATGTACGGCGGTGTTGCTGACTGGTCGGCCATCGCACGTCTCGTCGAGGAGCTCGACGGATTCCCCGTCCTGGGCAACGGTGACATCTTCAGCGCGCAGGATGCCCTCGACATGGTCCGGCAGACCGGGTGCGCGGGCGTTGTCGTGGGGCGCGGGTGCCTCGGGCGCCCGTGGCTCTTCGGGCAACTCGCCGCGGCGTTCGCCGGCAAGTCCATCCCCGCGGACCCAGCGTTGCCGATCGTCATAGCGACCTTCCGACGTCATGCTGAGTTGCTCATCGAGGCGTTCGGGGAGTACACGGGCTCGCGCGAGATCCGCAAGCATGTGGCGTGGTACTTCAAGGGCTACTCGGTCAAGCGCCAGGTGCGCCAGGGCTTGGCCAACGTCTCATCCCTCGCCGAGGTCGACGACTGGCTCGCGCAGGTCGACCCGGACCAGGCGGCCGACGAGATGGTCATGTCCGCCCCTCGCGGTCGCACGGGCGGTGAGCGCCCGCCCGCGCTGCCCGATGGCTGGCTCGACTCGCCCTACCTCGACGAAGCCTCGGCGGCCTGTGTGCGCGAGGCCGAGCTCTCCGTGAGCGGCGGCTGAGCGGTCCGGTCAGCGGCACGAGGATCGAAGTCCCTGGCGGCAAGCGGTTGCATCGTGGTGGCATGGGCTGGTGTCGACCACCTATGTCTATGACTTCGCCCGCGGGAGCCGCCGCCAGGCTGATCTGCTGGGCGGCAAGGGGGCCAATCTCGCCGAGATGACCCGCTTGGGGCTGCCCGTGCCCCCGGGCTTCACCATCACGACGCAGGCCTGCCGGGCCTACCTCGAAACAGGGTCTGAGCCCCCCGAGCTTGGCGGGCAAATCAGTGCCTCGCTGGATCGCCTCGAGGAGCGCATGGGTCGTCGACTGGGGGATCCGGAGGATCCGCTGCTGGTGTCGGTGCGTTCTGGCGCGCGATTCTCCATGCCCGGCATGATGGAGACGGTCCTCAACATCGGCCTCAACGACGCGAGTGTCAAAGGCATGGGCCGCATCACGGACGACAAGCGCTTCGCGTGGGACTCCTACCGTCGTCTCATTCAGATGTTCGGCAAGACGGTGCTCGACATCGAGGGCCACCTCTTCGAGGGCGCGCTCGACAAGATCAAGGCTGAGGCCGGGGTGACATCCGATGTCGACATCCCGGTGTCGGCTCTCAAGGAACTAGTTGCGGCGTACAAGCAGATCATCCTCGAACAGACCGGTCGCGATTTCCCGCAGGACCCCCGCGAGCAGTTGAACCTCGCGATCCTCGCGGTCTTCCGATCGTGGAACACCGATCGGGCGCGCCTCTATCGCCGCCGGGAACGCATCCCGCACGATCTCGGGACGGCCGTCAACGTCCAGGTGATGGCCTTCGGCAACCTTGGCGAGGGCTCGGGCACGGGGGTGGCCTTCACCCGAGACCCGGCCACGGGCGCCCCGGGCGTCTACGGCGACTACCTGCCCGACGCCCAGGGGGAGGACGTCGTCGCTGGCATCCGCAACACCATGCCACTGGTCGAACTCGGTGATCGTGACCCCGAGGTCTACGAGGAACTGCTCGACATCATGCGGCGCCTCGAACTGCACTATCAGGACCTCTGCGACATCGAGTTCACGGTCGAGCGCGGCAAGCTTTGGATGCTGCAGACGCGCGTGGGCAAGCGCACGGCCGCAGCCGCGTTCCGGATCGCTGTGCAGCTTGTGGACGAGGGTGTAATCGACATGAGCGAGGCGGTGCGCCGTGTCTCCGGTGCCCAACTCGTCCAGTTGATGTTCCCGCGATTCGCTAACGACACTGGACACGAGTTGCTCGCTAAGGGGGTCAGCGCATCGCCGGGTGCCTCCGTCGGCGCCGTGGTCTTCGATTCGCGCACCGCTGTCGAGTGGGCCGCGTCGGGTCGACCCGTGATCCTCGTGCGCCGTGAGACCAATCCTGACGACCTCGAGGGGATGGTCGCCTCCGCTGGCATCCTCACCAGCCGCGGTGGCAAGACCTCACACGCGGCGGTCGTGGCGCGGGGCATGGGCAAGACGGCCGTGTGCGGCGCAGAGGAACTGACCGTCGACACCGCGGGCAAGCGCATCACGACTCCCGAGGGGGTCGTCATCGGCGAAGGCGAGGTCATCTCGATCGACGGCAGTAGTGGCGAGGTGTTCCGCGGTGAGGTGCCGGTCGTGCCAAGCCCGGTCGTCCGCTACTTCGAGGAGGGAGTGGCCTCGGCTCTCCATGACGCCGACGACGCGACGCGCGACCTGATCAAGTCCGTCGATCGCATCATGCGGCATGCCGATCGATCGCGGCGAATGCTCGTTCGCGCGAATGCGGACACTGCACCTGACGCTGCCCGTGCACGAAGGATGGGGGCCGAGGGGATTGGGCTGTTGCGCACCGAGCACATGTTCCTCGGGGACCGCAAGCAGTACGTCGAACGCCTCATCCTCGCTCACGACGACGGCGAGCGTCGATCAGCGCTCGATACCCTCCTGCCCCTCCAGCGTGATGACTTCACGCGGATCCTCGAGGCCATGGATGGTTTGCCCGTGACCATCCGCCTTATCGACCCGCCCCTGCACGAGTTCCTGCCCGACCGCACCGATCTCGCCATCCGCGTGGCGCTGGCTGAGGAGCGCGGCGAGGAGCACGAGCCGGAACTGCGCATGCTGCAGGCGGTCAATCGTCTCCACGAGCAAAATCCCATGCTCGGCCTTCGCGGCGTACGTCTCGGGCTCGTCCTACCCGGACTCTTCGCCCTTCAGGTGCGCGCGATTGCCGAGGCGGCCTGCCAGCGCCAGAAGGCCGGTGGCGACCCGCGCGCGGAGATCATGATTCCACTCGTGGGGTCCATCCAGGAGCTCGAGCTTGTCGCCGAGGAGGCCACCCGGGTGCTCGCTGAAGTGGAGGAGGCTCAGGGCTGTCATCTGCGCTTCCCGATCGGCACCATGATCGAGTTGCCACGTGCCGCGGTGACCGCTGGCCAGATCGCCGAAGCGGCGCAGTTCTTCTCGTTCGGCACCAATGACCTCACCCAGACGACGTGGGGCTTCAGCCGCGATGATGTCGAGGCGGCGTTTTTCTCGACGTACCTCGACAAGGGCGTCTTCGGAGTATCCCCCTTCGAGTCGATCGACCGCGAGGGTGTCGGAGCGCTGGTGCGTATGGCTGTCGAGACCGGGCGCGCCGTCCGGCCGGGACTCAAGTGCGGAGTGTGCGGCGAGCACGGGGGAGATCCCGACTCGGTCCACTTCTTCGATGAGGTGGGCCTGGACTATGTCTCGTGCTCGCCCTTCCGTGTCCCGGTGGCCCGTCTCGAGGCCGCTCGTGCCTCCCTGGGGGCTGGTGGCTCGGATAGCCGCTGATGGCCTCGGGCTGGGACGCACCCGCCGACTAGGGTCGTGACCGTGAGCGCCCCTGCCGGCTATACCCCTGCCGATGTCGAGCGGTGGGTGCTCAACGTCCCCAGCGAGCGATCGCCCTTCGCCCGCGACCGGGCTCGCGTCCTGCATTCGGCGGGCCTACGGCGGCTCGCTGCGACGACGCAGGTGCTGGTCGCCGGCACGTCGGACTTCCCGCGCACCCGTCTGACGCACACGCTCGAGGTCGCCCAGATTGCGCGCGAGATGGGTGCCTCGCTCGGCTGCGACCCCGACCTCGTCGACGTGGCCGGACTCGCGCACGACCTGGGGCACCCGCCGTTCGGTCACAACGGCGAGGGGGAGCTCAATCGCATCGCTGAGCGGATCGGGGGGTTCGAGGGCAATGCGCAGACCCTGCGCGTCATGACCCGCCTCGAGGCAAAGGTCATCGACCCCGCCACCGGGCGCAGCGCCGGGCTCGACCTCACGCGCGCGTCACTCGATGCCGCATGCAAGTACCCCTGGCCGCGACGCGATCCAGACTCCGTGAGTGACAGCCGCGGCGCCGACCTCGGGGGGCAGTCGCACAAGTTCGGCTACTACGCGGACGACGCCGAGATCTTCCACTGGCTGCGCGAGGGGGCGCCCGGTGAGCGCACGTGCCTTGAGGAGCAGGTCATGGACTGGGCCGATGACGTGGCCTACTCGGTCCACGACCTCGAGGACGCTCTCCACGCCGGCCTCATCACGCTGGAGATGTTCACCTCTGCCACCGAACGCGAGAACATCATGGACGTGGCGCACCGTGGCTACCTGCCGCTGGTCGATCCCGCGTCGATCGGTGCTGCGCTCGACCGGCTCCTCGCACTCGAGTATTGGCCGACGTCCTACGACGGGTCCCAGCGGGACCTGGCGGCCTTGAAGTCGGCGACGTCGCGTCTCATCGGACGCTTCTGCGCCGCGGCCGAGAGAGCCACGAGGGATGCCTACCCCGGTGATCGGCTCACCCGTTACGACGCATCCCTCGTCGTGCCTGACGGTGTCCGCGCGGAGGTTGCCGCGCTCAAGGCCATGACGGCGATCTACGTCATGAATCGCGCGGGTGCGGACGTCGAGTACGCCCGCCAGCGCGAGATGATCAGCGAACTCGTATCGGCTTTGGTGCGCCGCGGCGGTCGCGACCTCGAGCCGTGGATCGCGCCGGAGTTCGATGCGGCCGCGGACGACGGTGGGCGGCTGCGCGTCGTCGTCGATCAGGTCTCGAGTCTCACCGATGCCAGTGCCGTCGCCTGGCACGCCCGTCTCTGCCACTCAAAGAATGCGGGCCTGGGGACGGCGCGGACGGGGTAGCCGACCGCCACCTAGGATCGGCCCATGGCCGGACGCATCAGGGACGAGGACGTGGCCCTGGTGCGCGAGAAGGCCCGCATCGACGAGATCGTGCGCGACTACGTCGCTCTCAAGCCCGCGGGAGGCGGTTCGCTCAAGGGGCTGTGCCCCTTCCATGATGAGCGCTCGCCGTCCTTCCACGTGACGCCTAGCCGGGGGATGTACTACTGCTTCGGCTGCCAGGAGGGCGGCGATGTCATCTCCTTCGTGCAGAAGTTGGATCACCTCACCTTCGCCGAGTCTGTCGAGAAGTTGGCCGGCCGCACGGGGGTGACGCTCCGGTACGTCGAGGGTGGGGCGGGCGTCAATCGGCAGCAGGGTCAGCGCACGCGCCTGGTCGAGGCCAATAGAGCGGCGGAGGAGTTCTTCATCTCGAAGCTCACCTCACCCGAGGCGGCTCCCGCCCGTGCCTTCCTCACCGAACGCGGCTTCGACGCGGCCGTTGCAGATGACTTCCGGCTCGGCTTCGCGCCGAAGTCGTGGGACGCCTTGATGTCGCACCTTCGCCAGAAGGGCTTCACGGATGCGGAGATGCTCGCGGCCGGCCTCGTCTCGCAGGGCAATCGAGGCGTCTACGACCGATTCCGGGGTCGCCTCATCTGGCCCATCCGCGATCTCGCCGGCGATGTCGTCGGCTTCGGCGCGCGCAAGCTCCTGGAAGACGACGACGGCCCGAAGTATCTCAATACTCCCGAGACTCCGCTCTACAAGAAGAGCCAGGTGCTCTACGGCGTCGACCGGGCAAGACGGGATATCTCCAAGCAGCAGCGCGCCGTGATCGTGGAGGGCTACACCGACGTAATGGCCTGTCACCTTGCTGGGGTGCCCGTCGCCGTCGCGACGTGCGGGACGGCATTCGGCGGAGATCACATCAAGTTGCTGAGGCGCCTCCTCATGGATGACGACAAGATGCGCGGCGAGGTTGTCTTCACCTTCGATGGCGACGAGGCAGGTCGTCGTGCGGCATTGAAGGCCTTCGATGACGACCAGCGCTTCGTTGCCCAGACCTTCGTTGCGGTAGAGCCGCACGGGCTCGACCCATGCGACCTACGCCAGCAGCACGGTGATGCCTCAGTGCGGTCGCTCGTGGAACACCGTGTGCCGCTGTTCGAGTTCGCCATCCGCTCGGCCCTTGCGTCGTATGACCTCGAGAGCGCCGAGGGACGGGTCGCTGCCCTGCGGGAGGCCGCGCCTATCGTCGCCCGGATCAAGGACCCGGCCCTTCGCCCCGAGTACACCCGGCGCCTCGCCGGCTGGCTGGGCATGGACCCGGCGATGGTGAGCCGCGCGGTAGGCGGCGGCTCCCGCACTGCGCCGCCGCCGCGCCGCCCCGACGCTCGCGATCCCGTGCTCGCCGTGCAGCGCGAGGCCCTCAAGTGCGCACTTCAGGAGCCCGCCCTCGTGAGTGCCTGGTACGCGTCGGTGGAGCCGGAGGCCTACTCCGATCCCCAGTTGCGTGAAGTTCACGAGGCGATCGCGGCCTCCGGGGGTCCTCGCGCCGAGATGGCGGGGCTGCCGTGGGTGGACGCTGTGCTTCAGGCCTGCCCCGATGACGAAGTTCGCGGGCGGGTGCGCGGTCTGGCGGTCGAGCCGCTGCCGGTCTCCCAGGGTGCCGACGCCCGCTACGCGACCTCCGTTGTCGCCCGCCTGCTGGAGATGGATGCGGCCCGACGCATAGGCGAACTTCGCGGGCGACTGCAGCGTCTGGAGGAGGGCACTCCCGAGCAGGCCGCCGCCTTCGCCGACCTCATGGCACTCGAGGCATATCGCCGCGACCTGCGCGAGCACCGCGAGGGCTGACGTGGGACTGCTGCGCCGCACTCCGGCTGAGGTGCGTGCCTCAATCGTCGACGGCGAACGTGTGCTCGCATGGGCGCCCGTCCAGCCCACCGGCTTTGCCATCGCCACCGATGCTGCGCTCTACCTTCCGGTGCCGCAGATGCTCCGACTGCAGTGGGACCTCATCAGCAAGGCCACGTTCAGCGAGGCGGCCGTGCTCGTCGTCGAGGCGCGGTCGGACCCTGCCGCACGTGACCGCTCCTGGCGGGTCGTCCTCGCGGAGGCAGGCACCTTGGCGACCGTCGTCTACGAGCGAGTGACCTCGAGCGTCGTGGTCAGCGAGCGGGTGCTGCTCCGAGGCGATCTGGGCGCCCGTATTGTCGCCCGCCGGGCAGGTGACGGTCTGCGCTGGACCGTGACCTTCGATGCCGGCCTGGATGCGCGTGATCCAGCCCTGCGGGCGGAGGCCGATGCGGCGCTCACCGAGCTGAGGTCGACGCTCGGGGTCTAGGAGGCGTTGCTATTCTTCTCTCCGCCGATCCCGCATAGCTCAATTGGCAGAGCACTCGACTGTTAATCGAGTGGTTCCTGGTTCGAGTCCAGGTGCGGGAGCGCAACGAGGGCCCCCGCGAATTCGCGGGGGCCCTCGTCATTGACTGGGGCTGTCGATCAGCCGTAGGGGCGTCCGGCCCACGAGAAGTGAGCGACGTTCCAGGAGTTCCACACGTCGGTCACGCGCACGCCCGTGGATGGGCTCGAGGCCTCCACGATCATCCCGCCGCCGATGTACATCGAGGCGTGGTGGGCGCCGTTGTTGAAGAAGAACAGCAGATCTCCGGGCTGGAGCTCGTCGGGCGAGATGCGCCGCACTTCCTGTGCCTGGACGTAGGAGTACGGGGTGAGACGGACGCCGACCTGAGCCCAGGCCCACGACGTGAGCTTGGTGCAGTCCCAGGAGTTGGGGGGCTGAGCGCCCGGAGGGGTGTTGACGTAGGGCTCGCCGACCTGGGCGAGTGCGTAGGCCACGACGATGGCGGCACGGTCGGAACTGACCCCGCTGCCTCCCGAGTATCCACCGCCGGAGTTGTCGTCGCCGTTGCCATTGGGGCCGCCGTTGGCGGAGGTGGTGCCCGACGAGGAGCCACCGTTGTTGAGAGCGGATGCGGCTGCAGCGGCGGCGGCACGCGACTCTGCCTCGCGACGCTTGCGCTCCTCCTCGAGTCGCTGACGCTCCTCTTCCTTCAACTGGTCGAGGTAGGTCTGGGTGTTGGCCATCTTCTCGCTGAGCCGCTCCTTGTTCGCCTCCATCGTGGCGAGGACGACTTGGGCCACATCCTCCTGCTGGGCGAGCTCGGCCTCGGCCTGGGCGAGCTTCAGGCGAGCGGCCTGGACCTTGCGAAGTGCGGCGGCCTGGCTATTGGCGACGATGTCGAGAACGACTGCTGAGTCGAGGAACTCCTGGGCGTCGTCGACCAGCAGGAGCTGGAGTGAGGAGTCGATTCCGCCGCTGCGGTAAGCGGATGCGGCGAACTGCCCGATGGACTTGCTGGTCTGCTGGACCTCGGCGCGGGCTCGCTTGATCTTGTCCTCGGTCTTGCCGATCTTGGCCTGGACCTGGGCGTACTCGTACTCGGCTGTGAGGACCTGCTCGTTGGCGGCCGCTTCTTCCATGCCCAGGTAGTCGAGGTAGGCCTCGATCTCGGCGATCCGCTCGGGGCTGGCCCCGGCTCCTGGAGCGACCAGAAGCGTCGATGCGGTCAGGGCGCTGACAGAAACGGCAGCGACGAGCGCGCGGCGCAAGCGTCGCGGTGAGTGCGGCACGGTCATCCTCAATCCCTCGGGCAGACCCGGTGGTCCGGTCCGTCGTTGGTCGCTTTCGGTGCTTATGTCGCAGTCCTGTCACGGAGAGGTCCTGGATTGGACATGCCCGGTCAAGAACTGGGGACCACGGTAACAGGATGATCACGACCGGCAAACTCGGGCTCGATACTTGTGGATAAACCTGGGGATAAATGGGCGCAGGGGGCT
>Ga0129333_10004763_pt1 | contig 12704 bp, 11 predicted proteins | sample CPB6_08_DNA_FD_94474 | JGI IMG/M metagenome (GOLD analysis project Ga0129333, IMG submission 94474) | Freshwater to marine salinity gradient microbial communities from Chesapeake Bay, USA - CPBay_Sum_0.6_0.8_DNA | ecosystem: Environmental > Aquatic > Marine > Coastal | place: USA: Chesapeake... | reverse complement strand
AGATACGAAGTTTAATCATTTAATTTGAAAGGTTTGCTGGGTGTATCCTATACAAGATACGAAGTTTAATCATTTAATTTGAAAGGTTTGCTGGGTGTATCCTATACAAGATACGAAGTTTAAATCATTTGCTAATATTTACACTACTTATTCATATTTGTCATATATATTATGACTGTAATCTTTATGTCATTTTTTTATTTTTAGCAAATTATCTTTTTGAAAATTGTTTTGATAAGGTTTTTGATAAAAAATGACATAAGCCTTTCATTATTTAATCATATAAAAATGTCTACTGGTGATATTTACACTGAAACTGAGAATGAAGCTCTTGCTTTCAAAACTACAGGAAATCCTCTTGTTGATTACTTTATGCTTTTGGTGAGAGATTTGAAAAAAAATATTAATAATGAACAATTGGAAAAATGTTGGAATGTAAGTCCTGAAAAAACTGTTGCGATTATCTTTAATTGTCGCGACAGAATGAATGGTAAGAAAGAAAAGAAGATATCCAATGATGCAATGAGATGGCTTCGCAAGTATAAACCAAATACTTATAAGAAAAATATTCAGTGTTATGTTGATAAATACGGTAGATGGAAAGATCTTCTATATATTTCTTATTATGATCTTAAGGGAGAAGATTTCTCTTATGAACTTAAAATGTTTTCAGAACAGCTTTTCAAAGATTCTGAAACTCTTAAAAAACTGAATTCTCCTGATGTTGTAGCTGATGAAAAAAATAATATTTCACTTTGTGCAAAGTGGGCTCCGAGCGAAGGAGATAGATGTGATAAAAAAAAGAAAATGGCACAAAGACTTGCCGGATTTATGTTTGGAGAAGGTAATAATAAAAAAATGGAAATGTATAGAAAAAATATTATTGCACCTCTTCGTAAACACATTGGAATCGTAGAAAATAAGACATGTGCGAACGATTGGAAAACAATTGTTTATAAAAATGTTCCCGCTGTTGCTTCCAAGAAATACGCAAATGCATTTAAAAAACACGACGAAGAAGGATATGGAAAATATTTAGAGTCAGTGAGAAGCGGAGAAGTTAAGATGAAGGTTACTGGAATTCTTCCTCATGAACTTGCAAAATGCTATATTGAAGGTGGTGAAAAACAAGAATCAATTGAATTACAATGGTCTACCATTCTTGAAAATGTAAAAAGTAGCGGAACACTCAAGAGTTCTCTGGCGATTGTTGATGTATCTGGTTCTATGTTTGGAGCTCGAAATGGAAGTATTCCAGCTCAAGTAGCAATTGCACTCGGTGTAATGACATCTTGTTGTTCAGATGGCCATTTTGGGGGGAAAATTATTACATTTAGCGAAGATCCAGAACTAATGCAAATTCCAACAAACAGTCTTTATGATGCTTATAAAGTTATTAAAGATATGGAATATGGTCTCAGTACAGATTTTGTAAAATGTTGTAAGACTATTATTGATTCGGCGATTGAAAATAGTATTCCAGATAGTGAAATGCCAAAGAAAATCTTTGTATTCACTGATATGCAGTTTGATAGAGCTAATCCTAATGAAAAAGATATTCGTACAACATACGAGATAATTTCTAAGATGTTTTCAAGACATAATTATAGCGTCCCTAAGTTTATTTTCTGGAATCTTAATTCCGATCACGGAGAGACATTTCCTGTAAATTGTGCCATTGAAAACACAGCTGTCGTATCAGGATTTTCGGAACAGTTGCTAAAAATATTTATGCAATATGACGAATTTAATCCAGAGTTTATCGTAGATGAAATCATCAAACCTTATCTCGAATTCGTTACAATTTCTGAAGATGAAAAATAAATTTGATTTGTAAAAAACAAAAAAATGATTTAATGATTGATAATTATTTTTATCAATTTATAGATACATTATAATGCAGTTGAACAAAACAGAAATCAAGGAAAAACTTGAGCGTATGCGATTGACAAATCTTGAAAGGCAAAAGAGATATCGTGAAAATAATAAAGACAAACTTAAGGAATACTATCGCAATTATTCGAAGCAATGTAAAGAAAAGGATCCTGAAAAATATCGTGAACAATCAAAGTTGCGAAGCAAGAAGTATAGAGATAATCTCAAGAAAATCAAAACAGAAATTATCATCAGTGATATTCTTGATGATATCATTAATGATATTTAAATAAAAAACATAAAAATGCTAAAAAATAAATTTTGATAGTAGATTTATTTTTTAACATTTTTAGGAAATTATTTATTTTTATATTATATTTATATTATTTAGAATACATTTTTATTGTTATGTCAACAACAATGAATGAAGGAACAGATGATAATAATGGAAAAAAAGAAGAATTAGTACCATCAGAAACAACTGATAATAAAAAAAATCTTTTTCAAGTATCTATATTAAATATGAAAAAACAAAATGAAGAAAATAATATATATGAATATGATCATAATAATACTAACTCTATATTATATTACGATGTTTTTGATTTCTCAAGTAAAATAACAGAAAATGGAAAAAAAGTATTATTGTATATTTTCAGAAAAGTTTTTGAAAAAGTTTTAACTGATGGTAATATAAATAGTAATATAAAGATTAATGATTATAAAAAATATCATATAGAAATACAAGAAGAAAATATTAAAGTAAGTAAAAAAGAAGAAGAAGAAGGAGAAGAAGAAGATGATGAAGAAATGGCGGCTATGCAAGCTCGTATTGCAGCATTACGTAGTGAAGGTGGAAATGATGATCCAATAAGTAATAATGATTGGAGTACTGATATATTTTATTACAAACACAATATAAAAGATGAAAATTTAAAAGTTATACAAATGTCTTTGTTAAATATTGATAATGATATTGTAAGTAAAGAAAATTATATAGTAGATTATGGTGATTTAAGTATTAAAAATACTGAAAATGTTCAAAATATATTGAAAATAATGACAGAGGTTTTTAAAATAAAAATATCAAATGAAATTTTTTTAAATATGATAAATAATTATCAAAACATCATAAATGATAATACCAAGAAAAATTTTTATAACACCATTGATGATAAAACTGTAAATTACTTTGAAAAAGATGTCAATGATGATAATTTAAAAGATGTGTATGAAGATTTATTATCTCAAATTCAAAGAGAATCTCAGGATGATACAATACTTAAAATACAAACCGAAAATAAAAGTACGACGGGAGGTATAACAGTTTAAGATTTATATACCTTTATTAATTTTTCATCCAAAAACCAAATAAAGGTAATTAATTATTTTTTATTATGATTAAAGACGTTAATATAATTATAATTGGTGGACATGGTGGGAGTAAAGATGTTAATGCAAATGATAATAATCCACAACAAGCTGATATAAAGGATTTATTAAAATTTAAAAAAGATATGTCGAAACTTTCTTACAATGTTGATATAACTTGTATAGATCCTTGTTACGAATCAACGAATATCATAGAAAATGCAATATATTTTATAAAAGATTTTTACAATCTCGGTGACACTCATTTGTTTTCTAAAGAAAGTCATAATATCATAATTGATTTTTGTAATATGTTAAATGAAAACCATGTCAATCATGGTGAAATAAATCAACAATATGATAAAATGATTCTATACAAAGATTATAAGTTTACTTGGATATCTTGTGGATGTTTGTGGGACAAAATGTTTCCATCTACAGTATTACAAACTGTTATAGAAAATAGATATTATACACCAGTACAGCATACTGTCGGTTCATTTGAATATGCTATAAATGTAAACTTAAATATTAAAGAAAATAATATAGCAAAGGAAATGCTTCCTTATTCACAGGGAATTTATCAAAGTTTAGGCACACTAATGTATAGAGGTTGTAAGAGTGATAATTTTATAAGTGAAAATGTACTAAGAGACTTATTTATAAAAATAGGAAAGTTTTTCAATAATGAAGAGATTGATGATTTTGTAAATAATAAAAAGCATTGGAACTTCATAAGTAGACCAGTACGTATATTAGCTACTGAATACATATATGGAAAATATATAGACTTTTCATAGTTTATATAAAAATTGATTAGCATTATAGTAATAGTGTCAAGCTCAAGACTTAAAATGTCAACTACTGCTATTGCCGACAATTCTGTTATCGCTTCCAAGGAAGAAACTCGCGACACTTCTAATGATATTATTATCAATGCAGAAAACATAAAATTTTGCCCAGGGCCTTGTAATGATTATTCAGAAGAATGTCCTCCAGAAACACGTGGAAATGAAAAAAGATATTTCTTTAAACCATATTCAGGTGGAAGGTATAATCAACTATCATATCCAATGCAAAATGGAGGAGAAATATTTCTGAAAAATGTTCGTATGTGTAGTTACTGTTGCAAAAGATTGATAGAATTTGACGAGGAGGGTTGTATTGAATACTTACAGAATGATAGTAAAAACATTATCAAAAAGTTGCAAAAAATGAAAGTACTTGCTTAAAATAAAATCAAAAAACTACAAAAGATGTAACTTAAATAAAACATTTTTTGTTTTTTGCATATAAAATCAAAAACAAGAAAAAATGCATAAATCTCAAAAGCCCTAGGAGAAAAAGGGGGGGGAGAGAGGGGGGTGCGCTGCGTCGTTTTTTAAAATTCTGGTCTCGTAAAAATTACTTAAAAAAAATATGTACACCATATATAGTAATGACGCAAAACGACGCAGTAAAAACGCATAATTGCGTCATTTGTAATTATGCTTCAAAACGTAAATTTGATTTAAAGCGACACATAAATGCTAAGCACCCTGGTGAAAATAATGAAAATATAGAACTTTCAGAAAATGTACAAAAAGTCAACCCAAAAGTACAAAAAGTCAACCCAAAAGTACAAAAAGTCAACCCAAAAGTACAAAAAGTCAACCCAAAAGTACAAAAAGTCAACCCAAAAGTACAAAAAGTCAACCCTGATTTTTTTTGTCAGAAATGTAATAAGATTTATAAAACTAAAAGACATTTACAAAATCATGAAATAAAATGTAAAGGAGTTGATGAATTGACTTGTCCAAGATGTATGATTTCTTTTACGAAAAAACAAGCAAAGTCAAGACATATGATATTAAACAATTGTAAAGCAAGGAGTATCATATATGCAAGAGAACCCAATCCTCAAAATATTATAAACACGCAAAATAATACTAATAACAATATTCAAACTCAAAATAATATCCAAACACAATACAATAATATAATTATAAACAGTTTTGGAAACGAAAGATTAGATCACATTACAAAAGAAGAAATTCTTAAAATGTTAAGAGCTGGTATCCATACTATCCCCAAATATATTGAACGTAAACATTTTGATAAAGACTTTCCAGAAAATAATAACATTCTCTATACAAAAGAAAATAAATGCAAGGTATTAGAAGATAACAATTGGCAAGAAAAGGATATTGGAACACTATCTTCTAAGCTAATCAAAGAGAATGCAAACGTCCTATTACTTTATTGTGACAATAATGAAATAAAACTATCGGAAGAAATAAAAGATGAGGAAGTATTCACAAGTATAAAAAACAAATTGGTAGTAATCTACGATAAGACTGATAATACAAAATATAACTATGTTCTAAACTCTATAAAAGACCTAATAAAGAATGCAAAGGAAGAGCTTAATGATAATAGTTAAGTAGATAAGTTATCACTCCGAAATATTAATTTTGTCATTTATTTTTTTAATATTGTTATCAGACATAATATTTTTATTTTTCATTGCTTTTACACCCTTGAAGATTTATTACTCATCATCGATAACCATAATTATAATAATCTGAAAATATCATTTCGTTCTGTTTTTTTTCTTTATCTTCTATAATTTTTTCTGCTATAATTTCTTCTTTCTTTTCTTTTATTTTTATATCTTGAAGTTTCTTTTCAGTTGGTATAATTGTTTCTTTTTTGGCTTCTTTTTTAGATATAATAAAATCCTTTTCTTCTTTTTCTTTAACAGTTGATTTTAATCCAATGATAGTATTATTTAAAAAATATTCAAGTAATACAAATGTCAATATTATTGTAAAAACCCAAACTATAGTATTCATCAATAATAAACCAATAATTTGAATAAGTGGATATAAAAAATTATTTTTTTTTGTTCCCAATAATACAGTTTCATAAGGAATTAAAATATTACTTATATACGTATATATTGGCTCTGATAGTTTTATATTTTTTTTTATGTAATCATTTGTTGCAATACCTATTACAAAACCAGAAGCAGTAATTAAAATATTGTTTGAAAATATAAAATGTTGAAAATCTTGATATATAATTCTTATTTTATTTTCTTTGCTTTACTGGTTTGTAATTCATAATTCTTATTTCTTATTTACATATTTGTAAATATACACTTTTACATTCTTGAAGATCCAAAAACAAGAAAAAATGCATAAATCTCAAAAGTCCTAGGAGAAAAAGGGGGGGAGAGAGAGGGGGGTAAAATAGTAAAAAATGGTGCGAATTGCGATAAGATATTTAAAAAATAAATCTATCATTATTGTAAGTAATAGATAACAACTGATAAATGGTGATAAATAAGTGCCCTTTTTGTATATACGTAACTGATATAAAATGTAATCTTGACCGCCACATAAATGCTAAGCACAAGCTTGAAATTGATAAAAAAGAAAAAGTTAAAAAAAATGGACAAAATGTAACCCCAAAAGAACAAAATGTAACCTCAAAAGAACAAAATGTAACCCCAAAAGAACAAAATGTAACCCCAAAAGAACAAAATGTAACCTTAGATTTTTTTTGTCAAAAATGTAACAAGATTTATAAAACTAAAAGACATTTACAAAATCATGAAATAAAATGCAAAGGAGTTGATGAATTGACTTGTCCTAAGTGTATGATTTCTTTTACATGTAGACAACATAAGTCAAGACACATCATAGCAAATAATTGTAAAGCAAGAAGTATTATCCATGCAAGAGAACCAAATCCTCAGAATATTATAAACACGCAAAATAATACTAATAATATTCAAACACAAAACAATATCCAAACACAAAACAATAATATAATTATTAACAGTTTTGGAAACGAAAGATTGGATCACATTACAAAAGAAGAAATTCTTAAAATGTTAAGAGCTGGTATCCATACTATTCCTAAATATATTGAACGTAAACATTTTGATAAAGACTTTCCAGAAAATAATAACATTCTCTATACAAAAGAAAACAAATGTAAGGTATTAGAAGACAATAGTTGGCAAGAAAAGGATATTGGAACACTATCTTCCAAACTTATAAAAGAAAATGCAAACGTCCTATTGCTTTATTGCGACAATAATGAGATAAAACTGTCAGAAGAGATAAAAGACGAGGAAGTATTCACAAGTATAAAAAACAAATTGGTAGTAATCTATGATAAGACAGATAATACAAAATATAACTATGTTCTAAATTTGATAAAAGACCTAATAAAGAATGCAAAAGAAGAGCTTAATGAAAATATATAATAAGAATTAAAGTGTTATGGTAAGGTAAAGAAGATGTAATATTATCGAATTCATTATATTACATTCATTTCTGACGAATAGCATTTTGTTTGTGTTGAGAGCTATCTAATAATTTTATGAAGAAATTTTTTGAAATTAATTTTCGAAAATATTTTTCCATTAAAGAAGAACGTAGTTCAGGACGAACCACATCAATATATAAAACAACTCTTTTATAAGGTGTATCATTGCGAACATAATGATTATACATATCATCAAATAATACTCCCTTGCCTTCTTTCCATTCATATTTAGTACCACCACATACTATGTATGGCCTTGTGTTATTATATTCAGGTATTATATATCCTAGATGATAACGATAATATCCTTTATAATATCCACGATGTTCAGGTATGTCAACGTGTCCATCTAGTATAGATAAAAAAGCATTTGAAATATATGGTTTGTTAATTATATCATAAAGAACAGGACATTTCTGTTTTAAATTAGGTATTTTGAAATCATCTAGAATTTTAATGTAAAGTGCTCTCCAGCATTTATCTTTAATGTTGTTACCAATCCTAAAATTTGGGTTGTTTTTTGCTATACATTCTATATTATTTTCAGAATTATATATTATGTCTAATTCCTTTTTAATATGCGAGTGATATTTAGATTCCAATTCAATATTTTCTTGAAAAACATCATTTAAATTATCAATGAAAGGAGGATTATTGAATTTCATAAATAGATATAGATTATAGATTGATAATATTGGATATAGTAAAATAAATGGCATCGATAGATTCAAAATGATCAATATTATTTTAAATATGTAGTGAATGTTTGAATTGTATACATATATTGCGTTATATACAAAAAATACACATACTGAGAAATCATATATTAGATTGATAATAGGAGATTTGATGTATAAATGTCTGAGTATATTTGTTTTATTGAATTGTAACGTATCCAGAATTGTAGATAATGCTAAAACAAATATTTGAAATAGAAACACTACTAAGCAACAAGTATAAATTATATTATTAATATTAATATACATTGTTACTATATAATTTAATTATATAATATATTTTACATTACCTTTGTAATTATAAAAAGCAATTTACCTCTACACAACAAGATTCTCACACATAGTATTAGTCTTATCCAAATCTGTCTGACAGAAGATGAGATAGAAAATTATGAAGATAATTCAATCAATATTGAACTCAATTTGACAAATAATACTATCAATATGATGAAAGTTACTATATTGGATATCAAATGTACTTATAATGGCAAGGAAATTACAAAAGCTAATCTTAAAAAGATGTTTCCTGTAAATAAGGTATCAAAATTAGGTATTCTAATTACCAGTCTAAGAAGCAATGAAACTCTATACTTGAAAGCACAAGTTGTCAAGAAGACACCAAGATATAGTGCTTTGTTTTACACAGTGTCTTTAGCAAACTTCTTCAATATGCAAGATTCTGCCTTTGGATAAAAAGAATCTATTCTTGATAAAGATTTTTATATTTTATCATTATCAATATCTTTTTTCCTTTCATCTGGAATGTAATGTAAGAACATAAGAGGAATTAATCCTGATAAATTTGTTATAAGTAAGAGCCATGGTAAATTTGTAAAATCACTATTTGTAATACCCATAATTTTTGTTAATCCTCCACCAAATAATCTACCAATATTTCCAGATAGGTTATTAGCACTCATCATAGTTGCATATAACATACCTTCTACACCAGGTGGACATATATTAGCAGCCAATACTAATACTGGCATAAATGTTATTTGACCTAATATTGATAATATAACACTATCAAACATTGCGAACCAAGTATCAGGTAAACCAATTGTTCTATTAAAATGCGTAACTAACATTAAAGGAAGTATTCCTAGAATTGTTCCAGATAAACAAGACCATTTAAAAATATCACGTAATGGTATATTTTTGAGTTTTTTATTATATATTACAATACCAAGCAATGAAGATAAAGAACTTGCTAATCCTAATTTTCCAAAAAACTCTGGAGTAAATCCAAGTTCATTCACTTCAAAATAGAATAATGATGAACCAGCAGAAGGAGTGACGTTCCAAATAATTAAGAATAGCAGTGGATAAAATATAGATTCTTTTGACAAAGTATCTTTTATATTACTAAATTGTGTTTTTAACAATTGAAATGGCTTTTCTTTTGTAACATTTTCATTATTGTATATTTCTATATCTGTTTTTTTTTCATTTTCAATTTTTTTTTCATTTATTAGACCAGCGGTGGCTATCATAGCAGTTGGAATAGCAGCTGTTAAATAAAATACAAATGAAGTTCCATAATTTTGCAATAGATGTCCAGAAAAATATGCACTGATTATGCTACCAATAGATGAAAACGTCCAACAAATTGATTGTAAAGATCCTGCTTTATCTTGGTCTCTTGATTTACTTACTACAATAGCATCAACTATCACATCACTAAATGCGAGACCAAGTGATGACATTGTAACAAGAAATACACTTGAGCATGTAGCTATGATCATATTAATATCATTTCCATTATTTATGAGAGTAGCTAAATTAGCTAAAAACAGCCAAGAAATAGTAGCAATCAGTCCAGAAATCATAATATAACTTTTTCTTTTGTATCCAAATAAAGGGAATGTGTCGGATATGAAGCCATAGAAAGGTTTAATGATCCATGGAATAGAAGATATGCTTGAAATGATTGTTAAATCAGCTGGAGAAAGATGTAAAGTATCTTTGTAAAAGAAACTCAATGCGAGACCACATATACTAAAAAGACCTTGAATAAAGTAAACAATGGCAATAGTCCATATATCTGGTGTTGCAGGGATATCATATAATAATATTCCTTTTTCTTTTGTCCATGATACAATAGCATTATTTTTTCGAACATTTTTGTTATTATTTTGCATTCTAAAATTATTGATAAACTTAATCCCTTTATTTTGTCTTGATAATTTTGGTAATTTAGATTCTATTAAAAAAGCAGAACTTGTGCCAATAATCAATACAAAAATTTTAACTATATAGATATATTGTTTCATATATAATACACGTATAGTATAATATAATTATTCTTTTAATTCATTTTTTAGTTGAATTGAAATGTTTTTCTATAGTTTTATTGTAAAATAGAACAATGTTCTGTAAAAAAATCTAAGCACGTGTGAAAATATTTTTTGTAGTATAAAATAATATAATTTATAAACAAAATATAGATACGTAAACATATAAATGTTTGATGCCGGTATTAGATTTACTGATTCAACTACTGGAACTGCTAATACAGATGGTATAGTAATAAAAATGAATGACAATCAACAATTACAAGTATGGAATTATGAGAATACTGAAATATTGATAGGAACAAATGATGTAGAAAGGATTCGTATATTAGGAAATGGGAAAGTTGGTATAGCAAATACAGATCCAAATTATATGTTAGATGTAACAGGTGGTATAAATTCTACAAATGGATATAGAGTTAATGGTGATTTTTTAGACTATAGTCATTTAAGCACTGTATTTACATCTGGAAAAATATTATTTGGAAATAATTTATCAACACCTAATACAAATGTGAATTTACATTGGGATAATTTAAACAAAAGATTAGGAGTTAACAAATCAGCACCGGGTTATAACTTAGATGTTGTTGGAGATATAAATACATCAACTGGTTATAAAGTTGCAGGGACAGCACTTGATTTTAATAATTTAGCAACAACATTTACATTAGGTAAGCTTTTATTTGGAAATGATGTATCAACACCATCAACAAATACAAATTTACATTGGGATGATACTAACTCGCGTCTTGGAATAGGAACAGATGCACCAGGATATTCTTTAGATGTGGTAGGAGATATAAATATAACAGGAACTTTTAAAGTTAATAATATTGATTTTGAAGGAGGGGCATTATATACAGCAGGTTCTGGTATTAATATATCAGAAGCTAATGAAATTTCATTAAGTTCACAAATAACAGATTCTATTCAGGAAAAACAAGCAACAATAACAGGTGCAGCCACAACTATAACAAGTACAGATTTAGCAACAAACAAAGCATTATTATCAGATGCATTAGGTAAGGTCGCTGCATCGACTGTTACCGATACAGAGTTAGGATACTTAAGTGGTGTCACAAGCGCTGTCCAGACACAATTAGATAACAAACAAGACCTTTTAGTAGCAGGAGCAGGAATTAATATAGATTCAGGGACAAATACTATTTCTGTTGATTCTAATATTAATATAAATGATTCAAGACTTGCAGATACTTATACAAATGCACCAATATTATACACGCCATCATTTATTAGATTAACAGACGCGAGTTATAAGTTTTTAATAGGTGGTGATTTCGAACCTGTTTCTAAATTAAATATTCATTCGACTAACAATTCAGCAATAGTTGATGTAAGACTAACAGATAATACAACTGGAACTAACACTACAGATGGAATTGTTATTAGAAAAAATACCACACATGATTTAGAATTATGGAATTATGAAAATTCAGGTATAATTTTTGGAACAAATAATGTTGAAAGAATAAGGATATTATCAAATGGAAATATTGGAATAGCTACAGCAACACCAGGATATCCTTTACATGTGGTAGGTGACATCAATACATCAACTGGTTACAAAGTTAATGGAACAGCTCTTGACTTTAGTCATTTAACAACAACATTTACATCTGGTAAGCTTTTATTTGGAGATAATACATCATCACCATCAACAAATACAAATTTACACTGGGACAATACTAATTCGCGCATTGGAATAGGAACAGGTGCCCCAGAATGGGGTATTGATCTTAGAAATAGTGGAGATTCAAGAATACAAATATATGGTGGATCATCTACAGCTGTAGCAGGACTTAGAATGTCTTGTAATAATAATTTGAGTACATCACCATTATTATATTTATACGCAGAAGGTACTGGTAATACTTGTCAAATTAATTCCAGATATAATTTTCCTATTAATTTTTACACAAATAATACATTCCGGATGGTTATATCAAATACTGGTAATGTCGGTATAGGAATAACAAATCCTGCAAAAACTTTTTATATACACGAGGCAACTGGAACAACATATTCTGCATCAGGTGGAACAATAACATTATCACATGGAAATAACGGAGGAGCATCATCTATT
>Ga0129333_10004760_pt1 | contig 12706 bp, 12 predicted proteins | sample CPB6_08_DNA_FD_94474 | JGI IMG/M metagenome (GOLD analysis project Ga0129333, IMG submission 94474) | Freshwater to marine salinity gradient microbial communities from Chesapeake Bay, USA - CPBay_Sum_0.6_0.8_DNA | ecosystem: Environmental > Aquatic > Marine > Coastal | place: USA: Chesapeake... | reverse complement strand
TAGCCCTCTAGCCCTCTAGCCCTCTAGCCCTCTAGTCCTCTAGTCCTCTAGTCCTCTAGCCCTCTAGCCCTCTAGCCCTCTAGCCCTCTAGCCCTCTATCCCTCTATCCCTCTATCCCTCTAGCCCTCTATCCCTCTATCCCTTTAGCCCCCCTTAACCACCAAATACAGCTGCGTTCCCCCAAAGCGTTCAGGGAGAATCTCATAGGACCACGACCCTTCGGCGGCCTGAAGGCTTTCCCTCCAAAAGGATTCTGAGCAGTAGACGGAACCATAGGCATCCGCTGAGAGGACATCTTCTAGTTCGCGCAGCGCAGATTCCTCCGTGTACGGGTGAAAGACGAAGCGAGTGGATTGGAATTCGTGCAAGGTGAGAATGAGGGTGCCGCCTCGGCTGAGCCGTCCTAGAAGGGTGTTCAGCGTGGAGCGAAAATCGGCTTCGGGCAAATGGGTAAAGACGCTGCCGGCAAAAAGCAGGTCTACTGGCTGGTGGTCGTCCGCTAAGGCGCCAAAGTGCTTGATTTGAAAATTAACGGCGGAGTTTTTGGGGTCGGAAACCATGCGCTTGGCCTGTGGGAAAGCCGCCGTCAAAAAGCGTCCTACGCGCCCATAGCCTCCCCCAAAATCGAGAATTCGTTGGGCATCTGGAGCCTGCGCCTGAAGCTGAAGAGCGGCTTCGGCACCTGTTTCGTAGTATTCTGCCAAGACCTTGAGGGCATCTCCGCCGTGCACTTGGAAGGGGTAGCGGAACATGGGATCGCTCCGATGAATGGCTTTCGGGCTGGCGCTCCAAGCTTCAGGGAGGCCCAAGAGGCTCAAGCAGTCGGACCAGGCGCGCTCTACCAAGGGCTGGGGGATGGGCAAGACCTCGGGGAGGGCCCATTGCTCCAAGGTGGCGAGGGCAGCGATGCGCTTTTCGAGCAAGGCCAGTTTGTCGCGGTTTTCACCGATGCCGATCTTGTCTTGAAACCAGCGCTTGAAGGTCTTTTTCACGGGGTAAGGCCATTGGCCAATATCTTTGGTGTAACCCCGAATTTACAACGATGGAATTTCCCCACCTGCATCTTTCGATCGACCAGCGCGTCGCCACCCTCACGATTGAGCGCCCCCAGGCGCTGAATGCCCTAAACAAGGCCGTCATTCAATCCTTGCACCAAGCGGTAGAATGGCTGGACACGCAGTCGGAGGTGCGGGTCGTGATCTTGACGGGAAGTGGCGCCAAGAGTTTTGTGGCGGGAGCGGATATTGCGGAATTTGCCTCGTTTGGACCCAAAGAGGGGGAAGCGCTCTCCGAGACGGGCCACAGGCTGTTGTTTGATCGAGTCGCGGCCGCCCAAAAACCCTACATCGCCGCCATCAACGGCTATGCACTAGGTGGGGGATTGGAGTTGGCGATGGCCTGCCATGTGCGTATTGCGGCAGCCACGGCGCGCTTGGGCCTACCCGAAACCTCCTTGGGGCTCATCCCCGGATATGGAGGGACCCAACGCTTGGTTCAACTCGTAGGGAAGGGCCGGGCTATGGAAATGATGTTGAGCGCCAGCATGCTGGACGCGGAAACCGCAGAACGCTACGGGCTCGTCAATCAAGTGGTCGAGGGAGAACACCTCATGGAAGCAGCGCAGGGTATGGCCGCGAAGTTTTTAAAGAACTCCGGCCAAGCGCATGCCGCAGTGATTCGAGCGGTCAACGCCGCCACAGAGGGCGGTCCGGGCTTTGGGGAGGAACAACGCATTTTTGGAGCCTGCTTTGGAACGGCAGATTTCCTTGAGGGCACCTCGGCCTTTCTTGAAAAACGCAAACCCTCGTTTTAAGTGCGTGGACTTCCCTAAATTGGGGAGACCTAAACGCACAAAATGAACTTTTTACAAATTGAACATGCGGTGTATGCCCTGGGCTCCAGCGGCTGGTGGGGCGGCATCGGCATTTTTTCCGTGTATGTCGCGGTGATTTGGATCGCTGCGTCACGCTTGCAGGGTGAGGACGCATTCCGACGCTTTGAGAAGGGGTGGGGGAGCGCTTTGCTGCTCCTATGGATTGGCAAGCACATCCATCTAGTCCAAGCAGACCTTTGGAACATTATGGACAATCTAGAGCTTCACTTGTGCGGTTTTAGCCGGTTTTTGAGCATTTTCTTGTTGCTATTTGGCTGGCGATGGGCCTACTATCCCTTGTTCTTTTGGGGCATTGTGGGCGGGTTTCACTCCCTGCTCACACCGGAACTGACCTCCGGCGACACCACCTACATGTACATCGAATACTATGTGGTACACGGCGGCATTCTGATCATTCCGTTGTACTTCCACTTTGTGCGCGGCATGCGCATTGGTCGTTGGACCTGGGCCAAAGTGTTGGCCACGAACCTGGGACTGATGATTCCGATTGGCCTAGCCAACTACCTGACGGGAGGGAATTACATGTTTCTCTGTTCGCCACCCAAAGTAGAAAACCCCATGATCATCGGGGAGTGGGTGGACGGCATGCGCGTCTGCGTGGACGGCAGTTTTAATGCCTTTCCGATCTACTTGGTGGGCTTTTTAGTGGCCGGTACCGCGCACTATCTTCTCCTGACCGGACTCTTTTGGCGTAGTATACGCGCCGCGGAATCATAGATTAACCGTAGATTCATGGCCAGAAAAGAGGTCTCCCCCCCCTCCTAATCACCCCTGACAACGCATTAACCTTCTACACGAACGAAACGTATTCCTTATGAATCCTGATCAGTATGAAATGGTGCCCATTGAGGTGGGCTCCTTTATTTGGTACGCCGGCTACGGCATTTTGTTGGGCATCATTGTCGCACTTTTCTTTTTTGCCCCCCGGGTGGGCGACCCTCGAATGACAAAATGGGAGAAGTTCCTGGGCTGGTTTACGCTGGCTAACTTGGTCTGGTATACCGTCATGGCCCTCTTTGATGGCATCTACATGGTCGAAGAATCGCTGCCCCTGCACATGTGCAGTTTTAGCCAAGTCTTACTCTTTATCCACTTGGTGTACAAGAAGGACTGGGCATTTCAACTATTGGCCTACTGGGGTCCCTTGGGAGGCATTCAGGCGTTTCTCACTCCAGCCCTCGAGACGGAGCCCACGTTTGGCTATGTCCTTCAATTTTATCTCGCTCACGGCTTGGTGGTCTTGGCCCCCATTTATTTAATGGTCCATGGCGGGCGACGTTTGGCCAAGGAGGGTGTTTGGAAAGTGATTATTCTGACATTCATCATCGGCTTTGCCATGATGGGAATTAATGCATGGCTCGGATCTAATTACATGTACGTCAACAACCCGCCTCCGGTGGACCATCCATTGGTTCAAGGGGAGTGGCCCGGGTATTTAGTGTGGATTAAAATGACCGTCATTTTCTTATTTCTTGGCTTTTACTACGGTTTTAGACGCTATTGGACGACCAATTCACCGATTTGATTTTCCCCTATCTTTTTAACACAGAAACAAAAACCCTAAACAGAATGAAAAAATCTCTTTTTGGCGGCCTCTTTGTGTCGCTAGTTGCAGGAAGTCTTTCTGCGACAGCCCAATCCGTCGACACCTCGATGTATTCCAACTTAGTCAAGCTGGAAGAAATCAAAGTGGTCGGTACCCGTAATGAAAACCGCACCGCGCTTCAAACGCCGGTTCCGGTAGACGTCCTACCCATGGCGACGCTCACACAGCAAGTGGGACAACTGGACATCAACCAGATTCTTCAGTTCAGCATTCCGTCTTTTAATGCCAACAAACAGTCGGGATCCGATGGGTCGGACCACGTGGATCCCGCGACATTGCGCGGCATGGGTCCAGACCAAACCTTGGTTCTAGTCAACGGCAAGCGCCGCCATCAGAGCTCTTTGGTCAATATTTATGGCACCCGCGGACGCGGAAATACTGGATCGGACATGAATGCCCTGCCCACTACGGCCATTGACCGCATTGAAGTCCTGCGCGATGGAGCATCGGCCCAGTATGGTTCGGATGCCATTGCCGGTGTGATCAACATCGTAACGAAGAAGAATAAGGGCACGACCCTCACCCAAGCGTTTGGAGTGGCCTCGCGTGGCGACGGGGGCTCGAGCTTAACGGGTTTAAATTCCGGATTTGATCTGGCCGGCGGCTGGGTCAATGTTACGGCCGAATACTCTTCCAAGGCAAAGACCTTCCGGGATGCGGGGGACTACCGCGTGGAATTTGGCGACGCCTCCAGCACAAACTCCGGCCTTTGGGTGAATTCCGAAATTCCTGTAGGCGCTTTGACGCTCTATAATTTTGGTGGTGTAAATAACCGTGTAGGCGACGCCTATGCGTGGACGCGCGACGCGGGTTCAGACCGAAATATTCCCAGTATTTATCCGGATGGGTTTTCTCCCCTGATCCAAGCAACCATCGGAGACATGTCCTGGACTACGGGTTTGCGCGGCGAATTAGCCGGCTGGAACGCGGATTTTTATGCATCGCTTGGCCGTAACAACTTTGATTATTGGATTCACAACACGTTGAACCGCTCCATGGGCCCCACCACACCGACAGATTTTGAGGCGGGTGGATTTGGATTAGGCCAGAACCTTGCGGGAACTACGTGGGATAAATACTTCGGCGAGGCTGGCCATGGTGTCAACGTCGCGTTGGGTGTTGAGGCTCGTCAAGAGTCCTATTACATCTATGCCGGAGAGGAAGGCTCCTGGCAGACCTATGATTCGGATTATCCCGGCGGAAGCCAGGGATTCCCCGGATTCCGTCCGAGCAATGAATTGAATGAGGGCCGAAACAATGTGGGTGCATTCTTGGATGTGGAATGGGACGTATCCGATCGCCTGATGATTGGAGGTGCCGCACGTTTCGAGAACTACAGCGACTTTGGTCAAACCACCAATGGAAAGTTGGCTGCGCGCTATGCCATCAATGAGAAATTTGCGATTCGCGGATCGTTCTCGACAGGCTTCCGCGCTCCGTCTTTAGCTCAGCTGTACTTCAATAGCACGTTCACCAACTTCGTTTCAGGTGTGGCGGTTGAGTCCAAGCTGGCCAACAATGCGGACCCCATCACTTCGGCCTTAGGTATTGCCGCCTTGAAGCAAGAGACCGCTCAAAATATGAGTTTTGGTTTCACCGCAGCGCCGGCCCGGGGCATTACCCTGACCGTGGATGGCTACTCTATGGATGTGAAGGACCGGGTGGTTCTGACGGGCGGCTTTGGCGATGATGACCCCGATGTGGGCAGCATTCTCCAAGCCCAAAATGTGAGCTATGTGCAGTTCTTTACGAACGCTGTAGATACCCGCACGACCGGGGTTGACATTGTAGCGACGTATGCTAAGAATTTGGCGGGCGGCATGCTCAACACGAGTCTAGCGCTCAATGTGAATAACATGACGATTGACCGGGTCTATACGAACGATCAGTTAACGGGCAAGGAAGACTCCTATTTTGGACGCCGCGAGCAGCTCTTCTTGCTGGCTTCTGCGCCACCCATGAAAGCCAATGTGGGCCTGAACTTTACGAAGGGCAAGTGGTTTGCTTCTTTGCGCGGAACGTACTTTGACCAGGTTATTATTGAAGACTGGGTGGGCACGGACGACGTATATGATGCTCGCTTGACCTTGGACCTTTCTTTGAGTTATGCGTTAGGCGCGAAGTTGCGCGCTACGGTAGGAGTTAATAACCTTACGGATCAATTGCCGACGTTCCAGGACTCCGAAACGGAGACTGGCGGCATGTATGACGCGGTACAGATGGGCACTATGGGACGGTTCTTCTTCGGACGCATCACCTATTCGCTCTAAACGTTTAAATCGCTTAGGCGTGAAATCCCGAGTCCGAGAGGGCTCGGGATTTTTTATTTGAGGTGCTTGAGGGCCTCCCGTATGCTCAATCCAGAGAGTTCTTTGGGGTAGTTTGCCACAAATGTGTGCAGCCAAGAAGGGTCGAATCAGGGCTAAACCCGCCAATACCAGCGTTTGGTATGGAGGCCATACCCCAGCCCCCAGCATATGAGCATAAAACCGACCGCCATCCCTAGGGAGCCCAGGGCACTTCCCATGGGCTGAAAAAGGGTGGCATACACCCAAGGCCACACCGTGGTGCCTTGAAGGGGAATCACGTAGAGCGTGACCAGGAGTATTTCGCTGAGCAGGTAGATAGCCAAGGGGTTCTTCCCGAATATCTCGAAAAACTGGGTCACGGGGCGGGATGTGGACTTGGCCGGCAGTAGGGCTAACAACAAGCTCATGGCCATTATATCAAGCCCCACCGTCCAGAGGACATAGGAAGACGTCCAAAGTTTTTTATTGATGGGGAAAAGAAGGTCCCAGCCATAGGCGACGATGCAGCTGAGTCCTCCGAGAAGCAGAAATTTGATCAGTGTTTCGGGTCCGCTTCCTCGACGCCGTACCCATTGCCCCAAGGCATACCCTGCCAGGACATTGGCCAAGGCAGGAAGGGTGCTCAACAGCCCTTCCGGATCAAAGGGAATTCCCTCCCCTTGGTAGAGGTGCGATGGCCCAATCAAGGCCAAATCCACTCGCAGCCCCACGTTGCCCTCAAGGCTGTACGGGTCGCCCGGAGCACCCAGGAGTGCCATAACACCCCAGTATCCAAGCAGCCCAAGCCCCCCTATAATGTAGCTCATGCGTTCCCCGGCGAACCACAGTAGGGTGGCGACCACGCCGTAGCACAACGCGATGCGCTGTAGCACGCCAAAAATGCGCGTTTCGGAAATGGGGAATGGGTGGATGGAACCATCGACGACTTGAAAAAAGGGGTACCAGTGCATGAAAAAACCGAGCAAAAACAGAAGGCTCGTTCGCTTGAGGATGGAAAAGAGGACTTCCACGTTGTGGTGCCCTCGGAACTTAGCCATGCTAAAGCTCAGCGCTGTTCCCACTGCAAATAAGAAGGAGGGGAAAACGAGGTCCGCGGCGGTGAATCCATGCCATGCCGCGTGTTTCAGCGGATCATAGGCATAGGCCCAGCTTCCCGGAGAATTGACGAGGATCATCAGTGCCATCGCCAGCCCTCGGAACACATCTAAAGCCAAAAATCTGCGTGAGGTGGGCGTCATATTGGTGCTTTTGGGTGTTTGAGCATCAGGAAGTTAGTAAATTCATAGAGGAATCTCACCTGATACACTATGAGCAAGCACTTTTCGCGTCGCGATGTACTGAAAACATTGGGCCTCTCCATGGGGGCCGTTTTACCCTTGTCGGCCTGGGCTGAAAATGAGTTCGGCGAGCGACTCATCATTCCCTCGTTTGAGAACAAGCGCCCCCTGCCTAAAGGCCCCTTGACAGCTATCACCTGCGGGGCGGGAAATCGCGGAAACGTGTATGGCAATTATGCGGTTCAATACCCCGAAGAGCTAAACATCATTGGGGTGGCGGAGCCGATTGCCATTCGGAACGAGCGCTATGCGGAAAAGCATAGCATTGCTAAGAAGAACCGGTTTGATACCTGGGAGCAGGTGTTTGAGCGGCCCAAATTCGCCGATGCCATCCTGATGACCACTCCGGACGATTTACACTATGGCCCGTGCATGAAGGCACTGGAGATGGGCTACCATGTCTTGTTGGAAAAACCTATTTCACCCTCTGAGCAGGAATGCCGGGACATTTTAGAATTGGCCGAACGCAGCGGAAAAATCGTCGCGGTCTGCCACGTTCTCCGCTATGCCCCCTACTTTGAAAAACTGCGCGAAATCATGCAGTCCGGCGTACTGGGCAAGGTGGTTTCCATGCAGCACTTTGAGCCCATTCAGCACGTACACATGAGCCATTCGTTTGTGCGCGGAAATTGGCACAATTCGGTGCAGACAGCCCCCATTATTTTGGCCAAATCGTGCCACGACTTGGACATGATGCGCTGGCTAGTCGGAAGCCCGGTGAAGTCGCTAAACGCCTTTGGGGATGTGAGCTGGTTTACGTCCGAAAATGCCCCGGAAGGATCCACGGCGCGCTGTACGGATGGCTGTGCGGCGGAGGCGAACTGCCCGTATTCGGCCCTAAAAATTTACCACCGCGACCGCACGTGGCTGCACCATTTTGACCTACCCGAAGACAAAGAGCTGCACGGCGAGGCCATCCTGACCTACCTGCGCGAAAGCAATTATGGCCGCTGTGTGTACCGCACGGAGAACGACCAGCCAGATCACTACACGATGAATATGCTGTTTGAAAATGGGGTGACCGCCTCCTTCAATATGGAGGCCTTCACGTCCTACCATGGGCGCCGAACGCGTGTTATGGGCTCCATGGGCGACGTGGTGGGCGATATGACCTCATTCACCCACAGCGATTTCCGCACCGGCGAAAAGACCGTTTGGGAGCAAAAAACCGATGGCCACGGTGGGGGCGACTGGAAGCTCGTGTCCGACTTTATCCAGGCGGTGGGTAACGAAGATTCAAGCTTGTTGACTTCGACGATTGGCGCGTCCATTGAGTCCCACTTGATGGGATTTGCGGCGGAGAAGAGTCGGTTAAGTGGTGGCGAGTTAGCGGTGGTGTAAAATTTTTGTGCGTTGGAGCGTTCATGGCGACGATGGCCATGAACGCTCAAAGTGAAGATTTCTCGGTGATGGAGAACCTCTTTGAGACATCAACCCCTAACGTATTTGCGCCAACTCTTTTGTGGGACTCACCTTGAAGCTCGGGATTATTCAGAAGGCTACGGATGATATGTTTGAATTTGAAATCATGGACATCGGTCTTCCTCATGGCGTAAAGGACAACCCTCATCCTCTCGTACCTTTAGACGGAGGCCTTACCGCCCTGCTGCTCGCGGGAGGTGCTGCCGGATACAGGCAATACAAGACAAAGAAGGCATGAATGCATTCAAAGCTTGGGCGGCCTCAAACCGCCCTTTTTTATTTTTTCTCGGACGATTTTTGATCACCTTTTTTGGGTTGAGCTTCCTGTACAGCCTCTACTTGGTCTATGTAGAGCGCCAGGGCGACTTGGATTTGGTCACCTACTGGATTAGCCGGGGCTCGCATGAATTGGCTCGCTTCTTGGGGGTCGCGGATTGCGAATGGTCCTGCTTTATTGACGGGTGCTATGTGGGCCGACCGGGCCGAATGGTCAATATTCTCGAGGGTTGCAACGGATTGCGCTTGGCCATTGTCTATGCGGCCTATGTCATTGGAATCGGCGGATGGAACTGGCGTTCCTTGTTGCAAATGTGCATTGGACTGGTCGTGGTCCAAATTTTCAATATCATCCGCATCGGGAGCCTCATTGCCCTCCGGGATTATGGGGGCGATCTCTACTTCTATTTTATCAAATACGTTTTTGGTGTGTGGATTTACATGAGCATCATTGCGCTGTGGATTCTCAAACCTCGTATCGATCGATGGCTCGGGGCGAAGTGATTTCGGTACGGCGCTTTTGGGCAGCAAGCATCGGCTACCTGATGCTGAGCATGCTATTGAGCATCATCGTGGGGGAGCAAAGCCATGAAGCGGGGGTGCACAATTTGCTCGAGATTGACCCGATTTTAAATGCCTTTTATGCCGGCCTGAAAATCGTCTTAGGCATGGGGTATCTCTGGATCCTTCGGAATCGCTGGGCCGAAATCGCAGGGCTTATTGCCTTTGCCCTGTTGGTTCGCTACTTCGCCGAAGGCACGTTTACCATCGCCCTCATTGGAGCGATGATGGGACGGCGCTGGATAACGAGAACGCAGCAGGCGTGACACCCATTGAGAGACACATCGCCGCTAAAACGCCGGAACAGCAAGCCGCAATGGTCCGAATTCGGGCCTTTTTATGTGAACGTCTCCCCGAGGCCGAAGAGGTCATCTCCTACGGTATGCCCGCGTTGAAACAAAAGAAGGTGTTGGTCTACTATGAAGCCTTCTCATATCATTTGGGATTCTACCCGACGGGTGGGCCGATAAAAGCGTTTGAAGCGGAACTAAAGGCTTCTGGGCTTGTCTACAGCAAGGGGGCCGTCCAGCTGCCTTTTGCGGGCGCCTGGCCGGAAGACTTGATCGCCAAAATGGTCCAATTTAGAAAGCAGCAGGTGGGCCTTTTTATGTGAACGTCTCCCCCGGAAGGGAGGAAGATATCCCTTTTAGAAAAACACGTAGTTTCGTTTTTTTGACACACATAAGCATGGTAAACATTCCCCGTAGGTCAGTGTCCCGAAGGATTCGAAAAATCCACCGATACCTCGGTCTTTTCCTTGGTGTTCAATTCCTTATGTGGACTTTAAGCGGTCTATATTTTAGTTGGACCGACATTGATGAGATTCATGGCGATCATTTTAGGCAAAACCCTCCTGAGATTGCTTTCGAGGGCTTACGGGGCTTTTCTGAACTCGAGTACACCCAACCCGTTTCCAGCGTCGTTTTTAAACAACTAGGAGGGGAACCATATTATTGGGTGAATGATTCGGTTTTAATTCATGCCCAAAGCGGCCGAATAAAATCGGGAATCACGGAAACGGAGGCCATTCAAGTTGCCAAGTCGTATGTGCTTCAGGATTTGGAGGTGGTATCGGTGGAACTACTGACACATGTCGACGCCCACCATGAGTATCGCGGTAAGCCATTGCCCGCGTACGCCATTTCCTTGGGCACTGAGGATCAAATCGTCGCGTTTGTGTCCCAGCGCGAGGGCTCTTTTCAGGCAATACGTCACAAGCAATGGCGTTGGTTTGATTTTCTATGGATGATGCACACCATGGATTATCAATCTAGAGACAACTTCAATACCACGCTCTTGCGAGGGTTTTCTCTGCTTGGGCTCGTGACAGTTTTAAGCGGTTTTACGCTTTGGGGCGTTAGCACGTCCCTATTTCGTCAAAGGAAAGCGAAATAATACAGGCTTGAAAAGATTCCTGACTAAGGCCTCGTTTCCCGGAGTTACATCCTATCCGCTCCTCTTAGTACTTCATGAGCCGAAGAACCTGGTGACCCTGCGTCGTGGTCCATTTGGCGAGATAGGCTCCGGGAGGATAGGCGATGGCATCTATCTCCAAGCGCTGGCTCCCCTGCGCGTCCAACACCTCCATTAATCGACCATCTAGGTGGAAAATCTCCACGAGGTTGAGTGGGCCCTCTTGCTGAACGAGGGTCCAGCGGTCCGTAGTTGGGTTGGGGAAGGCAGTGGCTGGCACGGGCGCTGTGGAAGGATCGGTACTCAAAGCCACATTGGCAAATTTGACTTCATCAAAATAGAAGGTCGATGAAGCGCCCCCATTGCCCACATTGGTGCTGCCCGCCGTAAAGTCAAAGAGGAACGCCAATTTGTAGAGGTCCGTTGGGGCATTGGTGAAATCAAAGGAAAGCAGTTCCCATTCGCCCGATTTGGTCGTTTGAACGCTTCGCTCCTCGCCCCAAAAGGGTTTTTCGGCCTTCAGGGTAACATAGGTGCCAATGGGTGCTGAGGTCCAAACCTTCATGGTGATCACCGGGTGGTTAACAAAGTCCAACGTGTTGGAAAATTCAAGGACGCTTCCCCCATAGGGCGCGCCCAAATAGCGAACCAACTTACCTACCAGGGCACTTGAATTCAAGGGCTTGACATCCGGATTGGCCACGACCGACAGCGTGGCACTTTCAAAACAGAAAAAATGGTCAGCCGTCGTTCCTGCTTCAAATGTGATGGGCAAATTGGGGCGCAGGGGGGCAATAGGCGCGGCGACTTGTTCGATGTCGTCAAAAAAAAAGGTCTTTCCGCCCCCGCTGGTAAAAGGTTGCGGCATGATCACGAGGTCTGCGCTGCCTGAGGGGGCTGGAATGCCGAAATCAAATTCCAAGGTTTCCCACACCCCGCTAACGGTGGTGACCGCGTCCACCTCGCTGGTGTAGGGGCTTTCGAGCTTCACCTTGATCACCGTTCCAACAGGCTCCGTGGTGTACACCTTCATGGACAAGACACTGGTGGCTGCGCTGTTAAAGTTGAGCAACGTTACGTTCGTGATTTTACCGCCGGCCCAAAGGTCTCCTGCGGTTACCTTGACAATTTTTGCCACCTGTGCACTGGAGTTGCCTGTGGTATTGGGGTTGCTGACAATTGTAAAGGTGGCATTGTCGTACCCAACCATGCCCGCCGTCGCAGATTCAAAGTTGAAAGGCAAGGTTTGGGCCCAACTAGAGAGCGCGCTAAGGACAAGAATGGAGGTAAAGAGGTGCTTCATGGATGTGGTGTGGTCGTTTCGTATTGGGCTCAAAGCGTTGCGGTGATCTGTCCACATCCGTGTCAAGCGGTAAAGAAGGAAAAGCTTTGGAGAACAGCATTCCCTTTTGCTTCGAAAACGAATGTAGGCCTTTAAGAGGTGCAAGCAACATGGGGGACGACAATCCTTCAGAGAAAGGAAAATAAAAAAAGCCCGACGCATTGCGTCGGGCTTTTTAAGTTGCTCCTCCTCTTGGGCTCGAACCAAGGACCCTCTGATTAACAGTCAGATGCTCTAACCAACTGAGCTAAGGAGGAATGTACCTTCGAAAAGGGCTGCAATAATACGAATAGACTGAAATTGGTGCAATAGCCAAGGGTATATTTGCGGCAGATATTCCAAATACCCCTCAAAACATGAGTCTTTTAGTCGTTGGCACCGTTGCATTCGATGGATTAGAAACCCCCTTTGGCGTTCGTGAGCGCATCTTGGGCGGCTCCGCTACGTATATCGGCATGAGCGCTGGTTACTTTGTCGAACGCATCAATTTGGTTTCGGTCGTGGGAGACGATTTCCCACAAGCCCACATTGACTTGCTGAATGCCC
>Ga0129333_10004758_pt1 | contig 12707 bp, 12 predicted proteins | sample CPB6_08_DNA_FD_94474 | JGI IMG/M metagenome (GOLD analysis project Ga0129333, IMG submission 94474) | Freshwater to marine salinity gradient microbial communities from Chesapeake Bay, USA - CPBay_Sum_0.6_0.8_DNA | ecosystem: Environmental > Aquatic > Marine > Coastal | place: USA: Chesapeake... | reverse complement strand
TCATGGTGCTTATGATATTGCTTTTATGCGATGTGTGCCTAATTTGGTTGTAAGTGCTCCAATGAATGAAGCGGAATTAAGAAATTTAATGTATACAGCTCAATTAGAAGAAACAAAAGATCCTTTTGTTATCCGATATCCAAGAGGCCAAGGCGTAATGCCAGAATGGCAAACCCCATTTGAGAAGATTACGATAGGTAAAGGAAGAATGATTAACGACGGAGAAGGCACTTTAATTTTATCAATTGGTCACCCGGGTAATTTTGTAGTAGCTGCTATACAAAAATTAAATGAACAAGGGGTTTTCCCAGCGCATGCGGATATGCGTTTTGCAAAGCCAATTGATGAAGAATTATTGCACGAATTAGCCCCTCGATTCTCTAAAATTATTACCATCGAAGATGGCACTATTGTTGGTGGTTTTGGCTCTGCTGTTTTAGAATTTTTATCGGAATACAATTACAAAAACGAAGTTATTCGTTTAGGTATTCCGGATAGAATTGTAGAACATGGTAAACCGGAAGAATTGCACCACGAATGTGCTTATGATACCGCCGCTATAGTAAATACGGTATTGTCATTAACTCGCAAAGAAGCCGTTGTATCTATCTAGTTTGACATTTAATGTCAATCAAATGATGATTGCAACGTATATAGCTTTATTAACACCTAACTTTACTCCAGGTTGTTTAAAATAATGCTTGCTTGCTTATTTTAAAAAAGTTTAACAGGTAATCTGTTAATGAAAAGGGGCTTGTTTCTAACAAGTCCCTTTTTTATGCACAAATTAAAATGAATAAAGTGTAGATTTGCATCTACATTTCTTTAAAATAATATAAAATGCAAGCTACTCTTGATCAAGCAATTAAATTAGGCTTACGTGAAGATGAATTTGAGGCGATTAAAAAAGTATTAGGCAGAACGCCCAATTTTACGGAAACAGCAATGTATTCTGTAATGTGGAGCGAACACTGTAGTTACAAAAATTCAATTAAATGGCTTAAAACGCTTCCAAGAGACGGCGAGCGCTTACTCGTAAAAGCAGGAGAAGAAAATGCAGGATTAGTAGACATTGGTGATGGCATGGGTTGTGTTTTTAAAATTGAGTCTCATAATCACCCTTCAGCTATTGAGCCTTTTCAAGGTGCTGCTACCGGAGTAGGTGGTATCCATCGAGATATATTTACCATGGGAGCTCGACCAATTGCCTCTTTAAATTCGCTTCGTTTTGGCAAATTAGAAAATCCAAAAACTAAACACCTATTAAAAGGTGTTGTGAAAGGTATTGGCCATTATGGCAATTGCTTTGGTGTGCCAACCGTTGGGGGTGAAATTTATTTTGAAGATTGTTATCAAACCAACCCATTGGTTAATGCCATGAGTGTAGGTATTGTAAAAGCTGGCGATACGGTATCTGCTACTTCTCACGGTGTTGGTAATCCGGTGTTTATTGTTGGTGCGGCTACAGGTAAAGATGGTATTGGTGGTGCTTCTTTTGCATCAGCAGACATTTCTGAAAACAGTGCAGAACAATTACCTTCCGTTCAAGTTGGTGATCCTTTCGAAGAGAAAAAATTATTAGAAGCTTGTTTAGAAGCTATACAAACACGCTCTATTATTGGTATGCAAGATATGGGTGCTGCTGGTATTACGTGTTCTACTAGTGAGATGAGTGCTAAAGGTGAGCATGGTATGATTATTCATTTAGATAAAGTACCTACGCGTCAAGCTAATATGAAAGCTTGGGAAATGCTATTGAGTGAGAGTCAAGAAAGAATGTTGGTAGTAATTAAAAAAGGAGAAGAGCAAGGTATCATAGATATCTTCACGAAGTGGGATATTCACTGTGTACAAATTGGTGAAGTTACCAAAGAGCCAATTCTCAAATTTTATATGCACGATGAATTAGTTGCAGAAGTGCCGGCAGAAAGTATGGTATTGGGAGGCGGAGCACCAGTGTATGAAAGAGCTTATTCACGACCTGCATATTTTGATAAAATTGAAGCATTTGATAGTGCAAGCATTCCAGTGCCAAGCGATTTACGTTCGGTAGCAAAACAATTAGCCAATTTGCCAAGTATTGCATCAAAAAGATGGGTTTACGAACAATATGATAGCATGGTAGGTATTGGCACTACCAATACCAATGCGCCAAGTGATGCTTCGGTTATTCGTTTACACAATACGGAAAAAGCATTAGCAGCTACAACAGATTGTAACAGTAGATATGTTTTTGCAGATCCGTATAAAGGTGGAATGATTGCAGTAAGTGAAGCAGCAAGAAACTTAGTATGTAGTGGCGCTACACCTGTAGCGATTACCAATTGCTTAAATTTTGGTAATCCGTATAACCCAGAAGTATACTATCAATTTGTATATGCTTTAAAAGGCATGTCGGATGCTTGTTTAAAACATGGTACTCCGGTAACTGGTGGGAATGTAAGTTTCTATAATCAAAGCGAAGATGGACCAGTTTATCCTACACCAACTATTGGTATGTTGGGCGTTTTAGATTCTATTCATGATAAAATGACCTTAGATTTCAAATCAACAGATTCGTTGATTTATATGTTGGGTGCTCATAAAGATGATATTCATTGCTCTGATTACTTACATTATATTTGTGGTGTTACACATAGTCCTGCTCCAAGCATAGACTTAGAAGAAGAATATACAGTGCAACAAAAAGTTTTAGCACTAATTAAAGATAAATTAATCTTATCGGCGCACGATGTGGCAGACGGTGGTTTGTTTATTGCATTATTAGAAAGTGCTATGCCAAATGGTATTGGCTTTACTATCCAAACAAATGATGCTATTAGAAAAGATGCTTATTTATTTGGCGAAGCACAAAGTAGAATTGTAGTGAGTGTAGCAAAAGAACAACAAGCGGCTTTCGAAGCACACTGTGCTGGAATTCCGTTTGATAAAATTGGAAGTACTAATGCTTCAGGCACTATAGAAATTGATGCCGCATCTTGGGGTGCAGTGGCAGAATGGAAATATCAATATGATCATGTCATCGAAGATCAATTAGCATCTTAATTGCTCTACCTATAAAAAATAAAAAAAGTTATCCAAACGGATAGCTTTTTTATTAGTGCTCAAAACAAACTTGAGCATAACGAATTTCTCCATCTAAAGGTGGATGCATTTTGCGAATGCATACTTTTATTTTATCGGCTTCAGTAAATGTATTTTTCAGAGCCTTATAAATTTCTTGTACATGGGTTTCAATTAGTGAACCTACTTTCATATGCTCTTTTACAATAGCATGAATAATACCATAGTCGGCATAAGGTAAGGTTTGCTCTATGGAAGCATGAAAACTAATATCAACATCAATTTCAAAATTATTTATGATAATGGCTTCTTCGGCATGTAAGCCAATGGGTGCAGCAATTTTAATGTGGTGTAAGGAAGTGGTAAGCATAGTATATATTTATTTAAAACGGGTGTCTGCGGAATAAGGATCAACTATAGTTTCAAAACGCTTGTTGGCTTTTAAATTCAATGTATTAAGATCAAAAACTTGATAATAACCATTTCTACCTGCACAACTGGAGCTATGATGTGGAGCTGGACCTGATGGATTTACATTTCTACTGTACACATAGAAAATAGCATGCTGATCATCTACATTGATGCCATGGGGTTGATAAAAAGGTGCATCAATACGTTTTGTTATCGTTAAGGTGTTGTAGTTGATTACATAGACCGACCCTTTAAATCCTGGGAAACTGGACACATCTTCACTGCATGTAATAAAAGCATAAGGTTTGGTTTTAGACATGGCAATTTCTTGCGGAAAAATTCCAAGCGAAATAGTTTTAATTAAGGTGTCTTTTTTTGCATCGAATATGCGGACTTCATTACTTGCTTCACAGGTAATAAAATATTTACTTTTATCAGGTGTATAGTACAGCTCGTGTGGATCTAATGTGCCGGGGTTATTAGATAAAGGCTTGCCGTCTAATGAAATTTTAGTGTATAAATTTTCGTCAGCAGTAAATTTATAAATAAAATTTCCATACTGTGAAGTTACACGAAAGGTATCAAAGCTCTCATTTGCAATAATTCCGTGAGGAAATTTAAATAAGCCCGTAGCTCCACCACCAAATTCGTTCAACACTTGCAGCGGTTTGGTTTGTAGTAAAACTAATTTTCCATTGCTTTGCCAATCGCACACTAAAAGTTTGTTGCCATCTTCAGACACATGTAAAATATTCCATGAGCCTGTACCAATATCAATAGTTTCAACTACTTGGTTGCTCGTTAAATCTACTTTTTGTATGACTGTTCCAGCTAAAAAACTAATATAGGCATAAGCCCCGTCTTTACTTACTCTTACCGCATGCGCTGATTCTATTTGTGGAGTAATACCAAGCGGTATATAGCGAGCGATGACTTGATTGCCGTCGATGATGCCTAGTTTATCGCACCCTTGTAAAGTAACTACTGTTTTTTGTCGGGTAGTTGCTTGCTCTGAAAATGGAACTATACCATCAATGTTTGGCGCTCCATTGGCTATCCAGTCTTTAAGTACCTTATATTGTGCTTTTGTAAGCGGAGTTTGATTAATGGGCATAGTTGGTTTTGCTACAATGCCTTCTGTACTATCGGTATTGATATAATATAGAAAAGAACTATTTTCAGGACTAAAGGGCACTACACAAGCGCCATTATTAGTGCCATTCATGAGGGCTTCCCAACTGTCTAATAATAATCCACCTGCATTGCGATAACTCTGTTGATTATGACAACCATCTGTTGCGCAATTAGTAATTATTATTTGAGCAACATCATTGGGATACTGCGTTGCGGTATAAGGGTAAGCAACCTTATTCGTACAAGATTGAAAAGCATAAATGCTAATTAAAAGACTAAGTCCTAGTAAGGTAATTTTCTTTATCATAGCGAAATTGTTTCCATAAATTCAATAAGAAATTGATTAAGCGATGCAATAGCTTCTTGCATCTTCCATGTACTTCGATCTCGTGGAATTATATAATTTGAAACCGATCTTACTTGAATATAAGCCTGCTCTTCTAATTGGCAAACATAATGAAAAGCAGCACCCTCCATACTTTCTAAATCGGCTTCCCATTTTCTACGTTGTGCAATACTACGCTCAGATCCACTAGCACTTTGCACCGTAATAGCTGTTGCTCTCGGAATTGTTAAGGTAAATTTGTCTAGATGTAGATTAATAATTCGTTTTTGCGTAAAGGGCGATTCGTTCTCTTTGCATAAGCCTAAATCAAAAACGGATATAAAATTATCATGATCTTCCGCTCCTAGATCTACAAAACAGTCTGATGCAATAGCCCAAACTGAACCCAAAGCAAAGGAGTTGGAGAATGCTCCAGCAACTCCGGCTTGAATAACAAGATCGTAAGCATTTTGGAGTAGTTTCTTTTGTAAATTATAGGTGGTAGCTACAGATCCTACGCCAGTGTATAAAATTTCTATTCGACAATTATTTTTTGAAAACACACAACTATTTTCTTGTTTCCATTGTTTAAATACATAGGAAACTAAGGGTTCTATTTCGAATGGAGTAGCAGAAATTAGCAATATTTGCATGCCTAAAAATAGGTAATTGTAAAGAGTTTTGAAGCTATATCTCTATTTTTTTTGTGAATCGATTTACTAAAGTTACTTTTGTGTAATAAATGGTACTATGATATATTTAACTCGAGTAGAGCATTTTAATGCGGCTCATAAATTAGTAAATACAAATTGGAGTGAAGAACAGAATTTAGCTGTCTTTGGAAAATGCGCTAATGCAAACTGGCATGGTCATAATTACGAATTGCATGTAACCGTAAAAGGGGAACCAAATAAAGAAACAGGTTTTGTTTTTAATGCTAAAACACTAGGCACTTTAATTAAAGAAGTGGTTATTGAAAAAGTAGATCACCGTAACTTGAATTTGGATGTAGATTTTATGCAAGGGGTTTTTACTAGTGCAGAAAATTTAGCTATCGGTATCTGGAATCAATTAAAAGAACCAATTGCTGGTCATGGAGCAAGCTTACACTCAGTAAAACTTATAGAAACAAAAAGTATTTATGTTGAATACTTTGGTGAATAAATCACATTATGGCATATAAAAAAATAGATCATTACGACGAGCATACTACTAACCATCTTTCGGGTAGTTATAAGAGTATCATCGATTTAATTGGCGAAGATGCCAACCGAGAAGGGCTTTTGAAAACTCCAGAGCGCGTTGCAAAAGCCATGCAGTATATTACTCAGGGTTATGAAATGGATGCGCGATCTATTTTAAATTCGGCAAAATTTCATGAGTCGTATAGCGAAATGGTTATCGTAAAAGATATTGAATTATATTCTTTATGCGAACATCATATGTTGCCTTTCTTTGGTAAAGCGCATGTTGCATATATTCCCAATGGTTATATTACTGGTTTGAGTAAAATTGCACGTGTTGTCGATTGCTTTGCACGCAGGTTGCAAGTGCAAGAACGTTTAACACACCAAATATTAGATGCTATTCAAGAAGCTTTAAATCCTCTTGGAGTAGCTGTTGTTATTGAGGCGCAACATTTATGTATGATGATGCGTGGAGTGCAAAAACAGAACTCAGTTACCACTACTTCTGCTTTCAGTGGTGCATTTGAAAAAAATGAAACGCGATCTGAATTTCTCCGCCTAATAGCAGCTGATTTGAAATAAATATCTATTGGTCACACTTTATCTGCTGTTGGTCAGCTATTTATTTTATTACTTTGGTTTATGTCTAATAGAAGTATCCAAAAAATTATTAGTCCCATTGCACCTCATTTTGTAGGAGATGGGTTTCGCGTGCATAATTTTATTCCCAGTGCACCTGGATTAGATATGCAACGTATGAATCCGTTTATCATGTTGGATTATAATGCGCCTGTTTATTTTCCCCCTTCTGAGATTCCAAGAGGAGTAGATGTACATCCGCATCGAGGATTTGAAACCGTTACCATTGCCTATAAAGGTCGCGTAGAGCACCATGATAGCAGTGGCGGCGGAGGGGTTATTGGGGAAGGTGATGTGCAATGGATGACTGCGGCAAGTGGAGTACTGCATAAAGAGTTTCATGAACAAGCATGGAGTAAAGAAGGTGGTTATTTTCAAATGGTACAATTATGGGTAAACCTTCCCGCTCAATTTAAAATGAGTGCGCCTAAGTATCAGGCTATTAGTAATAACCTAATGAATAAGTTTATGCTTGAAAATGATTTAGGTATAGTAGAAGTTATAGCCGGAAAATATGAGGATGTACTAGGAAGTGCAACAACATTTACACCTATATATGTATACAATGCAAAATTAAAAAGCGGTGCTTCACTGCCTTTTCAATTTCCAAGTCATTTCAATACTGCCTTGTTAGTTATAGAAGGAGCAATTACGATTCAAGAACAGTCGGTACCGGTCAATCATTTTGTATTGATGGCTAATGATGGAGAAGATTTTAGTATTACAACAAGTGAGGATTGTATTGTATTAGTATTGAGTGGTGAGCCAATACAAGAGCCTATTGCAGCTCACGGACCATTTGTTATGAATACAAGAGAGGAGTTGATACAAGCCTTTGATGACTATCAACAAGGCAAGTTTGGTTCATTGTAATTTTTTTCTTCGTAATTAATTTAGCGCTTACTAATCTTATTCATAGAAATCGTTTTTTGAAGGCTGCATTTAAAACGATTGATTCCTGGTTGGCGGGTTAATGCATGCTTTTGGCTTACACCGCTATGCACGCGTTTTCTCCATAATTCAAAACTACTTCTTTTCAATTCTTTCCGCATAAGCGCAACAACAGCTGCTTCATTCAAACCAAATTGGTGTTCTATAGCTTCAAAGGGTGTTCGATCCTCCCAAGCCATTTCAATAATTCTATCAATATCTTTTAGTTCCATATATAGCTCATTAATAAATACCAATATTATTCTGTTTGATATGCAATTTATTAAATAATATGCTTAAAAACATATTATTTATACATGTATAATATTTAAATTAAAAATAAATTAATTTTAGATGGATTAATATGGATTTTTTTTTCATGCATCTTGAATCTATATTTACACAAATACAAAAGACCAGTTTTGTATATCTCTGTAAAATTTGAGAAAATCTAATAATTAACCAAACAATAAACCCTTATGAAATTTAAAGAAATTAGCCTTGTTGCGCTTGCGTTTACAATTTTATCTAGCCATGCTATTGGCCAAGTAAAAGACCAAACTAAGTACCGAAGAAGTAATTTAACTATGGTATTAGTTGAAGATAATGATCTAGGGAAAAGTAAGGATATGGTAATTAATGCATATAATGCCAATCCGTTTCCAGATAAGTACAATCAACATACGATTCAGGATAAAAAATTTTCTACTGACTTATTGAAATTAACGGTGGCTGATTATAAATCAGCTGGTTTTTATAACGACACTTTAAAATCACCGATGGATTTTATTAAAGCAGCGAAAAGACCTTTGAATCCAATTACAAAATTAAATAAGGAAGGAACTCTCGGTGTTGTTGAACCAAGTAAACCAGAATTGGTGAATATGTATATTGATAAATATATCAATGAAAAAAATGTTGCGAAGCAAGTTGCGGCAACTTGGTTTAATAGAAAGCCAAATGGGGATATGGATTGGGAATTGTTGAAAGAGAGAGCCATGTATTCGGCTACTGCTGATGAGAAACAAAGTGGCACAAGTCAAAATGTAATAGATAGATTAATTAAAGATGTAGATGTTATTGGAAATTCTTATGTTGTATTTAACAAAATGGAGTTTTATGCAAATGAACCAGTAGCAAGAATTATTAGAGATGCTGCAAAAATTGAAGTAAATAAGCAATTGGCAGGCAAACCTGCATTTTTATTAGAGAAAGCATTGGCTGGAATTGACAAGGTTTATGAAACTACTAAAGAAGGGTATACAGTAAAATGTAACACCTATTTATATCAATTAGATTGGAGTGAACAAATTGCTAAAAAAGTCAATGATTATTTTTTCAATAATAATAATCTAGCTAATAGATCTAAAATTTGGGATACTACCAATATTTTCAAATTGAAATTTGTTGGCAAAACAACAGTATTTTCGATTGTTACATTCAAATTGGGAGAAAAAAGAACTGAAGAAGAAATTATTACACTTCAAGTAAAACGTACAATGGATAATGCACTAGCAAAACTTCAAAAAGAATATGTACAGTTTAGACCTGTGTCGCCAATTGCAAATATTAATCCAGTGACAGCTAAAATAGGCATGAAAGAAGGTTTAGAACCAGGTCAAAAATTTGAATTGCTTAAGATTGAATACGATGAATTTCAAATTCCAAAGTATAAAAATTTTGGAACTGTAACCGTTGATAAAAAAGCTCCAATTTGGGATAATAGACAAGGGGCTGAGCCACAATTAGATGCAAAAGGAAATCCAATTCCAGAGGTGCCATACACTACTTTTAAAGGTGGTAAAAAAGCAGAAGCAGAAATTAATTTCATTAGACTAGTTAAATAATTCTCCAAATCAATTTTTTATGAAAATAATATATTTAGTACTCGTATCTATTTTTATTACTTCTAGCACTTTTGCTCAAAGTAATGAAGTGTGGTTAGAAACTGATGCTCAAAAAATTGTAGAAGTTGGTAATGATAATGTTGGTGAAGATGTTAAGGCTGATATCACGTGCTCAGCAGAAACAGTAACTGATTGTAAATTGAAAGCTCGTAAAATTGCACTTTATGAATTGATTTTTAAGGGGTACAATCAAAGTGCAAATGGTGGTTCTGCTATAGGAAAATTAATAGCTGATATGAGTGTGTACTCTCAGAATAAAGACTTCTTTATTGCTTATATTAACGAAGAAGCAAAAGGGTTACAATTTGTTCAAGGAATTATAAATGTTTCAAAGCCAGGTGGAGAGATAAAAGAAGGCAAGAAGAAACTAAAAATGGTTACTTGCACCATAACACTTAAAATTGAACAAATACGAAAAGATCTTGAATCACAAGGTATGATTAAGTCACTATCTAGTGTTGTAGCATCATTAGGCGATATTCAGCCTAATATTGTTGTAGTACCTGATGATGTATGGTTAAAAGAGCTAGGTTATTTAACTCAAATTGATAATCAAGGTGTTAAACAAACTAATAGAGACTACAGTCGTGTTGGTGAGAACAAAGATTATGCAGATATTTTTCAGTCCATTGCAAGAAATTTTGGGGATGGTTTTACCATTACTTCAATTGCAGCACAATTAGATGGAATTTCAAATGAAAAGCTTCAAAATGCATCTTCTGATGTAGAGTTGGTTGAATCAAATGATGATTATTTAGCTAGAACATTAAAAGCGGATATTTTTCTTCAGGTAGGATTTGTAAAAGAAACTGTTTCAGGAGGTGCTGAGTCGCAATTCAGAATCACTTTTAATGGTGTTGATCCTATGACTAAATCTGCCTCAGACATGCCTGGTCAAAAAATTACTAAAAAAACTTCAGGAGATAATTTCTCTGAGCTTTTAGATGCTACTTTAAAAATTGCTTGTAATGATTTTAAAGCAGTGGCTTTAAAATATTTAGTGAAAAGAAACGATGAAGGCTTGCCAGGTAAGTTACTTGTAAAAATCAATTCTAACTTAGAAATGGATTTCAATTCCCAAATTACTGTGGAAGGAGAAAAACTTGCATTGTCACAGCTTGTAAATGATGCAGTTGAAAAGTATGCTAAAAGTTACAAGAAAAGTGGATCAACAACAAAGTCAAGAATTGAATACGATGTTAAAATTGATCCTAAAGTAACTAACAAGAGAACAAAAAAAGTATCTGCTAACGATTATGAAAAGTTTGCATGGCAAGTTGTTAATGATGAATATTTGTCAAAATTTGCAACTGCTGATGTTAAATTAAATGGTACAGGTATGGCTATTATTACGTTGAAGAAAAAAGAAGCTGAATAATAAACATCAACTAAGCATGAATATGAAAACATACATTCTCTTATTTCTATTTGCGATAGGTTATGTGCATTCCTTTTCGCAATCTAAAAACACAACAGGTGTTTATTATGATTATAAAGTACGTTGTATTGGTAAAGAGTTAGACGGATCTCTAACGCTAGAAGCTTTCGGAAAAGGAAGAAATTACTTTGATGCTAGTGAGCAAGCGAAAAAGGATGCAGTATATGCAGTTTTATTTTTAGGAATTAGAGATGGAAATGGAGGTTGCAATTCCGATCCAATTGTTTTGAATTCTAGTATTCAAACTGCAAACGAAGACTATTTTGCTAATTTTTTCAGAGATAAAGGTGGCTATAGTGAATTTGTGAGTATGCAAGATGAAAGAATTTCAAATAAAGTAGATAGAAATAGTATGAAAACAAGAACTTTCCAGCAGAGAATGTTAGTGGTTAGAGTGGATCGTTTAGGAATAAAAAATAAATTAATTAAAGACAATATTATTAAATTTTAAAAAATGAAAAGACTATTGCTGATCTGCATTTCAATTTTCCTTAATCATATTTCTTTTGCTCAAAATACAGAAGGGAAAAGTGATGATGCTGCACGTATTTCTATTGCTTCTTTTGTCCCAACAGATATTGGAAGTTTAACGCCTACTGCTCAGGAGGCGCTTAAAGGAAGATTAGATAGAATGATAACCTCAAATGGTTTGGGCGGTTCATCGCAAAATCGATTTGTATTGACTGCAAAAGTTGTTGAAATGGAAAAGGAAGTTTCCGCCACAACACCAATTGTTTATTTTTATAATCTTGAAATTACATTGTTAATTGGTGATGTAATAGAGGGTACTCTTTTTGCAAGTCAAGTTGTAAATGTAAAAGGCATTGGTAATAGTGAGACAAAAGCTTATCTGAATGCTATAAAAAACATAAAGGATAAAGATCCTATTTATGCTTCATTTTTAGATAAAGGAAAACAGAAAATTGTTGAATATTATAATGCTCAATGTGATTTTATCATTAAAGAAGCTGTTACATTGGCTGATGCTAAAAACTACGACGAAGCTATGTATAAGCTTTCTTCAGTACCACAAATTTGCAAAGATTGTTTTAGCAAATGTATGGATAAAGTTACTGAAATTTATAAGGCTAAAATTGAGTATGAATGCCAAAACAATATCGCAAAAGCAACATCTTTAATGGCTAAAGAAGATTATAATTCTGCCGCTGATTTATTATCCCCAATCATACCAGAAATGGCATGTTATGCACAAGCTAAAACACTTATTCAAAATATTAATGATCATAAATGTGCTGTAGCAATAGGAAATGCTAAAGGTTCTTGGGCCGCTCATGATGTTACTGCAACAAGTGCTGCATTAAGTTCCATTCCTGCTGACTCTAAATGCTATCCGGAGGCACTTAGTTTAGTGAATGAAGTTAAGAAGTATGTAAAGGAAACAGAAAATCGCGACTTCGAAATTATGAAACAATCTAAACAAGATGAGAAAGAAGTAAAGCTTGCTCAAATTAAAGCTGCTAGAGATGTGGGTGTTGCCTATGGTAATAATCAGCCTAAGGTGATCAATAGATATAGTATTAAAATAAGAACTTGGTATTAGTTTATAGGCTTTAGGCTTAACTAGAATACAATATAAATTAGTTACTTACTTACTAAAAGCCCAACATACCTCCTGTGTTGGGCTTTTTTATGTATACTAGCACTATCCTATT
>Ga0129333_10004757_pt1 | contig 12708 bp, 10 predicted proteins | sample CPB6_08_DNA_FD_94474 | JGI IMG/M metagenome (GOLD analysis project Ga0129333, IMG submission 94474) | Freshwater to marine salinity gradient microbial communities from Chesapeake Bay, USA - CPBay_Sum_0.6_0.8_DNA | ecosystem: Environmental > Aquatic > Marine > Coastal | place: USA: Chesapeake... | reverse complement strand
TCCTCGAAACGCCGACGGTCCTTGGCCTTCTCGGGCTTGTCGCCGTTGACGGTGTGGATCTCGAGCAACGCTGGGTTCTTCTCGTTGCGACCGGCACCACGGGCCACGCCGGTGACGTGGTCACCCTTGCGCAACCCGTACTGACGGGTCTGCTTCACCGACACGTACGCGTCGTCGCGACTCGGCAGGTAGCCGCGCACGCGAAGGAATCCGTAACCCTCGTCACGCAGATCGAGATAGCCCTCGACGTCGACGTTCTCGACCGGCTGGTACTCGCCGCCGGTGCTCTCGCGGCTCACGTACTCGCGATCGTCGCCCTGCGGACCATCGTCGCGATGGCCACCCTTGCCGCGCCGACGGCGACGGCGACGCGAACCACCTTCGCCGTCGAAACGATCGCGCGACTGGAAGTCGCGCTGGCCACGGTCGCCACGATCGCCACGGTCACTCCGGTCGCCACGATCACCTCGGTCGTTGCGGCGCTGATCGCCACCACCTTGACGCGACTCACCGCCGGACACTTCCTCGGTCGCCGTCGAGATGCCCTGGCGCACCAACTCGGCTTCCCACTCGGCGAGCGGCTCGCCATCGGGACCCACGATCGGCTCGTCGGAGTCCGACGACGACTTGGTCGCCGTTGCCGGCTTGCTGGTGGCGGCGCCATCGGCGTCCTTGTTCTTCGGGGGCCGTCCGGGGCCACGCTTGGGCTTCTCCTCGGCACCTCCCACGGTCTCGAGAATCTTCTTGATGACGTCGTCCTTCTTCAGTCGGGCGACCGACTTCAGACCGAGCGCCGAGGCGATGGCGACGAGTTGTTCTTTGTCCTTCGATTCGAGGACCGATTTTTCGAGGGCATCTGCGGCCACGGACTACCTACTTTCCGACGAGGCTGCGAGGGGACGTGCGAAGGGCACGGCCACCGGCGATCCCAACGCCAGTGAGGGGGACGCTCTCGAGGCGGATCACGAACCGTTGAATCGGCTCGACGATCGAGGATCGGAGCGGTCCGGGAACCCGGACTGGAACGAAACTACCACCGGTCGGCCGGGACACAACGGATGGTGACGCTCGGGATTCAGGAGCGGCGACCCACGGCGCGGACGAAGTCCTGCACAGAGGCCAGATCGTTGGCGATCGGAGTGGTTCGTTCGGGACGCTCCAGAAGGTCGGCGAGGTGCTCGGGCAACGCCGGACGACGGCCCGTGGCTCGCTCGACCGCGTCGGGGAACTTGGCCGGATGGGCGGTGGCGAGAGTGACGATCGGGGCCTCGCCGGTTGCCTTCTGGCGAGCCGCCGACACCCCCACCGCGGTGTGCGGATCGATCTGGATGCCGGTCGACCGGTACACGTCGGCCATGGTGGCCAACGTGGCGTCGTCGTCGCAGCGCGCGCCCTCGAACACCCCGTCGATCCAGCGCGACCACTGATCGGGCTCCACCACGAGGCGACCGGACGTGCGGAAGAGCGACATCTGCTCGGCGGTGGCTCCCCCGTCACGGTCGTTCATCTCGAAGAGCAACCGCTCGAAGTTCGACGACACCTGGATGTCCATCGACGGGCTGAGCGTCGGCACCACCGAATCCGAGGTCATCGACTGCGATTCGAAGAAGCGGGTGAGGATGTCGTTGGTGTTCGAACCCACGATGAACCGATGCACCGGGAGGCCCATGCGCGAGGCGATCCAGCCGGCCAGCACGTTGCCGAAGTTTCCGGTGGGCACCGAGAAGTCGATCGGCCTTCCGCCGAGGGCGTCGGAGGCCGACACGTAGTAGACGATCTGGGCCATCACGCGCGCCCAGTTGATGCTGTTGACCGCCGAGAGATTCATCTCGTTGCGGAAGGCCGCGTCGTTGAACATCGCCTTCACGAGATCCTGACAGTCGTCGAACGTGCCCCTCACGGCGAGAGTGTGCACGTTGGGGGCGTCGACGGTGGTCATCTGTCGACGTTGGACCTCGCTCACCCGACCCTCGGGGTACAGGATCACGATGTCGACGTTGGCGCACGACTTCACGCCGTCGATGGCGGCCGATCCGGTGTCGCCGCTCGTGGCTCCCACGATCATCAGCCGTTCGCCGCGCTCGGCGAGCACGTGGTCGAACAGGCGGCCCACCAACTGCAGCGCGACATCCTTGAACGCGAGGGTGGGACCGTGGAACAACTCGAGCAACCAGTGGCCGTCGTCGATCTCGACGAGGGGCACGGTGGCCGGGTGACGGAAGGTGGCGTAGGCCTCGCGGCACATGCGACGCAGATCGTTCTCGGTGATGCGACCCGCCACGTACGGGAGGATCACCGCGGTGGCCAACTCGGCGTAGTCACCGGGTCGACGATCCGGCAACCGCGGATACGACTCGGGCACGTAGAGACCACCGTCGGTGGCGAGCCCGGCCAAAAGCACCTCGTCGAATTCGAGGACGGGCGCGCTGCCTCGGGTCGAGAGGTACCGCACCGTTTCAGCCGCCGATCACGCGCAGGAGTCCGCCGATCTGCTTCACCACGTCGAGGTCGCGCAACTCGCGCATCGTCGCCTGCACGTCGGCCTCGCGGGCGTCGTGGGTGATGAAGACCAGGCGAGCATCGGCTCCGATGCCTTCCTGCTCGGCGGCGCGAATGCTGACCCCGTGTCGGGCGAACACGCCGGTGACGGCGTGCAACACGCCGGGCCGGTCGGCCACCTCCAGCGACAACAGATACTGCGCACTGGTCTCGTCGATGGGGCGGATCGCCGCCTTGGCGAACGAACCGATCGTTCCGTGAGTGCCCTTCGACAGATTGACGGCCGCGTCGATGACGTCGCCCAGCACGGCACTCGCCGTGGGGAAGCCACCGGCACCGCGTCCGTAGAACATGAGCGAACCCACCGCGCCACCCTCGACGAACACCGCGTTGAAACTCTCGCGCACCGACGCCAACGGATGCGTGACGGGAACCATGGCGGGGTGCACGCGCACGGCGATCTCGCCCGATTCCGGATCACGCTCGGCGATGCCGAGCAACTTCACCACGTATCCGAGACGACGGGCCATCGCGATGTCGGCCGCCGTGATGAGACTGATGCCCTCGTGGTACACGTCGCCGGCCACCACCTTGGCGCCGAAGGCGATCGAGGCGAGGATGGCCGCCTTGGCACCGGCATCGAAGCCCTCGACGTCGGCGGTTGGGTCGCGCTCGGCGAATCCGAGCCGTTGCGCCTCGGCGAGCGCCACCGCGTAGTCGGTGCCCTCCTCGTCCATCTTGGTGAGGATGAAGTTGGTGGTGCCGTTGATGATTCCCATCACGCGGTTCACCGGCTCGCCGCGCAGGCTCTCGCGCAGCGCGCGGATCACCGGGATGCCTCCGGCCACCGCGGCCTCGAACAGCAGATCGACACCGCACTGGTCGGCCACGGCGAAGAGTTCGGTGCCGACGTTGGCCAGCAGTTCCTTGTTGGCCGTGACCACCGGCTTGCCGGCGCGCAACGCCTCGGTGATGAGTTCGCGAGCGGGTTCGATGCCGCCGATGACCTCGACCACCAGGTCGACCGTCGGGTCGGCCACCAACGCATGGGCATCGCGAGTGAGAACCCCGTCGGCCAGGGTGACGTCGCGGTCGCGCGACAGGTTGCGCACGGCCACCCTCGTGACCGACAGACGAACGCCGGTGCGCGCCGCGATCGTCGGACTCTGCTTCTCGATGAGCGCCACCAGGGCGGCACCCACGTTGCCGCAACCCAGCACACCGACGCGCACGTCCCTCGAGCCACCGTCCACCGTTGTCACGCCGTCAGGCTATGGGCGGGCTCGCGGGAACGACTCGTGGTTTCGAGCGCCGGTTCAGTCGACGTCGAGTCGCACGAGGTCGTCGAGGGTTTCCCGGCGCACCACCAGACGGGCGGCTCCCCCGGACGCGAACACCACCGGGGGCCGCGGCACCTTGTTGTAGTTGCTCGCCATCGAGTGCCCGTACGCGCCGGTGACCGGAACCCCCACCAGATCGCCAACGGCGAGACCGACCGGTGCGGCGGCGTCGAAGATCAACACGTCACCGCTCTCACAGTGCTTTCCCACCAGGCGCACGGTCTGCTCGCGACGCGACGCGACGTCGGCCACCGAGAACATCTCGTAGCCGCTGCCGTAGAGCACCGGTCGCGGATTGTCGCTCATGCCACCGTCGACCGAGACATAACGACGGCCACCCGGCACGTCCTTCACCGTGCCCACCCGGTAGATGGTGACGGCCGCGTCGGCCACGATCGAGCGACCCGGCTCCACCATCACCCTCGACGTCACGCCGAGCGCCGCGCAGGCATCGAGCAGCACCGAGCCCCACGCGCCGATGGTGGGGGCCTCCTCGTCGGAGGTGTATGCGACGCCGAGACCGCCTCCCAGCGTGAGTTCGGGAAGCTCGTAGGTCGACGCGAACCGAGCCATCACGTCGGCCGCCTTGGCGAAACTGTCGACGGCGAACACGTTGGAGCCGATGTGACAATGGAGTCCCACCAATTCGGCCGCGCCGCCGTCGAGCACGCGACGCACCGCTCGGGCCGCGTCGCCGTTGCCGAGGTTGAAGCCGAACTTCGAGTCGTCCTGTCCGGTGGCGATGTACTCGTGGGTGTGCGCGTGGACACCGGGCGTCACCCGGATCTGGGCGCGCGGCACGGGCAGACCGCGCCGGCGCAATGTTTCGAGTCGATCGATCTCGTCGAAACTGTCGATCACCACGTGCCGCACTCCCGGACGCGACTGAACGTCGGCACCGGCGGTGAGCGCGCGTTCGAGTTCGTCGAGGCTCTTGTTGTTGCCGTGCAGCACGCATCGATCGGCTGGCACACCGGCCGACAACACCACGTGCATCTCGCCGCCGGTCGCCACGTCGAGCAGGAGACCCTCCTCGTGGGCCAGTCGCGCCATCGCCCGACACAGGAAGGCCTTGGTGGCGTAGATCACCCGGTCGGCACCGAAGGCCGCCACGGCGTCGCGGCAACGCGACCGCAGGTGATCCTCGTCGTAGACGAACGTCGGCGTGCCGAAGTTTTCGGCGATCTCGTCGAGACGACACCCCCCGATCGACAACGAACCGTCGGCGTTCACCGAATGGTTGTCGGGCAGCAACCGGGCCGGAAGCGGATGGCCGCTCACATCTGCTCCGGTGATTCGATTCCGAGCAAGCCGAGGCCCGTGTTCAGCACCCGGGCCACGAGGTCGCAGAGCACGAGGCGCGACTCGCGCACCTCGCCCTCGGCCTTCAGCACCGGGCAGTGTTCGTAGAAGGCGGAGAACGCGGTGGAAAGGTCGTAGAGATAGGTGCAGAGGCGATGCGGGCTGTAGCGCTCGAGGGTGTCGGCCACCGCGGAATCGAATCCGAGCAGAGCCAGGGCGAGGGCGCGTTCCTGTTCGGCCTCGATGCGCGGAGTGCGGCCCGCCACCGAGGAACGATCGACGCCGGCCCGTCGGAAGATGCTGCAGATGCGGGCGTGCGCGTACTGCAGATACGGAGCGGTGTTGCCGTCGAACGACAGCATGCGATCCCAGTCGAACACGTAGTCGCGCACGCGGTCGGTGGACAGGTCGGCGTACTTCACGGCACCGATACCGATCATGCGCGCCACTTCGGCGCGAGCGGCGGGCGCCAGGTCGGGGTTCTTCTCGGCCACCGCGGCGTCGGCGCGAGCGACGGCCTCCTCCAACAACTCGATGAACTTCAAGGGCTCGCCGCTGCGGCTCTTCAGCATCTTGCGGTCGGATCCGAGCACACTCCCGAACGAGACGTGCACGGCCTCGGCCGGTGGCACGAGCCAGCCCGCCATGCGCGCCACGTCGAACACCATGGAGAGGTGCTGCGCCTGCGGTGCCCCCACCACGTAGAGCAACAGGTCGGCGCCCAGCCGCTCGACCCGGTCGATCACGCACGCGAGATCGCTGGTGGCGTAGTTGAAGCCGCCCTTGCCCTTCTGCACGATGAGCGGCAGCGGGTCGCCGTCACGGTTGGTGTAGCCGGGTGGATACACCACGTCGGCACCATCGGACTCTTGCAGCAGACCGAGCCGATCGAGCCGACCGATGACGTCGGGCATGAGTTCGTTGTAGGCGCTCTCACCCATCAGGTCGTCGTCGACCAGCAGCACACCGAGTCGCGAGTACACCGCGTTGAAGTGCTTGGTGGACAATGCGACCAGCAACCTCCACAGACGGCGCGTCTCGGCATCGCCGCCCTGCAGCAGGACGACCCGGTCGCGGGCTCGTTCCTTGAATGCGTCGGACGCGTCGAACTTCGCCCGCGCCTGCTTGTAGAAGCCGTCGAGATCGCCCAGCGACAGGTGTTCGGCGGCCTCGGTCTCGCCGAGATCGAGCAGGTGCTCGATGAGCATGCCGAACGGAGTGCCCCAGTCGCCGATGTGGTTCTCGCGGATCACCGAATGACCGACGAACTCGAACATGCGCACGAGGGCGTCCCCGATCACGGTGGTGCGGAGGTGACCGACGTGCATCTCCTTGGCCACGTTCGGAGCCGAGTAATCGATCACCACGCGACGCGGAGAGGGAGCTCGCGACACACCGAGTCGTTCGTCGTTCGACAACGACGCCAGCTCGGCGGCGAGGAAGGCTTCGTCGAGCACGAGGTTCAAAAAGCCCGGTCCGGCCACCTCGATGGACGAACAGACTCCCGACAGACCGGCGCAGGCGGCCAACACCTCGTTGGCCACGTCGCGGGGGCTACGCCCGAGTTCCTTGGCCAGGGCCAGCGCACCGTTGGCCTGAGCGTCGGCCCGGTCGCTCGGTCTCACCACCGGATCGACCCCGGTGCGACCAGCCACCTTCTCGAAGGCCGGACGCAGACGCTCGGCGAGGGTCACGAGAGGGTCGGCCATCGACTCCATTGTTGCCGATCGAGCCGCCCGTCCAACCGACCATTCGATGGCCGACCTTCCGTCAGCGAGGCTCGGACGACTCGAGCCAGTAGGCGCAGTGGCCGAAGACTTCGGTGACCCGTCCCTGGTTCACGGCGATCCACACCGGTGCGCGTCGCCAGGCGGCGTCGACCTCGAAGGGATCGGTCCACATGCAGTCCCAACCCGCTTCGGCTTCGTAGTAGTCGACCCGATAGACGTAATCGTCGGCCACCGGAAGAGAACGCATCCGGTCGGAATCGTCCTCCGTGAGCCATCCGGTCGAGTTGTTCGCCTCGCACACGGTGTCGGATCGACAGGCCTCCGAGAGGTACTTCTGCTCGGCGGTGGCGCCGGAGTACACGCACCACAGATCGATCTCGAGCGTCGTACCATCGAAACGGTTGTAGGCGTATCCCAGATCGTTCTCGTCGATCGGCTCGTAGTTCTCGTACTTCGGACCCAACGAACCGAACCACAGCCCGTCGGGCACTCGATCGTCCAGAGCGGGATCATCACCCACGCCACTGCCGCAGCCACTGCCTCGAATGTCGGTGGCACCGAGTTCGGGAACCTCGAAGAACGACGTGCCGCCGAAGGAGAACCATCCGATCGGAGGTGCCTCGGTGCCGTCGGGAGAGTCGCTCGCACCACCGATGGTGTCGGGGCCCGACGAATCGTCGGGCCCACCCGAGGTCGACGTGTCGACGGCCTCCGAACCGGAGGGGTCGGCCAATGAGTCAGCCAATGAGTCCGAGGTCGCGATGGACTCCACCGAAGGTGCCCCCGTGGATGCGGGACCGGAGTCGTCGCGGTCGCCACCGCCGCAACCAGCCAGCAACGCACCGACCACCAGCACCGGAACGACGAACGAGGGCTGCTCGCGACGACGCGCGTTCGATCGACCGTGACGCGGCGCGACATCCATGCCCGAACCCTAGAGCCGAGGTCACCGCTAGTGTGTCAAGAGTTGCTCACGTAGCTCAGTGGATAGAGCGTCTGCCTCCGGAGCAGAAGGTCGTAGGTCCGATTCCTACCGTGGGCGCCACTCGGGTGCGGCGTCTCTCGCGGCTTCAGTCCTTGAACACGAAGTACAGGACGAGGCCGATGTCGACGAGAAAGAAAAGAGTCCAAAAAACGTCACCCACGAGTCCTCCTCCTCCTCGAGTTCGGCGACCGGACGGAGTCGTCAGCCAAGAGCCGACTTCACCGCCGCCGCGATCGCCGCACCGTCCGCGCCGCCACCGACACGTTCCTTGACCGCCTTGATCACCGCACCCATCGCCTTCGGACCGGACTGACCCGCGGCGGCGGCCTTGCCCACTTCGTCGGCCACGATCGCCGCCAGAGCGTCGGCATCGATGGCCGCCGGTAGATACCGCTCGATCACTGCGATCTCGGCGCGTTCCTTGTCGGCCAGTTCGTTTCGACCGGCACCGGCGTACAACTCGGCCGACTCGGCGCGCTTCTTCGCCTCGGCGCGCAGAACATCGATCACCTGCGCATCGGAGAGGTCGACCGCCTGCTTGCCGGCGACCTCGGCGTTCCTCACCGCCGAGATCAACATGCGAAGCGTCGACTTCGTCATCTCGTCGCCGGCCTTCATGGCCGTGTTGAGGTCGTTCTGCAGCGTGATCTTCAGCGAGGCGGTGCTCATCGGCACATTCTGCCAAGGCTCGGGAGCGGTAGCCTTCCGGACTCGTGAATCAAGTCAAGAACCGCATCGCCGCCCTCGCACTGCTCGACCGGGCCTTCCGCCAGTTGACCGACGACACGATCGTCGCCCTGCGGTCGGGACTCGACGACGAAAAGCGCGACGCGTTCGATCGCGTGGCCGGCACCAAGGATTCCGCCGACGGCGAGGTGGCGGCCGCGGTTCGCGAGGTCGCCGTGAAGGGTCGCCTCAACGGAAACCTCGAGCGGATGTCGGTGCTGCTCACCGATTCGTGCCTGGCCGAGTGCATCGAAACCCTCGGCAACGCCGCCGACGATCCCTCAGAAGGACAATTGCGCGACGTCCTTCCCGGTCTGATCGAAAAGCACGGTCTGGCCACCGTTCAGGTGATGATGGCCTCGGCGGTCACCGGAGAGGCCGAGGCTTCGGAGATCCTGGTGCGGATCCTGAAGCACGACGACGCATGGAAGTTGCCGCCGGTCGAGGTCGTCACCACCGCCCCCGTGGTGATGGAGAAAGCCGACGATCCCGAGCGCGCCGCCCTCCGCGAGCAGCGCAAGGCACGTCGGGCCGCCGAACAAGAGGCGGCCCGAGCCCGTCGTGAGCAGTCGCAAAAAGCGCGTCGACGCTGAACGACAGCCACTGATCAGTCCGCGCGAGCCCGACGCACGTCCGGATCGTCGGGCACTCCCTCGTCGAGCGGAACACCCGTGCTGTTGAGGAACATCGCCACGAGGTGGTAGTTGCCCACCGTCGCGATGACGTCGAGCAGTTGCTCGGTCGAGAGCCGACCCGACAACGAGTTCCACGTGTGCTCGCTCAACGACTGGTGTTCGTGGAGTTCGTCGGCGGCTCGCAGCAGAATCCGATCGTTGCGACTCCACGACGGATCGTCGGGTCCGCGCTTCACGGCCTCGATCTCGTCGGCGGTGACCCCGCACTCCTCGGCGATCAACACGTGCTGGCCCCACTCGTACGGACTGTGACAATTCCAACCGGTGCGCAAAATCAGCAACTCGCGCTCGCGGGGGTCGAGGGTGTTCTTCGAGAGCACGTGGGTGGCGAACACCAACCAACGTTTCAACATGTCGGGGTGGTGGCCGAGCACTCCGAAGATGTTCAGCGGATCGCCCGACGGACCCGAGATGCCCTTGGTCAGCAAGTCGTCGAGGCGAGCGTCCTCGCCCTGACGGCGCGGCGACAGTCGTTCGTTCACGATGCCACCGACGTCTTCGAACCGACGACGGCCTCGTGGGCCAGCAACCACTTCTTCGACTCGATGCCGGGTCCGAAACCAGTGAGCGAACCGTCGGCACCGATCACGCGGTGGCACGGGACGATGATCGGAACCGGATTGCGTCCGTTGGCTCCTCCCACCGCGCGCGCCTTGCGGGAGTCACCGAGACGCCGAGCCTGCTCGCCGTACGAGATGGTTTCGCCGAAAGGGATTCCGCACAGCACTCGCCACGCGGATTTCTGGAAGTCGGTGCCGATCACGTCGAGCGGAAGGTCGAAGTCACGACGCCGACCGGCGAAGTAGTCGACGAGTTGTCGCACCGTTTCGTCGAGGAGCGACGAGGTTCCCGAACCCACCGAATCGTCACCCACGAACGAGCGGTCGGCATCGTCGGGCCATTGCACCGCGCGCACGCCACGCGCGGAGACGTGAACCGTCAGGACACCGAACGGTGAGTCGACGGGGGCCGAGAGCAACTCCATGCGCCGATTCTGTCGCAGCGACCGCCCTCGACGGAGGCCGACTCCACCCGTGCCGACTCGTCCACCCCGAACGAATCGTTGTACGATGCAACTAACCCCCTGAAGTACGCCATGACCAGCACCTCCGAAGCCCCCTTCACCGTTTCCCAGCGCCAGATCCGCCTCATGTTCACTGGCATCGTGGCCGGCATGTCGCTGTCGGCCCTCGACGGCACCATCGTCAACACCGCTCTCGCGACCATCGTCGGCGACCTCGGTGGGGTGAAGTCCTACGCGTGGGTGGGAACCGCCTACATGCTCACATCCACGGCCTCGACGCCTCTGTTCGGCAAGTTGTCCGATCTCTACGGTCGACGAGCTCTGTTCCAAACCGCGATCATCACGTTCACCGTGGCCTCGGTGTTCTGCGCGCTCGCCCAGAACATGTGGCAATTGGTGCTCGCGCGCGGTCTGCAGGGAGTCGGTGGAGGCGGACTGTTCGCGCTGTCGTTCACCATCATCGGTGACGTCGTGTCGCCGCGCGAGCGCGGACGATACGTCGGCGTCATCACCTCGATCTTCACGGTCACCAGCGTCATCGGTCCACTGATCGGCGGCTTCATCGTCGACAACATGTCGTGGCGCTGGATCTTCTACGTCAACATCCCGATCGGTGTCGCGGCGATGGTGATCACCGATCGGGCACTCCGTCTTCCCTTTCCTCGACAACAGAAGAAAGTCGACATCGTCGGCGCGACTCTGCTGGTGGCCTCGGTGTCGAGCCTCATCCTCGGCTTGGCCTGGACGAGCGAGGACTACGGGTGGCTGCACCCTTCCACCGTCGGGCTCTTCGTGGCGACACTCGTCCTCGGAGCGGTGTTCGTCCGCTGGGAGGAAACCGTCGACGAGCCGATCATGCCGCTGTCGCTGTTGCGGATCGACGTCGTGCGCACGATCGTGCCGCTGATGTTCCTCGTCGGTGCGGTGTTCTACGGAGCCAACGCCTTCACGCCGCTCTACCTCCAGAGCGTCACCGGAGTCTCGGCCACCAACTCGGGGCTCTTGCTCGTGCCGCTGGCGGTGGCCGTGGCCTTCTCCGCCACGTACGTGGGACGCCGCACCGCGCGCACCGGTGGTTACAAGTGGTGGCCACTCGTCGGCACCGTGATCACCTTGTCGGCACTGGTCGTGCTCAGCACCCTCGGGCCTTCGCGCGGCTATCTCTACGTGGCCATGACGGGAGCGGCGCTATTGGGTCTCGGACTCGGCGCGATCATGCCCACCGGCACCCTCGCGGTGCAGAACGCGGTGCCGCCGCACGAGATGGGTGCCGGATCGTCGTTCGTGCTCTTCATGCGCTCGCTGGGCGGGGCCATCGGACTGGCCGCCTACGGAGCGGTGTTCAACTCGCGGATTTCCGGACGCATCGATCCCGAGCTCGTCCGCGATCCCCGGGTGATCAGCAAGTTGCCCACCGACGACAAGGAGCAGGCCCTCGAGGTGCTGTCGGCGGCGATCCACACGGTGTTCCGGGCCGCCGTGCCCGTGATGATCATCGCCATCCTCATCGCGTACCGCGTTCCGGCCCGACCCTTGCGAACGACATCGGCCATGGCCGACATCAACGCCGCCCGGAGCGAAGCCGCCGTGTCAGCCGGCGACTGAGACCACCGGCGACGGACGCCGGAATCGCAGGATCACCAGTCCGAACACCGCGATCAGAGCTCCGGCGACAAAGATCGAGCGCTTGCCCAGCACCTCGCCCACCCCTCCGAGAACGACTCCACCGAACGCCGAGCCGAGTTCGAAGAACATGGTGAAACTGGCGACCACGGCCACGCGCTTGGCGTCGCTCACCTGCTGAACACTCATCGCGAGCAACGCCGGGTACAGGAACGACATTCCGACACCGAGCAGGACGGTGCCGGTCCAGATGCCCGCTTCACTCGCCATCACCGCCACCGCCGCCGATCCCACCACGATCGTCGACACCGCTCCGGTGACCGTGCGCCGCAGTCCGAGCCGCTCCGGAAGGCGCGCCCCGGCGAAGCGGATCACCAGGCACAGCACGCTGTAGGCGGCGAAGAACGACGCCGACCCCGACAGGCCGAGTTCCTTGGCGTAGGTGGGCACGAACGAGCTGTAACCGGTCCACGCCACGATGCCGAGTGCGAGCACGAGACCGGGCACCAATGCCTCGCGTTCGATCCACCGCGCGCGCATGGGTTCGCGCGACGGCCGTTCACCGACCCATCGCGGCGAGGCCAGCGACACGACCGCCGCCACCAGTGCCGCCACGGCGGTGGCCACGAACGCGGAGTCGAAATCGCCGACACCGAGGCCGCGGGCAGCCGAAGGCACGTCACCCATCAACCATTCACCGAGGATCGGTCCGAGCGACAGGCCACCGAACACCGACAGCGAGAGATAACTCGCCGCTTCGGCGCGACGGTTGTCGGGGCTCAGT
>Ga0129333_10004755_pt1 | contig 12710 bp, 8 predicted proteins | sample CPB6_08_DNA_FD_94474 | JGI IMG/M metagenome (GOLD analysis project Ga0129333, IMG submission 94474) | Freshwater to marine salinity gradient microbial communities from Chesapeake Bay, USA - CPBay_Sum_0.6_0.8_DNA | ecosystem: Environmental > Aquatic > Marine > Coastal | place: USA: Chesapeake Bay... | reverse complement strand
GCGCAGCACCTCCACCACCAGTGCCGAATCGATCGCGAAGCAGTCGCTGCCCACCCGGAAGGTGCAGCACTGCAGCGTGGCGGAAGGCATGGCCTGTGTCATGGGCGAGTCCGGGGAAGTCAATGCGTCGGGGGCTGGACGCCGTCGGCAGCGACACCACCCAGGTCGAGGACCTCGGTGGCGATCCCGCCCAGCGCCAGCGTGCCGCTGACGCCGGGCACGGACAGTTCGGCCTGCAGCGGTGAATCGGCCTCCAGCACGTCCACGATCGACCGCACCGTCACACCGTAGTCCCCGCCCGCGTCGTCCACGACGACGACGTTCATCGTGGCGGCTGCGGCCGCCGCGGTCTGCCCGAGCAGTTCATCGGCGTCGTGCAGCGGCGTGAAGGCCTGGCCCCGCCGCACGACACGGCGGACACCGACCGTCTGCACGTCGTCCGCACGGTACTGTTCGAGGCGCACGACCCTGTCGAGCGGCAGCGCCACGCGGCGGCCGCCCTGCGTGCTGCACACCAGGTAACGGTCGGGGGCGGGACCGTCGCCGCCGGGCCCGGCCGGCTCGGCCTCGCGTTCGAGGGGCGGGATGTTCGCACTGCGGAGCAGGCCGCGCAGATCGATGATCAGCACCACGCCGCCGTCGCCGAGAACGGTGGCGCCGGAATACAGCCCCATGCCGGCCAGCAGGCTGCCGATCGGCTTGACGACGATCGTGCACAGGCTGGCCGCGTCGAGCAGGTCGCGACGGCGCAGGGTCGCCCCCGACTGCATGCCGTCGACCACGAGGCCGAACTCGTGGCCATCGACCTTGACGAGCACGACCGTGCCCTCGCCCCGATGGGCCGCGGCCTCCCGGAGCCGGAGGAATCGATCGAGAAACACGACGGGCACGAGCCGGCCCCTGACCCGCATCACGGGCGCATCGGCGAGCCCCTCGATCCTCGGCCCCGAGCGATCGGGCCGCAGTGGAACCAGTTCACTGACGGCGGACTGCGGGATCGCGAAGCGCTCGCCACCGCAACGCACGATGAGCGCCGGGAGGATGGCCAACGTGAGCGGGACATGCACGCGCACGGTGGTGCCCGCACCCGGCCGGCTCTGGATGTCGACCGTCCCACCGATGGCCTCGATGTTGGTCTTCACCACGTCCATGCCCACGCCACGGCCCGAGACGCTGGTCACCTGCTTGGCGGTGGAGAAACCAGGCTCGAAGATGAACTGCAGCACGCGGTCCTCGGGCAGGGCGTCCGCTTCGGCACGGCTGACGAGGCCCCGCGACACCGCCTTCTCCCGCACCGACTCCACCGCGATTCCGGCGCCATCGTCGGAGACCTCGATCGTCACCCGCCCACTCTCGTTGAAGGCCCGGAGCATGAGCCGACCGGCCCGGGGCTTGCCCCGGGCGACGCGGGCCTCCGGCGTTTCGATCCCGTGATCCACGGCGTTGCGAATCAGGTGCGTGAGTGGATCGCGGATCGCCTCCACGAGCGTGCGATCGAGTTCGGTCTCGCCGCCGTCGAGGACGAACTGCACTTCCTTGCCGCAGGCCACGGCCAGGTCGCGCACGGTGCGGGGGAATTTGTTGAACACCTGCTCCACGGGCTGCATCCTCGTCTTCACGGCCGCCTCCTGGAGGGCGCCGGTGACCGCGTGGATGCGCTGCGACACGGCCTGTACGGCCGGGTCGTCGCTGTCGATGCTGCGGAGTTGATTGCGGGCCAGAACGAGCTCGCCGACGAGGTCGAGGATCGACGCCAGCACGCCCACGTCGACCCGCACGGTCGTCTCGGTGGCCGCGGGCGCCGCCGGAGCGGCCAGCGGCGGCGTTGCGGACCGCACGGCGGCCGACGTCGGGGCGTCGCTCGGCGCCAGGGCAGGCTCCACGGGCGGCATGGATGGAGCCGGCGCGGGTTCGGCCACGGCCGCTGGAGCGGCGGCCGGCACGGGCTGGCGCGGGGCCGCCGGTGGAGCATCCCCCGCAGCCGTCGCCACCGCGGTCAGGGCCTGCGACAGTTCCCGGAAGTCATGCTCGCCCTCGCCTCCCGTGGCCTCGATCGACTGCAGGATCGAGCGCACGGCATCGACCATCGAATACAGCGTGCCGGTGACGCGGTCGTCGAGGGCCAGTTTGCCGTCGCGCAGCCTGCCCAGGAGATGCTCGCCGCTGTGCGCGAGCGCGCCGAGCTTCGAGAACCCGAAGAAGCCGCTGTTCCCCTTGATCGTGTGGACCATGCGGAAAATGCTCGCCAGCCGCTGCTGATCGTCCGGCTGCGATTCAAGGGCCAGGAGGTCCCTGTCGAGCTGGTCGAGGTTCTCGCTCGATTCGACGAGAAACTCACCGATGAATTCGCGATTGTCGTGCATCCCGTCCCGTCCGCTGGTCTGCGCGGCCGGCATCCGGCGGCCGCACGAGGGAGGGGGTGGGCCTGCGCTGACTTTGCGGCCCCGCCCCGTGACCCAATCATACCTCTGAAACTCGGCCCCACCGGTCCACGCCGCGGTTTACCACGCCCTTGCGGGCGGCACGACCGTCAGGGAAGGTCCTCTCGGTACAGCCGCGCCCGCGGAGAACACCGCACCGGTTTCGCCGAGGAGAACCGGCGACCGCCGTCCCGCCGCTCAGGCGTGACGGCGGCCATGCGGCACTCAGGTCTCGAAATTCCGCAGCGCCTCGATGGCGGCCAAGGCCCGATCGAGCCCGCCCAACTGGCCGACAGCCTTGCGGGCGGCCACGAGATCGTCGACCGAAATCTTCAGGGGACGTGCCGTCCGCACCGCCTTGGCGGCACCGGCCGCCAGTGGCTTGCCGCCCTTACGCCGCTTGCGGGGCCGGAACCCCATGCGCTTGAGCACCATGCTCACCTGCGGCGACGAGACTTCGATGCCCTGCTTCTTGAGCTGGGCGATGATCGTCACGGGACGGGGCTTTTCCCCCTTCTCCTGCAGCCCCTTGGCGGCCTTGCGAATCTCTTCCGACTTGTTGACGACCTTGGCGGCCGGCTTGGTTTCTTTCTTCTCGACCATCGGATGGAAATGCTCCTGGAACCTGGTGAAGGGCCGTTATGTATCACGAGACATCTGCGATATTAACAGCGAATAATCGCGTTACAACCTCCCACCACGACGTGGGGGGAACAGCCTGTCGCGGCCGGCCACTGGATGCGCAGGGAGGTGGAAGGCCCGGTTGCCGATCTCTACGATGCCAGCCAACGGCCGTCGGGATTCGGCCTCTCCCGGGAGCATCACCATGGACGCGATCTGGATCGCACTGGCCTGTGCGGCCGGTGGCTGCATCGCCCTGCAGGCGGCGACCAACGCCTCGCTGCGGACGCACCTCGACGACCCACGCTACGCTGCCTTCTTTTCGATCTGCGGCACGATCGCCACTGCGGCGCTGTTCATGCTCGCCGTCCGCCCCACACCACCCGCCGGGGCCGCACTGCGGACGGTGCCCTGGTGGAACTGGCTGGGGGGACCGCTCGGAGCGCTGATCGTGCTCGCAGGCGCCGCGCTCACCCCCAAGATTGGTGCGGCGGCGTTCATCGCGGCCTTCGTCGGAGGCCAGCTCATCTGCTCACTGGCACTCGACCATTTCGGCCTGCTCAATCTGCCCCGTCAGGAACTCTCATCCGGTCGCATGCTCGGCGCCGTGCTCGTGTTCGCGGGCGTACTGCTGGTGAAATACCGCTGACCTCGCGACGACGCCCGGGGGCGTGCGCCGCGCTGCCTCAGTCCTTGAGGTCGAAGAGCCGGCGCAAGGCGTCGAGCAGACCGTGCGGCGGGCCCGTGCGACTCGCACTGCGCAGCGACACGAGGGGCGGGTGCAGCAGTTTCGCGGCGTAGCGCTCGAAGGCTTGGCGAATCTCCGCCCGGGCCGCGGCATCGAGCGTCGGCAGCCGACGGAACAACCGCTCCAGCTCCGCCTCCCCAGTCTCGCTCCAGCCCGCCCGCAGCCGCTCGATCACCGGCGCCGTGGAGCGGTGGTGCATGTCGCCCATGAATCGCGAGGTCTCCTCCTCGACGATCGCCGTCGCCAGCGGCATCTCGCCGAGACGGCGCCGGCGATTCGCCTCGCAGGCCGCCGCCAGGTCGTCGACGGAATACAGCCAGACGCCGGGGCGGTCGCCGATCCGCGGATCGAAGTCCCGCGGCACGGCCAGGTCGAGCACCACCAGCGGCCGTCCCTGTCGGGCGGCCTCTGCCCGCATGAAGACTTCGAGCGGCACCACCTGCTCGCTGGCCCCGGTCGTGCTCACCACGAGATCGGCGGCGGCAAGTTCGCGCTCCAGTTCGGAGAACGACGCCGGTCGGGCCTCGAGCCGCGCGGCGAGGTCGTCGGCCCGGGCGGCGGTGCGATTGACGATCACCACGTCGCGGGCCCCGGCCGCACGCAGATAGCGCAATGTCTCGGCCGCCATCTTGCCGGCCCCCACGAGCAACACCCGCTTGTCGTCGAAGCGTTCGAAGACGCCGCTGGCGAAATCGGCCACCGCCACGCTGGGGATCGAGACCCGCTCCCGGCCCAACCCCGTCTCCGTCGCCACCCGCTTGGCCGTACGCAGCGCCGCCTGAAACATGCCCGTGGTGAGCGGCCCCGCCGTGCGACTGTCCTCGGCGATCGCCCAGGCCTGCTTCACCTGGGAGACGATCTGCGGTTCCCCGAGCACCATGCTGTCGAGCCCCGAGGCGACGTTGAACAGGTGCCGCACCACGTTCTCGTCACGCTCCCGGGACAAGACTGGCTCCAACGTCGCGGCGTCGATGCCGCGGCAGTCGGCCAGGAACGACACCAATTGCTCGTGGGCCGGCGCGGCGGCGTCGGTGCTGCCGGCCGCATAGAACTCGACGCGATTGCAGGTCGAGAGCAGGACGCCCTCCCGGCCGGGGAACCGCTCTCGGAACCGGGCCAGCGCGTGCGCCGCCTGGTCGGCCGAAAAGGCGAGTTTCTCGCGCAGCGAAATGGGCACGGTGCGGTGCGTGCCGCCGACGAGGGCCAGACTCATGGTGCGGCCTCCGTGCCGGCGGTCGGCTGGAGCGGCCCACCGCCATGCCGCGTGGGCCCGAGCACGCCCCAGGCGATGGAAGTCGCGAGCACGGCGAGGCTCACCAGCGACAGTCGGGCCCCGGTCCTCGCGCCATCGGGCCGCCGCCGCGCCGCCGCGGCCAGCGCATCGGCGGCGATCAACCAGACCACGAGCGCACCCATGCGGAGCACGACGGGATCGGTCCAGGGAACCGTCTCCAGCAGGCCGCACCGCAGGTTGACGGCGTTGAGCACGATGCCCGAGGCGAATCCCGCGGCCGCCATCCACGCCGAGATGGCCAGCGTTCTGCCCGTGACGTGTGCCAGGCGCTCCAGGCTCGGCATGCGGAAGCCCTGGAGCGGGGCCTGCTTGCGAGCGAGACGGCCGGCCTGGATGAGCCACATCAGTCCCGCGATGGCTCCGATCGCCACGCTGACGCTGGCCGCAAGGTTGAAAACGCCGTGGATCGCCCCCCAGACCTGGGTGGCCGGGCTCCGTGGAAAGGGCTCCCGGCTCGAGAACTGCGCCGCCGCGACGAGTAGCAGCACGACCGGCAGCGTGAACAGTCCGACGGGCGTCCGCGGGTTCGTGATCGTGAGATAGAGGTAGAAGGCCGCCAACAGCCAGGCGGCGAGCAGGTACCAGTCGAAAGGACTCGACAGGGGCAGGGCCGCCTCGTTCGCCGCCCGCCAGCCGAGGAACAGGGCGTGGGCCATGAGACCGGCCGTGGCGAAGCCCACCATGACCGCGCCACGCACACCCGAGCGGATCACCAGCCGCGAGGCCTCGCAGGCCAGGGCCACGCCGTAACTGGCCGCGAAGCAGACAATGGAGATGCCGGAGAGGAAGGCGGCCATGCGGAATCCCGGCGGTGAGAGACACCCTATTGTAGTTCGCCGCGGCGGCCTGCCGATGCCCCGCCGCGGACATATACTCGCGGCCGATGTCATCTTCCCACCACACCCCGCCGGAAGCGGCCGCGGCTCGGCCGACCGGCGGGCCGCCGGCTCGATCCGCCGAGCCGCTCCTGCTCCGGGCCTGCCGCCGGGAGGCGGTGGAACGGACCCCGGTGTGGCTGATGCGGCAGGCCGGCCGCTACCTCCCCGAATATCGCGCCGTGCGCGAGAAGGTGGGGTTCATGGAACTCTGCAAGACGCCACGGCTGGCCGCGGAGGTGATGATCGCCACGGTGCAGCGGCTGGGCGTCGATGCGGCGATCATCTTCAGCGACCTGCTGCCGATCCTCGAGCCGATGGGGCTGGATCTGGAGTTCGCCCACGGCGAGGGGCCGGTGATCCACAACCCCGTGCGATCGCCGGCCGATGTGGATCGCGTCCGGGAACTGGACGACGTGGACCGCGTGGGGTTCGTGATGGACGTGGTCCGTGCCACCCGGGCCGGCCTCGACGATTCGATCCCCGTCATCGGTTTCGCCGGCGCTCCCTTCACGCTCGCCGGATACTGCATCGAGGGCGGCACGAGCAAGGCGTGGCTGCACACCAAGTCGCTGATGTACCGGCACGAGTCCGCCTGGCACGACCTGATGGCCAGGATCGCCCGGGCGGTGAGCCGCTACCTCCTGGCCCAGATCGAGGCCGGCGCCCAGGTCGTGCAGGTGTTCGACAGCTGGGTGGGATGCCTGTCGCCGGACGACTACCGGCGCTATGTGCTGCCCCACAGCCGTGCCGCCATCGCCGCGGCGGCGGAGCGCGTGCCCACGATCCACTTCGCCACCGGCAACCCGGCCCTCTTGCCGCTGCTCCGTGAGGCGGGAGGCTCGGTGATCGGCATCGATTGGCGGATCGACCTCGACGCCGCCTGGCGCGAGGTGGGCCATGATCGCGCCGTGCAGGGCAATCTCGACCCCGCGATCCTCCTTGCCGACCGCGACACCGTGCGGCGCCGGACCCGCGAGGTGCTCGACCGTGCCGGCGGCCGTCCCGGCCACATCTTCAACCTCGGCCACGGCATCCTGCCGCAGACGCCGGTGGAAAACGTGCTGGAACTGGTGGCGGCGGTGCGGGAACGCTGACAAACGGCCATGGCGTCGGACCCGCGACACGCCAGCCGCCGCCGGCTCGTGATCGGGAGCGGCTGCCGTTCCCGGCCCCAGCACGCCCAGGGATGGCCGCGCGGTGGCAAACCGGGGTACAACAGCGTGTTGCGCGCCGGGTGGCACACGGCGCCGGTTCGTCGCGCAGCATTCGCCTCCACGAACCGGCACCATGAAGTCTCTCGAAAAGCGGTTGTTCCATCTGTTCGCCCCCGCCGACGTGAGCCGGGCGCGGTCGATCACGCCGCTGAACGTGGCCTGCCCGCGGGTGGGGCAGGTGCGGGCGAGCGTGTCCGGCGACGACGGCACGGAACACGAGGTGTGGCTCGAGCTCTCGGCCCATCGCCGCGGCGGGATGACGCTGGAGAGCCGCTGCTCGACCACGGCGGGCAGGTCCGGGAAACCCTGCGCCGTGCTGGCTGCGGTGCTCCTCGAGGTCGACCGCCGCGGCCTGCTCTCCGGCATCCACGAGCAGACGCCTCTGGCGCTCGACATCGTCCCGGCCGAGGAGCCGGCCGCCGCCGACCCCGTCGTCAGCAACGCAGAGTCCGACGCGCCGGAGCCCCCGCCTGATCCGGTCGCTCAGGCCCTCTCGGGCCGCCGCGGCTCGACGCGCCTCCCGGCCTGGGCCGCCGAGTTGGAAGAGCGGCGCCGGCTCGTGGAGCCGGCAGTGCGTTCCCGAACGCTGGAAATCCCCGATGCCAGGCGGACCGGCGGTGGACTCGTCTTCCTCCTCGACCTGGCGGCGTCGTCCGAGGCACGCGCGGCCGTGCTCACCCCCTGCCGCATGCAACTCGACGTCGCGGGCAATGCCACCGGCGTGCCCCGGCCGGTGCTGCTCGGCCCCGGCGAGGTGGAACTCGAGCATCTCGACCCCCAGGAACGCCTGCTCGTGGAGCGGCTCGTCGGTGCCGCCAGCGTCGGCGAGACCGGCGGCCTGCCCGCCTTGCCGGAGCAGCGGTCGATCGCCCGCATCGTCGTCAGCCCCAGGTCGGCGGCCGCGCACCTGTCGATGCTCTGCGAGGCGGGACGCCTGATCGTGCAGCCGGAACCACGACGGGCGCCGGATCAGGTGGTGCCGCTGGTCTGGGACGATGGACGACCGTGGGAATTCGCCTTCGTGCTCGAACCCGACGACGAGCACGTGCGGCCCGGCCGCAGCCGGGCCGCCGAGGCCGGCCTCGACGACGACGCTCCGCCACCGCGGCCCGCCAAGGCCACGCTGCGCGGCATGCTCGTGCGCGGCAGTCAACGCAAGGACCTGCGGGAACCGCGGGCGATCCTCCGGTCGGGGATCGTCGTGTTCGCCGATCGGATCGCCCGGCTGGCGGCGGGCGGGGCCACGGGCTGGATCGACCAGTTCGAGCGGCGTGGCCCGATCGAGATCGCCAGCGCACAGACCGACGGACTCGTGGAGCGGCTGGCCGCGCTCGCCGACATGCCCCGCATCGTGCTGCCGTCGTGGACGGGATGGCGGATCGAATCGGCCGGGCCACGGCCCAAGCTCGTGCTCGACGACACGCCGGCCGTGGCGGCCGACGACGAGCCGCCGAGCGGCCGGCGCCGGTCGGCGCCGCGGGTGAATCTCGCCGGCAGGATCTGGTTCGACTACGCGGGCACGCTCGTGGCCGGCGACGATCCGGCCGGCGGAGTCGTCGATGCCGCCCGCCGCATCATCGTCCGGCGCGACCCGGTCGCCGAACGCGAGGCGCTCGCCGCGCTGCCCCGCCACGGCGCCGTGGCCCCACGCGGCATGGCTCTCGACGGGGTCGAGGTGCCGCACCACGTGGAGATCGCGCGGAACCGTCTCGACACGTCCGTGGCGCTGCTGGCAGCGGCCGGCTGGACCATCGAGGTGTCCGGCCGCCGCTACCGGCCCGCCGGCAGCGTGGCCTGGAACGTGACCAGCGGCATCGATTGGTTCGAACTCTCGGCAGCGGTCGACTTCGGGGGCGTGACCGCCGACCTGCCGGCCCTGCTCGAAGCCCTGGCCCGGGGCAGCCGTGCCGTGCAACTCTCGGACGGTTCGGTGGGGATCCTGCCGGCGTCGTTCCAAGCGCAACTCGAGCCGATGGCGGCGCTGGCCCAGCGGCAGGACGGCAGGCTGCGTTACGGCCGCATCCAGATGGCCCTCCTCGACGCCCTCCTGGCCGGCCAGCCCCAATCGCACGTCGACGAAGCCTTCGAGCGCATGCGCGAACAACTCGCCGCGGGCGAAAGGCCCGAGGCCGAAACCGAGCCGGAGGGCTTTCAAGGCACGCTGCGGCACTACCAGCGGGAGGGCCTGGGCTGGCTCGTGTTCCTGGAACGCATGGGCCTGGGTGGATGTCTCGCCGACGACATGGGCCTGGGCAAGACGATCCAGGTGCTGGCTCTGCTGGCGCGGCGACTGGCCGAGATGCGGTCTGCGGGCATCCCCCATCGGCCCACGCTGGTGGTCGTGCCGCGCAGCCTCGTCTTCAACTGGATCGAGGAGGCCCGAAAATTCGCCCCCGCGATGCGGGTCGTCAACCATACGGGCAACGCGCGGGGAGAAGTGGCGGGGGCCCTCGCGGATGCAGACATGGTGATCACCACCTACGGCACCCTGCGCCGCGACATCATCGCCCACCGAGAAACCGAGTTCGACTACGTCGTGCTCGACGAGGCCCAATCGATCAAGAACGCGGCCAGTCAGGCGGCCAAGGCCTGTCGCCTGCTGCGCGCCCGGCACCGGCTGGCACTGACGGGCACACCGGTGGAAAATCACATCGGCGAACTGTGGAGCATCTTCGAGTTTCTCAACCCCGGCCAGCTGGGAAGCGCTGCGCGGCTGCGAAAGTTCCTCGCCGACGGCCGCGGCAGCGCCGAGGTGGTGGCCCGGGCGGTGCGGCCCTATCTGCTGCGCCGCACCAAGGCCCAGGTGCTCTCCGACCTGCCGGAGAAGACCGAGCAGACGCTGTTCGTCGAACTCGGCGAGGCGCAGCGCAAGGCGTACGACGAGCTTCGCGAGCACTTCCGCGCCGAACTCACCGGCCGCATCGGCAGAATGGGGATCGGTCGTTCCCGGATCGCCGTGCTGGAGGCCCTGCTGCGGCTGCGGCAGACCGCCTGCCACCATGGGCTCGTCGACCCATCCCGTGTCGACGAGCCGTGCGGCAAGTTGGAGACGCTGCTCGAACAGCTCGACGAGGTGCTCGACGAGGGGCACAAGGTTCTCGTGTTCAGCCAATTCACCAGTTTTCTCTCCATCCTGCGGCGGCGGCTCGACGAGAAGTCGCTGGTCTACGAATATCTCGACGGCCGCACGACCGACCGCCAGGCGCGGGTGGTCCGCTTCCAGGAGGATGCCGACTGCCGGCTGTTCCTCGTCAGCCTCAAGGCCGGGGGTCAGGGCCTGAATCTCACGGCCGCCGACTACATCTACATCCTCGACCCGTGGTGGAATCCCGCCGTCGAGGCCCAGGCCGTCGATCGCGCCCATCGGATCGGGCAGACGCGCCCCGTGTTCGCCTACCGTCTCATCGCCCGCGACACGGTCGAAGAGAAGATCCTCTCGCTCCAGGATCGGAAGCGGGAACTGGCGGAATCGATCGTGCGGGCCGACGAGAGCATGATCGCGAGCCTGACGCCCGAGGACGTGGAGCTGCTGCTCTCCTGACCCCCGGAGCGGCTTCATCGAATTCTCATAATTGGCGCCGTGGTTGGCCCCTTCATAATTGTTGGGCTTTCCAGACCAATTCCGCAGTTAGCCGGATCGCCCGTCTTCTGGCCATTCCCGCCATGACGATCATCGCCATGCCCAAGAGTGCCCATGTGAAATACGCGTCCTCACGGCATCGGGCCCCCTCCGAACACCCTCCGCATCGCATCCTCGTCGTCGACGACGAGGAGGATCTGCTGGAGCTGGTCAGTTACAACCTCACCAAGGAAGGCTACGCCGTCACCTGCGTGGCCAGCGGCGAAGAGGCCCTGCACGCCGCGCGGAAGGAACCTCCGGAATTGATCGTGCTCGATCTCATGCTGCCCTCCGTGGACGGCCTCGAGGTCTGCCGCCGGCTCAAGGCGAATTCCAAGACGCGCGACATCCCCATCGTGATGCTGACCGCGAAGAGTGAGGAGGGCGACATGGTCGTCGGCCTCGAGTGCGGCGCCGACGACTACATCGCCAAGCCGTTCAGCCCCCGGGTGCTGGGGGCGCGAATCAAGGCGCTGCTGCGGCGCAAGGACGCCGAACGGCAGGCCAGCCTGGAGCAGACGATCGACGTTCATGAACTGTCGATCCATCCGGGACGACACGAAGTGACCCTGGCCGGCCGGGCGGTCGACCTTACGTACACCGAGTTCGCCCTGCTGCAATTCCTGGCCAAACGGCCGGGCTGGGCCTACACGCGGACGCAGATTGTCGACGCGGTGAAGGGCGAGGATTATCCTGTCACGGAACGGTCGGTCGACGTCCAGGTCGCCGGCCTGCGCAAAAAGCTCGGAACCTTCGGCTCCTACATCGAGACCGTCCGCGGCGTGGGATATCGGTTCCGGGCGTGACCCATCCGTCGTCCGCCCCGGCTCGCCATGCCCCGCACCCGCCTGCTCTGGCACCTCTTCGTGGGCTGGTGCGTGCTTTTGGCCGGCGTGCTGGCCGGGTGCTTCTGGCTCTCCAGCCTGAGGCTTGCCGACCTGGCCAGCATGGAGCAGCGGCGCCGGCTCGTCGACGCAGCCACGGGCGTGGTCAGGCTGGCCGTCACCAGCGACGGCACGATCGACACGGAGCGTTTCCGGGCGCGGGCGGCCGATGCCGCCGAGGCCAACGGCATGGGACTGGAACTCTACGGTGCGGACGGAGCGCCACTGCTGCCCACGAACCCGAACGCCTCCCCGGCCGGTCCGGGCACGGGTGACGCGGCCGTGGTGGCCGAGGCCCGTTCCGGCAGGATCGCCGCCGGAAGCCGGTTCGATCTCGCCAGCGGTCGCCGGCGCCTCGCCGTCGCCGTGCCCCACGGGCCTCCATCCGCACCGACGGCCATCGTGCTCGCCAGCGCCGACACCGCCGACGCGGACCGGGATCTCGCCGTGGCGCAGCGTCGACTGCTCGTCGGCCTCCTGCTCGGTGCGGCGGCGGCCACCGCGGCGGGCTATGCGCTGGCACGGCGGGCGGCGCGGCCGGTCGAGGACCTGCGCGACTCCGCCGTGCGGCTCGCCTCGGGCGACTTCGCGACGCCGATCCCGACGGGGGAGCTGGCGGAACTGGCCAACCTCGCCGAAGCCTTCATCGTGCTCCGCGAGCAGCTCGTGGAGCGCGGGCTGACGATCGGCCGCCAGGGCACCCAGCAGGAGGCCGTGCTCGGCAGCATGATCGAGGGGGTACTGGCCATCGACGGCCGGCAGCGGATCGTGGGCCTCAATCGAGCGGCGGCCGACCTCCTGGGCATCGATCTCGATACCGGCATCCGCAGATCGCTCCAAGAAGTGGTGCGGAATGCCGACCTGCGCCGCTTCGCACTCAGGGCGATCGACTGCCGCGAGCCGGTCGAAGACGATCTCGTGCTGCGCGGGGCCCGCGACCGCACGATCCGCCTGCGCGGCACGGCGCTGCGCGACGTCTCGGGGGAGGGCGGGGCGGTGATCGTGCTCAACGACGTCACCGACGTGCAGCGG
>Ga0129333_10004754_pt1 | contig 12710 bp, 19 predicted proteins | sample CPB6_08_DNA_FD_94474 | JGI IMG/M metagenome (GOLD analysis project Ga0129333, IMG submission 94474) | Freshwater to marine salinity gradient microbial communities from Chesapeake Bay, USA - CPBay_Sum_0.6_0.8_DNA | ecosystem: Environmental > Aquatic > Marine > Coastal | place: USA: Chesapeake... | reverse complement strand
TCTACTTCAAATTTACGCGAAGCTTCAATTAAACTTTCAGACATATTTTCTAATGCTTTTTTGAAAGATTTTGCGTCAACAACCGTTTCGCCATTTAAAGTAACTTCTTCAGTATCTATATTAATACGTATTTCACCACCTTGATACGTTAAATCTAAAAGAAGCGTGCTATAATTCTTACCTATAGCAGTCCCGCCTTTAATACGTTTGCCAGCTTTCTCTGCCCACGTAGCTACTTTTTTAACTAATGACTCTATTCCGCGTCTTTTAGCGTAGTCACGAATATTGCTAGGTATGCTGGCAGCTTCAGTTAAAGTCTTTTTAATTTCTTCTTTTATAAGAGATTGTAATTCTCGTTTTGTCATTGTTATTTCCTTTAATCTTGTTTGGATGTTGCTATTGAAAAAGCTCTGTCGCCGACTTTAATTGAATAGCCTTCATCTGCCATCGGTACTACAGAAAATTTACGTTTACTTGGTAAAGTACTTATTAATTTTTTAATGTAAGCTAAATAAAGCCTGCCTCGTTTGGAATCAATCTTTGCGTCGTCTGTTGTATCTGCTTTAGGAAGAATCACTATTTCATCGAACTGCACAAATTCACTGCTTTCTATATTCTTTATAAAATCATATATACATTGTATAACAGTAGCCATTACAGCATAATGCTCGTTTAAATTGGTATTTGTTTCGTCTTGCCCTTCAATTGAAAATCCTACTTGAGAATCAATAGCAAACTTTTTTTCATTGTATTTGTTATTTGCTCTATTTGGCCCATATATAATATTTTTTACTTTTCGTACCCATACCTGTATATTAACTTCATATTTAATTTTAGTTCGAGTAGAAGTAAATGTATATTTGTAATTCGGCCCATCAATAAAAACTAAACTAGTTCCAGGAGGAAAAGACTTTTCAGCTTCACCAACGACTTTATCCATCCATGAATTAAAAGGAATAGACGATTTCCATGTATATGGTTTTACTGAAGCATCTCCTATCTCTTTTAATATGGTTTTAAGTTTAAGCATTTAATTATTGTACTTGGATTTAGCTTTATTAGCAATTTTAATTAACTCATCTGCAACTGCATGTACTAATCTAGAACCGCCTAATCCTTTAGTGCCTTTTTGAACTAATACTTTAGAAGATCCCTGTACATCGTTCAACGCTTCAAAGTACTTCATCATATCAGATTTCATGTCATTTATATCGTCCCATGAATCTGCGATATCTGACTTAAAGCCATAATATGAACCGGCATATCCTTGATTCTGAAGTAAATTTTCTTTAAGTACTTGCTGAATCTCTTCTTTAATGAGTTGTGATAGTTCTGATTTTTTCATTTTATTACCTTTTGAAAATTTCGTCGCTATAAGTATTATCGGTATGCTTACCCGTAGAAAATGCATTCCATACTTGCTCGAGTAATATTGTTATATCTTGACCTTCCGTTCCTTCATAAGAATTGGGATCAGCCATTGCATCTTTAGCAACGATCTCCGCTTGCTTTACTGCAGCTTGAAGAAGCTTAACCAGTTTATTAAATTCAGGAGTGCTAGAAGCATTATGTACTTCAGCAAGAACCTTTTGTAGTTCTTCTTTTATGATTTGTTGTAATTGTGTTTTGTTCATATAATTTTTTTTATTAATATGAAGGATGCTGTGCCGGGTTATCAGCATCAATCTTAATTATGAATAAATTTCCTGATTTTTTAGGAGCGTAGTAAGGACCGGGAACGTGCTTATCAAGAAAAGCGACGGCTGTTTTAGCGCTACGTTCGTTAGTAAATACAATGTTTAATTTTTCTTCGGATAGACCTATGATTCTTTCAAATCCGGGTAATTTTTTAAGAGACGATTGTATTTGTTTATTAGACATAATTTCATCAATGGCTTCTTGTTCACCATAGCTGATATAAGATTCTTCTGATAATACTTTACGTATTTCTTCTTTTATAATTTGTGATAGTTCCGATTTTTTCATTTTATTTCCCTTAAAATTCGTCTCGAGACTGTTTATAATTGTCTATTGCTTCTTCTACGGCATAGTCAATAATATCTAATACTGTATTAGCAATTTCATCTAAATCTAAAGGTTGGCTAGGATCTTGAGCATAATACATTAATACGTCTTCAAGCTCCCGTACGCTGTTATACGTTTCAGTGCCTTTATAATCATTAAAATGTTTAGTAATGCCACCTTTAATTTTTTTACCCTTAGGTGCTTCTGTAAGTCCTTTTTTAGACTCGCCTATTGTATCTTTGCTCATAATTGTTTTCAAGTTCATTACGTCCTTTTCAAATTCTTTAGTAGTATTACCGAATTCTTGATCATATGCTTTACTAGAGTATTTAAAGTCATATGAGTCTTTTACGGCTCCATGATATACACCAGATGCATATTCTAATCCATGTTTCTTAGCAAGAACTTCTAAAGCTTTAGCTGTTTTTGCCCCACCAGATGCATTTAAATGACTGTATTCAAGTTTATTAATTTTTTTAAATATAGGAAGTTCTGTTGTATTTTCCTTTAAAATACGTTGAAGTTCTTCCTTTATAATTTGTTGTAGTTCGGATTTTTTCATTGTTATGACCCCTGTTTAATTAATTCGTATGAGGTTTTTATTTCATTTAAAAATACATTTGTATCTACGTAGATCCAGCCTAAGTCTTTTACTTTACTTCTATTATTAGTCCAATCTAATCCGGCTTCGGTGATATCTTTTACTAGTAAGAAGGTTACATTTACATTCTCACCGGTTAAGTAATATTGAGATTGGCCAAAATACAAAAGTGGGCGATCTGGTTTGTTACCATTTGGTTTAGCGTAAAATACTTGAGAATGTGCAAACATTCTACCGCCTTCGAATGATCTTAATCTTTCCGTAGCTTCTTTGACTGTTTGAGCTGTTTTTGGCATTAACTTTTTAAAAAGAGCTAGACTCATTGTCTTACCATATCCATCAGGCTTAAGACTAAAGTTATTAACTGTATACTCATTTAAAGTTTTTCTTATTTCTTCTCTTATAAGAGATCTTAAGTCTATTTTTTTCATTTTATTACCTTTTACTGATGGTATTTTTTAATTAATTTTGTCAATTCAGCCATCTTCTTCTTTAAAAGATCAAAGTCAATTGAAGACCCGGTATATTGATTTTTTGGTCCTGTATAAAAATCCAAGTCATCACGAAGTTCTTCCATGCTTCTTAACACCCATGGATGTACGTTACTAGTATTACCTACTTCATTTAAGGTCTTTTGTACTTCTTCTCTTATAAGAGATTGTAATTCTGATTTTTTCATTTTTATATTCCTGGTAATGTTAATGTTCCTTCTTCGTCTTGAACTTCTTGTGATTCATTTATTGATTCAAGACTGATATCACGCATACTTACTCTATAATTTATAAAATCATTTCTAGGTACTAATAAAGCAGTTTTCATTGGTTCTTTACCAAAATGAACCGTTTCTTTTTCATGCTCATATCCATATCGTCCCATGAAACTAGGATCAAAGAAAAACGTATCATCTAATGGTACTGTTACAATTACAGATCCGAAACCATGAGCGCCTCTTTCAGATACACTCCAGCTTTGTACAGCTCGATGCGGTTTATATATAATTTTGTTTTTTTCTGGCCCGTTATAAACCATAAAAGGATAACCACCTATTTTAGTAGATTTCCAATCGCTAGGTTTACTGGATTGTACGAATTTTTTAATAGTAGATCTAGGAAATTCAGTACCTCTAAAAGCATAATCATACTTATCTTTTGGATTTACATGAGGTAAATATTTTGACATTTCAACAAATAGCGGTAACGATGCCACCATCAATGCAGCGGTTTCTGTAGTAGAAGCACTTTTCCAAGTACTTAAAGCCGTGTCTAAATATTCATGTACAATTTTTGCTAATACAATAGGATCGATCTTTGGATTATTTGGATTTTTTGTAATATCTAAATATGGTTTACGATCGTCACGAGTAGAATAATCAGATAACGTTTCAAATACTGCATCGTCAAAGGCTTTTTTAGCAGCTGGTTTAGATAACCAGTTAAGCATCATACGAGTGTTACTAATAACGTCTATTAAATCTTCTGGCTGTAATTTCATATCAATAATAAATATCCTAATCAGTAATTAAGGGTATTATTTCTAACACCCTTAATTTAATAAATTCTAATGTAAAAATAAAATTATTCGACGGTCTGAATTACCCAGAAATCGTCAGCTAATCCTTTACCAGTTAAATAAGCATAAGGCATATAAAAATATCCTTTATCTCCCCATTTTTCTCCCCATGAATTACGTACAATAAAACATCCATCTCCTATGGAATCATCATATCCTACTGCTACTACTGCATGGCCACCTAATCGTCTTTCATCTTTTATAGGCCAAACCATCATACCTGTTTGAGCTACGTCACGTGTCATGAAAGACTCATATACAGCAAATCCAAATACAAACGGTAATCCATATGCTAAGCAAGCTTTAAAAGAATCTAAACTTCTAGGAACTCTGCTATACGAAATAGATTGATAATTTTTAGCTTCTCTATAACATTTTCTTTTAGGTTTATTTTTAAATTTAGAAATGTCATAAGGCCAAGAATCTTCTTTACAAACACCATCTACATTAACTGATTTAATACAATCACGAAGCATAGCACCGCTATCTTGTTTAATAGTACCTAAAGCCTTACGTCCATTATAATAAATAAACAAACGAGAAGGAGTAAACAAATCTTCTTTTTGTCTTTTTAAATTAAACATATAAGCTCCAGCAGTAGCTTGACCTGTACAAGATCCTAAAGTGCCTTGATCGAAAATAGGACTATCATTTGATCTTAAATCTACCTTTGTAGGAATATCTGATACCATTGGAGGCAGCGTGAGCATATAATCACGATGATCCGGTAAATCAGGTACCCACCCAAAGCCAATTAAATCCGTTGGAATACTTTCATTATTACGTTGCATTATTTATCCTTACTTAATAGTGAAGCGTGTCGTACTTTGCAAAATAGGCACATTTAATAAGTTAATTGAAACACCTAACATTGGTTTTTTGTTGATAACATCATATCCTACAAAAGCACCGTATTTAGAATATCCTACGATTGCACCTACAGGAACTGACCCGATTAATTCTCCGCCATTTTCTAAATCAGGCTTAATACCGAAATTCGCACCAGCTCCGAAAAAGAATTTGTTTTCTACTGTAATTGAACTGTCTTGATGCACTACCCCATTTGCATACGAGAAAATATAAGAATAACCTACATAAATAGGAGTGGTTAATTTCCATACATCATCTACTTTCTCTACTTGAGTAAATGTTAATTGAAGTGCGGGAGTACGGATTGTCATATCTACTGAATAATCACCCGTCAAATTATTATCTCTTAATTTTAATTTAAAAGATTCTTCGTTTTTAACTTTAACTTTGCCTTTAACTACATCGGGTCTGAAAGTTTGTGCTGAAACAATTCCTGCCGACAAAATTAATGCAAATAATAATAACAACTTTTTCATAGTTTTCCTTTTTTTTGAAATTAATAATTTATAATAAATATGTAACCACATGAAAAACCCGGGTGTTTTGGTAGCGTACCCGGGTTTAAGTTGCCAAGCAACTATACGGTCCTAAGACGTATGTTTATACCTTTAAAGATTTATCTAATAATTTTATGAATCCATCTTCATCACCGCCAACAGAATTCATCGTTCCACCACGTCCATCTTTGAAGTTCATAGAAGATCCTTCTAACTTACCAACGTATACATCAATATCATTTAATCTAGGAGCTCCTGGAACTTTAACGTGCTTAAGCGCAATATCCCTATCTCCCAATTTATACATATATAATGTTACGTCAGACATTCCTCCTAGCTTTTTCTTACCTAAAGCTTTTAAAGGAATATTTTTACTTTTTGCATATGTTTCAAGCCACGTTTTAATATTGGAAATACTCCAAGATGGGCTGTAATATACTTCTGATTGTATTGCTTTTTTTATTTCTTCTCTAATAAGAGCTTGTAGTTCTGATTTTTTCATGTTAATCTTTTATTGATATGTACTAAATTTAAAAGCTTCTTTATAAGGTTTATTCTTCCATCTCCAACCTATTGTAAATATAGAAGTTTGAATAACTCCTAATGATCCTTCTGCAGTTAAAACGATATCAGAAGATTTACCTGGTCTCGTTATTTCGTATTGAGCATATACTGAACCCGGCCATGGACGAATACCGAATGTTATAATATCTTTTTTAATATTGAATCCAACACCACCTTTCAATGTAATAATAGTAGGAATAGCTACACCGCCTTCATAATCAAGTATAATACCAGATTCAAATTTATGAGTAGCGCCAACCATAATAGAACCTCCTGGGAAGAATGGAACAGTACCAGTACTGAATCCTGTATTAAGTTCTACATATTTAACGGTCTCGGTTTGTCCTTTAACTAGTAAAGAACTTAACAATAATAACGATATAAGTATTACCTTTTTCATTATTTCCTTTTCTTATGTTTAGTAGTTTTTATTTTACGAATCGATTCATTAACTACATATTCCGTAAGAACCTTGCTAATATATCTAGCAATCTCTTCTTTTATAATTTGTTCTAGTTCTGATTTCTTCATAATGACTTTAGCATTTCAATTAATTTAGGATGTGGATAAATGTCTACTTTATCATAACGAACGCTATTATGAGTATAAACTCCAGGTTCTCCACTTAATGCTCTAGGACAAATATCAAAGATGTCAGGATTATATGTTAATGGAATATTATATCTGTTACCCCAATATCTTAAAAGTTTTTCTACTGAAACTATTTGAGCGTCTGTATAACTGTGATAATACTTATACCCGCGATGTGGAGTAAGTAATTCACATACTTCAGACTCATCTACAATAGTATTAACATAAGTTCTAAATTTACCGTCTTTCAATGTTAATTGTCCCCAGTTACATATTTCAATTGCAATGGAAATTTTATCTAAAGATTTATATGGTAAATTAAAATTATGAAACGTGGCTTCTTTTAATCCTAAATGATATCCAAAGTGTTTAGAAGAAAATCCTTGAACGATTTGCCCATCAACGAACGTATCCCCTTTTTTAGGTTTACCGCCTATAGTAACACAGGTCGCAACTCGTTCCGGAGTACTTTCCCAATATTTAAAAACTCCAATTGGATTTGAATTACCTGCTGTATGATGTAAATATATTTGCGATTTAGGATGTTCAGTTGCTATATACTGACTTGCAGGAAAGTTATAGGATAAAATATCACGTTCTTTATCTAGTACATTCATATTAATAAATATCTCTTATTTAATTTCCTGACCCAATAAGTTATAATGTTCCCAAATATCATATTCGGGTATAGTAATAAATTGAACTGCTATTGGTCCGTATTGAACTCGAGTACCATCATAATCCGTTTGAGCTAGAACATAATAATTTACGCCCGGCGTTGGATTATTATCAATAAAAGTATATGATATAGATTGATTGCTATTACCAGCACCTGGAATATTATTAACTAAATACCAATATTCTAAATTATGTGGTGACTGGTATATTGTAAAATAATCGTTATTAGTTTCTGATAAAGTAGTCCATTCCAATTTAATAGTACGTCCAACTTGTTTACCTTTAAATTCTAATAAAGATATTGGTAAAGGACAATAACATCCTTGAATCAATTCAACATCATCAATTAACCAACTTTCCCCAGTTGCATTAGCTCCCATTATAATTTGAAAGCCAATTTGAGAAATTCCTGCAGGAAGCATTAAACTAATTCTTGAAGCGGGTGCTACGAAACTAGTTAATACTCCATTAGCTGTTTTAACGACACTTGCTCCGTTGTTATAGCCCCACATACTATTCGAGATACCATTTAATTTAACCTCTCTAATGTAATTAACGCCATTTAAAGTATAATCTATTTCAATATAATCAGTACCATCAACTCCCGCGGCAGTATTTGCAGCAGGAGTCAATCCAATTGACGCAACTCTCAATCTTAATTCATGTTGATATGCAGGATCGATATTAACTAAACTATAAACTAAAGTATCTCTTTCAATTGAAGAACTGCCCAATCCATTGCCGACTACTCGAAAAGAACTATCAGTCGACACAAATAAATTACTGTTAGATGGATTATCCGTTAATGCAGATTGCCCACCAATATAACCAGAATTAATAAGAGATTTAGGATTACCTTTCCATGTATATCCGACACATTCCATGTTATCCAAGTAAAGTGTCGTTTGAGCTATGCAAGGCGTTATAATTAATAACAGCAATGCAGCAATAAAATATTTCATATATCCTTTTTATAATGGGGGAACTGCTCTGTAGCAATATCGTTTAGTGAACCAAACGAATCCCTTAAAATTAATCCACTGTTTTTGAAACGAAGTCATGCTATTGTAAATGTTATTGAAGGCTTGCGTTTCAATAAATAAATATGGATTCGATTGGCCACTGAGGTAAGCATTTTGAAGTACTTGTCCACTAAAATTATTGGAAGCTCCCCAGGCTGTATTTTCAGCAGATATTATAATATAAAGATCAATTCGTTTATTAGCTTGTCGTGCACCTTTAGCAATGATATCTAACCTACCGGCAGTCGCACCGGTACTTCTAGCATTAGCGTAAGAGTAAGTAGGAATACCATTTTGATAACAATGTAATAAAATTCTGTCCGAAAATCTAATCTGATCTCTGGCTGCAACGGTGTCTATTGTTGAACCCAAGTTCTTATACCATCCTTCATAAAAATCATTATCAGTTATAGTACCGTTTGCTATTTGTTGATTTGTTGTATTCCAAGTAGACCAACTAGATGCTCCATTCCACCATTCAAGTTCTAAATTAGCTCTGTTAATCCTTTTACTAGGATCTGTTTGAGAATTATTGTATCTAGTTATGTCTCCCGTCGAATTAAATGAACTAGAACTTCCTTTTACTGCTCCTTTGTATATGATACCGCTATCATTAAGAGTTTTTAAAAACAAACTAAAATTGGTATAGTTACTACTAGATGATAGAATCGATGATGTACTATAAAAATATACTCCAGTAAATCCATACCGTTTTAAATATCCGGCTAATCGTTTAGTTGAAAGAGTATTCGAGTACATAGTATCAGTTTTATCTATATACATATATCTTTCCCATGATATCTCTTTAGGAATATTTCCTGTAGGATCAATACGTAGTACGGTTGGATCGTTAGGTTTAATGCTATCGTCTTTGAAGCATCCTATACATAACAACAAAATTAGGGCTAAAGGTAATACTCGAATGGACATGTTAAGTCCTCCTTTCTTAAATATAAATATACATCACATTTACACTATTCCGGGAGGACTTAAAACTTAATATAATATCTTAATTTATGGCCTGCGTGTTCCTAATTGTACAAATGGTGCTTGGCCATTTGAATTCCAACCATCATATCTTGAGTTAGTAGGCGCAACTCCACTTACCCAATATGTTGTTGTATTAGGATCGAATGATGTAGGCATATTTGAAAACCACCATCTACCACCATTACCAACATAATCGAATTTAGTTCCTGAAGTTAAATAAGGAATATTATCTACTATACATTTAGCGTATGCAGCCGATTCAAATTTGATTAAGGTACAGTTATATTGAGAATATATACCACCGCATTTTGCAAAGCCATCTTTCAATCTAATGTAAAATGCTGCAATCGCGGGAGTATGTTCAACATGATTACCATATATAGTAACTTCTTTAACTACCGTAGATCCATTGTCATCGAAGTACACATCATAATCACCACCGTTCGGTACTCCTTCAAAAATGTTATGAAGTATTTGAACTCCAGAAGCAGCATATACTCTTATATTTGCAAAGTCACCTGCAGAATTTCTAAACTTACAATTTTGTACTATTGAATGGTTTGATTGTGACGTTGAATTAGAACCACCAGCAAATCTATCGTAATCTAAATTAATACCAATATAATTTTCCCAAAAATAGCACTGGTCAATTATAGTACCCATGCACCATCTTAAATCTAGTGCGGTACTAAAATTATAAAACCTACACCCTTCTATTTTCATTCCATAGTTAGAGGATATATAAAGGCCTATGTTATTGTTGCCTTTAAAAACAACATTTCGAAATCGCAATTGTTGATCAATACCAAAATTAGCTTCGCTCAAAGAATTAAATCTTCGTACAATTCCGGTATCAATAGATGAAGGAATATTAATTTCGAACCCATGTCCTTCAATCTCTCTTATTCCAGAGCTTTGTGATGTTGTAATATAGGCTTTTGATGTCGCAGTTAAATTAGCTGCTAAATGAATACTTTTAACGCTAGGGGTATTTAACGCACTTATAAATTCGTTCCAAGTTAGAACCCATCTTACCCCTCCTAATGAATTAACGGCGTTTATATTAAATAAACTATCCTTTACCCATCCAGCAGTTCCTGCATAACGGTATTGCTCTCCCGTTACTGGATTAATATTGTAATATCCCATTTTAATAATATTGTTCGTGCCATATGGGACATAATTTAATGGCGTCGAATCTGCGGTAACCCTGTACCAATTAATTGTTTTTTGAGCGTACGATACTGTACTAAATAAAATTAATACAAGTATCAATAATCGTTTTGCATAATACATACCTTTCCTGTTTTAATAAGTTTGTTATTTGAAATAATGTTATATAAATAAAGTCCATTTGACAACTCCGGTACTTGTATTGTAGTAACGAAGTTTGTAAGTTTAAAAGACCGTAATAATTTAAATTGCACATCATACAAGTAAAAATCTAATGGAGATGTATATGAACTTAATGCAATGTTAAATTCTCTTGAAGCTGGATTGGGATATGCATCTATAGTTATATCATTAATAATTTTTACTATCCAATAATCATAATCGCATGGATTATCGATTATTTTACCTTTTTCGATACTAGTAAATCCGCATACTAAATAGGTTCCATGAGAAAAGTCAAAAGGATTATTCGATGCATCGATAGGTGTCGACCAAATTATATTGCCTTCTAGATCTGTACGTATTAAATTATATTCATTGTTAATACTGTCTCGAATATCAAAGTCGGGTGTACTTACAGTTTCGATCGATTGTGAAAACGCCATTCCGAAGAATAGCATCATTATACCTAATAAAATAATATGTTTCATTGTTAACCTTACATATGTATACATTTAAATATATTCATAAATATACGAATTTTTATGTAAATCGGCACAATTGTTCTGTAAAGTTATTTTAAGGAATAAAAAAGGTTAGAAGTTCTTTAAACTATTTTTTAGTCGTTAATGACTTGTTTTTTGGCAATATTGCCACTGAATTTATTTTCCATTTTATCGAATCGAGAATCAACATAGCTATTGAGACTATCAATGCGTAAGTTTAATTCTTTTCGATCATCACTAATTACCCTATCTAAACTTTGGTAATCATTTGAGATACGCTGATAAATGTGACTGTCTGTTTGATCTATAACCCTATATAGATTATCGATGTTGCTTTGCATTTTAAAAACCTTTACTATACCCACAGCAACTACAGCAATTAAGATTACTGCGATTACCGTAAGCACACCAAAAGCGAATGATAATGTTTCCATATAATTTTCCTCCTATAATGTCAAAGAACTTCTAACCTACTTTAAATATAGTAAAAAAGGCTTGTATTAACAAGCCTTTTTCAAATTAAAATATAAAATGTTATCGAATATTCAAAGTCTGCTTGGTCTTTGCTTCTGCAGAAGTAGCAGAACCGTTTATAGCAGTAACAATAAAACGATATTTCGCAGGACCATTTCCAGCGCCTAATGCAATAGCATCATTTCGTAGTTGTTGAGCATCAAATACAACACTTATATTGGTACTGAATTTAGCTCTATTAATAAGTTTACGTTCTGTATTGCCTTGTACGAAAACTGGAGTAATTTCAAACCCCGTTAAATTTTGCGGATAATTTGCATAATTCCAATTAACAAGTACAATACCATTATTTACCTGAGACGTAACATCGGTAGGTACATTCGGAGTAATTTGAATGCAAGTTGTAGTAGAACCATAAGTTACGCCATTAGCAAAATATGGATATGTAACGCTCTGACCTACTGAACCATCCCAATAAAAAGGAAATGTAATTGTATTAGGATAGCAATTAGTTGCTTCATATGGTGCAAAATTACCTGCAAGTACTAGTTTATAATGTCCCGGAGCTAAGTTTGTTGGTAACTGAATTACGCTATAATCATCAGAAGCATAGTTTGGAAATAATACCAAGCTATCACAAACTAAACAATTGTTATAATATGTATTCATCTGAGCTAGACCCGTTAAAGCAATATTGGTATCTAACGGTCCGCATAAAGATTCTAACCAATCTTTAGTTGGATTAGCAGCAGTTCCTGTCGTTGGTTGCGTACCAAAATAGTTAGTGATATATGTCCATTGACCATTATACTTACTCAAAGCATATCCAGAATTGTTTTGAATATTCCAATCCGTTTTTCTTGAACTACCAATAACATTACCGCATGAGTCTGTAATAGTTGCTAAAACAAAATTAGGAATGTTAATAAAATCAGTAGCTTGAGTAAACTGATTATTATAGCACGAATCATGAGTAATACCAAGCGTTACC
>Ga0129333_10004753_pt1 | contig 12713 bp, 13 predicted proteins | sample CPB6_08_DNA_FD_94474 | JGI IMG/M metagenome (GOLD analysis project Ga0129333, IMG submission 94474) | Freshwater to marine salinity gradient microbial communities from Chesapeake Bay, USA - CPBay_Sum_0.6_0.8_DNA | ecosystem: Environmental > Aquatic > Marine > Coastal | place: USA: Chesapeake... | reverse complement strand
GTATTTTCAAAAAATATATAAAAACAAAACCGTAATATAAATATCACAATAAAATGAGCAAAACTACTTTTAAACAACCCGATGTTCCAGACTTCATACAGAAAATTTTTTTAAATCAAAAAAATTTTTTAGGAACACAACAAAATGAAGAGGCGATGCTTACCAAATCGGTATTTCGAAATATAGTGTCGAAATTGAATTTTGATTTACCAACTCCGCAACCAGCTCAAGAATCAGTATTTGTACAAGAAGAATCAAAGAAACCCGATTTTTTAATTGTAGAAAAAAAATCTACTCGTTTTCAACCTCAACACAATGACTCGCTCTATTGGTGTATGTTTGTGCACGCAAATGGCGAGGCATTATACCAAACAAAAATCCATCTTAAAACAAATATGACGAACTTATTAATGTCTGAGAAAAAACAAATGTCTGATTTTTTCAATAAGAATGATAACAAGATTTTAAAAAATACAAATCAAAAAATCACATTAACAACTGCGGTTGAATTGAAATCGGATCTGATGACCAAGCCATATATGATGAATTATTCGGCACTTATTTCGTGTTGTTTGTATTTTAAATGTCCTATTTATGCCGTGAATGAAAAAACAAAAACCTATATTTTATTCCAACCCAATGATTATGTAAGTGATAATGAAAATATCGCAGAAGATCCTAATGCAGTTGTTTTATATTCGGAAAAGGGGCGTATTTCATTGGAAACAGATGCAGAAGAGAAGAAGAAGATGATAACAACTCTTATAGAGGGTAATAAATATTTCAAACTTGAGCAATACGACAAGCCACTCTTGGCTATATCAAATTACAAGACTGAAGATTTACAAAATATATATAGTATTCTATTTGATGAATGTCCTAAAATGAAAAAGCCGGAATATTATGATAAAATTGTAGAGCGATGCAGTGTTCATATTCTAGAAAAACTAATATAAGCGAATCGACCGAAAAGTGAAGCGACAATAAACCGATGTAAAAAACAATAACAAGCAAAATTTATATCTTTGGTATATTTTTCATTATTTCTTGTGCTAAATTTTCGGATTTAACAATAAATAACCAACAATTGCTTTCAGTACATTTGGATATAGTTTGAACACCGTGTTTGGTTGTTTCTCTATAATTCTGTTTAAGAGATTCATTTGTTTTCTCTAATAGCTCAATCAAATTGTATTTTTCATCATATACCTCAGCCAAAATATCCATAAATCGATCGCGATTTATATTAGGTATTTTTGTACGATTACTATCACTGAAATGTTTCGGATAACGTCGTTGCCACAGCAATGCAACATCACAAATTATCTGTTTTTTTTTATTTGGAGTCGTATCTGGAATAAATATTGATGGAATTGGAACCGAATTATTGAGATTTTCAAATATAGTAGCTATTTCTCCAAATGATCTATCCGAATAAACACTTACAATGATGCTAGAATTATAAAACCAACGTGCATCACGATTACCACCAAATTCATTCATTTCCATTGGACTGAGAGCTTTGCTGTTCTCATTATAAATATGTCTTATAGCACTAAAACGATGAAGCCCGTCAATTATCTCAAATACATCAGTAGTACTATTATAATGAACATAAATAATAGTATCAAATGCCGATCGTTTCTGAAATATGGATTTTGCAATAGGTAACCAACGTGTTTCATCTGCCGGACGATTGTGTTTCCAATTTACAGGTTTCATCGCATTTACAAGAGAATCAATTGTGATTGATAAAAGACAATGGTGATCATTATACTCTGTTATAATTGCCTGTGTATGAAGTCCAAGAGTTTTTACAATATTCATTTTTATATTTTTATATTTTTATATTATGTTATTACCATCTCAATATAATCAATTTTATAAAATTGATTATATAATTACAATACAATACAATACAAATAGAATTAATAACCAATTAAATATATCCAATTAATATACAGTAATAAATGTCTAATAGTTCAGGAACGAATGCAAATTTTAAAGAAGAATTAAAAAAAATTACAGGGCTCTATTTAGCGAGTAATCCATTTGAAAAGCATCGCGACAGAATCAATGAGTTTGAAGTGCGTTTTAATCCAAACCCGCGCAAAGGTAAAAAGTTTTCAAAGACCGATTATGATGCAGTTGTTATGAAACTATTGGCGTGTGGATTTGAATGCGAAAACTTGACCGGTACCACTATGTTGCGTATCCAGACTCAAAGTTCAGCAAAATTCGGCGATGTAATATTTTCAAATATTCGTGCTGAAATTGTTGGCGCAGAACTTGTACAGCAATATTGCCGTTCTAATAATATCAAGAAACTCATCGATTCGCCAACCAATCATAATGCTATGATAAAATTCACGAAAAAGGCACCTGCTACCGACAAGTCTTCCAATCCCATCAGTCGTATTTTCAATAATGATTTCAATTTCAACATATCATACAATATTGAGACCGATTATGGTGTAAATTCGCCTGAAGCAAAACCAATTATTGATAGTTGGGTCAATAGTAAGAAAACTTTCCGTTTAATCAATCGTGTCCATTTTAAGAAGCCCGGGTGCCCCATTGTTGTAGATTTAAGTATTATCAAAAAATCGGCCACTGCAAATGAAGTTATGATTCCCGAATACACTATTGAGGAGTCTGGTCTTTTCACTAGCCCCGGACATTGTGAGATTGAGTTGGAAATAGACAATTCTGCTGTCGGTATCGGCAGCGAGTTTTCAGATGCAGACTCAGTTGTTTCCCAACTTCAAAATGTGATTCGTATTATCCTCAGTGGTATTCAAGGCACCAATTATCCGATTCCTTATGCCGAACAAGAAGAAGTTCTCCAATCATATATGCGCCTTCTTCACAAAACCAAAGATGAAGCTTATGAACCAAGAAAAGTCCTGAATAGCGATTTTATTGGCCCATCTTCAATTACGCTTCAATTGGATAATATTGCATTAAAAGACGGTCTTACAAATGAACCAAATATTCGTAAGAATTATTGCGTAACCGACAAGGCAGATGGTGATCGTAAAATGCTATATATTGATTCGCGCAACGGCAAATTATATTTAATCGATACAAATATGTTTGTTCAGTATACCGGTTGTGAAACTGCCGAAAAAACATTATGGGGCACTCTTATTGATGGCGAACACATTAAGTTCGATGCTGCTAATAAATACATAAATACTTTTGCGGCATTTGATGTTTATTACATAGCCAAGAAATCGGTAAGAGAATTGGGTTTTATGTTCAATACAACAGATCTCACCCCCGAAATGATGTTGAATCACCGACTTCCATTATTACAAAAGCTGTTTTCAGAAATTAAATTTTCAAAAGGTTCATCCGATTTCAAAATTAAAACAAAGAGATTTTATATTGCCGACGATACGACTTCTATATTTAGCGCGTGTTCTTCTATTTTATCCGATATTGCCGACGGTATTTATCTGTATAAAACAGACGGTTTGATTTTCACACCAATCAATACTGGTGTTGGCGGTCGTTCAGTTGGACATACATCACCACTTGAGAAGACAACATGGGCATTATCATTCAAATGGAAACCACCATCTTTCAATACAATCGATTTTATGGTGAAATACAAGCGCGACAAAAACGGAAAACCCGAAATCCATTCGTTATTTGAAAGTGGAGTTAGTTTCACTGCATCGGCGGAATTACAACAATATCGAACAATAGTACTGCTATGTGGATTTAATCAAAAGTCACATATGTATGTTAACCCATTCCAAGATATGATTGATGATAATATTCCGGATCCAGGAAATATTGATAATGAAGAAGCCTATAAACCAGTCCCTTTTCAACCGACACAACCTTATGATGATACCGCCTGTTTCGCAAATATAAATTTGATCCAAGGTGAAAATATGGTTACTGAAGAAGGTGAATTATTCGAGGACAATATGATTGTAGAATTCTATTATGATGCAGAGCGAGAGCACGGATGGCGATGGGTACCACTACGTGTTCGTCATGATAAGACATATGAGTTAAGATCATTGCTCAGTAAAAATTATGGAAATGCATACCATGTCGCAAATGATATTTGGAAATCAATTCATCATCCTATTACATCGGAAATGATTACGACCGGAGAAAATATCCCCGAAAACAATATAAATTATGACGTATATTACAATACTAGCAAAAATGACGAAGTATCAAATACACGCAGATTACGTGATTTCCATAATTTATATGTGAAAATGAAATTAATCAAAGGCGTTTCTGGACGTGGAGATACTCTCATTGACTATGCTGTTGGAAAAGCCGGTGATATGGCCAAATGGAAATATTCCGGTATCAAGTTTGTGTTAGGAATTGACGTGTCCAAAGATAATATTTATAATCAGCGAGATGGAGCGTGTGCGCGATATTTGAATGAACGTAAACGCACAACACGCCTATTTGATGCGATTTATTTACCTGGAAACAGTGGTCTTAATATCCGCAATGGCGATGCATTCTTTACTGATAAGGAACGCGAAATAGCCAAAGGTGTATTTGGAAAGGGATCAAAAGACCAGACAACAATGCCGAAAGCGGTTTATAAGAATTTCGGTGTTGGTGCAAGTGGATTTAATGTTAGTTCGTGTCAGTTTGCGATCCATTATTTCTTCGAATCTAAGACAACACTCAACAGTTTCATAACAAATTTGTCGGAATGCACCAAGGTAAATGGATATTTTATAGCCACTTGTTATGATGGCCAAACCGTGTTTAATATCTTGCGCTCAAAAAAGAAGGACGAAGGCTTTTCCATATATGATAATGGTAAGAAGATCTTAGAGATCCAAAAAATGTACGATCAAACCGGATTTTATGACGACGAGAGCAGCTTAGGATATGCTATAAACGTGTTTCAAGAATCAATTAATAAATTTGCTGTAGAATATTTGGTCAATTTTGATTATTTGTGCAGAATAATGGAAAATTATGGATTCAAATTAATAACGGACGAAGAGGCATTGTCGGTTGGGTTTACACATGGAACTGGAATGTTCAGCGACTTATATCAAAATATGAAATCAGATGTGGAGAAAACCCCCGAATCCAAGAAGTGGTATAAAGGCGCAACTGATATGTCGGAAGAAGAAAAGAAGATTTCGTTTATGAACCGATATATGATATTCAAGAAGACACACAGTGTTGATACGGATAAGATCACCAAAATCATAGAAATCGCCGAAGAAGAAGGTGTTTCCGAAATGCGCAAAGATATTTATGAAGAAGAAAAGAAAAGGATGGGGATTGAAAAAGCCGCAAAAGAAGCCATTGAATCTGCGCCACTAATCAAGATGAAAAGAGTAACAAAAGAGAAAAAACGAATAGTTCTTGATAAATATATTCCATTCCAAGAAGAAGAAAGGGAAGAACCAAAAGAAGAACCAAAAGAACCAGTTGCGAAAAATTTCAAGAATTTAGCTAAGAAATTAGCAGAAAAAACAAATAAATAAGAAAAGTTATTATAGGTGCAACAAAATAGTATTGATAATCAAAAAAATATAAAAACTAATGCAAAATGAATAATAATAAGATGTCTATTATTCATTTTCCAAAATTAACAAATAGCGCATGGAAATATATTGATTGTGAAATGAATGAAGGTAATCCTCAAATATATTTATCATTTTCATTATTTCATTTTTTATCTGAAATCATTATTAAAATAAAAGAGTTCTCATATATTTGGGACGATATAGTGAAGCAATCAAACGAATATGAGAATATTTTGAATATTGAATCACCATATAACATAAGTGTATACAAGCCCGTTTCCAAATTATATTTTAAAATAATAGAGATAACACAAAGTCTAAAATTCTGTTTCCGAGAAAGCAAGACTGATAATTTCGTAATGTTTTCTTTTTCGGCCAATATGTTTGATGCAATCGAGCCTATTTATAATTTGCGTAAAAATCCGAAAGATAATTATTATGGGTTTTATTCGCAAAATAATAGAGAAGAGCCCAATATTCATATATTGGACATATCCACTTATTTATCAACAAAACAACATCAAAACACAGCCGACTTGATTTATTGTGACGGCGGCAATGATAGTGACCCTGAGCATTTAAAGATAGATGATTTGTTTTTCCAAATTTCAAATGCAGTATGTGTTCAAGCACACAAAGGTTCTTTAATTGTAAAACTATCCGAATGTTTCCATAAAACAACTACCGACATCATTTTTATCCTCTCATCTATGTACGAAAAAACATATATAACAAAACCAAATATTGCTGACCAATTATCCGCAGAACGATTCTTGATATGTAATAATTTTTTATTTTCAAATTATAAAGAATATTATCATATATTTGAAAAAACATCAAATATACTTAAAACGCGAAATAAAGAAGAAAAAAATGTATCGTCTCTCTTAAAAACACATATACCAATGTTTTTCAAAAATAAAATGGATGAATGCAATACTATAATTGGACAACAACAATTGGAAAAAATCTATAATATTTTTGGTATAATAGAAAACAGAAAAGACCACCAAATCGATTTTCTAAAGAATAATATAAAAAGCAGCATATTATGGTGTGAAAAAAACGGGGTTGAATATATTAGACCAGACGATAATGAAGATAATAAAAAACCAAACATATTTAGACAAAATATAGTATAAAATATAAGAGAATGGACATCGATATAGTTGGTATTGAAGTCGCCGACTTATCCAGCTTTATTTATAATGATAAATATAAAAACGGATTTTTTATATATTGTGATGTAGAGGAATATTGTTATTCTTGCGACGACGAAAATGGGTTTAAAAAGATACGTCGATTTAATAATTATTGGTATAGACGATGCATTGGAATACCAGTATGTTCCCGAAAATATGGTTGCTATAATGGATTAAATACGTTTGTCCGTCAATTGATTGATAATTCATTTAAAACTGCTGTAGAGGAAATCGAAAAACACGGATTTGATACATTATATTATTCGATACCTTTCCAAAAGGGTGATTACAAAGACGAAATATTGATATACGATGAACACCCATTTGTGGATGCCTCTATAACTCGATATATAATGAACAAAATAAGATCATTATCTAATAAAAACATCAAAATTATGTTTAAGCGTCTACGATCAAATACAATATAATATATTCAATATATTATATAACAATGGGAAGAGTATTGCCGATTGGTATGATAACTGGTGTTCCTGCGAGTGTTGATAATAAATATGTTGCCGGAAGTGGGGTTGGTGCAAGCACCATTGCGAATCGCCGTGCTAGAATGCGCGCCGCTGCACCAAAGAAAACAACAAACTGCGATTGTTTAGTCCACAAGGTTTTCACCACTAAGTAAAAAAGTGTGTATATTATCTTGTAAATCATTTATTGTATTATCGTTTTGTATTACAAAATCATAAGTTATATTTTGCGTTTCGCTTTGGTGTGTATTGTGTTGCGATGACGATGTTCGAAATATTTTCAAAATCCGTGTGTTTGGGAATTTTCGAAGGAGATCTATTTCGTTGCCGAATCGACAATCCGTAATCACGATTTTTGCAGTTGGCCCCGCATTCCGCAGTTTATTCTCAATAATATCTATCCATATGTCTTTATATACTTGGTTTCGCATAAGATCTGTCCCTATAATTTGTAGGGCCTTTCTCGGCGTAAATCCATCAATTCCGGTTTTTAAAGACCACGACGGATCGACGGTTTCTCTCCAAATCCGGGATTCTTCTGTACCGCCTTCAATCATATTACGCGGCCAAGAAAACATAATAGAGACAACATCTTTCAATGCATCGGCAAACGCCATTTTTACAAATCCGTATTTTGATACGAGTATATTTCCGACTGTATCTTTTCCTGATCCGGGTGCTCCGCATAAACCTATTATCATTGTCTCTATATTTGATATGTAATTGTGTTTAATATTATTTTTGTATAATATTAGACTTGAACAACAGTTTGCGCATTTTTATTTTATTTTTCTTTATATAAAGCTTTTTCATAAGCATCTTGTCTTTCACATTCTTTTTCAAATGCTAAATTATTTAGTGCATCCCAAACCAAATCTTCAATAAATTTTTCTATTTCTTCACATTTATTATTTTTAACAAAATTGTCTATTTGTTTATTATATGTATCAACTAATTTAATAATATCAATATCCTTAAACGAATTAAGAGCATCATTAACTAATTCTTCTGTAAATTTTGTTTTTATTTGCTGTTTAAGTGAATTGTATTTTTTTGTTTTTTCCAATTCTTCATTTAATAATATATTTTCTTTTATAAGTTCCTCGTTATTCATTATGGTAATATAATAATTTATCTTTATATATTTTTAACTTTATAAAGATAATATAATCAGTTGCCTAAGCATCTTTGAATATGCAAAGGTGTAAAAGAGAAAAATGTTTAAAATCTAGACCAATTATTATTATTGAAACCACTCACAACCATCAATTTGTCCTTGTTTTTCTTCCAAAATTCAACCTTGGTATCTACCAAGGCATCTTCTGCTGTCTTCGGATAAAAATTGTTTCGTTTGGAGTCCATCATTGCTTTTTCGGCATCAGTAATTGGGGGTTTAACTCCATAACAATTTACACCAAAACGCACGTTTGGATTTAAAAAATATCCTCCATTTACACCGGGTCTTCCTAAATCGTGTTCGTGACCCTTGACTTGCTGTAGTTTCTGCCATGTGCTCTTCTGTGTTGGAAAATATGCGTGTTGTCCTTCACTCCAGCCGTATGATGACCATTCTGCGCCATTATTGTATGCATCCTCGATTTCATCATATGTCGCCAATCGAGATCCAAGTGCAGTGCAAACCGACTTAGCATCAGTATAAGAATAGAGGTTGTTTGAAATATTAAAAACTTCCTCTTTTTTAGCAGCAGCCGCAGTAGCTGCTGCAGTATTATCCGCATCAGCACTTGTGGAGCCACCACCTAATGAACTAAAATCACCAAAAATTATATCTACAACAGGCACTTTCAAATAATATTTAAAAAATTGAATAATTAGTAAAATCACTAGAAATATAATAGCCTTGGATTCAAAAAACTGAATAGAAATTGGTTTGTCTTCGGAAGACATAGGAATACCTAAAATAAAAGCACCAATATAGAATAATAGTAAAAACAGACCAACCTCTAAGATTGAATATGCATTATTTAAATAAGCCTTGGTTCCGGCAATAAATCGCGGAAGAAAATCATCTTTATCTTTTTGGCTCATTGAGAAATAATAATAAGCTATATAAGCACCAATCAACCCAATAACTACAACATCAACCATTCGACTTTTTAATGAATGATAATTGGGGTCCTCCTTATTATAAAAAAATCCTAAAACGAAATGAATAATAAAATATACGGCTAAAAACCCAATTGTAAGTATAAGTGTGTTTTGGTCAAAATGATTATCGCTATTTTTTGCCGTATCCTTTATAGTATTGGCTGAATCTTTTTTTTCAGACACAATATTATTAGATGAATCTTTTATTTGCGACATAATATAATATAATATATTATTATTTATTGTCTAATCCTGTAAAACAAACAATACGACATTGGGGATATTATTTCTGCGTGATTCTCTATAATTCTAGTTTTATCATCATTGAATTCTATCCAATTGTCGGCCATATTCTTCACATATGCAGTATAATGTCCACCCGACGGTCCGCCCATATGATTACAAACGCCATATAAGTCATATACGTATTTTTTGGGACTATATCCATCTACATATTTGGATAAATCCAAGTTTGTTAATGGTGCCTCTATCTTTGTATTTATTCTGTAGCAATTCGCGCCAATATATTCAAAACGTTTCAGTGCAATAATCAATATTTTGGGGAAATTCCAAAACAACATTTTCTTATGTACATCTTCTTTTTGGCCCGTTTTATCATTGAACCATGCATTGTCGCCGGACATTAATTCATAATTTGTAAATAAATCCATACAATCATAAATAGAGGCGCCTTGCACTTTGGAAATCGGCAAATCTAATATGAAATATTGCTCCGGTTTTAAGGATTGGACTTCGTTTTTTAAATCGCGAATTTCGGTCACTGAAATACCATAGAAAATTTCAAAAATGTCCGAGTATTCTTTTGAAAATACGGTGTTTAATAGTCCATAGCATTGGGTCGCCAATTCATCGTGCTTCGTTTTTACAGTTCCTGTAATATTAATTTGTACTGGTCTAGACATCGCAGTGTGGAAACAATTCATAATAAATCGAAGAAATTCAGTAACATCATTTTGTGCAAACCCCGTGAATATATCAACTCCTTTTTGTCTGGAGATTGTTTGAATCGCTTTTACAAATTTAACCGGTCTGAGGGTGCCGTTTTTTGACCACATAACATTTAATAGTTCCTTCCATTCCTTAAAAATAAACATGTCTTCCGTATTTCTGGTCTCCATTTGTTTCTGTATTAGAGGTTTGTTCAAAATGCCGTGTAATTCGTATGTATGTGATAAAACTTGGACACACGAATTTAAAAAACACGTATTACCCAAATTACATAATCCTGTTAATCCATTTTCTTTGTATTTTTTATCTGAAAGATCCATTATTTAATTATCTATGTAAGTAAATAAAGAGAAAAATCTTTATATTGATATTACAATCTCTATTTATGAATTTTAGAAATAATAGAGATAACTCATTATCCGATAATGGAAATGATTCTTCCTCTAACCCATATTTGTTACATCTGTTTGATAATATCAGACGTTATCAAAGAAATATAGAGGTTTATAATAATAATATAGAGGATTATAATACTAATTTTCGTCGTATTATTCCGTTGTTACATAATTTAACTACCCCACCTACCCAAACTTCGCCATCATTATTTTCTCCAAATCAGGTGCCTCCTCTATTTCAGACATCACAAACACCCTTGTTTCCACCAACACCGACACAAACAGAGTCTTTTGAATTTGTTACATATACACCCAGTACAAGTAATATAGCATCTATTTTATTATCATTATTAGACCCTTCTGGATCTACACAAAATAGAGGTTTATCCGAAACTGATATTTCTGCAAATACAACGGTGTATGATTATTCCGAAGAAATGGATAGCGGAGAACGCACATTATGCCCTATTACGATGGAACCTCTAAACAATGGTGACCAAGTTATGAAAATAACACGATGCAATCATAAATTCAAAGAGGCTGCGTTGCGGCGTTGGTTTCAAAATAATAGGACGTGTCCGGTTTGTCGCCAAGCAGTAAATATGTATTGGTAAAAATATAAACAATTAGTTATATTACTAATCAATGATGTATAGAAAAATAACTGCGTGTTTTATGGTATTGGGTGGATCTTATGGATCTGGCTTTGAGATATATAAAGCGGGCATAAAGCAAAAAACGCCAATTGAAACAGTAAAAAATGGATTATTTGGACTGGGTTTTGGACTTGCATGTGGCGCATTTTGGCCAATAACAATTGGATTTATCTTATCAACCCAACTAAACGAAAAAATAAAAAATAAATTAAAATTAAAATTATAAATACAAATACAAAGTTATACATTATTCCTTTTCTTATAGAAGGGAGAAGCTTTATTACAAATTCCCAAATGATAAAGAATTCCGGTTTTACTGGATGACCCGCAATCATTGCAAATACACATTCCGTCGCTCATTTTATACATTTTTTTATAGTCTAAATGATGCTTTGCGTAATGTTGTATTAGACTTGATGTATTTTTCGCAGTATCATAATTACATCCTGGATGCGGGCATTTTTCATAACTAATAGTATGAAAGGTTTTCATATGATGATCCAATCTGGTTTTTGTTGGAAACCCTTTATCACAATTGTCGCAATAAAACATCTCTTTATTGCGACCATATTCAGACGAATGATTTGTTCTTACATGTTCAGACATAGTGTTTACTTTTCTTTTTTTGCAGTCACAATATGGGCACATATAATTGCCTTCTGTGTCTTTTTGATATGAATGTTTAACGGACTTACAATATTCGGAAGTGTCGTCATCACTGTTAACTGTGTCTTTTTTTCGAAGCGTGATATTTTGAAATTCACGGCAAAAGTCATTATCATCTTTTTCAATTGTTTTTTTTTCACGAAATGTGATATTTTTTATTGTGTCTAGTATTTCAGACGCGTCTGAAACTGATTCGGAAACGCATGATATATCACTTATACTGCGTGTAGAGGTATGTGATACAGGTGATTGGTCATCATATGTATCAGATTGTGTTTGCACACCATAATCGATGTTTGCGGAAACCACACCGGAGGGGTTTTCCTGGATATGAATGGTAGTTCCTGGATTAACTACAAAGTTAAAAGTTGTGCCGTTGATGGTGACTACAAAAGTGTTCATTGTTACATAATAAGTTGGTTTTGTTAATGTTTTTTATTTTTTTTAAAAAAGATGTTCAATTTTATGTCGGTATATTTCATATGGCTGACCCAATTTTATTTAATTCTTCGTGTTTTAACGGATTTATAGTTGCGTGTATTTTAATGTATGCGTTCTATACAACACGTTTTCCAAATATCTGATTGCTTTATTGGCTACAGTAATAATAACATCGGTCTGGAATCACGGGGTTTCCAATGATTTAGCCAAATGGTGCGACCGTGCAGCAGTCACAATTACAATTATAGCACTAAGT
>Ga0129333_10004752_pt1 | contig 12713 bp, 15 predicted proteins | sample CPB6_08_DNA_FD_94474 | JGI IMG/M metagenome (GOLD analysis project Ga0129333, IMG submission 94474) | Freshwater to marine salinity gradient microbial communities from Chesapeake Bay, USA - CPBay_Sum_0.6_0.8_DNA | ecosystem: Environmental > Aquatic > Marine > Coastal | place: USA: Chesapeake... | reverse complement strand
GCCAATTCGCCTCTCGTCAAGACGGCGATTGCCGGTGAGGACGCCAACTGGGGCCGCGTCGTCATGGCCATCGGAAAGGCTGGTGAGAAGGCCCTGCGCGACAAGCTCCGTATCCGGATCGGTGGCATCTCCGTGGCGAAGAACGGAATGCGCGATCCGGCCTATCGCGAGGCTGACATCATGCCGCACATGAAGGGCCGCCACATTGCGATTGCGGCCGATGTCGGCGTGGGCAAGGGCAGGGCCACGGTCTGGACCTGCGACCTCACCCATCGCTACATCGACATCAACGGCTCCTACCGCAGCTAGCATGCGCGTCGTGCTCGTCGCCGCCGTGGCGCTGGTCGATCAGGATGGTCGCGTGCTGCTGGCGCGCCGCCCCTTGCACAAGCAGATGGGTGGACTGTGGGAGTTTCCCGGCGGCAAGGTCGAAGCCGGAGAGCGCCCCGAGGCTGCATTGATCCGTGAACTGAAGGAAGAGCTTGGCATTGATGTCGCAGAGTCCTGTCTGGCTCCGCTCACCTTCGCCAGCCATGCCTATGACGACTTCCACCTGCTCATGCCGCTCTATGTCTGCCGCCGCTGGCAGGGGCAGGCCAAGGGACTCGAAGGTCAGGAACTGGCCTGGGTCCGGCCACTGAAACTCAGGGATTATCAGATGCCGCCGGCCGATGTGCCGCTGATCCCGCATCTGATCGATCTGCTCTAGATCTTCTTCTCCTCCACCCGCAGTGCATCCGCCAGCCGCGTCTTGGCGCTGCCCGGTCTCAGCGGCTGCTGCTGGCTCTCATGCGGCGCCCAGCCGGTGATCCAGGCCACCTCGACGCTGGCGCGGACTCGGCCGTCGGGGTCTGAGAAATTGCGCTGATAGTGTTCGATCGCCGCGCCCAGAAGCCGTCGGCTCACGGGTCTTCGCGTCCGGTCGGTCAGTGCGTTGGAGAGCCCCAGCGCGCGGATCTCGCGCATCAGCGCCAGCGGGTCGGCATAGCGCAGGGTCATCCGGTCGAGATCGGCCACGGGCAGGGCAAGTCCCGCGCGCTGCAGCAGTCCGCCCAGGTCGCGCACATCGGCCATGGGCGCCACGCGCGGCGAGACGCCACCCGTCACCGCGGCTTCGGCGGCCAGCCAGCTCTGTCGCAGTTCGGTGAGCGTCTCGCCCGCGAAGAGACAGCCCAGCAGAAGACCATCCGGCTTCAGCGCCCGCCGCATCTGTATCAGCGCGCCCGGCACATCGTTGACGCTCTGCAGGTCGAGCACGCTGAACACCGCGTCGTGGCGTCCGCGCGGCAAGGCAAGGTCATCGCCGGGCGCGGGCATTCTTTCCTCCACGCCGAGAACCTGGCCGCCGGCCTTCAGCGCCGCAGCGATAGCGGCAGGTTCCGGCGCGATCAGGCAGGCCTGCTCGAAGCGCCGGTTCACGAAGGCCAGCCGCGCGACAAGTTCGTCCGCCATGCTGCGCGTCAGGATGCTGGCGTCGGACTGCCGCGCTCTGTCAGCGCGGCGTACTGCCAGAGCCCGGTCGAAGATGGGCGGCGGCCCTGCCATCAGCCGAGGAGCTCGCGGCGGATCAGGTCATAGGTGGCACGGTCCGGGGCCGAGATGATGCCGCCCTTGTGCCGGGTGGGCGCATAGGGGGTGCCATCGAGCAGCGCCGAAAAGCCGCCGGCCTCGGCATGGATCAGCACGCCCGCCGCATGATCCCACGGCATGAGCGTGTAGTGCAGCGCGAAATGCACGAGTCCTTCCGCGATGAGGCGGTACTCATAGGCCGCGCAGCGGTAGTTGAAGCAGGCCTTGGTCTTGGCGAGGTTGGCGACGGTGCGTGTGCGCTGCGGCTCCGGCATGAGATACCAGGAGGACACGCCGGTCATTTCGGCGAGAGCGGTGGGTTTCGCCACGCGCAGGTCGCGGCTCTTGCCATTGACGCTTTCCGCCCAGGCGCCCTGGCCGCGCAGGCCCTTGTGCCAGTCGCGCCCCACGGGATCGAGGATGAGGCCACCCACGGTCTCGCCCTTCTCGACGACCGCCGCCATGACGCCGAACAGCGGCAGGCCCCAGGCGAAGTTTGACGTGCCGTCGATCGGGTCGACGATGATCGCGAGATCGGCGTCCTTGATCCTGCCAAGCAATGTGGCATCGCGCGCCACGGATTCCTCGCCGACGAACAGCGCGTGGGGAAAGGCCTTCGCGCAGAGATCGCGGATGCGCCACTCGCCCTGCTCGTCGGCATCCGTCACGAGGTCGAGTGCGCCGGTCTTCTCGCGGATGCCGCCATCCTCGAGGCGGCGGAAGCGGGGCATGATTTCGGTTTCGGCGGCCTCCGCCAGAATGGCGGCGAGGCGGTCGAGGTCGGCGCGGGAAAAGGACATGGTCACTCCGGATGGGTTGCAGCCGCGCTGTTAGACGAATTGCGCGCGGGAATCCACGGCTCGCCGGATCCGTGCTAGTCTGGCGCCATGGACAGCGCCCTGGCACAGTTTCCCGCTCGCCTCTGGCGAAGCGTGGTCGATCTGGTAACGCCCAGCCTCTGCCTTGTCTGTCAGGCGCCGGTCGAAGAGCCCGCAAGCCTGTGCGTGGCCTGCTGGACGAAGCTGCGCCACATCGACGAGCCCGTCTGCGATGTGCTCGGAACACCTTTCGCCTATGATCAGGGCGCGGGCGCGCTGTCGCCCGAGGCGCTGGCTGATCCACCCCCCTGGGACAGGGCGCGTGCCGCGGTGCTCTTCACCGACGAGTCGGCGCGCCTCGTGCACGCCCTCAAATACAGGGACCGGCCCGATGCCGGAAGTCTGATGGCGCGCATGATGGCGCGGGCGGGCCGCAGCCTGCTGGCCGGGGCGGATGTCATCCTGCCTGTGCCGCTGCACCCCTTCCGCCTGTGGCGGCGTCGGTTCAACCAGTCGGCCCTTCTGGCTCAGGCGCTGTCCGGCATGACCGGGCGGCCCTGGCGGTCCGACCTGCTTCTCCGCCGGCGGCTGACGCGGACGCAGGTCGGGCTGGACGACGCCGGACGCCGCAGGAACGTGCGCGGCGCCTTTGGCCTGCGCGCCGGGCAGGAGGCGGCGGTGGCCGGGCGCGCGGTGCTGCTGATCGACGATGTCCGCACCACCGGCGCCACGGCGGCAGCCTGCGCAGGAGTGCTGAAGCAGGCGGGCGCGGCACGTGTTGATCTTCTGACCTTCGCTCTTGTCCCGTCGCCTGCAAGGCCGCATATTTGACGCTGTCATGACAGCCCGCCCGACCATCACCATCTACACCACCCCTGCCTGTCCCTATTGCCACGCCGCCAAGGCGCTGCTGCGGGAGAAGGGCGTAGCCTTCGAGGAAATCGACGTCCAGGATGCCTCACGGCGCCAGCAGATGATGCAGCGCGCCAATGGCCGCCGCACCGTACCGCAGATCTTCATCGGCGCAACCCATGTGGGCGGCTGCGACGATCTGCACGAGCTTGACCGGCGCGGGGCGCTCGATCCGCTGCTCAAGGCCTCGTGATCCGCGCCGCGCTGGTGCAGATGCGTTCGGGCCGCGACATGGCCCGCAACCGGGCTGACGCCGTGGCGATGATCCGCCAGGCGCGGGCAGACGGCGCCGATTTCGTCACCACGCCGGAGATGACCAACATCATCGAACCTGACCGGCCGCGTCTTCGGGCGATTGCGCGGCCTGAAACCGAGGATGAGAGTGCCGCCACCTTCGCGGCGCTGGCTGCCGAGCTTGGCCTCTGGCTCAATGTCGGTTCGCTGGCGCTGAAGGGCGCGGGCGACAGGCTGGTCAACCGCTCGCTGCTCTTTGCGCCCGATGGCCGCGTCGTGGCGCGCTACGACAAGATCCACCTCTTCGACGTCGACCTGCCCTCGGGTGAGAGCCTGCGGGAGTCCCACGCCTATGAGCCGGGCTCCGCCGCCGTGCTTGCCCGGACCAGCCTCGGACCCCTGGGCCTCACCATCTGCTACGACATGCGCTTTCCCGGTCTCTACCGGACGCTGGCCCTCGCGGGCGCGAAGCTCTTTACCATCCCCTCCGCCTTCACCGTGCCCACCGGCCAGGCACACTGGCATGTGCTGCTGCGTGCCCGCGCCATCGAGACGGGCAGCTTCGTGCTGGCCGCCGCCCAGGGCGGGCGCCACGACTCGGGGCGCGAAACCTTCGGCCATTCGCTGGCCGTCTCGCCCTGGGGCGAGGTGCTGGCCGAGGGCGGAACTGAACCCGGTGTCGTGCTGGCCGATCTCGACCTGAGGCTTGCCGATGAGGCGCGGGCTCGGATTCCCGCCCTCCACGCGGGCAGCCTTCCGCATGTCCCGGTCTTGAAACCTCATTCGGGCATTGCTAGCTGAATGTCATGATCCGCTACGACCTCCAGTGCGACAAGGGCCACGAATTCGACGGCTGGTTCCGTGACAGCGCCGCCTACGACAAGCAGGCGGCGCGTGGTCTCGTGGCCTGCACCGTGTGCGGCTCCGTCAAGGTCGAGAAGCAGTTGATGGCGCCGGGTATCCCGGTCAAGTCCAACCGCCGCGGCGATGCTGCGCAGAAGATGGTGGCGGGGCCGGTTGATCCCCGGATGGCGGCCATGATGCAGATGGTCCGCGACATGCGCAGGCATGTGGAAGAGAATTCCGAGTATGTCGGAACGCGCTTCGCCGAGGAAGCGCGCAAGATTCATTATGCCGAGGCCGAGGAGCGCGGCATCTATGGCGAGGCGACGCCTGATGACGCCAAGGCCCTCATCGAGGAGGGCATCGCCGTGCACCCGCTGCCGCGCCTTCCCGAAGACGGGAACTGACTGGCGGGTTCAGCCCCGTCCGATCAGCGGCATCTTGGTGGCCATCACGGTCAGGAACTGGGCATTGGCCTCGAGCGGCAGGCCCGCCATGTACAGCACAGTCGTCGCCACATTCGCCACATCCATGGTCGGTTCCGGCGCCACTGTGCCATTCGCCTGCGGCATGCCCGTCTTCATCTTCTCGGTCATGTCGGTCGCGGCATTGCCGATGTCGATCTGGCAGACGGCGATGTCATACTTGCGACCGTCGAGCGAGCCGGATTTCGTCAGCCCCGTCACCGCATGCTTGGTCGAGGTATAGGGTGCGGAATTGGGCCGGGGCGCCTGTGCCGAGATCGAGCCGTTGTTGATGATGCGGCCGCCGCGCGGGTCCTGCGCCTTCATCATCCGGAACGCCTCCTGCATGCAATAGAACATGCCCGAGAGATTGACGTTCACCACGTTCTGCCACATCTCGATGGACAGGTCCTCGAGCAGGATCGTGCCGGGAGCGCCTGTTCCGGCATTGTTGAAGAGCACATCGAGGCGGCCGAACTTCGCCTTGCACGCCGCAAACAGTGCCTTCACCGAAGCCGGGTCTGCAACATCGGTCGGAACGGCCAGCGCATTGGGGCCGATTGCCGCTGCCACCTCGTTGAGGAGCTCTGCGCGGCGGCCGGCCAGCACCACCTTGTAGCCCTCCCGCCCGAAGGCCAGAGCCACCGCCTTGCCGATGCCCGTACCAGCGCCCGTCACCAATGCCACCTTCATCCGGAGTCCCCCTGAAAAACAATTGCGTGACTGATCTTCCTCGCTGGCGGCGGATTTGTAAATGCCGGCTCAGCCGATGAGGCCCGCGTGGCGTGCAATGATGGCCAGTCCCCTGACGATGGCATCCGGCTCGCCATACCGCACGGTGAGGCCGGCCAGTTCCATCGCCTTTACATAGCGCCCGCCGATACCCGGCGAGGCCAGCACGGCATAGGCGGCATCGGCGGGATTGCTGCGCATGGCATGCGCCACCTCGGTGCCGATGACCTGTCCGGAGAGATAGGAGGCCACCGCGGCGGGCGGCAATTCGCCGAACAGCGCCAGCGAGCGCGCCGCGAATATGTTGTGCAGGAAACCCGCCGGATCCCCCAGCGCCACGCGCACGCCGCGGGCGAAGGCCTCTTCGTCCTCGGGGCCTGCCGCGATCATGCGGCCCAGAATGGTGTGGTCACGCAGTGCTGCGAAGACCTCGCCCGAGACATAGGTCGAGTAGCCCGTGATGCGATCGCCCTGCGTGACGATCCACTTCGAATGCGTTCCCGGCGTCACGAAGCGGCTGACGCCGAGGTCCAGTGATCCGAAGACCTGCACCTCCTCGCTGCGCATCACCTCGGGCATGCCGTCCGGCGTGCGGTCGCTCAGGCCGGTGACGAAGGCGATGCGGCGGCCTGAGGCAGTCTCATGCATGTGCAGCGCATGGGCGAGGTCAGCGGCTGATGCGGGGCAGGGCAGGTAGGGCCGCTCGATCCAGCCCTGGCGCGAGGTGATCATGCCGGCCGCCAGAACCGGCAGCCGCTTGTCCCAGTGTCCGATGTGCCGCTCAAGCGCTGCCTCGAACTTGCCGTCGTGCACGCTCAGGATACCGTCCGGTGCCGCGATGCTGTCATGGGTATGTCCGGCCCTGTCGGCGATATAGGCCCGAAAGGATGTCGTGCCCCAGTCGAGCGCGATGAACCGGTCTGCCACGCCGCGCTCCTAGATCGCCCGGGCGCCGCCCGGCCTGTAGCCGGGCTTCATCGCCTTGAGCGGGTTGCGAAGCGCCGCCCCGAAGGGCGCGGCGGAAATCTCGAAGACGTCACCGTCCTGGGTTTTCACATTGTCGGCAATCGACAGCGTCGCCGTTCCGAAATAATGCACATGCACATCGCCCGGCCGCCGGAACCCGTCGTACTTGAAATGATGGTATTCGAGATTGGCGAGGCTGTGGCTCATGTTGGCTTCGCCCGTCAGGAATGGCTTTTCCCAGATCACCTTGCCCTTGCGGATGATGCGGCTCACGCCCTCGACCGAGGCTGGAATCCGGCCCGTCACCATTTCGGGGCCGATTGCTGAATGCCGGAGCTTCGAATGAGCGAGATAGAGATAGTTCTGCCGCTCGGTGACATGGTCGGAATACTCATTGCCCAGCGCAAATCCCAGACGCACCGGACGGCCGCCCTCATCGATCAGATAGAGCCCCGCGAGTTCAGGCTCTTCGCCGCCGTCGAGGGCAAAGGCGGGCAGCGGCAACGGCTGACCCGGCCCTACCAGCCAGCTGCCGTCACCCTTGTAGAACCATTCAGGCTGCACGCCTGCGGCCTTCTTGTCCTTCGGACGGCCGCGCTCCAGCCCCAGCTTGAACATCTTGAGGCTGTCGGTCAGTTCCTCCGCCGCTCCTGAAAGCTTCTTGTGCATGCCGTCGCGCGCCGCGGCGGAACCCAGATGCGTGAGCCCGGTACCGGTTACGATGCAATGCGCCGGGTCCGGATGGTCGAGGGGCGCGAGCACGCGCTTTTCCTTCAGCGCTGCGGCATAATCCTCGGTCGCGGAGGTCGCGAGGCTTGAGGCCATGCTCGCCAGCGTCTTGCCCTCGCGCAGCGCGCGCTGTGCGAGATCGCGTGTGCTCGCTGCCTGTTTCAGCAGCACCAGCCTGTCGGCGGCCACGAGGGCCACCCGCCGCTTGCCCCTGCCGTCGATGATCTGCACAAGGTTCATGACAAAAGCTCCCTCATCTGGTTCTCAGCCTGCGAAACCGTGCTTCTCGAAACCGGTGACGCCGGGATCGAAGCAGAACACCCCGCCCTGCAACGGCTGTTCGCGCAGCGCCACGTCGGGCACGTGCTGGCGCGAACTCGTCACATAGAGCGTGTCGAGCTTCGGGCCGCCGAAGCAGACATTGGTCACCCGCCGCGCCGGGATCGGAACGACCCGGTCGATGCGACCTCTGGGATCGATGCGCAGCACGCAGGAGCCCTCCCAGCGCGCGCTCCAGACGCAGCCCTCGGCATCGACGGTCGCGCCATCGGGATAGCCATGTGCCTTGCTGTCGTTGAGCACCCGGCGGTTCGAGATCGTGCCGCTGTCGAGGTCAAAATCATAGGCCCAGATGATCTGCGCCATGGAATCCGAGAAATAGAATGTCCGGTTGTCAGGCGACCAGCACGGTCCGTTCGAAACCCCGACATTCGTCTCCATCACCGTAATCGTGCCGTCCGCCGCGATGCGGAACAGCTTGCCGGTGGCCGCCGTGATCGGCAGGTCCTCGCCGGCCGGGCCGATGTTGTTCATCATGGTTCCGAACCAGAACCGGCCGCGCGCATCGCAGGCCCCGTCATTGCCCCGATTGCCCGGCGTGTCCGGGTCGACGGCACGCCACGGAGTCATCGCACCGGTTACGGGATTGAAGATGTTGAGCCCCTTGTGCGCACCGACCAGAATTGTGCCGTCGTGGCGGCGGGCCATGGCGGTCACCATCTCGTCGAACTGCCAGGCGCGGTGCGCGCCGGTGGCCACATGCAGGCAGTGAATGGCCGAGGGCAGGATGATGTCGAGCCACCACAGGCTCTGGGTTGCGGCGTCCCAGAAGCAACCTTCTCCAAGCTTGTCGCGGCTGTCGAGCAGGCAGGTTACGGGAATGGAGCCGGTCTTCATGTCAGCGCATCCTTGGGCCAGGTGTCCGCCAGGCGGTAACCATGCGGAAAAGGGTCGTCGGGATCAAGCATCAGTGTGGACTGGCCGGTGATCCAGCCACGCCCCGTGATGGTGGGGATGATGGCCGGGCGGCCACCGACGCTGGTCGTTCCGGCGATCTCCCCGATGAAGCGGCTCTCGATGATCGACCGCCCGATATAGCGCTCGCCCGCCTTCAGCAGGCCCCTCGCGTGCAGTACGGCCATCAAGGCCGAGCAACCCGTGCCGGTGGGCGAGCGGTCGATCTTCCCGGGCTTGATGACGCAGGCATTGCGGCTCGAGAGCGCACCCTCCAACTGCTCGAGGGGACCCGTGAGGAAGGCGAAGGAGAAATGCCGCCAGTCGGGCAGCTCGGGGTGGCTGAAACCCAGTTTCTCATTTGCCGCCTTGACGATCTTGCGGCCGGCCACCGCCATGTCCCGTGCCTCGTCCGGGGTCACGGCAAAGCCCAGTTGCCGGGCATCCGCCATCACGAAACTGTCGCCCCCGAACGCCGTATCGACGCTGAGCGTGCCCAACCCCTCCACCTCCAGCGGTTCGGAAAGCCTGTCCGCGAAGGCCGGCACATTGCGCAGGGTGATTGACTGCGCCTTGCCATCCCGGCACTTCGCCGTCACCTCCACCAGACCGGCCGGTGCCTCCAGCACCAGATGTGTCTCCGGTTCGGTCATGGGAATGATCCCGGCGTCGAGCAGCACGGTGGCCACGCAGATGCAGTTCGAGCCTGACATCGGTGGCGTGTCCTCCGGCTCCATGATGATGAAGCCCATCTGGGCCCTGGGGTTTTTCGGCGGCACCAGCAGGTTGACATGCCGGAACACGCCGCCCCGCGGTTCGTTCAGCACCAGCGCGCGCAACTGCCCGTCAGCAGCGATGAAGCGGGACTGCTCCCATACGCTGGCGCCCGGCGGCGGGGCCACACCGCCCACGATCACGTCGCCCACCTCGCCCTCGGCATGGCAGCCGATCACCTGAATGGCCACTGAACTGCGCACGCTCGCCCCCAACCTTACAGGAAATTCATCTTCAGCGCCCTTGAACTTGCCGCAATTCGCCATATTTCGCCAGAGCGGCGCCGGGCCCCTCTGGCGGGAGCAGTCTCCCGCGATGTCGGAGCCGCGATTGGACTGACAACCGACAACCCAGGGGACCGGCCATGGACATGCTCCAGACCTTTCTGTTCAGCGATTTTCTCGGAACGCCCGCCTATTTCTGGCTGATCTTCATTTCGGTGGTGATCGGACTTCTGGTCTTCGACCTCGGCTTCCTGCACAAGGGCCAGAAGGAGATCGAGGCCAAGGAGAGCTTCATCCTCTATGCCGGATACATGGCCATCGCCTTCCTGTTCGGCGGCTGGGTGTGGTACGCGCGCGGGGCGCAGTCCGGGCTTGAGTTCTTCACTGGCTATCTGATCGAGCAGTCGCTGGCGATGGACAACATCTTCGTCATCGCCACCGTCTTCGCCTTCCTCGGCATTCCCCGCATCTACCAGCACCGGGTGCTGTTCTGGGGCATCCTCGGCGTCATCCTGTTCCGCGCCATACTGATCGGGCTCGGCGCGGCGCTGGTCATGTCCTTCCAGTCCGTTCTGTTCCTGTTCGGCGCGTTCCTGGTGTTCACCGGCTTCAAGATGTTCAAGACCTCGAACGAGAAGCCCTCGCTCGATGACAACTGGATCCTGAAGCTCATCCGGCGTCATTTCCGGGTGACCGATGAACTCCACGGCGAGAAGTTCACCATCCGGCAGGTCGATCCCAAGACCGGCAAGCTCGTCCGCTTCATGACGCCGCTCTTCGTGGCGCTGATCATCGTCGAGTTCGTCGACCTGATCTTCGCGGTGGATTCGGTTCCGGCCATTTTCGCCGTCACCCAGGATCCCTTCATCGTCTACACCTCGAATATCTTCGCGATTCTCGGCCTGCGTGCGCTTTATTTCGCGCTCGCCGCCGCCATGCACCGCTTCCGCTACCTGCAATACTCGCTGGCCGTCATCCTGGTGCTTGTCGGCATCAAGATCTTCCTCGTGCCGCTGGGCATCAAGATCGATACCGCGCTGTCGCTGGCCGTCACCATCTCCGTGCTGGCCGCGGGCATCGGCTGGTCGCTGTGGAAAACCCGCAACGACATGCCCGAGCCCGTGCCGGGCGCGGGCCGCAAGAGTGTGGAGGCGGCCGAGTAGGCCGCCTCTTGCCTCGCCCGCCTGATGCGCTATCAGATTGGCAATCAAAACTGCGGTGATATCTCATGAAGAAACTCGAACTCGCGATTGAAGCCATCATTCTTGCCTCGCGCTGGCTTCTGGTGGTTTTCTATCTGGGCCTGGCGCTGGCGCTGGCGCTCTATGCCCTGTCCTTCGCGGGCAAGCTTTATGAGTTTTTCACCAAGCTCTTTGTGCTGGCCGACACCGACACCATCCTCAAGATGCTGGCCCTGATCGACGCGGCGCTCGTCGCCAGCCTCGTCGTCATGGTCATCATTTCGGGCTATGAGAACTTCGTGAGCCGCTTCGACAAGGCCGAAGGCGGTGAAATCGCTTGGCTGGGCAAGCTCGATGCCGGATCGCTCAAGATCAAGGTGGCCTCCACCATCGTGGCGATCTCGTCCATCCACCTGCTGCAGGTGTTTCTCAATATCCAGCAGTACACCGACTCGAGGCTCATGTGGCTCACCATCATGCACATGGCTTTCGTGGTCTCCGCCCTGCTTCTGGCCTATATCGACCGGATCATGGTGTCCTCGAAGAAGAATGACGAATAGGCCCGCGGCCCCTCAGCCTGCGAAGAACAGCCACGACACCGCCGCGAACAGCGGCAGCAGGATGGCGCCGGACCACAGCATGTAGCCGAAGAAACCGGGCATCTTCACGCCCTGGTCCCGGGCGATGGCATAGACCATGAAATTCGGTGCGTTGCCGATATAGGTGTTGGCGCCCATGAACACCGCGCCCGCCGAAATGGCGGCAAGCGTCGTGGCGCCCTCTGCCATCAGCTGCGCAGGATCGCCGCCTGCAAGCTCGAAGAACACCAGATAGGTCGGCGCATTGTCGAGCACGGAGGACAATCCGCCGGTGATCCAGAAATAGGCGAGATTGTCCGGCGCGCCGTCCGGCCCCCTGACCAGCGCCACCAGCGGCGCGAAGGCGCCATCGGTTCCCGCCTGCAGCATGGCGAGCACCGGAATGATGGTGATGAAGATGCCGGCGAAGAGTTCCGCCACTTCGCGCATGGGCTCCCAGCTGAAACTGTTGTCGCTGCGGTTGCCTCTGGCGGTCAGGGCGACCGAGAGCAGGATGATCGCCACGAAGGCGCCATCGCGCGCGAGGGCCGTCACCGCCACGTCGGTTCCGTAGATGTGCAACGTGCCCCAGTCGAGGGCGGCGGAGAGCAGGATCACCGCGATGATTGCCGGGATCAGCGCGAAATTGATGCCGCCCGCCACCGAGATCGCCCGGTCGGGCGTCGGGTCGCGCCGCAGATGGCCCTCGCGGGCATAGATCAGGCTGTCGAGCGCGAAGAAGGCCGCCAGCAGGGCGCCCACGATGATGACCGTGGGCCAGAACAGATGCACCGTCGGCCAGAAGAAATCGACCCCGCGCAGGAAGCCGAGGAACAGCGGCGGGTCGCCCAGCGGGCTCAGCGCGCCACCGGCGTTGGCCACGATGAAGATGAAGAACACGATGACATGGACATTGTGGCGGCGGTCGTCATTGGCGCGGATCATCGGACGGATCATGATCATCGCCGCGCCCGTCGTGCCGATGATGCTGGCAAGCCCCGCACCGATGGCGAGCAGAAGCGTGTTTGTCGCAGGCGCGCCATGCAGATTGCCGCGGATCACGATTCCCCCCGCCACGGTGAACAGCGCCAGCAGCAGCAGGATGAAGGGAATGTATTCGGCCAGCGCGGTGTGCACGACGGCCTCCGCCGCCGCGCCCGGTCCGGCGGCAAGCGCGATGGGCAGGAGCGCCAGACCGGCCCAGGCTGCGGCCACCTTGCCCCGGTGGTGATGCCAGAAGCGGCCGGCGGCCAGCGGCAGAATGGCGATCGACAGCAGCAGCCCCGCGAAGGGAATGGCCCAGGCCAGCCCCATGCTGCGGCCGTCCAGCCCGTCGGCGGCAGCGGCCGGCCCGGCCGTCATCCAGAGCAGCATCGGCGCAGCAGCGATGTGTGTCACGCGCATCCGCATCTCATCCTATGCTCACCACCTGTCCGGCATCAGGCACCAGGAACCG
>Ga0129333_10004751_pt1 | contig 12713 bp, 12 predicted proteins | sample CPB6_08_DNA_FD_94474 | JGI IMG/M metagenome (GOLD analysis project Ga0129333, IMG submission 94474) | Freshwater to marine salinity gradient microbial communities from Chesapeake Bay, USA - CPBay_Sum_0.6_0.8_DNA | ecosystem: Environmental > Aquatic > Marine > Coastal | place: USA: Chesapeake... | reverse complement strand
TGCAATCCTGCATTGCTTATCGCAGATGAACCAACAACAGCATTGGATGTCACTGTTCAGGCGACCATTCTTGATCTCATGAATGACTTACAAAAAAAGCACAATATGGGGATGATGTTTATCACGCATGATTTGGGTGTGATAAAAGACATTGCCGATGATATCATCGTGATGTATAAAGGAAAAATCGTTGAACAAGGTAGTGTACAAGAGATTTTTGAGAATCCTCAGCATCCATATACGAAGGGTTTGCTTGCTTGCAGACCTCGCATGGACAAAAAACTTCACATCCTTCCAACTGTTCGAGACTTCATGGATGAAACTGCTGATGGGATCATCACGCCAAAAGCATTGGCTCAAGAATCAATCGACAATGTGATTGAACACAATGTGATTTCTCGCGAGGCGATTGCCAAACGCAATCAAGAATTATCAGCCCAAAAGCCAATTCTTTCCGTGAATAATTTACAAGTGCATTTTCCGATACGATCCGGCGGCGTGTTTGGTCAAACCAAAGGATTCGTCAAAGCAGTTGACGATATCTCATTTGATGTCTATCCAGGTGAAACGCTTGGTCTGGTGGGTGAATCAGGATGCGGTAAAACAACAACAGGCAGAGCAATACTTCGCCTCGTAGAACCAACAGGCGGGACAATAGAATTTGATGGCAAGGATATTCGATCACTTTCCAAAAGTGCATTGAAATCTCTTCGCAAAGATTTTCAAATCATTTTTCAAGATCCCTATTCATCCCTTAATCCACGATTGAGTGTCGGAAGTGCAATCATGGAAGTACTAAAAGTTCACAATGTGATGGATAATGACAAGCAACGCAGAGAATATATTCACTATTTGCTGGACAAAGTAAATCTCGAACCGCATCATTATGGAAATTATCCACATGAATTTTCTGGTGGACAAAGACAACGCATTTGTATTGCTCGAGCACTTGCATTGAAGCCATCATTTCTCATTTGTGATGAATCTGTTTCTGCATTGGATGTTTCCGTTCAAGCACAAGTATTGAATTTGCTCGTGAATTTGCGCGAGGAATTCAAATTGACATATATCTTCATCTCGCATGATTTAAGCGTCGTGAAATTCATTAGCGATCGTATTGCAGTGATGAATGCCGGAAAAATCATTGAACTTGGATCAGCCCAAGAGATCTATGAATCTCCTAAGAATGATTATACAAGAAGACTGATTGAATCCATTCCGGGCACTCGCTCATTTTCTTAAAACACACACATGAAAATCGACATCCACGCACATATTCTTCCCAAAACATGGCCATCACTCAAAGAGCGTTATGGATATGGCGGATTTATCGAACTCGATCATTATCGCGAAGGTTCTGCGAAGATGATGCGTGATGACGGATTTTTCTTTCGGGAGATTCAGGAAAATTGTTGGAATCCGGAAGTGATTCTACAAGACATGGATCTTCATAATGTGGATTATATGACATTATGCACCGTTCCTGTTCTTTTCAATTATTGGGCGAAACCAGAGCATGGCGCAGATTGGTCACGATTCTTGAATGATCACCTTGCAGATGTGTGTACTCGATTTCCACGATTCATCGGACTAGGCACAGCGCCAATGCAAGACATCTCGCTTGCCATCAAAGAAATGGAATATGTAAAGAAAGAATTGAAAATGCCGGGTTTACAAATTGGTTCAAATATCAATGGAATGAATTTGGATGACCCCGCATTGCATCCCTTTTGGGAGGCGGCTCAAGATTTGGATGTGTGCATCATGGTTCATCCTTGGGAAATGGCCGGTGCAGATCGCATGAAGCGTTATTTTCAAGAATGGCTGGTTGGCATGCCGGCAGAGACAACTCTTGCCATCACTTCGATGATGTTTGGTGGTATATTCGACAAGTTTCCTCAATTGCGCGTGCTCTTTGCACATGCCGGAGGTTCATTTCCATTTACGATGGGAAGAATTTCACATGGTTGGCATGCAAGACCAGATCTATGCGATGTGAATGGCATACAAGATCCACGAAAGTATGCAGGGTCATTTTGGGTTGATGGTATCACGCATGATGAACAAGCATTCAAGTATTTACTAGACATCATCGGTGCTAATCGCATTTGTTATGGAACCGATTATCCTTTTCCCTTGGGAGATTTGGAACATGGAGCATTCATTGAATCAATGAATGTCCCTGAGGAAGTGAAGAAAAAAGTTTTTGCGGATTCCGCATTAGAATTTCTCGGGATAGAATTGCAATCACGCTGATACAATTTCGGACAATGTTTCTTCATCGAACATAAACGTTTTTCTTCCTGCATCAAATATCTCCGCCTCCGGATTTTTTCCTTGCAACCACAAAATCCTATCCTCAGAGAATCTTCTTTGTTTGATTGTTTGAACAGCAGATTCATCCAGAAATGAAATCCCTTCATGTTCAGCGCATTGAGATATGAATGGTGCATCCATTTGTTTACAATATGCTTCAACAATCATGTCAATTCCCCTTTTGCGAGCAGCAGATGTATATCCCGCTATATGTGGCGTTGCCATGATTGTATTGGGATGATTCGCCAACTCTTGATTCCACATTGGCTCTTTGTTCCAAACATCAATTGCAGAATGTAGATTCGCATTATTCATCCCATGCAGCAATGCTTGTTCATTCACTATTCCACCTCTTGCTGCTTGAATGAGAAGTCCATCCTTCTTCATTGAAGAAACATATCTTTCAGTGATCAGACCATGTGTAGGAAAAAGAGCACCAAATGTTAATGCCGAATGAATGCTTATACAGTCAGAAGATGCACATAATTGTTTCAATCCAACCCATTGCACTCCCTGAATCATTTGCATTCCATATGATTCAAGTGGTGGGTCGGAAGCAAGGACTTTCATTCCAAGAGCAAGACACATCTTGGCAACTCTTTTGCCGATTTCTCCCAAGCCAATGATGCCTATCGTGAGATCAGAGAGTTTCTTATCTTGTTTGATTGACCATTCATGCAAAGCAATGAGTACATATTCCACAACGGGCAATGCATTGGAACCTGGGGCATGCGTAAAAACAATTCCATTCAATCTCAATGCTTGTACATCGACATGTTCATAGCCGGCAGTGCATGTGCCAATGAATCTCAATCGAGTTCCTGCAATCATTGATTGATCAATCTTCGTCACAGATCGAATGAACAAAGCACGAGCGCCCGATTCGAGTAAGAATTTCTTCGTCAGGTTTCGACCATCGAATGGCAACATTTCCTCATCAATTTGTTGCGCATATTCGGTCAAGGGTATATGTGAATCATATAGAATCACGGAAGGCCATTGAGAAGTGCACACAAATATACCGCGTTCATCATAGATTTTCCATCATTGCATCGTAATTTAGTGTCATAACAAGGATATAACCATGAAGCAACTCCTCTTTTTCCTCCTGTTTTGTGCTTTCGTACATACTCAAGTCCATGCACAGACAACGGTCAAGGAACTCATTTCCTCAGCCACCGTAAAACAAAGCATGCAGGACTTGAATGGCGCGATTGAAGATTATTCCAAAGCTTTGGAAATGGATACTTCACTCATTAATCTGCTGGTTGGGCGTGGAACATGCTATATGAATCTCGGTAAACCTCAAGAAGCCAGAAAGGACTTTCTGAGATATCTCGAAAAAGATCCAATGAATTTGGATCTCTATTATTCGATTGCAGTGACATATTTGTTTGAGAATAATCATGCCGGAGCTCTACCGCATCTTGATAGAGGAATTGCAATGAATCCGGATTATCCGCCAAATCTTATCATGCGTGGACAGATTTTGTCATATCTAGGTTATACAATCACGGCTTGTTCTGATTTTCTTCATGCTATGCAAATGGGCGACAAAGAAGGCACGGACTTATACCACAAACATTGCGGGAATAGATGGGATTCTACCGAAGGATATGTATTGACTTGGCCAACAGAACAAGGATGGAAAATGCAATCCTCTATGGAAGATTCTACATTCCGATTGATTGAATTCTTAAAGGAAAAAGAAAATCCGGAATCATGGACTGAATATGGTGCGATGCTCACATTGCGAGGATATGATACAAATGCAACACTGAAAGATTTTGCTAACTCAATTAGAGATGAGTTTAAAACAAGAGCGCCCAAAACTACAATGCGCATCATCTCAGAAGATTCAATAGGAGCATATCCATGGATGATAATTGTACTTGAAGCACCAATGACCACCAATCACAAAAAACCGGAATCGCAACTCTGGCATATTGTCAAAGGAAAATCAACCATTTATGGGAATTTTAGGGCTGTGAAACAAAAGAAATTGTCCAAAGCACATATCAAAAAATGGACAACATTTTTCAAGACCGGAAAAGTTATTGAGAAATAGTCAAGGAAGAGTTACTTGATATCTTTCAAAAAAAGACAATACACTTGCGTCATAATCAGATGGATCATACTGAATATTGACTTCTGTTTGTAGTATCGGGTGGATGAATTTCAATGAAGTGGCAAAAAGCAAAAGTCTATGCAAGGCGAACTCTGACCTGAACAAAGCATTGACTTTCCCATCACCATATCGTACATCCCCGGCAATCGGATGTCGTAAATGTGCGCAATGTTTTCTGATTTGATGTCTTCTCCCCGTTATCAAATCCACATGCATCAATGATACTCGTGTCGTTTCAAAATGCTGTGATGGATACTCCAATTCCACATGCCGTTTCACTGTGAAATGTGTTTCTGCATCATGAGTTTTATCATCGATATGTATTGGAGAATCGCAAATCCCTGATTTCATCCAACCACGAACTATTGCATGATATTCTTTTTTCATGCCTCCCTCTCGCATCAGCGCATTGAGTGCAATATGTGCTTCATGATTCAAAGCAAATAATACTATGCCACTTGTTGCTCTATCAATGCGATGAATGGGATATACATGCATTCCAATTGTGTCACGAAGAATAGGCATGCATGATATTTCATGAGGGGATAATTCGGAATGATGAACATGTATGCCGGGTCTTTTTGCAATTGCAATGCAATGTTCATCTCGATGGAGAATGCTGAACGGAAGTGAATCAATCATCCGCCAATTGAGCAGAGGTGACTTCTGAAAAGCGTTTGCGCAAAATACGTTCTATTCCTCCATGCAAGGTGATGGATGAAGCACTACATTTTGAACATGCCCCTTTGAGGCGTACACGAACAATGCCTTGTTCATCAATTGAGACAAGTTCAATGGTACCACCATCTTTTTCGATTGCAGGTTTGATTTCCGCATCGATCACTTGCTCGATCCGATTGAATAAATCCGAAGTCATGACTTCTTTCCAAGTGCTTGTGTAAAATATTCCAATGTCTTGATCAATCCTTCGCGTCTTTGCACTTTAGGCTGCCATTTCAAGAGTGTTTGTGCTCTTGTGATATCCGGCTGACGAACTTTGGGATCATCTTGCGGAAGATCTTTGTACACGATTGTGGAACTTGAGCCGGAAATCTCGAGAATCTCTTTGGCAAGCTCGAGCATCGATAATTCATCGGGATTGCCAATATTCACGGGATCGCTTTCATCAGAAAGAAGAAGTTGATAAATACCTTCCACCAAATCATCAACATAACATACTGAGCGGGTTTGAGAGCCGTCACCAAAAACGGTCAATTGTTCTCCGCGCAATGCTTGCGACATAAATGCCGGTATTGCTCTTCCATCTTCGATGCGCATGCGTGGACCATAGGTATTAAATATGCGTACAATGCGCGTTTCAAGTCCATGATAGCGATGATATGCCATTGTCATTGCTTCTGCAAATCGTTTTGCTTCATCATATACTCCTCGTATTCCAACAGGATTGACATTTCCCCAATAGGATTCTTCCTGTGGATGAATGAGTGGATCGCCATATACTTCGCTTGTGCTTGCAAGAAGAAAGCGTGCTTTTTTGGCTTTTGCCAATCCGAGTGCTTTATGCGTGCCGAGTGAACCAACTTTCAATGTTTGAATTGGATAACGCAGATAATCCACGGGTGAAGCCGGGGAAGCAAAATGTAAAATGGCATCCAATTCCCCATCGATGTACATATATTCAGTCACATCATGATGAATGAATCTGAAATGATCATTGCCAATCAAGTGTGCGATATTATCGGTTGAACCTGTGATGAGATTATCCATGCAGATGACCTCATACCCTTTTCCGATGAATTTATCGCAAAGATGTGATCCAAGAAATCCAGCTCCACCTGTTATAAGTATGCGTGGCATCAGCGTTGTACCTCGATTGAATTTGATAATGCACCAAGTCCTTCAATCGTACAAACAACCGTGTCGCCTTCTTTTACCCACAATGGTGGATCATATACTTTGCTACCATTCAATTCAAGGAAACAACCAGTTCCGCATGTACCAGATCCAATCACATCGCCGGGATGCAATGTTACGCCATAGCTGGCTCTTTCTATAATCTGAGCAAATGTCCATGACATATCTTTGACATTGCCTAGCGAGACTCTTTCTCCATTCAATGTGCATGTCATTTCCATGTCATAGGTTGCACCATGAGGTGTATCAATTGTCTTGGATGCCAATTCTTCTTTTGTCACCAACCATGGTCCAAGTGTGGTAGCAAAATCTTTTCCTTTTGCAGGACCCAGATTCAATTTCATTTCATGCATTTGCATTGCGCGTGCACTCCAATCATTCATGACCATGAATCCGGCGATATACTCATCTGCTTGTGATGCCGAAATATCAATCCCTTTTTTTCCTATCACGATTGCAACTTCGAGTTCAAAATCCAATTGCTCCAAATGCATTGGGCGTACTTTGATTGGTCCGGGACCAAACACAGCTTGATGATTTGTAAAGTAAAAAATAGGAATCTCATCAAATTCAGGAATCATCTCGAGTCCGCGATTTCTTCTTGCTGCTTCCACATGTTGTCTGAAAGCATATCCATCACGCATGGAAGTTGGATGTGGTACAGGAGAAAGCAATGTAACTTGATGTTCTGGAATCCCAAGATTCGAAAGTTCATTTGCCATTCCTTCAAGTACTTTTGCATCATGCATGGCTGATTCACCAAGACGAAGGAAAGATAGCATATCGGATGGAAGATATGGCAATGTGAATCCGGCATTTGCATTTGCATGAGAGCGCATGAGTGCAAGATCAAACACGAGATGATTGCATATCATACCCAAACGTTCGATTTCGGGAGCAGGTTGAAAGGTGATGAGTTTCATGATATATCCTTAATAAAAAAGGTGTTCGAATGAAAACGAACACCTTCAAAATTACTGAATTTCGGGGTCATTGCTGAATGGAATATTAACTCTCCAAAGCATGACGCAATGACAAAGCGCCAACGGTACCAAATCCTGCCAAAAAGAGCAATTGGAATGGGATTGCGGCTATTTCCAGATAAAAGAGAGAGATGGAAATACCGATGATGAAATATGCAGTGAAGAATAATTCAATCAAGACTGCTCCGCCAATTTTCTTCTGAACATATTTTTTCTTTTTCCATTCACCATCAGAACCAACGATTTTATATTTCGGGGTACGAAGAAATGCTGATTTTTTACCGGTCAATGCTTCAAATACCGCTTTGGTATTGTTAACAGCAAAGCCCATGCTTCCCGCCATGAATACAGGGAAGAGCATGAGTCTTCTTCGCCAGTCAAGATGAATCGCTCTTTGTGCATACATGTAAAACATGAATGTGCTGACTGATGCGAGAACAAAAATCCCCATCATGGTGAAAATTGAATCATATCCTTCAACTGTATTTTTGATCACAACCAAAGGAACATTCAAAAATGCGGTCAACAAAATGAAAGGAAACACAATATTGCTTGTTAAATGCACTGTACATTCCAATTTCACTTTCATTGGAAGAGATGAACTCCATACCATTGGCAATAATTTTTTTGCCGTTTCAACAGCGCCTTTTGTCCAACGGAATTGTTGCGTTTTTAAACCATTGATGTCCGCAGGCAATTCTGCCGGTGAAGTAACATCATTCAAAAACACAAATTTCCAACCGCGAAGCTGTGCACGATAACTCAAATCCAAATCTTCAGCCAATGTGTCTGCATGCCAATTTCCTGCATCTTCTATGCAAGACTTCCTCCATATTCCGGCTGTTCCATTGAAATTGATAAAGAATCCCGCTTTATTGCGAACTTGTTGTTCAATAACAAAATGTCCATCCAAAGCCAATGCCTGAGCACGAGTCAAATACGAATAATCTTCATTCAAATGTTCCCAGCGTGTTTGCACCATGCCAACACCTTCATTGCGAAAATGTGGAATGGTTTTCATCAAGAAGTCTTTTTTGGGAACAAAGTCAGCATCGAAAATAGCCACGAATTCGCCTTTGGCTTTTTCGAGACCACTTTTCAAAGCACCCGCTTTGAAGCCGGTACGATCTATGCGATGAATATGCTTGATTTCAAAACCACGAGATGCCCATTCAGCAACCAAACGGCGTGACACTTCAACGGTTTCATCAGTTGAATCATCGAGCAATTGAATTTCGAGTTTATCTTTTGGATATTCCATTTCACACACTGCATTGACAAGTCTTTCAATGACATATACTTCATTGAAGACAGGCAATTGAACGGTTACCATTGGCAACACTGTGGGAACTTCGAGATTGGGGGTTGCATAAGCTCTTGTTTTGTGATAATAGTAAATCATCACCAGTCCGTGCAGACCAAATGCAAATAGAATGCTGAGGGAAATAAAGTACACAATGAGTATTGCAACTTCCATGGTATCTGTTGGTTTAATTGTGAGTGAATGATTGCCCGATATTCGGGATCACCATCCCGATACCACGGCAAGAAGAATATCTTCGCCAATTTGTTGCAGAGCTGCGATAACCGCTTCTTCTCTTGCTTGTTGACCCTGACTTATGAGATACACTTGAAAGTTGGAGAATGTTCTTTTCCAGACTTGTTTTCGCTTGACAATATCTGTGTATTCTGTTTCGACAGAAACGGTGACTCTTCTCTCTCTTTCAACTTCGCCCGGACTAACTGACACAACCGCATCATCAATTCTGATGATTGCTGATTGCAATTGCGCATCGCCATTGGCATCCACAAGAACAAGGGTATTGTCATTACGGAACTTGTCAAGCAATCTCCTCGTGAGAATATCTCTGAAACGAGGATTTCCAAAACCACTATTATCTTGTACGGGCGAAAGACTAATTGTCTTGAGATGATCCGGTACGGATCCGCCTGTAAATGAATAGCATCCCGACAACAACAGGATGCAAATTATGGAAAGGATGGTGAGTAGTCTATTACTGAAATATGAATAGTTGTTCATCATTGAATTCACTCGATATAGTCTCATCATAAAAAGGGATTATTGAGTTTTTCTTCACCAATGGTTGTCAGAGGTCCATGACCCGGAAAGACAACCAATTCACTCGGCAAAATCATCAGACAATCTTTGATGGATTTCAGCAAAGTATCGGTGTCGCCTCCGGGTAAATCGGTTCTACCAATGCTTCCGGAGAATAATGTATCGCCCACAAAAGCGCATGAATGCTCATGATCCACGAAACAAACTCCGCCTTCAGTATGCCCCGGTGTATGAATCACTTCGCATGTCCAATCTCCACAAGTGAGTATGTCTCCGTGATTGATTTTCCCGGTTGGCTTCACATTACCCAAGGTAAATGGCAAAGGCCAGACGGTATGGGCAGCTTGATCTAACAATCTATATTCATCCATTGGGTGAATCAGTATATCCCATTGATTCTCTGCACATAATTCTGCATCAGCCGTATGATCCCAATGTGAATGTGTGAGCCATAATGCCGTGATTCTCAATCTCTGTTCTTCGGCATGAGCCATAAACACATTCCCGCTTTGATGAGGGGCATCTATGATTACCGCACAGCCTTGAATTTTGTCCATGAGCATATAGCCATTTGTAGCAACAGGCCCGGATTCAATTGCCAAGATCTGCAAATGCTCAAAGCCGGGTATCGAATACAATGCAATTCCTTCCATCATGCTTGTTCCGGAATACGGAGCGTAAACTCAGTGATCATCTCTCTACGAGTACCTTTTGCTACTTCTCCATATCGTTCATCATGTTTTTTGCGAAGTTCAGGAGAAAGCTCAGTCCGATACTCTTGAATTGAGGAAAGATTCTTCGCTTCATAGGTTATCCTGAATGAATCATGTCCATCAATCGGAGGTTCTATGACTCGCAAAAATTGACAAGACACAAATACCCCCGTTTGCATGACTTCCGGGATATGCTCTGTTCGCATCCATTCCACCCATTCTTCTGCAATGGATGAATCAACCTGCATGAATACTTCATAATACGCTGACATCTGCTAACTCCATATGCTTTTACTGATAACTCACCGAAAAATGAGCTGCAATCTCAAGAAATGGCATTATCATGAATGATGAGGCGTGATTTCATCGTAATTTTGCCAATGATTGCACAAAAATGAGAATTCCTTACGGAATCACAGACAAAAAGGTTGAATAAACACTCAAAAGCAATCCATACTATTCATTGAATCTACATGAAATCAGAAGAAACTACAAAATTGGTACGTGGCGAAGCGAGTAATCAATTGCGGTTCTTATTGCAATTTTACAGACCTCATGCTTTTAAGGGCATCGTGGCATTAGTGACAATGCTGCTCACGGCATCAATAGGCCTCATCTTCCCTGCCATGATTGGGACAATGCTCGATGGATTTATTCATCCGGAATCTTCGCACTCAATCTTTGGTATTGCACCCTCCCCGGGATTACTTGCAATTGGACTTCTCATTCTCATCGCAGTGCAAAGCACCATTCGCTTTTTTGCTTCCATGACAATTGCCCGCATAACCGAAACATCTCTTGCGGAATTGAGGACAAGAGCTTTCAATCACATTATTCGACTCCCGATGCATTTTTTTGCAGAACGCAGAGTGGGTGAATTGTCTTCAAGACTGAGTTCGGATCTTTCTCAAATTCAAGAAACATTTGCTTTTACCATTTTGGAATTGTTGAGGCAAACAATTTTTCTCATCGGAGGTATTGGATTCATCCTCACAGCAGGGTTGAGTTTGGCATTGCCTGTATTGCTTGCACTTCCAATTTTGGTGCTGATTGCCGTGATGTTTGGACGATTCATCAGAAAACAAAGCATCAAAACTCAAGATGCATTGGCATCTTCTGCCACAATCATCGAGGAAACTTTGCAGGCAATCGCTAGTGTGAAGTCTTTCACAAATGAGAAATATGAAAAAGAAAGATATCAAGGTGCATTGAAACATGTGATTGGTCTTGCCATTCGCACAGCTCGTTTGCGTTCTGCTTTTGTCTCATTCATTCTCTTTACATTCTTTGGTGGCATCGCAGGTGTTATCTGGTATGGCGGATCACTTGTTCAACAAGGAAATATCACGATTGGTGATTTTGCAACATTTCTGATCTATGCAATGTTCGTCGGCGGGGCAATGGGAAGTTTTGCAGAATTGCTTGGTCAAATACAAAAAGCTCTTGGTGCATCTGTTCGCTTAAAAGAAATTCTCGATACCAAAACTGAAGACATGATCGAAGTTCATGACAGAGCAATGTTTAGACCATTACATTCTGTAGAACTTCGCAATGTGTCTTTTACATATCCTTCGCGCACTGATATTCCTGCTTTGCAATCAATTGATGTACATATCAAATCAGGACAAAGAATTGCATTCGTTGGTGAAAGTGGCGCAGGGAAAAGTACCACAGCATCGTTGATTCAACAATTCTATCAGCCAACAGATGGCATGATTCTCTATGATGATATTCCGGCAAGTGAGCTTGGTTTGGCTTGCATTCGATCATCGATAGGGATAGTGCCACAAGACATTGTATTGTTTGGCGGCACGATAGCCGACAATATTCGCTATGGCAATATCAATGCCTCAATGCAAGAAATTGAACAAGCTGCAGAACTTGCAAATGCAAAAGAATTCATAGAGCGATTTCCCGAAAGATATGACACCATTGTTGGCGAAAGAGGCATAACGCTTTCAGGCGGACAAAGACAAAGAATTGCAATTGCACGCGCCATTTTAAAAAATCCTCCTATTTTGATTTTGGATGAAGCAACAAGTTCACTCGATTCATCATCTGAACACTTGATCAGTGAAGCATTGGAAAGACTCATGACATCAAGAACAACAATCATCATCGCTCATCGGCTATCAACAATCAAGGATTGCGATGCAATCGCTGTGTTTTCAAAAGGAACAATCATCGAATATGGAACACATGATGAATTAATCTCCAAACAAGGAGTATATGCTCATCTTTGCGCTTTGCAATTGCGCTGATTGACATCATCTATTGGAATTATACCATGACAAGAGTCTCCCTAAAAAATATCATCAAAGAATATGAATCTGGTATTCACATTATTCCTGATCTCACACTCACGGTTGAACCCGGTGAATTACTTGTGCTTGTTGGACCTTCGGGTTGCGGTAAAAGCACTGTATTGCGCATGATTGCCGGACTAGAAGAAATTACATCGGGAGATTTGCTCTTCGATGATCAGATCGTCAATGACATGCCTGCGAAATCGCGTGATATCGGAATGGTATTTCAGAATTATGCTCTTTATCCTCATCTTTCGGTCGCGGAAAATCTGGCTTTCCCTTTAACTCTACGCAAAGTGAATAAACAAGATA